>JADMIO010796483.1_pt1 | contig 90178 bp, 99 predicted proteins | sample 8958161 | NCBI WGS metagenome assembly JADMIO01 (sample SAMN16585339, study PRJNA669376) | soil metagenome | isolation source: Crop rotation soil | place: USA: Cullars Rotation, Alabama | collected 2011
CTTTCCTGTGCTCGCGCTCGCCATCCTCGCCGCCGCAACGCTCAGCCCCGCCGCGCAGGTGGAGGCGGCGAACGAGCGCATCGCCGTCGCCGCGATGGTCCGCTGCCCGAAGTCGACGGGGGACGAGATCGTCGTCTGCGCCCGCGCCAGCGCTCGCGACAAGCTGTTCCTGCCGCTTCCCTCGCAGCCGGCGCCCGGCTCGCCCAAGGTCGTCAATGCGCTCGGCGAGCGCGCCCGCCTCGCCGCGATCGGCAAGTACAGCACGCCGAGCCCCGTCGGTCCGAACGGCGAATATGGCAGCATGCTGCACATGATCAGCGAGGCGGTGGGGGAGGGGACCTTCACCCCGCTGCGCAAGCGCTTTTCCGGCCCTGATGTCGAGTATGTGTCCTTGACTTCGGGGCGCTGATCCGCCAAAGGCCCCTCCGCACGCGGCGCAATTTGCGCCGTTTTGTATTTTCAGCAGATAGAGTTCCGAGGACGCCATGGCGAAGCCGACAACCGTCAAGATTAAGCTGGTGAGCAGCGCCGATACCGGCTTCTTCTACGTCACCAAGAAGAACCCGCGCACGCAGACCGAGAAGATGTCGTTCCGCAAGTACGACCCGGTCGTGCGCAAGCACGTCGAGTTCAAGGAAGCCAAGATCAAGTAATCTGGTTTGCCGGACTGACGCAGAAGCGGCCGCCCTCGGGCGGCCGTTTTCGTTTGTGTTTAGATGAACGTGCGAATCGTCTCGATGAAGCGGCCCATCGAGATCGGCTTCGAGACATAGGCTTCGCATCCGCCGGCGCGAATCCGGTCCTCGTCACCTTTCATCGCGAAGGCGGTGATTGCGATCACCGGTATGTGCTTCAGCGCCGGATCGGCCTTCAGCTTCTGTGTGATCTCCAGCCCCGATACGTCGGGCAGCTGAATGTCCATCAGGATGAGATCAGGGCTCTTCTCGCGCGCGATGTTGATCACGCCGCTGCCCTCGCGGGCACTCATCGTTGAGAATCCATGCGCCTCGAGGAGGTCGCAGAACAGCTTCATGTTGAGATCATTGTCCTCAACCACGAGCACTGTCTTCGTCATGCCTGGCGCCGCCTTCTTCCGGTAGCGCCGCGTGCCCCGCGCGGCTATTCCCCTTCCTTACAGTATACGGTTGCCGAGAAAAGACACCGAAATGAACCAAAGCGAAGCTGAGTTGCTCGCGCTTCGTGCGCTGGCGCATGTCGTCAGCGATGCCGAGCAGGGAGAACGCCTCCTGTCATTGACCGGTCTGGACCCCGCCGGCCTGCGCGCCCGCGCCGGCGATCCGGCGCTGCTCGGCGCCGTCCTCGATTTCCTCGCCAACCACGAGCCGAGCCTGATCGCCTGCGCCGACGCGCTTGACGTCAAGCCCACCGACCTCGTCGCCGCGCGGGATGTGCTATGACTGCCCGCCCGCTTATCATCTCGGATTGCGACGAGGTGCTGATGCACTTCACCGCGCCCTTCGCCGATTATCTCGCCGCGCAGCACGAGATGGAGATGGTGCTGGAGAGCTTCTCGCTCGCCGACAGCATCCGCCACCGCGCGACCGGCCAGTCGGTAGGGCAGGACGCCGTCTGGCCGCTCCTCGACAGCTTCTTCGAAACGCACATCTCGACGCAGACCCCGATCGCCGGCGCCGCCGAGGCTCTCGCCGAACTGGCGGAGGTCGCCGATATCCTCATCCTCACCAACATCCGCGACATCGTGCAGGCGGCGCGCGGCGACGAACTCAGGCGTCACGGCATGGACTATCCCGTCCACTGCAACCAGGGCGGCAAGGGCCCCGCGCTCGCCAGACTCATCGAAGGCCGCACCGGCCCGATCGTCTTCATCGATGATCTGCCGCCGCAGCATGCCTCGGTGAAAAAGCACGCACCGCACGTCCATTGTATCCACTTCGTCGGGGAGCCGTCGCTGCGCGCCATCGTCCCCGATTCGCCCGATGCCGATGTGCGGATCGACGAATGGCCGGCGGCTTTGACACACATCAGGCGCGTCATCGGCTGACCCCTTGCGCTTTGGCGGCGGGGGTGGTTGAGAAGGGCCCATGACGATCGAAGACAAGCTCCGCGACGCGGGGATCGAACTGCCGAATGCGGCGCCGCCTGCGGCCAACTACGTCTCGTTCGTGATGCACGACGGTCTCGTCCACATCGCCGGCCAAATCCCGTTTCGCGATGGCCAGCTCGTCAAGGGCCGTCTCGGCGAGGACATGAGCGTCGACGAGGGCAAGGCCACTGCGCGCCTGTGTGGCATCGGCATCCTCGCTCAGCTCAAGGCCGCTCTCGGCGATCTCGGTCGCGTCCAGCGCGTCGTCAAGCTCGGTGTCTTCGTCTCCTCGACGCCTGGCTTTACCGATCATCCCGAAGTCGCCAACGGCGCGTCGGACCTTATGGTGGAAATCTTCGGCGATGCCGGCCGCCATGCCCGTTCGGCCGTCGGCGTCGCGGCTCTGCCGCGCGGCGTCGCGGTCGAGATCGACGCCATTGTGGCCTACGCCTAAGTGATCTGGCCGGCGCTCGACACTGACGAGCGGATGCTCGGCTTCCTCAAGCGCCAGCCGTTCGCGCATCGAGGCCTGCACAATGCGGCCAAGGGTATCCCGGAGAACAGCCTCGCCGCCTTCGATCGCGCGATCGAGAAGGGCTGGGGGATCGAGCTCGATTGCCGCCTGACGGTGGAGGGCGACACGGTCGTCTTCCACGACGCGACGCTGGATCGGCTCACCGACATGAAGGGCCCGGTCAACCGCTTCAACCGCCCGCAGCTCGAGCGCATCAAGCTGAAGAATGGCGAGAACATCATGACGCTCGCCAACGTCCTCCTGCACATCAAGGGCCGCGTGCCCGTGCTGATCGAGGCGAAGGTCGACGGCAATAACTACCAGCCGCTGTGCTTTTCGATCCGCCGCGCGATGGAGGGCTATCGCGGCCCCGCCGCGGTGATGTCCTTCAACCCGAACCTGCCCGGCTGGTTCGCGCGCCATCAGGTCAAGATCATCCGCGGCCTCGTGATGACCGAGGAGGATCGCAAGCCGATCTCCAAGTGGGACATCCGCCGCCGCCTGAAGCGCCAGGCCTCGGTCTGGCGCGCCAAGCCCCACTTCATCGCCTACGATGTCGACAAGCTGCCCTCGCCCTTCGTCGAGGAAGCGCGCGAGCAGATGCCCGTCCTTACCTGGACCGTCCGTGACGAAATCCAGCGTGCAGCGGCCGCGAAATATGCCGATCAAATGATCTTCGAGACGGCACCGATCATCTAATGTCGCAGCAGGTGCGCATCGCATTGGGCGGTGCGGGTTCGGTGCCGAGCGAAGATTGGGACGCCTGCGCCGGCCCCAGCAACCCCTTCGCCCGCCACGGCTTCTACACCGCGCTTGAGGACTCCGGCAGCGCCACCGCCGAGACCGGCTGGCAGCCCGTCCACCTCATCGTCCACGGCGCGGACGGCGAGCCCGCCGCCATCGCGCCGGGCTACGCCAAGTCGCACAGCCAGGGCGAATATGTCTTCGATCACGCCTGGGCCGACGCCTTCCAGCGCGCCGGCGGCGACTATTACCCAAAGCTCCAGATGGCGGTGCCCTTCACCCCCGCCACCGGCCCGCGCCTCCTGCTGCGCGACGCCGCAGCCGCCCCTGCGCTCATCGCCGGCGCCGAGGCCGCGGTCGCGCAATACGGCCTGTCCTCCGCCCACGCGACCTTCCTCACCGACGCGCAGATCCCGCTGTTCGAGGCCGCCGGCTGGCTCATCCGCACCGGCGAGCAGTTCCACTGGTTCAACGACGGCTATGCAACGTTCGACGACTTCCTCTCAGCTCTCGCCTCCCGCAAGCGAAAGACGATCCGCAAGGAGCGCGAAAAGGCGCTCGAAGGCATCGAAGTCGAAAAGCTCTCCGGCGCCGCGATCACGGAAAGCCACTGGGACGTCTTCTGGGCGTTTTACCAGGACACCGGCTCGCGCAAATGGGGCCGGCCCTACCTCACCCGCGCCTTCTTCTCGCTCGTCGCCGAGCGCCTCGGCGACGACGTCCTCCTCTTCCTCGCCAAGCGCGACGGCCGCTACATCGCCGGCGCCCTCAACTTCGTCGGCCAGGACGCGCTCTACGGCCGCTACTGGGGCTGCACCGAGGAGGTCCCCAACCTCCATTTCGAGCTCTGCTATTACCAGGCCATCGAAGAAGCCATCGCCCGGGGCCTCCCCCGCGTCGAAGCCGGCGCGCAAGGCGAACACAAACTCGCCCGAGGCTACCGCCCCGTCGCCACCACCTCCGCCCACTTCATCGCCCACCCCGGCCTGCGCCGCGCGGTCTCAGGCTTCCTCGATCAGGAGCGGGTGGCCGTGGAAAACGAGATCGAAATGCTCGGCGAGATGACGCCGTTTAAGAGGGGATGAGGGTTACGCGTTCACGCGTGGTGTATACTCGCTGTCAGTCCTAGATATCCTCACGTGGCGAAGCGGAACGTTGACAGCGACCCATGGCTGGTCGTCGAGATCGCCTAAGCCCCACGTCTCAGACATCAAGTGGAGGTGATCTGTTCGGTTATCTTTTAGAAACTGAAGCTGAGCGAGAAGATCATCGAGTCCATCCTTGTCTAGATAGATTTCGAGCTCTTCGTAAGCGTCCAGCTTTTCCGGCTGCCTTAGCTCGAAACTAAGCATGACCAGGCTCCCCTATCGCCCTAGGCTGCACCAAAATTAGATACGAATCACTCCGCCGCCGAAATTGGTCAGTTCACCTGCGTCAGCCAAGCCCGCGCCTGCTTCTGTGCCTCGGCGATCTCCCAGGCGCTCATCTCCGCCGCCAGTTCAGCGCGGTCTTCCGGGGCGCGCTCATCACCGGCGCGGGCGGCAAGGTTGAACCATTTGTGCGCGGCGATGAGGTCGATGGGCAGGCCGTTCTCGCCCGCTGCATAGGCGACACCCAGGTTGTACAGCGCATCGGCCTGTCCGGCCCGCGCCGCTCTCAGCATCCGTTCGTAGGCTTCACTGTGACCCATGGCGACAAACTCCCACGCGACCGGTCCTCTCCTCGGTCACATGCATGATTCGCCGGGACGGCTGAAAGAATGGTTAACGCGGCTCAACTATGATGTTGTCGATCAGCCGCGTAGTGCCGATCCGCGCCGCCGCGAACAGCCGCGCGTGCGGCCCCGAGGCCTCGACTGGCTCCAGCGTCACCCCGTCGCGCAGCTCGACATAGTCCACCGGATCGAACCCTGCCTGCCGCAGCGCATCCCTCGCATCGGCCAGCGCCTCAGCAACCGGCCGCCCGTGCGCAATCACCCGCGCCGCCGCCTGCAGCGCCTGGGGCAGAGCCAGAGCCCGCATCCGCTCATCCGCCGAGAGGTAGGCGTTGCGCGACGACAGCGCCAAGCCGTCCGCATCGCGCACGATCGGCGCGCCGACGATCTCGGTCGGAATGTCCAGATCGCCCGCCATCCGCCGGATGATCGCCAGCTGCTGCCAGTCCTTCTCGCCGAAGACAGCGACATCGGCCTGCGCCATGTTGAGCAGCTTGCTCACCACCGTCGCCACCCCATCGAAATGCCCCGGCCGCGCCGCGCCATCCAACACATCGCCAAGCTTCGCGACGCTCACCATCGTCGCAAAGCCATCCGGATAGATTTCCTCCACCTGCGGCGCGAACAGCAGGTCGCAGCCGGCCTGCTCCAGCAGTGCCACGTCGGCCGCCTCCTGCCGCGGATAGCGCGCCAGATCCTCGTTCGGCCCGAACTGCTTTGGGTTGACGAAGATCGTCGCCACCACCCGCGCCGTCCGCCGCTTCGCCTCCGCGACCAGCGACAGGTGCCCCGCATGCAGCGCCCCCATCGTCGGCACCAGCCCGACCGTTCCCCCCTCGCGCCGCCACGCCGCAACAGCGGCGCGCAACGCATCGACGGTTCTCACAATCTCCACGGGCGGCCCCTCGAATTGACTTGGCCCCGGCGCTGCCCGAAAGAGCGGGCCGCATTTACGAGGGGCTTTTTCGCGATATGGCGCACGTCATCGTGCTCGGCAACGAGAAGGGCGGCACGGGCAAGTCGACCACTGGCGTCCACGTCGCGGTGGCGCTGGCGCACGCCGGTTTCCGCGTCGGCGCGATCGACCTCGACGGCCGCCAGCGCACCTTCGCGCGCTACATCGAGAACCGCGTCGCCTTCGCGGCCAAGCGCGAGATCGCGCTGCCGACGCCCGAGACCGTCACCATCGCAGACGCCGATGCAGACAGTGCCGAGTTGGACGCCGCAATGGACAAGTTCGCCGCTTACGACGCGCTCGTCATCGACACGCCCGGCCGCGATTCCGTGCTCGGCCGCGCCGCGATGGGCCGCGCCGACACGCTCGTCACGCCCTTGAACGACAGCTTCGTCGACTTCGACCTCATCGGCCAGGTCGATGCCGAGACCTTCAAGGTCAAGCGCCCGAGCTTCTATGCCGAACTGGTGTGGGACGCGCGCAAAGCCCGCGCCCGCGCCGACAAGGGAGAGGTCGATTGGGTCGTCCTCCGCAACCGCCTGTCCACACTCGAAGCCCGCAACCGAAAGCGCGTCGGCGGCGCGCTCGATGAGCTGTCGAAGCGCATCGGGTTCCGCGTCATCCCCGGCCTGTCGGAGCGTGTCGTCTATCGCGAACTGTTCCCCAAAGGGCTGACCCTGCTCGATACCGGCGCGATCGAGGAGGTCAGCATGAGCCACGTCGCCGCGCGCGCCGAGTTGCGCGAGCTGATCGCCGGGCTCAACCTCCCGATGTGGGCGGCGAAGGCGGCCTGATGGGGCTGCTCGCCCTCCTCGTTGCGGCGGTCGTCGCCTATCTCAAGTTCACCGGCCAGCTGAAGGCCGCGCTGCTCGTCCGCTTCCTCCCCGTCGTGCTCGGCCTCGTCGCGGGCCGCGAGGCGCTCGGCGGCAAGATCCTCCCCGCCATCGCGCTGCTGCTCGCCGCAGTGGTGCTCTGGCAGTATCTCAAGCGCACGCCCGCCAAGCCCAAGCTCGGCGTCGACGAGGCGCGCGGCGTCCTCGGCGTCGCGCCCGGCGCCGATGCCGACAGCGTTCGCGCCGCGCACCGCCGCCTCGTCAGCCAGGTCCATCCGGACAAGGGCGGCTCGGCCGATCTCACCGCCCGCGTCAACGCCGCGCGCGACGTGCTCCTCACTGAATTGAAACAGCCGCGCGCTTAGGGTGTTGAGCGCCCAGACCTTTTGGAGACCCACCGCATGACGCACCAGTTCGATCCGACCACGCTCCGTGAATACGACATCCGTGGCGTCATCGGGAAAACGCTGGGCGAGGACGATGCGCGCGCCATCGGCCGCGGCTTCGCGACCCGCGTTCGCCGCAATGGCGGCACGCGCGTCGCCGTCGGCTACGATGGCCGCCTGTCGTCCCCCGCGCTGGAGGCCGCGCTAGTCGAGGGCCTTCGCGCCTCGGGCTGCGACGTCGTCCGCGTCGGCCTTGGCCCCACGCCGATGCTCTATTGGGCAGTCTACGAGCTCGGCTGCGACGGCGGCGTGATGATCACCGGCTCGCACAATCCGCCCGATCACAACGGCTTCAAGATGATGATCGGCAAGGCGCCCTTCTACGGTGAGGACATTCGCGGCATCGGCGAGATGGGCGCAGCCGGCGATTGGGAAGAAGGCGCCGGCTCGGTCGAGACCGTCGATCTTGAGGACCGCTACGTCGAGCGGCTCCTCAAAAACTTTGACGGCCCTGCCTTCAATCTCGCCTGGGATTGCGGCAACGGCGCCTCGGGCCGCATCGTCGAGAAGCTGACCGCCAAGCTCCCCGGCAAGCACGTCCTCCTTTTCACCGATATCGACGGCAAGTTCCCCAACCACCATCCCGATCCGACCGAGGAGAAGAACCTCGTCGACCTCCGCAAGGCGGTGGCCGACGGCGGCCTCGACTTCGGCCTCGCCTTCGATGGCGACGGTGATCGTCTCGGTGCGATCGATGGCAAGGGCCGCGTCGTGTGGGGCGACCAGCTTCTGACCGTCCTCGCCCAGCCCGTCCTGAAGGACCTGCCCGGCGCGACGATCATCGCCGACGTCAAGGCGAGCCAGGCGCTGTTCGACGAGATTGCAGCGCGCGGCGGCACGCCGCTGATGTGGAAGACCGGCCACTCGCTCATCAAGGCCAAGATGAAGGAAACCGGCGCGCCTCTCGCGGGCGAGATGAGCGGCCACATCTTCTTCGCGCACGACTATTATGGCTTCGACGACGCGCTCTATGCTGCAGTGCGGTTGATCCGCGCCGTCGGCTCGCTCGGCGGCTCGCTGACCGCGCTCAAGGATGCCATGCCGGAGATGGTCAACACGCCGGAGATGCGCTTCCAGTGCGACGACACCCGCAAGTTCGCGGTGATCGACGAAGTGCTGGAGCGCCTGAAGGCAAGCGGCGCGCAAGTCGACCGCACCGACGGCGCGCGCGTCAACACGCCGGACGGCTGGTGGCTGCTCCGCGCCTCGAACACGCAGGACGTCCTCGTCGCGCGCGCCGAGGCGAAGAGCCAGCCCGCGCTCGAGAAACTCGTCGCGATGATCGACGATCAGTTGGCGCTGTCTGGGGTCGATCGGAACGCCGTCGCCGGCCACTGATGTTGCAGTTTTTGTGCACTGCACAAAAACCTCTTGAACCGCGGCAAATCGTCCTATATTGTGCAGCGCAGCATAAGGCTGTGAACACAGTTTGAAGGACGATAGCGATGGGCGACGCGGTTGTTGGCAAGGCTCAGAAGGCACGCGGTCAGGGCGGCAAGTTCATGCCGAAGACCGTCGCGCCCGCAGTGGTCGCCGAAGCTGTGACCGCGCCGGTTGCCGCCGCCGTCGAGGCAGCGCAGCCGGTTCAGGCCGCCGTCGAGACTGTTGCTGAGAAGATCGAAACGCAAACCCAGGCTGCGCCATTCGTCGCGACAGCCGCAACTGAAAAGGCAAGCACCATGGTTGAGCAGTTTAACGCAGCGGCCCAGACCGCTTTCACGCAGGGTTCGGACAAGGCTCGCGAAGCCCTCGACAAGACCGTCAAGTCGTTCGAGGACGCCGGCGAGTTCGCCAAGGGCAACGTCGAGGCGCTGGTCGCTTCGGGCAAGGCCGCGACCGCCGGTTTCGAGACGATCGCGCAGAACGCGGTCGACTACACCAAGAAGAACTTCGAGAACGGCAGCGCCGTCCTGAAGACGATCGCGACGACCCGTTCCCCGGTTGACGCGCTCAAGATCCAGAACGACTTCGCCAAGTCGCAGTTCGACGGTTTCGTCGCCGAGCTGTCGCGTTCGACCGAGCTGATGATGAAGGTCATGGGCGATGTGTTCGAGCCGATCTCGAACCGTTACGCGCTCGCCGCCGAGAAGGCGAAGACCGCGGTCGCCGTCGCTCGCTAAGAGCTCCGACGAACAAGAACGCTGGCGGGCGGGTGCGAAAGCGCCCGCCCGCTTTCGTTTGCGCCAGCGGGACTTGTCCCCGCCGCCAGCGCTGCCATATCATGCGCGTTCCCAGCGTTATGTGAGTGTGATGATCAACCCGACGGCCATGGCTGAGCGCGAAGACGATGATGGCGGCACCGGCACCGGAGTCGCCACCAAGACCGCGCCCAAGACCAAGCGCCCCTCACTCTACAAGGTGCTGATGCTCAACGACGACTATACGCCGATGGAGTTCGTCGTCCTCTGCCTGCAGCAATTCTTCAAGATGAGCACGGAGGACGCGACGCGGGTCATGCTGCACGTCCACCAGCGCGGCGTCGGCGTCTGCGGCCTGTTCACTTATGAAGTCGCCGAGACCAAGGTGAACCAGGTTATCGACTTCGCCCGCCAGAACCAGCACCCGCTCCAGTGCACGCTGGAAAAGGCCTGATCCGGAACTAACCTCAAGCAACACATTCTTTATTTCGCGTGTTTAACCTCTGCGCGGATAAGGATGGAACGTGCTGTGAGCGTTGTTGATCAAGCCGCCTTCAAACGGCCTCACCCCGACCGCGCCTTCGGCTGCCGCGGGTGTCAGGGCGCCGAATTTACCGTGCCGTTCAGCATGGCTTTCCAGCCGATCGTCGATGCCGAGACCTGCGGCGTCTTCGCCTACGAGGCGCTCGTCCGCGGCCTGAACGGGGAGGGGGCGGGCTCGGTGATGGCCGCGCTCGACGACACCAACCGCTATGCCTTCGACCAGCAGTGCCGCGTCCGCGCCATCGAGCTCGCCGCCGAGCTCGGCATCGCGGAGACCGGCGCCTCGGTCTCGATCAACTTCATGCCTAACGCGATCTACCGGCCCGAGGTCTGCATCGCGACGACGCTCAAGACCGCGCGGCGCGTCGGCTTCCCGCTCACCAGCATCATCTTCGAATTCACCGAGGATGAGCAGACCAACGACCCCAAGCACATCACCGAGATCGTCACGTCCTACCGCACGATGGGCTTCCGCTCGGCGCTCGACGATTTTGGCGCAGGGTTTGCCGGTCTTACCCTGCTCGCCGCCTTCCAGCCGGACATTATCAAGATCGACATGGCGCTGGTCCGCGGCATCGATGCCGATCCGGTCCGCCGCTCGATCGTCGCCGGCATTCATACTATTGCTCGCGACCTCGGCATCCTGACGATCGCCGAGGGCATCGAGACGGAGAATGAAGCGCGCGCCCTCCGCGATCTCGGCGTCTCGCTCCTCCAGGGCTATTGGTTCGCCAAGCCTGCGTTCGAGGCGCTGCCGGACATCACGGACGCCTGCGCGCGGCTTGCAAAGTAGGATTTCGCCCGCCAGCCTTCGTCCGCATCCTCGCGCTGCCGCCAGCTTGCACCGGAAGGACGATGGGCTAGTGGTCAGTGCGAACATTGGGACCATTCGGCCCGCGACTCGAACTTCGGAGCCTCCATGCGCCACCTGATCGCCGCCGCCGCGCTCGCGGCCGCCGCAGTGCCGACCCTCGCCCAGTCCGACGACCCCTATGTCTGGCTCGAGGAGTTCGAGAGCCCCAAGGCGCTGGCCCAGGTCGAGACTTGGAACAAGGCGACCGCCGACGTCCTGACCAAGGCGCCCGGCTTCGACGCCTATCGCAGCCGCGCCCTCGCCATCCTCGACGATCCCGCCAAGATCGCGACCCCGACCGCAATCCAGGGCGAGTGGGTCACCAATCTCTGGCAGGACGCCAGGAACACGCACGGCCTCTGGCGCCGCGCCACCGTTGCCAGTGTCATGGCGGGGAAGCCCGACTGGCAGCTGCTGATCGACGTCGACGCGCTGTCGAAGTTAGAGGGCAAGAACTGGGTCTTCGAAGGCGCCAACTGCCTCCAGCCCGCCTACGACCGCTGCCTCGTTGGCCTGTCCGACGGCGGAACCGACGCGCTCACCTGGCGCGAGTTCGACATGGGCACGCGCCAGTTCATCAAGGACGGCTTCGTCTCGCCGGAGGCCAAGGCCCGCGTCGCCTGGGCCGATCGCGACCATCTGCTGATCGCCACCGATTTCGGCCCCGGCTCGCTCACCACCTCGGGCTACAGCCGCCGCGTCAAGCTATGGCAGCGTGGCACCCCGCTCACCTCCGCCACCATGGTTTACGAAGGCCAGACCAGCGACGTCTCCGCCGCCGCCTCGGTCGCGGTCGAGGGCGCCACCCGCTACCCGATGATCATCCGGGGCACCGACTTCTTCCACAACGACGTCTTTCATATGGCCCCGGGGGGCAAGCTCGTCCGCTCGCCGATCCCGAACGATGCGGACATCGAGGATGTGCTGGACGGCCGCGCGATCGTCCGCCTGCAGACCGACTGGTCGACCGGCGGCACCACCTATAAGGGCGGCAGCCTCGTCGCCTACCCGATCGCGCCGCTCCTCGCCGGCCGCCCCGCGCCGGTGGAAACCGTTTTCGCGCCTTCAGGCACGCAGGCGATCGAGCAGGTCTCGGCCGCCGACACCAAGCTCTACATCAAGCTGCTCGACAACGTCTCGGGCAAGCTCGTCGCGCTGACCCGCCAGCCGAACGGCCAGTGGGCGCAAGCCCCCGTCGCGCTCCCCGCCAACAGCGTCGTGACCCTCCACGCCGCGGGCAAGCACGACGTCGCCTTCGTCGGCGTGGAAGGCCTGCTCCAACCCGAATCGCTCTGGGGTGTCCGCCCCGGCGCCGCGCCGAAGCAGGTCGCGTCACTCAAACCCGCCTTCGACGCCTCGAAGATGGAAGCGACCCAGCGTTTCGCCACCTCGAAGGATGGCACGCGCATCCCCTATTTCCTCGTCCGCCCGAAGGGCGCGCGCGGCCCGATCCCCACCATCGTCCACGCCTATGGCGGCTTCCGCCTTGCCCAGAGCCCGACCTATCTCACCAAGAACCCGTTCCGCATCGGCCCGGTCGCGGTCTTCTGGGTGGAGGAGGGCGGCGCTTTCGTCATCGCCAACATCCGCGGCGGCGGCGAGTTCGGCCCGAAGTGGCACGAGAGCGTCCTCAAGGCCAACCGCCAGAAGGCGTTCGACGACTATTACGCCGTCGCCGAGGACCTGAAGAAGCAGGGCATCTCGTCCAAGGTCGCCGCCTCGGGCCGCTCCAACGGCGGGCTCTTGGCTGGCGTCGCCTTCACCCAGCGCCCCGATCTCTACGACGGCGCGATCGTCGGCGTGCCGCTTGCCGACATGCGCCGCTACAACCAGATCGGCGCCGGCGCCTCGTGGATGGCCGAGTACGGCAACCCCGATAAGCCCGAGGAGTGGGCCTATCTTTCGAAATACTCGCCCTATCAGGCGCTCCGGAAGGACGCGAAATATCCGAAGGTCATGCTCTACACCTCGACCAAGGACGATCGCGTCAGCCCGGCGCACGCGCGCAAGATGGCGGCGCGGATGGAGGAACAGGGCCACCCCTTCTACTATTATGAGAACATCAACGGCGGCCACGCCGGCGCCGCCAACCACGACGAGGACGCCTACCGTTCGGCGCTAATGATGGCCTACCTGAACCGGGAGCTTCGCGGAAAGTGATCTCCGGTTTCGACCTCGACGCCTTCGTCCGCTCCACCCTCGCCGAAGACCTCGGCGAGGGCGGCGACGTCACGACAGCCGCCGTCATCCCCGCCGGCACGCGCCTCCGCGCCGTCATCGCCAGCCGTGACGCCGTCACCGTCGCGGGCCTGGCTATCGCCGAAGCCTTCTTCCGCGTCCTCGACCCCGCCGCCACGATGGAGCGCCTCGTCGAGGACGGCACCCGGGTCCCAGCCGGCACCGAGCTTCTCCGCATCGAAGGCGACGCCCGCGCTTTGCTCTCCGCTGAGCGCTCCGCGCTCAACACCGTCCAGCACCTCACCGGCATCGCCACCATGACCCGCGACTATGTCGAGGCGATCGCCGGCACCGGCTGCACCCTGCTGGACACGCGCAAGACGCTCCCCGGCCTCCGCCTTGTCGAGAAATATGCGGTGAAGATGGGCGGCGGCACCAACCACCGCCTCCGCCTCGACGACGGCATCCTCATCAAGGACAACCACATCGCCGCCGCCGGCGGTGTCGCCCAAGCCGTCCGCGCCGCCAAGGCCGCAGGCTCTTCGCTCCCGGTGCAAGTCGAAGTCGACACCCTCGACCAGATCGACCAGGCGCTCGACGCCGGCGCCGATCGCCTCCTCCTCGACAACATGCGTCCCGAAACGCTGCGAGAAGCCGTCGCCCGCGTCGCCGGTCGAGTGCCGCTGGAAGCCAGCGGCGGCGTTCGCCTCGACACCATCCGCGCCATCGCCGAGACCGGCGTCACCTACGTCTCCGTCGGCCGCCTCACCCAGTCCGCGCCCGCGGCGGACATCGGCATGGACTACGCTTAGCGGATCAGCCGCCCCTCGACCGTCGCAGTATTCGGATGGTGGCGGTCGAGGTGCTTCTTGATGATCCGCAGGTTCCGCGTGTTCGATCGGAAGAAGAAATCAGGGATCGCCCCGATCCACGGGATTAGGCCCAGCAGGAAGTCGATCGCGACATTCCCCGCCATTCGCCCGATCTGCAGCTTCGACATGCCGAGGTTGCGCGCTTCCCAAGCCATCCACGCGCCCATCGCCGCCGCCACCGTGCTCCCTGCGACCGGCACGAAGTCCAGGATCACGTCGAGGCCGATCGGCTTGTTGATGCCGGGGATGACGAACATCCGCTCCAGCAGCTTCTCCATCGCCTCCACCCGCTGGCGCACTGCCTGCGGGCTCTTGTGGTCCGGCCCGAGCTGCGCGCCGATCGTATCGAAGATATTCGCCATGGACCGTTCAACCCTCGCAACGACCTCAGCGTTCCGCGGCGTTGAACGGCAGATCCTTGTCCGGCCGTAAATCCCCCGGCAGCCCAAGCACCCGCTCCGCGATGATGTTGCGCAGGATCTCGTCGGTCCCGCCCGCGATCCGCAGGCCCGCCGACCAGACGTAGCTCGATTGCAGCCGCTCCAAGTCCGGGTCGGTCGCGGTCAGGAACCCCGCCGCCCCGCCCAGGTCGAGCGCAAAATCACCAAGGTTCTGCATCGTCCGCGCCACGACGAGCTTTGCGATCGACTGCTCCGGCCCGGGAGCCTCGCCCTTGGACAGCGCCGACAGCGCGCGCATCTGAGTCAGCCGCACGCCCTCGTCCGCGATATACACGTCGGCGATCCGCTCGCGCACATCCGCCCGCTCGATCGCATCCAGCCGCTTCGCCAGCTCGATCAGCGTGTCATGGTCCGGCGAGTTGCGCGGCTTCCCCCCTACCGCCAGCCGCTCGTTCATCAGAGTCGTCAGCGCGACCTTCCAGCCGTCGCCCTCCGCCCCCAGCCGATGGCTGTCCGCCACCCGCACGTCGGTGAAGAAGATCTCGTTGAAGTCCGACGCGCCGGACATCTGCTTCAGCGGCCGCACATCCACGCCCGCCGCGTGCATGTCGACGATGAACATCGTCAGTCCCTTATGCTTCGGCACCGACGGATCGGTGCGGCAGACGATGATCCCGAAGTCGCAGAACTGCGCGTTGGTCGTCCAAACCTTCTGCCCGTTGATGACCCACTCGTTGCCATCGCGCACCGCCTTGGTCCGCACGCCCGCGAGGTCAGACCCGGCCGCCGGCTCGGAGAACAGCTGGCACCATACCTCGGAGCCTTCCAGCGCCTTCCCGACATAGCGCCCGACGATCTCCGGCGTCCCGTGCGTGAACACCGTCGGGATGCACATGCCGAGCCCAATGGCATAGAGGTTCGCCGGCGCCGCCGTCCGCGCCTCTTCCTGGTTGAAGATGATCGCGCGCATCGGCCCTTGCCCGCGCCCGCCGACTGCCCTTGGCCACGCGATCCCGGTATAGCCCGCCGCATGCTTCTTCGCCTGCCAGGCCTTGGACTCCGCGACCCAGTCCTCGCCCACGGCCTTCGGCGCATTCGCCTCCAGCCAGCCCCGCACCTCGGCGCGGTAGGCGGCCTCGTCCGGCGTATCGGTGAAGTCCATCAGGCAGCACTCCGGTTGCGGCGTTCCAGGCTTCGCACCAGCCGGTCCGCCCACCACGCCCGGCTCCCGAGCGCAAAGGCGATCTGCCGGTTGCGGCGATAGTGGAATTGGCAGTCCGACTCCCAGGTGAAGCCGATGCCGCCGTGCACCTGCACATTCTCCTCGGCCGCAAAGCGCAGCGCATCCAGCGAGGCCACCCGCGCCGCCGCCGCCGACTGCGCCAGCTCCGGCGCATCGCTCGCCATCGCCCAGGTTGCGTGCATCGCATGCGCCCGCGCCAGCTCCAGCTTCACATACATGTCGGCGCACTTGTGCTTGATGCCCTGATAGCGCCCGATCGCCTGCCCGAACGCCACGCGCTCCTTGGCGTAGGCCACCGCCATCTCCATCGCCGCGCTCGCCGTCCCGATCGCCTCCCAAGCCGACAGCACCGCCGCCCGATCCAGCCACCGCGCAAAGGTCGCCGCATCGCCGAGGGGCTCCGCCGCCGCGCCCTCCAGCACCAACCGCCCATGCCGCCGCATCAGGTCCATCGTCGGCGCATCTTCCACCGTCACGCCCGCGCCGCTCAGGTCGACCGCAAACAGGGCAGGGCCGTCCGCCGTCGAGGCCGTCACGATCGCCACCTGCGCCGCCGCCAGATCGGCAACGGGAAGCTTCACCCCCGTCAGCCGTCCACCCTCTAACCGAGTCCTCGCCACCGCCGGATTATCCGAACCCCCTTCGGCCCAGCCAACCGTCGCCACCACCGAACCATCCGCGATTCCCGGGAGCCACTTCCCGTCGCCGCCCAGGGTCAGCGCCTCGGTCGCCGCCAGCGTCGAGAGAAACGGAACCGGCGCCAGACTCCGCCCGACCTCCTCGGCCAGTATGCAAGCCTCCTCGGCGCTCATCCCCAGCCCGCCCTGCGCCTCCGGCACCCGCGCTGCCGTCCAGCCCAGCGCCACGATCTCGCGCCACAGCGCCTCATCGTACGCCGCGCCGCCATCCATCTGCCGCCGCGCCGCCGCCGGCCCCGCGCGTTCGCTCAAGAACCGCCGCGCCTGCTCGCCAAGCGCCTTGGCGTCGTCCGATAGGTCGAAGTTCACATCACACCCCAAGCGTTTTCCCGAACGCTATCGGCGCCTGCGACACTTCGGAAGCTGGCAAGTGAAGCAGCCCGGTGCGATAGGGCACGTTCATGGACGGACTCGATCCATTGATCCTGGCGCGCGCGCAGTTCGCGTTCACCATGGCGTTCCATTTCATCTTTCCCGCCTTCTCGATCGGCCTCGCGAGCTACCTCGCGGTCCTCGAAGGGCTGTGGATGCTGACGGGGCGGGACACCTATCTCGTCCTCTTCAAATTCTGGCTGAAGATCTTCGCGATCGCCTTCGCGATGGGCGTCGTCTCCGGCATCGTCATGTCCTACCAGTTCGGCACCAACTGGTCGGAGTTCTCGGACAAGGCCGGTCCCGTCATTGGCCCTTTGATGGCCTATGAGGTGATGACCGCCTTCTTCCTGGAGGCGGGCTTCCTCGGCGTCATGCTGTTCGGGATGAAGAAGGTCGGCCCGCGCCTTCACTTCACCGCGACGCTCGCCGTCGCCGTCGGCACCGCGATCTCCGCCTTCTGGATCCTCTCGGTCAACAGCTGGATGCAGACGCCGCAGGGCCATGCCATCGCCGCCAACGGCCAGTTCGTGCCCGCCGACTGGTGGGCGATCGTGTTCAATCCCAGCTTCCCCTACCGCCTGGTCCACACCGTGCTCGGCGCCTATCTGACGACCGCGCTCGTCGTCGGTGCGGTCGGCGCCTGGCATCTGCTCCGCGACAACAGGAACGACGCGTCGCGCACCATGTTCTCGATGGCGATGTGGATGGCGGCGATCGTCGCCCCGATCCAGGCCTTTGTCGGCGACCAGCACGGCCTCAACACGCTGGAGCACCAGCCCGCCAAGGTCATGGCGATGGAGGGCCACTATACGAGCCACAAGGAAGGCGCGCCGCTCATCCTCTTCGGCGTGCCCGACCAAAGGGCCGGCGAGGTCCGCTACAAGCTCGAAATCCCCAAGGCCTCGTCGCTCCTCCTGAAGCACGATCTCAATGCGCCGCTCGCCGGCCTCGACACCATCCCGCGCGAGGATTGGCCGCCGGTTCCCATCGTCTTCTGGTCCTTCCGCACCATGGTCGGCCTGGGCCTTCTGATGATCACCCTCGGCGCCGCCAGCCTGATCGCGCGCGCCGCCGGCCGCCTTTACGACTTCCGCCCGCTCCATCGCTTCGCCCTCGCCATGGGCCCCGCAGGCTTCGTCGCCGTCATCGCCGGCTGGATCACGACGGAGGTCGGCCGCCAGCCGTGGGTGATCTACGGCCTGCTCCGCACCGCAAAGGCGGCCTCCCCAATCCAGGCCCCCGCCATCGCTTCCTCGCTGATCGCCTTTGTCATCGTCTACTTCGTCGTCTTCGGTGTCGGCATCTGGTACATCCTGAAGCTGATGAGCCACGCCCCGAAGCCGGGCGAGCCCGCCCCCGAAGACACGATGAAGGCCCCCATCCGCTCCGCCGGCATCACCCCCGGCCCGACGCAGGGCGAAAGCTGATGGATCTCGCCTTCATCTGGGCCGCCATCATCGCTTTCGCGGTGTTCCTCTATGTCGTGATGGACGGTTTCGATCTCGGCATCGGCATCCTCTTCCCGACGCTGAAGGTCGGCCCGGAGCGCGACTCCGCGATGAACTCGGTCGCGCCGGTGTGGGACGGCAACGAGACCTGGCTGATCCTCGGCGGCGGCGGCCTGATGGCGGCCTTCCCGCTCGCCTACGCCATCGTCATGCCCGCGCTCTACACGCCGATCATCGCGATGCTCTTGGGGCTCGTCTTCCGCGGCGTCGCATTCGAGTTCCGCTGGCGCGACCCGCGCCATCGCCACGCCTGGGATTTCGCCTTCACCGCCGGCTCGGTCATCGCCGCGCTCTCTCAGGGCATCGCGCTCGGAGCACTCCTCCAGGGCATCAAGGTCGCCGATCGCGCCTACGCCGGCGGCTGGTGGGACTGGCTGAGCCCCTTCAGCCTGCTCTGCGGTGTCGCCGTCCTCTCCGGCTATGCGCTGCTCGGCGCGACCTGGCTTATCATGCGGACGGAGGGCTGGGTGCAGGACCATTCGGTCAAGCTCGCGCGCATCCTCGGCCCTGTCACCGTCGGCTTCATCGTCGCCGTCAGCGCCGCGACGCCCTTCCTGCAATATGCCTATTACGAGCGCTGGCTGACGATGCCCGGCATCCTGTTCGCCGCCCCGGTCCCGATCCTCGTCGGCCTCTCGGTCCTGATGCTCTTCCGCGCCCTCGCCAAGCGGCAGGAGAGGGCGCCCTTCCTGCTCACCCTCGGCCTTTTCGCCCTCTGCTTCGCGGGCCTCGGCGTCAGCATGTTCCCCTATATCGTGCCGGACAAGGTCACGATCTGGCAGGCCGCAGCACCCGACAAGAGTCTCTTGTTTGTCCTTGTCGGCGCCGCAGTGTTGATCCCGATCATCCTCGCCTACACCGCCCACGCCTATTGGGTGTTCAGGGGGAAAGTCGGGCATGACGGATACCACTAGTGGCCCGTAAGCTGCTGTGGTTCGTCGGCCTGTGGGCCGCCGGCGTTGCAACCGTCGCCGCCGTCGCCGGTTTGCTCCGGCTGTGGATCAACCCTTCCTGAACAGCGCGTCCGCCGCGGACTTGAATGCCCCCGCGCTCTCCCGCTTTGCTTTCACCCGCGCAATCTCCGCCTCCAGCGCCGCGACCCGCGCGTCAAGCTCGTCCAGCGACAGCGGATCAAGGTCCTGCCTCGCCAGCGCGCTCAGCGGATCGTCCTTCTTGCGCGGCATCAGGTCGTCGAGGTCCATCGCATCCTCCTTTTCGCGTAAGGCCCGATCTGCTCTAACGAACATCATGGGGCAACAGCCATGATCCCGAGCATGATGACCGCGATCGATCCGGACGGCCCGGGCGGTCCCGAGGTTCTCGTCCCCGTCCAGCGCCCCGTGCCGCAGCCGGGGCAGGGCGAGGTCCTGCTCCGCGTGGCGGCCGCCGGCGTCAACCGCCCCGACGTCCTCCAGCGCCTCGGCAAATATCCGATGCCTCCCGGCGCCCCCACGATCCCCGGCCTGGAGGTCGCGGGAGAGGTCGTCGCGAACGGCCCCGGCGCCGTCCGCCTCCTCCCCGGCCAGAAGGTCTGCGCTCTGCTCGCGGGCGGCGGCTACGCCGAATATGTCGCGGTCCCCGAAGGTCAGTGCCTGCCGATCCCCATCGGCCTGTCGATGGTCGAGGCGGCGAGCCTGCCCGAGACCTATTTCACCGTCTGGTCGAACCTGTTCGATCGCGCTTTCGCCGCCGACGGCGACCGCGTCCTCGTCCATGGCGGCACCTCGGGCATCGGCGTCACCGCCATCCTCCTCGCCAAGGCGTTCGGCCTCACCGTTTTCGTCACCGCCGGCAGCGACGAGAAATGCGCTGCCGCCCTTGCGCTCGGCGCCGACGCCGCGATCAACTACAAGACTCAGGATTTCGTCGCCGAGGTCGGAAAGCTCGGCCCCGTCGACATCGTGCTCGACATGGTCGGCGGCGACTATCTCCCGCGCAACCTGCAGTGCCTCGCCGAAGGCGGCCGCCACGTCTCGATCGCGATGCAGCGCGGCATCATGGCGGAGGTCAACATCGCGCTCATCATGGGCAAGCGACTGACCCTCACCGGATCGATGCTCCGCCCGCGCAGCGTCGAGTTCAAGACGCTCCTCGCAGACAGTCTCGCCAAGGACGTCTGGCCCCTGTTCGCGCACGGCAAGCTAAGGCCGATCATCGACAGCACCTTCCCGCTCAGCGCAGCCGCAGACGCGCACCGCCGCATGGAAGCCGGCGACCACATCGGGAAGATCGTCCTCACCGTCGCATAAGCGCCGCTTGTGCCCCCATGCGAATTTTCGCGTGGAACGGGCGGGCCTTTCCGGCGATTGTCCCGGCTCCTGACGGGAGCCGCCGACGATGCCGAACCTTATCCTCCACGAGTATGCCAACTCGGGAAACTGCTACAAAATCCGCCTGCTGCTCGCCTACCTCGGCATCCCCTACGAGCGGCGCGAATATGACATTCTCAGCGGCGAGACTCGGACGGAGGATTTCCTCACCAACGTCAACGCCAACGGCCGCATCCCCGTCCTCCAGATCGACGACAGGTTCCTCCCGGAATCCAACGCCGCGCTCTACTATCTCGCCAAGGGCACGCGCTTTTTCCCCGAAGGAAATTGGGAAGGGGCCGAGGTCCTGAAGTGGATGTTCTTCGAACAATATAACCACGAGCCCAACGTCGCGACGATGCGTTTCTGGAAGACCTTCGTCGGCCTCGACAACCTCACCGACACCCAGCGCATGCTGGTGCCCTTGAAGGAAGACGCTGGCGACGCCGCCCTGAAGCTGATGGACGAGCATCTGGAAGGCCGCCAGTTCATCGCGGGAGACAGCATGACGATCGCGGACATCGCGCTCTACGCCTACACCCATGTCGCGGATGAGGGCGGCTTCGACCTGAAGGCCTATCCCAACGTCAAAGCGTGGTGCGAATTCATCGCCCTGCAGGACGGTCACGTCGGGATCGACGCTAAGAGTTAACCTGACATCAACATTTCGCAGTCATGCTAAGTGCATGATCTTGCAACTAACCTACATCAGTACGGCGGCCCGTGGCGTCGATTTCGCGGATTGCAGCCAGATCCTTGATACCTCTCGCCGCAACAACACGGCGGACGGTATCAGCGGTCTGCTTCTCTTCAACGGCCTGCGCTTCCTCCAGGCGCTGGAGGGGGAGCCCGGCCGCGTTTCCGCCGCCATCGCGCGCATCCGGGGCGACGCGCGCCACCGCTCGGTCGTCGTGCTGAGCGAGCGGCAGGTCGAAGCGCCCGAGTTCGGCCAATGGTCGATGGCCTTCGAGCGCGCCGGCAATACGGCGCCCGCCGACACGCTGGTCCAGACCGTCGATTCGATGGTCGCCGCGCTGCCGTCGCCCAACCTCAAGGCGCTGTTCCAGAGCTTCGTCCGGCTGCAGCGCGCCGCCTGACGGCGCTTGCTTGGGCGTCATGCCGGGCGTATAGCCTGACGATCACCGGCCGTCCCGCAAGGGGCGGCCCTTTCTTTGTCCGGAGTCCGCCATGGCCCTGCCGCTCATGCCCCACGCGACCGCCACCTGGCTGGTCGACAACAGCTCGCTCACCTTCGAGCAGATCGCCGAATTCTGCGGCCTCCACATCCTCGAAGTCCAGGCCATCGCCGACGAGACGACGCCCACCAAGCTGATCGGCCGCGATCCGATCCGCGCCGGCGAGCTGACGCAGGACGAGATCGACAAGGCGCAGAACGACCCGAAATATTCGATGGTCATGCAGAAGGGCCCGGAGCAGCTCGTCCGCACCAAGGGTCCGCGCTACACGCCGGTCTCGAAGCGCCAGGAAAAGCCCGACGGCATCGCCTGGATCGTCCGCAATCACCCGGAGGTCAGCGACGCGCAGATCTCGAAGTTGATCGGCACGACCAAGACGACGATCGCCGCGATCCGCGACAAGACCCACTGGAACATCCAGAACATCACGCCGAAGGATCCGGTGACCCTCGGCCTCTCCAGCCAGCGCGAGCTGGACGCGATGATCGCCGCCGCCGCCAAGAAGGCTGGCATCGTGCATGAGGACACCCAGTTCGGCGCCGATCGCGACGCGCTGATCTCGCAGCTCCGCACCGAGCGCGAAACCGCCGCCCGCATCGCCGAGGATGGCGAGGACGTCGAGGCGCCGCGCGAGATCACCGCCGAGAACCTGTTCAAACGCTAAGGTAGGATGTCGGGCGCGCGCCTTCTAAGGTCGCGCCCGATGTTCGACGCCTCCCTCGCCGCGCCAGACGCACTGCCCGAGGGCGAGACCCGGCGCGGCCTTCACTACCCGCTCGGCCGCTGGACGCCCGAGCCCGGCGCGCTCCACGAGCTTCGCCCCGGCCTGTTCTGGCTGCGGATGCCGCTTCCCATCGCGCTCAACCACATCAACCTCTGGGTGCTCGACGACGGCGATGGCTGGGCGATCGTCGATACCGGCGTCAACACGCCTGCGTGCAAGGACGTGTGGCGCGCCGCACTCGAGGGCCCTCTCGCTGGCCGCCCCGTCACCCGCGTCATCTGCACCCACTATCACCCCGATCACATCGGCCTCGCCGGCTGGCTGACCTACAAGCACCGCGTCCCGCTCGTCATGACGCGCGGCGAGTATCTCCTTGCCCGCGTCCTCACCCTCGATCTCGCCGCGGAGCCGCCGGAAGCCGCCATAAGCTTCTACGCCCGCGCCGGCTGGCCCGCCGAGGCGGTCGATCGCATGAAGGCGCAAGGCTGGGGCCGCTTCGCCAGCATCGTCTCGCGCCTGCCCATCGGCTACGACCTCATCCGCGAAGGCGACACGCTCCACATCGGCGCCAACGCCTGGCGCGTCGTCATCGCCAGCGGCCACTCGCCCGAGCATGCCTGCCTCGTCTCGGACGACCTCGGCATCATGATCGCGGGCGACCAGCTCCTTCCGCGCATCACCTCGAACGTCTCGGTCTATCCGACCGAGCCGCACGCCGATCCGCTGGGCGAATGGCTCGCCAGCCTCGACAAGCTCGAAGCCCTCGACCCAACCCTCCTAGTCCTCCCCTCGCACGGCGAGCCCTTCGAGAACCCGGGTGCCCGCACCCGCCAGCTGCGCGATCACCACCACGAAAAGCTCGACGCGCTGGAGGCCCTCTGCGCCGTCCCGCACACCGCCTACGAGGCGTTCGGCACCCTCTTCGGCCGCCCGATCAAGCCCGACGAGATCATGATGGCGACCGGCGAGGCGCTGTCCCACCTCCACACTCTCGAAGCCCGCAGCCGTGTCCGCCGCGAGGCCGGCCCCGATCACGACAGGTTCGTCAAATGTTGAAGCCCTGGGCCACCACCTACGGCCATCCCGGCGCCTGGGACCGCGCTTTCGAGCCGATGCCCGTCCCCGCCATGCTCGATCGCACCGCGGCGCGCACGCCGAAGGCCCGCTGCATCGATTTCCTCGGCCGCGTCTACAGCTACGCCGAGGTCGCCCGCCTTGCCGATCGCGCCGCCCGCGGCTTCCAGGCGCTCGGCGTCACGAAGGGGGGCAAGGTCGGCCTCTTCCTTCCCAACTGCCCGCACTATGTCGCCGCCTATTATGGCGCGATGAAAGCCGGCGGCACCGTCGTCAACTTCTCGCCCCTCTACACCGCCGACGAACTCGCCGAGCAAGTCGCCGATTCCGAGACCGACATCATGGTCTGCCTCGACGTCGCGCAGCTCTACCCAACCATCGCGGAGGTGCTGGAGCGCACCCGCCTCAAATGCCTCGTCGTCGGCAATCTCGCCGAGGTCCTGCCGCGCACCACCTCGATCCTCTACCGCCTGTTCAAGCGCGGTGAGCGCAGCCCCGTCACGCCGGACGATCGCCACATCCTGTGGTCGAACCTCATCGACAACGACGGACTCGCCAGCCCGCCCGCCATCGACCCGGCTGACATCGCCCTCCTGCAATACACCGGCGGCACCACCGGCACGCCGAAGGGCGCGGTGCTCACCCACGCCAACCTCAGCATCAACGCGCAGCAGGTGAACGCCGTCGATCCGCATGCTGGCGACGAGGACCGCATCCTCGGTGCGCTGCCGCTGTTCCACGTCTTCGCCAACACCTGCGTCCTCAACCGCACGATCTTCAACGGCGGCGAGATGGTGCTCCTGCCGAAGTTCGAGCCGCTTCAGGCGCTGAAGGCGATCCAGCGTCGCAAGGTCACCGCCGTCCCCGGCGTGCCGACCATGTACCGCGTCCTCCTCGATCATCCGGAGATCGGCCGTTTCGACCTCTCCTCGCTCCGCGTCTGCGTCTCCGGCGGCGCGCCGATGCCTATCGAGCTCAAGCAGCGCTTCGAGACGATCACCGGCGCCATCGTCGTCGAAGGCTATGGCCTCACCGAAAGCTCGGGCGTCGTCTCCACCAACCCGTACGAGGGCCTCAACAAGACCGGCTCGATCGGCCTGCCGCTCCCCGGGACTGACATCCGCATCGGCGCCGAAGGCGACGAGCCGCACGGTGAGCAGGATGGCCGCACCATCGGCGAGCTGCTGATCGCCGGCCCGCAGATCATGCGCGAGTATTGGAACAAGCCCGCCGAGACCGCCTCGACCTTTGCCGGCGCCTACCTGCGCACCGGAGACCTCGGCTACATCGACGAGGACGGCTACGTCTTCATCGTCGATCGCCTGAAGGACATGATCGTCGTCGGCGGCTTCAAGGTCTTCCCCAGCCGCCTGGAGGACGCGCTCTACACCCACCCCGCGGTCAAGGAGGCGCTCGTCATCGGCGTCCCCGACAAGAAACTCGGCGAACGCCCCAAGGCCTTCGTCACCCTCGATTCCGAACAGCCACCCCTCACCGAGTCAGAACTCTGCAGCTGGCTCAACACCCAGATCGGCAAGCACGAACGCGCCATCGCCGTCGAAATCAGGGACAGCCTGCCCAAGACGATGATCGGCAAGCTCAGTCGCAAGGAACTCGTCGCCGAGGAGCGCGCAAAAGCCGCATCGCTTTCCGCCGCTTGACCGCCTCCCGCCACCTCGCCACAAGCGGCGGGTGACGCCCGAGGACGATATCGCCGCCATGGATTTCGAAGCCGCCCTGGCGCGGCTCGAACAGATCGTCCGCAAGCTCGAAACCGGCGAGGCGAGCCTTGAGGATTCGATCGGCCTCTATGGCAAGGGCGACCGCTTGAAGGCGCATTGCGAGGCGAAGTTGGCGGCAGCGCAGGCGCGGATCGAGAAGATCCGCCTTGGGCCCGACGGCAAGCCTGCTGGCCTCGTCCCCTTCGACGCCGCCTGAAGACATGCGCGCGTCGCTCAGCCTGAAGCCAGCGCTCGACGCCATCGGCAACGCGATCGACCAGCGTTTCGATCGGCTCCTGACGCTTCCCGGCGACGCGCGCGACACGCTTTACGAAGCGATGCGCTACGCCGCGATCGGCGGCGGCAAGCGGATGCGCCCGCTTCTCGTCGTCGCCGCCTGCGACCTCTTCCACGTCGACAAGGAGCGCGCGCTCCGTGTCGCCCTCGCGATCGAGGCGGTGCATTGCTACAGCCTCGTCCACGACGATCTGCCGTGCATGGACGACGACGATCTGCGCCGCGGCAAGCCGACGCTCCACAAGCAGTTCAGCGAGGCGACCGCCGTCCTCGCCGGCGACTCGCTCCATGCGCTCGCCTTTGAGGTTCTGGCCGACGAGGCGACGCACGAAGACCCCTTCGTTCGCGCCGAGCTTGTCCGCGAACTCGCCCGCGCCTCGGGCCCCGCCGGCATGGCGGGCGGCCAGATGATGGATTTGGTCGCCGAGAGCCAGCCTTTCGACCTGCCGACCACCACCCGCCTGCAGCAGCTCAAGACCGGCGCGCTGATCGCCTTCTCGGTCGAGGCTGGCGCGATCATGGGCCGGGCAGGGGAGGCGCAGCGCCGCAAGCTCAAGGGCTACGCGCGCGATCTCGGCCTCGCCTTCCAGATCGCCGACGACCTTCTGGACGCCGAAGGCGACAGCGAACGCACCGGCAAGGCCGTCCGCAAGGACGCCGAGGCAGGCAAAGCCACCTTCGTCTCGCTCCTCGGCCTCGATCGCGCCCGCGCCCAGGCCGAAATGCTTATCGATCAGGCTATCGACCACCTCCACACTTTCGGTCAGGAGGCGGACCTTCTCCGCGCCATCGCCCGCTTCGCGATCGAGCGGGACCGCTAGGAGCTGGCCCATGCGCATCGGCGTCTATCCGGGCACCTTCGATCCGGTCACCCTAGGTCATATGGACATCATCCGTCGTGGCGCGAAGCTCGTCGACCGCCTTGTCGTCGGCGTCGCGACCAACCCGTCCAAGTCGCCCTTGTTCACGCTCGACGAGCGCGTCGCGCAGGTGAAGCGGGAGTGCGCCGATCTCGGCGAGGCGGTCACGGTTGTCGCCTTCGATGCCTTGCTAATGAAGTTTGCTGAAGCGCAAGGCGCCGGCGTCATCCTGCGTGGTCTGCGCGCCGTATCTGACTTCGAATATGAATATCAGATGGCGGGCATGAACCAGCAGCTGAACGACAAGATCGAGACCGTCTTCCTGATGGCCGACGTCGCACTGCAGCCGATCGCTTCGCGTCTCGTCAAGGAAATTGCGGTCTATGGCGGGGACATTTCGCCCTTCGTGCCGCCGCGTATCGCGGGCGAGATCAACGATCGCCTCGCGGCCGGCCGCTCATGATGCGTTCAGCGGCCATGGGGCAGGGCGTCCGCGCCGGAGTTTTGGAGAGTGGAATGCGTTTTCTCATCGCCCTCGTCGCGCTTGCGTCGAGCACGACCGCGCTCGCGCAGATGAAGGCGGTCGGGCCGCCGCCCGTCGCCGTCGCGCCGCCGGCCGCAGTCGCTGCGGATCCGCAGAATCTCCTCGTCCTAGATCTGTCGACGGGCGGTCGCGTCACCATCCTGATGCGCCCCGATATCGCGCCCGGCCACGTCGAGCGCATCCGCACGCTGGTCCGCCAGAAATTCTATGACGGCCTGATCTTCCACCGCGTCATCGACGGTTTCATGGCGCAGGGCGGCGACCCGACCGGCACCGGCCAGAGCGGCTCGAAGCTCCCCAACCTCAAGCCTGAATTCAGCGAGCTGCCGCACGTCCGCGGCACCGCCGCCATGGCCCGCGCCGGCGCTGAAGATAGCGCTAATAGCCAATTCTACATCATGCTCGCCCCGCGCTTCTCGCTCGACAACAAGTACACGGTCTGGGGTCGTGTCATCAGCGGCATGGAATTCGTCGACGCGATCGAAAAGGGCGAGCCGCCGGCCAACCCCTCGAAGATCGTCCAAGCCTCGATCGGCGCCGACAAGCTCCCGCCGCCGCCCGCATCCGTTGTCGCCCCGGTCTCCGCCAAGCCCGCGACCGGTGCGCCGTCAACGGTCACCACCACGACCACGACACAGACCGCCGCGCCCGTCGCGCCGCCGAAAGGGCCGGCTCCCGCGCGCCGTTAACGATCAGTACGGGACCGAAACGCCATTGCGGCGTTAAGCGGCCATGACGACTCCGCAAATGCTCGCCTTCGGCGTGCTCGCAGGCATGATGATCCTCTTCATCTGGGGTCGCCTTCGCTATGATCTGGTCGCGATCCTCGCGCTTGTCGTGTCGATCGCGGTCGGCATCGTTCCCGCGAAGCAGGCCTTCACCGGCTTCAGCGACGATATCGTCATCATCGTCGCCAGTGCCCTTGTTGTGAGCGCCGCCGTTGCGCGTTCGGGCATTATCGAGATTGCGCTGGACTGGGTGTCGCTTCACGTCAGCCGCGTTCGCTCGCAGCTTCTCGTCCTCGTCACTACTGTCACCTTCCTGTCGGCGATGGTGAAGAATATCGGCGCGCTGGCGATGCTGCTGCCCGCCGCCTTCCAGATGGCGAAGCGCTCGAACACCTCACCCTCTGTGTTTTTGATGCCGATGTCGTTCGGCTCGCTGCTCGGCGGTCTCATCACCCTCGTCGGCACCTCGCCAAACATCATCGTCTCCCGCGTCCGGGAGGAGATGACGGGCGAACCTTTCGGCATGTTCGACTACACGCCCGTCGGCCTCGGCCTCGCGCTTGCCGGCATCCTGTTCCTGCGCTTCGGCTACCGCCTCCTGCCGCGCGACCGCCAGCCCGCCCCGTCGATGAGCGAGGCGATCGACATCAAGGACTACACGACCGAGGCGCTGGTCGCAGATGGCTCGTCCGCCCTTGGCCAGACTATCGCCGCCTTCGCCGAGACCGAGCCGGACGTCACCATCTCTGGCATCCTGCGCGGCGCTGCGCGCACCGCGCTCGATCTGCCCGAGGCGGTTCTTCAAGAAGGCGACCTCCTCATCCTCGAAGGCGACCCTGAGGCGCTCGAACGAATGATCGCCAAGGGCGGACTTCAGCTGGAAGGTCAGAACCGCACCGCCGTAACCGATACCGGCTCCGAAGATATCGGCGTGATCGAGGCGGTCGTCACGCCCGGCTCGATCCTCGTCGATCGCGCCGCCGGCAAGATGGGCCTGCACGAGCGTTATGGCGTCAATCTCATCGCCATTTCGCGCGCCGATGCGCGCCTGACCGAGCGTTTGGGCAACATTGTGCTGCGCCCAGGCGACGTCATTGTGCTCCAGGGCCCACTCGCTGGCCTTCCCAAGCAGTTGCGCGACCTTGGCTGCCTGCCGCTTGCCGAGCGCACGCTGCGCTTTGGCAGCGTCCGTCGCGGCCTGCTGCCGATCGGCGTTCTCGCCGGCGCCATGTTGCTCACCGCGCTCGGCATCGTCCCCGTCGCCGTAGCCTTCTTCGGCGCCGCTGCGCTCGTACTTCTGCTCGGCGCGCTGCCGTTGCGCGAAGCCTATGCCCAGATCGAATGGCCGATCCTCGTCATGCTCGGCTCGCTCATTCCCGTCAGCGAGGCGCTGCGCACCACCGGAGGCACCGATCTCATCGCGGACTGGCTGCAGGGTGCCGCCGCTACGTTGCCCGTGTGGGGAGCGCTGGCGCTCATCCTCGTCGCCGCGATGGCGGTCACACCGTTCCTCAACAACGCTGCCACCGTGCTCGTCATGGCGCCGATCGCCGCGACCTTTGCTTCAGGCCTTGGTTACAAGCCAGATGCCTTTTTGATGGCGGTCGCGGTTGGCGCGGGATGCGATTTCCTCACGCCGATTGGCCACCAGTGCAACACCCTGGTGATGGGCCCTGGCGGCTACCGCTTCGCCGACTATGCCCGTCTTGGCGCACCGCTTTCGATCCTTGTCGTGGTCGTCGGCGTGCCGCTCATTCTCGCCGTCTGGCCGGTCTGACTTGCGTCCTTTGGACACGCGTGCGAGCAGCGCGGTGTCATGTTTACGACCCGCCTCGCGACCGAAGCCGACATTCCGGGGCTGACGGACCTGATGCAGCAAGCCATTGAAAAGCTGCAGTCAGACTTCCTGTCGACCGATCAAGTGGAGGCCAGCAAGGCGGTTATGGGTCTCGACACGCAACTGATTTTCGATCAGACCTACTTCTGTGTCTCCTTTGCCTCCTTGGTCGTCGGCTGCGGCGGCTGGAGCGCCCGCGCCACCCTCTACGGCGGCGACCACAGCGCCCGCCGCGACGCCGCTCTCCTGGATCCCGAAACCGACGCCGCCCGCGTTCGCGCCATGTACACCCGCCCCGGCTACGAGCGCCTCGGCATCGGCCGCATCGTCATCGATCAGTGCGAGGCAGCCGCCCGCGCCGCCGGCTTCCACCGCACCGAACTCATGGCGACTCTCGCCGGAGAGCCCCTTTACCGCGCCTGCGGCTATCGTCCCGTCGAGCACATCGTCGACGGCACCGTCCCACTCATCCGCATGGCCAAGGCCATCGCCTAATGCGCGTTTCTGACTTCGATTTCGACCTGCCCGACGATCGTATCGCGCTCCGCCCTGTCTCCCCGCGCGACGCCGCCCGGATACTCGTCGTGCGGCCGGGCGCGCTCGACGACCGGGCTGTCACTGATCTCCCTTCGCTCCTTCGCACCGGAGACGTCCTCGTCTTCAACGATACCCGCGTCATCCCAGCCCAGCTGTTCGGTCGGAAGGGCGAGGCGAAGATCGGCGTCACCCTCCACAAGCGCGTCGACGCCACCCGCTGGTGGGCTTTCGTCCGCAACGCAAAGCGCCTCAAACCGGGTGACCGCATCGCCTTCGGCGACGCACTTACCGGCACCGTCGACGAGAAGGGCGATGACGGCGCGCTTCTCTGGTCCTTCGAAAGCGCACTGCCGCTGGAGGCCGCTCTCGCAATCGCCGGCACGATGCCCCTCCCGCCCTATATCGCCGGCAAGCGCCCAGCCGACGCGCAGGACCTCGCCGACTACCAGACGATGTTCGCCAGCGAGCCCGGCGCCGTCGCCGCGCCCACCGCGGGCCTACACTTCACTCCCGACCTCCTCAGCAGCCTCGACGCCGTCGGCATCGCCCGCGAGACGCTGACGCTTCACGTCGGCGCCGGCACCTTCCTGCCGGTTAAGGCGGAGGACACCGATGATCACAAGATGCACGCCGAATGGGGCACGATCGACGCCGCCACCGCCGCTCGCCTCAACGCTGCGCGCGCGGCCGGCGGCCGCCTCATCGCGGTCGGCACCACAAGCCTCCGCCTGCTCGAAAGCGCCGCTGCGCCCGACGGCACGATCCGGCCCTTCGCGGGCGACACCGCGATCTTCATCACACCCGGCTACGCTTTCCGCGCGGTCGATGGCCTGATGACCAACTTCCACCTGCCGCGCTCCACCCTGTTCATGCTGGTTTCAGCCATGATGGGGCTTGGTCGGATGCAAGCCGCCTATGCCCATGCCATCGCTTCCGGCTATCGCTTCTACTCGTACGGCGACGCGAGCCTGCTGTTGCCCAAAGCCTGATCGGACCCCGCCCGATGCGCCACGCCGTCTTCGTTCCGCCGCTTGCGATGCTCGCCAGCGCCGTGCTCGCACAGCGTCCCGATCCCAACCTGCTGCCGACTCCGCCGATTCTGACTGCCACGCCCGCCGCGCTCCTCATCGCCGGCATGGATGCGAACGGCGACGCCCGCGTCACCCGCGCCGAGCTGACCGCCGCCGCCGCCCGCCTCGCCGTTGCGGCCGACGACGACAAGGACGGCACGATCAGCTTCATCGAACTCGCTGACTGGGCCCGCACTTGGCTGGGCGACCAAAGCGCCGTCCCCGGTCGGTTCGACTTCGATCGCAATGCCGACGACAAAGTCTCGCCCACCGAGTTCACCGCCGAACTCGCCCGCCGCTTCGGCACTTTCGACAAGAACAGCGACGGCATCGTAGAGCGTTCCGAACTCCTCCTCATCGCCGAACGGCAGGACCGCGGCGAACGCCAGCAGGGCACGAGAATGCCCCCCACGCCGGCAGAGCGCCGCCGCCGATGACCGCGCCTCGCTTCCAGTTCGATATCGCCGCGACCGACGGCGCGGCCCGCGCCGGCACGATCCGCATGCACCGCGGCGAGATCCGCACGCCTGCCTTCATGCCCGTCGGCACAGCCGCGACGGTCAAGGCGATGCGCCCCGCCGAGGTCCGCGCCACGGGCGCCGACATCATCCTCGGCAACACCTACCATTTGATGCTTCGCCCGACCGCCGAGCGGATCGCGGCGCTCGGGGGTCTGCACGCCTTCATGCAGTGGGACCGCCCGATCCTGACAGATTCCGGCGGCTATCAGGTCATGTCGCTGTCGGACCTTCGGAAGATGAGCGAGGAAGGGGTGTCCTTCGCCTCGCACCTCGACGGCTCGAAGCACATGCTGACGCCCGAGCGCTCGATGGAGATCCAGCGGCTTCTCGGGTCGGACATCGTCATGGCGTTCGACGAATGCACCAAATGGCCCGCGACGCGCGACGAGGCCGCCGCCTCGATGGAGCGCTCGATGCGCTGGGCCAAGCGTTCCCGTGACGCCTTCGATCTCGGCGGCGAGCGCAGTGCCTTGTTCGGCATCCAGCAGGGCTCGATGTTCGAGGATCTCCGCAAGATCAGCGCCGACGCTCTGATCGACATCGGCTTCGACGGCTACGCCATCGGCGGCCTTGCGGTCGGGGAGGGGCAGGAGGCGATGTTCGCGACGCTCGACTTCGCCCCCGCCATGCTCCCCGCCGATCGCCCCCGCTACCTGATGGGCGTCGGCAAGCCCGACGATATCGTCGGCGCGGTCCGCCGCGGCGTCGACATGTTCGATTGCGTCCTGCCCACCCGCTCCGGCCGCACCGGCCAGGCGTTCACGCGCGACGGGCCGATCAACCTGAAGAACGCCAAGTTCAAGGACGACCCGTCACCGCTCGATCCGGAAGACGGCACCGGCTGGAGCCGCGCCTACTGCCACCACCTCGTCAAGTCAGACGAAATCCTCGGCGCGATGATCCTCACCGAGCACAATCTGATGTTCTACCAGCGCCTGATGGCCGAGCTCCGCGCCGCGATCGCCGCCGGCACGCTGGCCGCCGTCGCCGACGCGTTCTTGGACCGCTATCTTCGTAAATAGACCCGTCGTCCCGGCGAAAGCCGGGATTCAGTCGGGTCGTGGTGCTGGATCCCGGCATTCGCCGGGATGACGGCCCTTACTTGCCGGTGAAAGCGGCCGGCCGCTTCTGCAGAAACGCCTGCACCCCCTCAATGAAGTCGCTCGTCTTCCCAGCCTCGCGCTGATTAACCCGCTCCACGTGGAGGGCTTCGCTCAGCGTCGTGTCCATGCACGCGCGAATGCCCTGCCGGATGAGCGCATAGGCCTTGGTCGGCCCCGCCGCCAACTTCCGCGCAAGAGCGCCTGCCGTCTCCGCCAAGGCATCGTCGTCAACGACTTGCCAGATCAGACCCCAGTCGTGCGCCAGCTCAGCCGATATCCGCTCACCAAGCATCATCATCGCCGTCGCCCGCGCCCGCCCCGCGAGACGCGGCAGGAGCCACGTCGCGCCGACATCGGGCACCAGCCCGATATTGACGAACGCCTGCAGGAAATAGGCCGAGCGCGCCGCGAGCACGATGTCGCCTGCGAGCGCCAGCGAACAGCCCGCACCCGCGGCCGCGCCGTTGACCGCCGTCACGACAGGGAAGGGCAGGGCGAGGAGCTTCTCCAGCACCGGATTGAAGTGGCTCTCCAGTCGCGCCCCGACATCACCCCCCGGCAACCCGCCGCTCGCGAGGTCGGCGCCCGACGAGAAGCCCCGCCCGGCGCCGGTGATCAGCAGCACCCGCACCGCCGGGTCGGCCGCCAGCGCATCCAGCGCCGCGATGATCTCGTCCAGCATCTCGGTGCTCAGCGCATTCAGCGCCTGCGGCCGGTTGAAGGTCAGCGTCGCAACGCCATCCGCGATGTCGAGAAGGAGGGTCTGATAGGCCATCGCAGTCGATTCGCCCGAAAGCCGGCCAAGGTCCAGCTATCAAAAGCGCCGCTCAGGCGTTCGCCGCGACCTTCACAGGCGCAAGCTCCGCCTCGCTGCACACGCGGTTCCGGCCAAGCTCCTTGGCGCGGTAAAGCGCCTCGTCGGCGCGCTCCAGCAGCGTCTCGACGCTGTCGGTCCAGCGCAGCTCCGCGACGCCCCACGACAGCGTAATGCGCCCGACTTCCTGGTTGGACTGCTTGGACCGCAGCGTTCGGCTCCCGACGAAATCGCGAAACTGCTCGGCGATATCCACCGCCGCCTCCAACGCTTTCGCCGGCAGCACGATCACAAATTCCTCGCCGCCGAAGCGGGCCGGATAGCCCAGCCCGTGACACAGCTTTTCGAGGCACTGAGCGACGAGGCGAAGCACCTCGTCCCCCATCCGGTGGCCCCAGGTATCGTTGAACCGCTTGAAATAATCGATGTCGCAAAACGCGACAGACAACGGCTTGCGATCCGCCAGCGCCCGCGCCGCCTGCGCCTCAAGGTAGGCGGCAAACGCCTTGCGATTCGAGAGCCCGGTCAACGGATCGGTACGGCTCTCCGAACGCGCCGCCTCCAGATCCTCGCGGAGCGACGCGATCTCCTCAGCCGAGCTGTTCAGCTCATGCTCCAGTGATTCGGTCTTCTCGATCATCGTCGCCGTCGCGGCGACCAGCTCAGCCAGCAGCGCGCGCTGCGTATCCAGATCGGGATCGCCCGACAGCGTATGATGGCTGTCGCGCAGCGCGGCATTGTATGTGCGAACATCGCCGCCGGTCCGCGCGATATAGGCCGTCATCCGCTCGATCTGCTCGGCGGCGTGCTGGGCGAGCTCCGCCATGTCCTCGCCATCGGTGCCGCCAAGATACTCGCGGCGGATGCGCTCGACCGCGCGACGTGTCAGCGGGCTTTCGACCGCCAGAGCGCCGTTGACGGCATCGACAAAGGCAGCGTCGGACGACGTCACATAACGATACCAGAAGTCGTAGTTGATCGGAGTCGCCGCAATCCCGCCGGCCTCGAGATGGGCCCTGATGCGGTCTAGGATCTGGCTTTGCTCGATCATGATATGGCGGCTCGCGCTCGTCTTTCTTGTCTCGGACGCGGGAACGCGACGAAGCCGGCCCTCGCTCGCTGCGTCAATCGAAGCTTGCGGCGAAAACGGTTAAGAAAGAGGAAACGCGAGGGTGTGAAAGCGCCCGAAACGAATGCTTAGCCGCGGGCCGGCACCGTCATGAAGGCCGGGATCATGTCCGGCGCCCCGAAGCCCGGACCGACGGGCTCGTCGCCCCGGTCGCGGCCTTCACTGCGCGGATCCCCGCGATCGCCGCGGCGCGACCGGTCGTCTCGGCGCGGGCGCTCGTCCCGATGCGGCCGTTCGTCTCGGCGGGGTCGTTCCTCGCGCACCGGCGCGACCTCGGCCACGGGGGCCGGTTCGGGAGCCGCTTCGGCTTCGACTTCCACCTCGGGCTGGGCCGCACCACGGCGACCGCCCCGGCGACGTGGTGCCTTGACAGGCGCCTCTGTGACCTCGTCCTCAGCGCTCGGTGTAGCAGCAACATCTCCCGCCCCACGGCGCGGAATCTTCTGGCCGATAAGCTTTTCGATGTCAGCGATCGCCTCGGCATCGTCGTCGGTCACCAGCGTCATCGCGACGCCGGTCTTCCCCGCGCGGCCGGTGCGGCCGATGCGGTGGACATAATCATCCGCGTTGTACGAGACGTCGTAGTTGAAGACGTGGCTGACGCCCTTGATGTCCAGCCCGCGCGCCGCAACGTCTGAACAAACGAGGATGTTGATCTCGTCCGCCTTGAACTTGTCGAGCGTCTTCATGCGGTCGGCTTGCTCCATGTCGCCATGGATCTGGCCGGCGCGGAAGCCGCCCTGCTGCAGCGTCTCGGCCAGCGCCTTCACGTCGCGCTTGCGGTTGCAGAAGATCATCGCAGTCTTCACGTCTTCGGCGCGCAGCAGCCCGCGCAGCGTCTCGCGCTTGCCCCGCACCGTCGTCGGGACAAGATATTGCGTGATCGAAAGATTGGTCGTCGCCGGCCGCGCCACCTCGATGATCTTCGGCTCACGCATAAACTTGTCGGCGAGCTTCTTGATCGGCGGCGGCATCGTCGCGGAGAACAGCAGGGTCTGGCGGTTCTTGTTGATCCGCTCGCAGATCTTCTCGACGTCAGGGATGAAGCCCATGTCGAGCATCCGGTCCGCCTCGTCGATGACGAGGATGTCGACGCCCGACATCAGTATCTTGCCGCGCTCGAACTGGTCCATCAGGCGGCCCGGCGTCGCGATCAGCACGTCGACGCCCTTCGACAGCGCCTTATCCTGGTCGCCGAACGACACGCCGCCGATCAGCAGCGCCATCGTCAGGCGGTGATACTTGCCGTACTTCTCGAAATTCTCCGCGACCTGCGCCGCCAGCTCGCGAGTCGGCGCCAGGATCAGCGACCGCGGCATCCGCGCACGCGCCCGGCCTTCCGCCAGAATGTCGATCATCGGAAGTACGAACGACGCGGTCTTGCCAGTGCCCGTCTGCGCGACGCCGATGATGTCCTTGCCCATCAGGATCGTCGGGATTGCCGAGCGCTGGATCGGCGTCGGGTCGTTGTAGCCGCTGTCGCTCACTGCGCGCAGCAATTCATCGGACAAGTGCAGGTCGGCGAAGCTCAAGCTGGATCTTTCGCGAAAGGGCGCGCGCTAAGGGCGCGCTGCCGTCCCGCCGCTTGCGCATCGGAGAGGCAAAAAGTCAAGGCGCGAGGTGGTTTCCCACCCCGCGCCCTGTCGCCGGCACGTCCGAGAGACGCCGCGCCGGTTAGAAGCGGAAACCGCCCGTCACGCCGTAGCGGCGCGGCTCCAGCGTAAAGATGTTGGTGAACAGGCCCGACGCCTGGTCGCCGACACCCAGACCGGTGATCGCATCGTTCTTCGTCAGGTTCTGGACGAAGGCGCGGGCGAACCACTTGTCGTCCACGCCGTTCAACTGAACCTGCGCATTGATGACGGTGTAGGATTTGATCCGGTCGATGTTGTCGTTGAAGATCAGGCCGTAGCTCTTGCCCGTGTAGGAAATGTCGGCGCGCGGGACGAGCGACATGCCGTTGGCGAAGTCGAACGCATACTGTGCGCCCGCCGAAAGCTTGTACTCAGGTGCCTGCGGCAGCTGGTTGCCCTTGATGTTGACCGGCACGCCGGAGCCCTGGACCGTGAACGGCAGCGGCCCGGCGACGCCGCCCGCGAAGGCGCCGTTGAGTGCGGGCTGGAGCGCCGCGAGCGCCGGGTTGAAGGCTCCGATATTGCCTGCCGCAGCAGCCTGCAGCGCGGCGCAGACGCCGAAGGCGCCCGTCCCCGAGATGCCGCCGCCTGCCGGGAAGGCTGTCGGCGCTCGCAGACCCGCTGAAGCGAAGCCAACAGTGTTAACTGTGCCGACGAAGGCGTTCGCCGCCGCCGCGCCCGCTGCACCCGCTGTGTTTGGCACGACTGTGCAGTTGGCGGCGTTGGTGATGTCCTTGATGACGACGGTGTCCGAACGTCCGCCAGTCGGGTCGCGCGGGTTGCCGAGGAACTTGTCCTTCGACACTTCGGTGTGGAGATAGCTGGCGGTGGCGTTGAGCAGGAAGCCCGGCGCCGGCCGCAGGATCGCCTCCGCCTCAAGGCCGTAGATGTTCGCATCCACATTGTCGTTGACCGCGGTGCGCGACACGATCCGGCTGAGCTGCAGGTTCTTGTACTGATAGTAGAACCCCGTGAGGTTCAGCTGGACCGTGTTGTTCGCGAAGCTGTTCTTGGAGCCGATCTCGAACGCGTTGACCGATTCCGGCGCGAAGGTCACGGGCACTGCGAAGGTCGGCGACAGCGGCGGATTGATGCCGCCCGACTTATAGCCGCGCGAGTAGGACGCGTAGAGCAGGTTGTCGTCGGTCAGCTTGTAATCGATGACCGCACGCCCCGTACCGCGCGAGAAGGAGACCGAGCCGTCCTGGAACGGCTGCAGCCCGGTCCGCGTCGCATCGAAGTCCAGCGCCGCATAGTTCACCGCCTGCGTGAAGCTCGACGAGCCGAGCGGCACGAGCGGCGCGGTGCCGGCGCTGTCGATGAACAGCGAGGTCCGTGCGGACACGTCCTTCTTGTCGTGGTTGTAGCGGAGGCCGATCGTCACCTTCAGACGATCGTTCATCTGGTAGTAGACTTCGCCGAACAGGCCGTAGGACTTCAGCGAGAAGGAGTCGGTGTTGTTGCGGTAGAAAGGCGTGCCCGCAAAGGTGATCGGGAAGGCCGGGTTGCCCGCCCCGCGCGCCGCTAGGGTGCTGCCGCCGCCGAGGATCGCCGCGGCGTAGTCGAGGCCGAAGGCGTTCACATAGTAGCTGTTCTCGCCCAGCTTATAGTCGGTGTAGATGCCGCCGACGAGGAAGTTGAGCGCGCCATCGAACTGGCTTTCGAGGATCGCTTCCCCTGTCCAGCTGTGGTTGGTCTGGACCGAGCGGTCGAAATCCTGCGGCGTCGCTGAGCAGAAGGCAGCACTCGGGTTGCCGAACAGGCCGACGCCGTTCGGATCGGACTGCGAGGTGCAGTAGGGGCCCGCCGGTCCGTTCGGGATCAGCAGCGCGCGCGCGGGTGCGAACACCTGGAACGGCGAACCCGCCGTCGAGCTCGCGACCTGCAGCGCGGTCAGGCCCGCCAGCATCGTCGAAGCGTTCTGGACCGAAAGGTTATAGTCCTGCTGCGAATCGACCTTCGACTTCTGGTAGAGGCCCGAGACTTGCAGGCGCATCTGCCCGATGTCCTGCTCGATCTTGCCTTGGACCTGCAACTCGGAGCTGAAATAGCGCGGCGTGTAGTCGGTGTTCACTGTCCGCGCATCCGCCGGGTTCACATTGCCCGAATAGACGTCGGTTCCATAAAGGCTGCCGAGGCCGAGCGCCGCGAACGGCGCGCCGAGGCGGAGCGAGAAGAACTCGCGCGACGTGAAGATGCTGGCAAGCGAGGCGTTGCCGTTGACGACGCCATAGTCCTTGTTGCCGGGAAGGCAGCCGAGGACGCCGGTCGGGTCGCGCTGGCAGAGCTGCTTCTGGATGCGAAGGCGGTCGTCGTCCTCGCGGAAGTAGGACCCCATCAGGTCGATGCGCGTGCTGTCAGTCGGCTCCCAGCGCACCGAGCCACGCACGGAGTAGATGTCGCGGCCATCGATGCGCGAGTTGTTGAACAGATTCTTCGTGTAGCCGTCGCGGTTCAGGTAGAACCCCGCGAGGCGGACGCCGAGCGTTTCGCTGAGCGGCACGTTGACCATGCCCTTCAGCTTGATCGAATCGTAGTTCCCATATTCCAGCTCGCCCGCCGCGCCGAAGGCGTTGAGGTTCGGCTTGGCGGTGATGAGGTTAACGACGCCGGAGGTGGCGTTGCGGCCGAACAGCGTGCCCTGCGGCCCGCGCAGCACCTCAATCCGTTCCATGTCGAAGAATTCGGTCTCGAAGATGCGGCTGCTGAGCAGCGGCATGTCGTTGACGTGGATCGCGGTCGCCGCATCGCAAGTCACGCCGACGCAAAGGTCGCCGACGCCGCGGATCGTGAAGCTGGACGAGGTGAAGTTGGTCTTGGTGTAGGTGATGTTGGGCAGCGACAGCTGAAGATCGGACGAATTATCGATCTGCTGGCGATCCAGCGCCTCGGCGCTGAACGCGGACACCGCGACCGGCACGTCCTGCAGCGACTCGGCTTGGCGCTGTGCGGTGACGATGATCTCCTCGATGCCCTCGTCCGCCGCCGGGGCGGCTGGGGCTGCGGCCTGCGCCATTGCGGCGCCCGATGCGAGGAACGAAAGCGCGGAGGCGCTGCACACCAGCGCAACACGCGCGGCACGAACGATGTCGGTCATTTGGCTATTGCCCTCCCCATGAAGCCTGTGCCGTCCCTGCCCGTCTACGCGGCCAGTTTGACGACGACAGCCGAGGCAAATGCCTCAGCCGCAGCAACATTCAGACACTGTTGCGCCCGACTGTCCAGCGGGCCGCGCGATGAGCCTGCACCTTTGGAGAGGGTGGCGTGTCTTTCCGGCGTAATCCCGCGGGCCTAGCGCTTCTTTTTTTTGGCTTTCTTGGTCCGCGTCAGGCTGTCGATAGGGCACTCGCCGCCGGAGCGGGCGATCACCGCGTCATGCTGCGCGCAGAGATACTTCGCCTGCGCCCGGCGATAGTAAAAGCCTTGATAGTAGCCGAGCGCGGGGCAGGCGTCCGCGAAGCGCATCCGCCAGCGCGAACCGTCCTTCAGGCTCAGCTCCACCGTGCGGTCGTCTGCCACCACGGCGCCCGCAATCGCCTCGACGGGCACGCAGCCGCGACCCTTCTTCGAGATTTTCGCCGCGCTCTTGTCCGCCTTCGCGTCCATCGACGGCGCGCTCAACGGCACCCGGCGCACCGCCTCCTGTGCCAGGGACGGAGCAGCAGCCATCAGCGTCGCAAGCAGGAAAATCGTCGTTCGGCCGCGCATACTCGCTTCTCGCCCGCGTCGTTGAACCCTGCGTGAATAGGGGGCGGAGCGTCAACGCAGCCATTGCCCGAGACGTTCACCAACCTATGCTTGTGGCATGAACGACGCACTCGCCGCGATGAAGGATGCGCTCGGCCCCTCGGGCTGGACCGACGATCCCGCGATCATGGAGCCCAACCTGACCGACTGGCGCGGCCAGAAGACGGGGCTGGCCGCGATGATGGTGATGCCGCTATCGACCGAGGAGACGGCGGCGATCGTCCGCATCGCGGCCGAGCATCGCGTCGCCCTGGTACCGCAGGGTGGCAACACCGGCCTCGTCGGCGGCGGCATTCCGGAGATGGATGGCCGGGCCATCCTCGTTTCGATGCGCCGAATGAACCGCATCCGTGCCCTCAATGCCGACGATTTCTCGATCGTTGCCGAAGCGGGGGTGATCCTCGAAAATCTCCATGCCGCCGCGGCCGGGGCTGGCCGCATGTTTCCGCTTTCGCTGGCGGCGAAGGGGAGCGCGACGGTCGGCGGGCTCGTCTCGACCAATGCAGGCGGCGTTCAGGTCCTGCGCTATGGCACGATGCGCGCGCTCGTCCTCGGCCTCGAGGCGGTGCTGCCCGATGGCACGGTGCTGAACCAGCTCGCCTCGCTGCGGAAGGACAATACCGGCTACGACATCAAGCAGCTGTTGATCGGGGCCGAGGGCACGCTCGGCATCATCACCGCCGTTGCGCTCAAGCTGGTGCCGGCGCCGGCCAGCGTCGCCACCGCGCTGGTTGCGGTCGGTTCGCCCGCGGCCGCGCTCAGCCTGCTGACCCGCCTGCGGTCGGCGACGGGCGACCAGGTCGAAAGCTTCGAGCTGATGCCGCGGCTGGGGCTCGATCTGGTCTTCGAGTACATCCCGGGCGTGCGCGACCCAATGAGCGAGGCCTATCCCTGGTACGTCCTTGTCGAGGTGACGTCGGCGGGGTCCGCCGACACCCTAACGGCAACGCTCGAGACCGGGCTGGCCGATGCTATAGAGGCGGGCGAGGTGCTCGATGCGGCAGTCGCGGCGAGCGAGGCGCAGCGTTCGGCGCTTTGGGCCATCCGCGAGACACTGCCCGAGGCTGAGCGGCTCGACGGCAAGTCGATCAAGCATGACGTGTCCGTGCCGGTGGCGCGCATGCCCGCCTTCATCGAGGAGGCGTCGGCAGCGGTCATAGACGGCTGGCCGGGCTTCGGCGTCATCGCCTTCGGCCACCTTGGCGACGGCAACGTCCACTTCAACGCACGGCCGCCGGCGGACGGAGAGCGCGGCCTGTCCGACGTGATCACGGCGCGGGTGAACGACATCACCGCGGCCTATGGCGGCTCGATCTCGGCCGAGCATGGCATCGGCACGCTCAAGGTCGATGAACTGGCGCGGCTCGGCGATGCGGCGAAGCTCGCGGCTAATCACGCTATCAAGACGGCGCTCGATCCGCACAACCTGATGAACCCCGGCAAGTTGCTCCAGCTTGCCTCCGACGGCGCCCGCCGTTAAGGACGGCGCCTTGCGCGGGCGGGGCCGGCGCGGTCCCAACCACACCAATCACACGAGTCCATGATGGCGAGCCAACCTCCCGGCAATCAGCTTCCGCTTCTCTACAAGAACATCGTTCCGCTTTCGTCAGAGGTGCACCCGAAGCACGGCCTCGTCGGCCGCACGAGTTTTCCGGAGGCGGTCAACGTCCATGCCGTGCCGATCACGGTGGACGAGTTCACCAATGCGCAACGCTACTATCCGATCGTGTTCAACGTCGGGGAATCGCCGACGCCGCTGGCGCTGATGGGCCTGAACGAGGGCATCAACCTGTTCGTCGATGCCGACGGGAACTGGGCCAAGGATGTCTACATCCCCGCCTATTTCCGCCGCTATCCTTTCATCCTCGGTCAGCTCAATCAGGGCTCGGACCAGCTTTCGCTGCTGTTCGACCAGGATTCGCCGCTCATCAAGGACGGCGAGGGCGATCCGCTGTTCGACGGCAAGGAGCCGACCGAGGTCACCAAGAACATCCTCGGCTTCTGCGAGCAATATGAGCAGTCGGTCCAGCGCACGCGCGCATTCGTCGAGGAAGTGACCAAGCTCAAGCTGTTCACCGATGGCGAAGTGACGATCCAGCAGCAGGGCGTCGAACAGCCGTCGGTCTACCGCGGTTTCCAGATGATTGCCGAGGACAAGCTGCGCGAGACGCGCGGCGATCAGGCGCGCAAGATGGTTCAGAACGGCATGCTCGGCCTGATCTTCGCCCACCTCTTCTCGCTGTCCTCGATCCGCGAGCTGTTCGAAAAGCAGATGGCGCGCGGTGGCGTCGTGCCGCCGACGGAGGCCTGATCGGTTTGAGATGAATTGAGGCAGGAACGGTGACGATCGGAGCTTGCGCGCGGGCGCAGGCTCCCCCACATAGAGCAGGTCGCCCGTTTTGTCCCCCTTTGCGGGCGGCACGGCGCACCTCCCGAGGTGCGCTTCCTCCCTGAACCTAGGCCGCTCCGTGGCATTGCCCGGAGCGGCTTTTTTCTTATTCGGCGGCCTGCGCGAAGGGACTGAGCCCCATTGTCGGCGCAGCGGCGACCAGACCATGGACGAGGCGCCCGAGCGCGGCTCGGACCGAGGGAAAGCCATCGTGTCGCTGCAGTCGGCCGGGGTCCATGTAGAGCGCGCGGTCGAGCTCGATCTGAACGACATGTACGCCGTTGGCGGGGTCGGCATGCTGGGCGGTGGTGTAGCCGCCGGCATAGGGCTCGTTGCGGGCGACGCGGAAGCCGGCGGCGGTCATCTGGGTCTCGATCGCCGCGACCAGCGCCGGCGCGGCGCTGCGGCCGTGCAGGTCGCCGAGAACGACCTGCGCCGGGGCGCGGGGGCCGGTCGGCAGGCTCGGCATCGAATGGCAGTCGAGCAGCACCGCATAGCCGTGCGCCAGCCGCGCCTTGTCGATCAGGCGGGCCAGCGCGGCATGATAGGGCTCGTGAACATCCGCGACGCGGCGTTCAACGTCGGTCAGGCGGAGGCGGGCGGCGTAGATGTCGAGGCCGTGCGCCGCAATGCGCGGCACGACGCCGAGGCCGGCGGCGGCACGCTCGCTGAGCGATTCGCCCTCCGGCAGCCGCTCCGCGATCATCGCCTGGTCCAGATCATCGGCGGCGCGGTTGAGATCGAGGAAGGCGCGACCATAGCGCGCGGCGATCAGCGGCACGCCGGCAGCGACTGCGTCTGCCAGAAGATCGTCGACATAGGCGTCCTCGGCCCGGCGGAGCTGCGGCGGCGCGAGACGGGTCTGCGCAAGAAACGCCTCCGGATAGTCCCGCCCGGAATGCGGCGAGGCGAGCACGAGCGGAGTCGGCGGCACCTCTCGGTCGCCGAACAGGCGATAGGGATCGGGGAAACTCACGGACATCGGCGGTGCAGCCTAGCGTTCGAACGCTGCAACGGCCAAGCCGCAATCGTGTTGCGCCTTATTTCTCAGGGCTTCACTTTGTCGACGAAATGTTAAATGCTCGGCGCGTAGGGGATCGTCTGCGCGGGGGTGCGCGGCGAAGCATAACGGCACGATATCATGGCCCGGATACTTTTGGCGGAAGACGACGAATCGATGCGGACCTTCCTGGTCCGCGCGCTGGAGCGTGCCGGTTATGATGTTGTCGCGGTCGATTGCGGCACCGCCGCGCTGCCGCACATCGCGCGCGAATCGTTTGACCTGCTGCTGACCGACATCGTGATGCCGGAGATGGATGGCATCGAGCTGGCGCAGCGCGCGGCCACCTTGGCACCCGCGATGCGCGTGATGTTCATTACCGGTTTCGCCGCTGTCGCGCTTAACGGCCAGGCCGCGCCTGCCAACGCCAAGGTGCTCTCCAAGCCCTTCCACCTGCGCGACCTGGTCGGCGAGATCGACCGCCTCTTCGACGAGCCTGCCGCATCAGCTTCGTAACGCGCTTGCGCCCGCGGAAACGCCCGACTATGTAGCCCCCCGCGTGGGCGCGTAGCTCAGTGGTAGAGCACTGTGTTGACATCGCAGGGGTCGCAAGTTCAATCCTTGCCGCGCCCACCATTTTCCCCTCATCGTCAGCACCTCCCGCCCTTCACATTCGGGCGTGCCGCTGCCACATCAGCCGCCGATGGCCCAGATCGCCGACATCATTGCGCAAGCTCCCTATGGCCGCTCCGAACGGCTGTCGCCGTTTGTGCGCCGCGTGCTCGCGCATAACCCAAGCGCGTTCACCTACACGGGGACCGGGACCTACATCGTCGGCAACGGTACGGTCGCGGTGATCGACCCGGGTCCGAACGATCCGGCGCATCTGGCGGCGCTGACCGAAGCGTTGGGCGACGAGGCGGTTAGCCACATTGTCGTAACGCACACCCACCGCGATCACTCGCCCGCCGCCGTCGCGCTCAAGGTGCAGACCGGGGCCGAGGTCGTCGGCTGCGAACCGCTTGTTCTGGAAGATCTCGGGCCGCGTGCCGACGAATCCTTTGATGCGACCTATACGCCCGATCGTGTCCTTGCGGATGGCGAAAACGTCGAGGGAGCGGGCTGGACGCTGACCGCGCTCCATACGCCTGGCCATACGTCTAATCACCTTTGCTTCGCGCTTGCCGAGGAGAAAGCACTGTTCACTGGCGACCATGTCATGGGCTGGTCGACGAGCGTCGTCAGTCCGCCCGATGGCGACATGACCGACTATCTCGCGAGCCTGAAGCGGCTGCTCGATCGTGACGACGCTGTCTATTACCCGACACACGGCCCGGCCGTGACCGAGCCGCAGCGGCTGGCGCGCGGCATGCTGGCGCATCGCAAGCAGCGCGAGGGGCAGATCCTCCGTCTGCTCGGGCAGGGCGACAAGCCGATCCCGGCGATGGTCGCTGTGATGTACGCCGGAGTCGCGCCCGTGCTGCATCCCGCGGCGGGGCGATCGGTGCTGGCGCATCTGATCGACATGGAGCGGCGCGGGCTTGTCGCGCAGAGCGGCGAAACGTGGAGCCTTGCGGCATGACGCGCATCCCGCTGATCCTACTCGCCTTACTCGTCGGCCTCGCGCTCGGCCTGTTCGGCGCGCTGCGTTGGCAGGGCGCGGCGTCGCTGTTCGGCGTAAAGCCCGAGGTCAGCTCGATTGCAGACGCCAGCTTGTCCGCAGTGCAGGCTCAGAACCGCCTGATCGCCTTCGCGGCGCGCTTTACGGTCGACGTGACGTCAACCGCGCGGATGAGGATCGGGCTTACCGCCAACAAAACGATGATCGTGCCCGGCACGGTGCGCTACGAGCTCGACTGGGCCAAGCTGAAGCGCAGCGATCTGGTCTGGGACGAGGCGTCGCGGACGCTGACCGTCACCGCGCCGCCGATCGAGCTCAGCGAGCCGCAGGTCGATATGGCGCGCATCCGCGAATATGAGGACGGGCGCCTGCTGATGGCGCTGTCCAATGCCGAGGCGGAGATGGACGTGGCGAACCGCAACCAATTGCGCGAGGCGCTGCTGCGCGAGGCGCGCAATCCGGTGCTGATTCGGATGGCGCGCGACGCGACGCGTGCCGCGATCGAACGAACCTTTGCGCTGCCGCTCGCCGCGGCCGGGGTCCCCGCAAGCGTCGTCGTGCGTTTGCCGGGCGTATAAGGAGACAAAGTGGACGCTCGCATCAACATGCTCGGATCGGGGCTCGACCTGCGCGCCGAAATCGACCGGCTGCGCAAGGAGCGCAACGCCGTCATCCTCGCGCACTATTACCAAGAGCCTGCGCTGCAGGACATCGCGGACTTTGTCGGCGACAGCCTCGATCTTTCCAAGAAGGCGGCGGAGACCGATGCCGACGTCATCGCCTTTTGCGGCGTACGCTTCATGGCCGAGGTCGCGAAGATCCTGAGCCCTGAAAAGACCGTCGTGCTGCCCGACATGCGTGCAGGATGCAGCCTTGAGGACTCATGCCCGCCCGAGGAGTTTGCTGCGTTCCGAGCCGCGCACCCGGATCATATCTCGCTGACCTACATCAACTGCTCGGCGGCGGTGAAGGCGCACAGCGACATCATCGTCACCTCGTCCTCGGCCGAGAAGATCATCGCGCAGTTGCCTCGCGACCAGAAGATCATCTTCGCGCCGGACAAGCATCTGGGCGGCTATCTCAACCGCAAGACCGGGCGCGACATGCTGCTGTGGGATGGCTCGTGCATCGTCCACGAGGCCTTCTCGGAGCGCGAACTGCTGAAGCTGAAGGCGCTTCACCCGGATGCGCCGGTGCTCGCGCACCCGGAATGCCCGGCGCACATCCTCGACCATGCCGATCATGTCGGCTCGACGCGTTCGATCCTGGAGTTTGCAATCGCCAACCCGGCGCCGGTGATGATCGTCGCGACCGAGCCGCACATCATCCACCAGATGGAAAAGGCGGTGCCGTCGAAGCAGTTCATCGGCGCGCCTGGCGCGGACGGCAACTGCAACTGCAACACCTGCCCCTACATGGCGCTCAATTCGATGGAGAAGCTGTACCTCTGCCTCCGCGATTTGACGCCAGAGATCGTTGTGCCGGAGGATATCCGCCTGCGCGCGCTGGCGCCGCTTGAGCGGATGCTGGCGATGGGAAGCGGCCCTGCTCCGGTGACGGGCGACTGATACGAAAAGGGCGGCCCCGAACCGGGGCCGCCCTCGTCTCAGACAGGCTGTCTGCTGTTACTTCGCGAGGCGCTTGCGGCGACGCGCGACAGCGGCGGCAACGCCACCACCGACGATCATCATCGCCCACTCGCCCGGCTCCGGAACCGGAGCGGTCGGCGCGAAAGTCGCGGCGAGGTTGAAGTCGTCGACCGCCAGGCCGTCCTCGGCGCCAGCGACGTCGAGATCGTTGTAGCGGACCCAGAAGGTGCTGCCGCTTGCGATGTCGAGGCCGCTGATCGTGCCCGACAGGACCGAGCGGTTCGCGGCAAGGTTGCCGTCGCGCGAGCCGACAGTGCCGGCTGCCGCGGTGAAGCTCAGCGCGTTGACCGTGGTCCAGGTGCCCGAGGTCAGCGAGGTCGCATCAAGCGAATACTGGAAGGCCAGCGTGTCCGCGCGGTTGGTGGCGCCGACGCGCCATTGTTCACCGGTGTAGCCGATGAGAAGGCTCTGGATCGACGTCGCGGCGGCGTTGGTAAACGAGGCGCCGTAGAACGGGATGAGCGTGCCGCTGCGCAGCGAGCCAAGCGCACGATCCGTGGCGTTCGCCGAGCCGTAGCTGTAGACGTCGCCGGTGCCGCTGCCGCCGTTGTCGACCGCATAGGCCTCGTTGTCGCGAGCGCCGTTGCCGCTCTCGGTCAGGACCCAGCCGGTCGGCAGGGTCGTGTTGGTGATCGCGGTGCCCGAGCCGACCAGCGAGTTGAAGTTCTCGGTGTAGGCAGCCGTGCTGTTGAGGTTGATGGCCGCGTGCGCCGAGCCGGCCGTGCCAGCCAGCGCCGCAATGGCGATGATCTTTGCAAAGTTCGTCACGTGAGACCCCCTGAAACGCGAAAAATGTGCGTGCGAGCCTTCTGGCGGCGATTCGAGACGGTTTAGTGAATCCTTTGTTAACCCTGCTGAAAAAACCTTCGGTTTGCGATCAGCCGAGTGTCTCGCCTTGCTTTTCGGCCGGCGCTTCGGCTGCGGGCGCCTCGGCGGCGGGTGCGGGCGCAGCTGCATCGGCGGGGGCAGGGGGCTCGCCGCCGGGGACGAGATCGGCGATTGCGGCGTCCAAGTCAGGAATATCCTGAACCTGGAAGTCGGAAAGGCCGGTCGCCTCCGCACGGCGGGCAGGCTCGGCGGCGCTGCGCAGCTGGGGCAGGGCCTGCATCATGAACTTGCGCCAGATTTGCGCCGGCAGGCCGCCGCCGACGACGCCGTTCATCGGCGTGTTGTCGTCGTTGCCCACCCACACGCCGACAACGAGATCGCCCGCGAAGCCGACGAAAAGCGCGTCGCGGAAGTTTTGGGTCGTGCCCGTCTTGCCGAACGCCTTGATCGGCAGGCGTGCCGCAAGCCCGGTGCCGTTGCGCACGGCGGAGTTGAGCAGCTCGCGCATCGGCTCGGCCTGGGGCAGCGTCTGCGTCGCGGTCTTGGTAACCTGGCTCGGCAGGCCCGTCGGCACCACCGGATAGCGGCCGTAGGCGACGGCGGCGAAGGACTGAGTCAGCTCCATCAGCGTCATGCGCGAGGTGCCGAGCGACAGCGCGGGCCACGGATTGAGATAGGATTTGACGCCGAGGTCGCGCGCCATGCGTATGACCTCCTTGGTGCCAATCGCCTGCGTGATCCGGGCTGAGGCAATGTTCGAGGAGGCGGCGACGGCGGTGCGCAGCCCGATGATGCCACGATACTTGCCTTCGTCGTTGCGGGGCTTCCATCCGTCGATGTCAACCGGCGAGTCATCGACAGTCGATTCCAGTGTGTAGCCATTCCGCAGCGCCGCGAGATAGACGAACAGTTTGAAGGCCGAGCCCGGCTGACGCTTCGCCTGCACCGCGCGGTTGTACTGGTTTTCGGCATAGTCGCGGCCGCCGACGATCGCGACGACGCGGCCGTCTGGGCGCATCGCGACGAGCGCGGCCTGGCTGGCGTTCTGCCACGGGCCCTTGCTGCGAAGCTCCTCCGCGATGACGTTTTCGGCGCGGGCCTGGAGGTCCGGATCGAGCGTCGTGCGAACCTTCACCTCGCCGTAGCGCGCGCCGTTGTAGCTTTCGCGCGCCTGCGGCAGCACCCAGTCGCCGAAATAGGAGCCGGCGGCGATGTCCTCGCGGCCGGGCGTGTAGGTGGCGACGCGCGTGCGCGCCAGCTCAGCCGGGGTCAGCTTGCCGTTATCGACCATCGCCGCGAGCACGAGCTTCGATCGCGCCTGAGCGCGAGCCAGATGGCGGCTCGGCGCCAGTGCGGAGGGGGCTTTGACGAGGCCGGCGAGCATCGCGCCCTGCGCCGTCGTCAGCTGGTTCGGCGCGACGTTGAAATAGGTGCGCGCCGCAGCCCGGATACCGTAGGCGCCTTCGCCGAAATAGACGCTGGAGAGATAGCGCGAGAGGATCTCGTCCTTATTCAACCGCGATTCCAGATAGAGCGCGATGATGATTTCCTGGATCTTGCGCTTGTAGCTGCGGTTGAGATTGAGGAACGAGGTCTTCGCCAGCTGCTGCGTGATCGTCGAGCCGCCCTGGCGGATGCCGCCTGCACGCGCGTTGGTGACGAGCGCGCGCGCCATGCCCGGAATGTCGATGCCGATGTGATCGTAGAAGCGCCGATCCTCGGTCGACAGGAAGGCGTCGACGACGTGCGGCGGCAGTTCCGAAATCTTGACCGGCTTCTCCTTGTAATCGCCGCGGCGAGCGTAGGGCGTGCCGTTAATGTCGAGGAGGACGATCGCGCCGTCGGGAAGCGGTTCTAGCGCTCGTTGCAGCGGCGCAGTGAGGAAGAGCCAGGTGAGCAGGCCCGCCATCAGGGCGATGAGCGCCAGGGGGATGGTCCACCAGAAGCGGCGAAGCCAGGACGGGCGTTCGGTCTCCGGGGGCTGGTCGTCCGGAATGATCTCGCCGGACATGCTCATCGTCATTCGAAGGGGCACCAAATCAAGATTGCCGGGCTTTCTACCGTGCGCCGCCGTGACGTGCCAGTGGCCCCCGTCGCATGCACGGGGCGCATCGGACCCATGCGTTGCATATCATAAGCATGCTTATTATCTGCCGAGCATGGAATCGCTTGGACTGACTCTGAAGGACACGTCGCAACTGATGCGGCGGCGCTTCGAGACCTATGCGCGCTCGGTCGGCGTGACGCGGGCGCAGTGGCAGGTGCTGTTCGGCGTATCGCGCAACCCGGGGATCAACCAAGCGGGCCTCGCCTATCGGCTGGAGGTCGAGACGATTACGCTGGGGCGGATCGTCGACCGGCTGGAGGAGGCGGGACTCGTCGAGCGCCGCGCCGATCCGGGCGACCGGCGGGTGTGGCGGCTGCACCTGACGGCAAAGGCCGAGCCGGTGCTGGAGAAGCTGCACCGCATCGCCGACCGGCTGCAGGCCGAGGCGACGGCCGGGTTCAGCGAAGACGAGCTGGCAACCTTGCAGGCCTATCTGGCGCGGGTGCGCGCCAATGTCGCGGCGGGCAACGCCGAAGCGGCTCAAGCGTAACGGAGCGATGGCAATGGAAATGCGCAAAATCGAGACCGCGGGCGCCACGCCGGCCGAGCCGAAGCGCCGCTGGCGCACGCCGCTGATGCTGGCAGTGCCGATCCTGGTGCTTGCGATCGGCGCCTTCCTCTGGCTGACGAGCGGGCGCTATGTCTCGACCGACAACGCCTATCTGCAGCAGGACAAGGTCGCGGTCTCGGGCGAGGTCGGCGGGCGTGTCGTCTCGGTCGATGTGCGTGAGAACCAGCCGGTGAAGGCGGGCGACGTGCTGTATCGCATCGATCCCGAGCCCTATCGCATCGCGGTGGCGCAGGCCGAGGCGGCGCTGGCGAGCGCGCGGCTGCAGGTGTCGCAGCTCCGCGAGACGGTGGCTGAGAAGGGGGCGGACGTCGGCAGTGCGCAGGCCGATCTGACCTTGGCGCAAAGCCAGTTCCAGCGGCAGGAGCAACTGTTGAAGGACGGTTTCACGACGCGCGCCAATTATGATGGCGCGCGCGCGGCGCTGGATGCGGCGCGGGAGAAGGTTGCGGGCACGCGCGCCGCCACTGCCAACGCGCGCGTTGCGCTGGGCAATACGACATCGGGCTCGGTCGACAGTCACCCGCTCGTGCGCTCCGCGCGGGCGCAGCTTGAGAAGGCGAAGCTGGACCTGGGCCGCACGATCATCCGCTCGCCGGCGGACGGCATCGTCAGCCAGAGCACCAAGCTGCTGCCGGGGCAGTTCACGGTGCAGGGCGTGTCCAACGTCTCTGTCGTGCTGTCGGGCCAGCCGTGGGTCGAGGCGAATTTCAAGGAAACCGACCTTGAGAACATGCGCGTCGGCCAGCCGGCGACGATCAAGCTCGACGCCTATCCGCATCATCCGCTGAATGCGGTGGTGATGAGCATCGGGGCGGGGACGGGTTCGACCTTTGCCGTGCTGCCGACGCAGAATGCCACGGGCAACTGGGTGAAGGTTACGCAGCGCGTGCCCGTGCGCCTGCGCATCAACGACAAGCCGGACTTCGCGCTGATCGCGGGCCTGTCGTCGAAAGTCACGGTCGACACCAAGCCCGAGGCGCGCTGAGCCGTCCAATGGCCAGCCTTGCGCTTCCCATGCCGCAGGCGGAGCCGAACCGCGCGCTAATCACGATCTCGATCATGCTGTCGACGATCATGCAGGTGCTCGATTCGACGATCGCCAACATCGCGCTGCCGCACATGCAGGCGAGCCTGGGCGCGGCGCCGGACACGGTGACGTGGGTGCTGACGAGCTATATCGTGGCGAGCGCCATTGCGCTGCCGATGACCGGGTGGATTGGCGACCGGATCGGGCGGAAGCGGCTGCTGTTGCTGTCAATCACCGGCTTCATCGTCGCATCAATGCTGTGCGGCGTGGCGCAGGACCTGACGCAGATGGTCGCCTTCCGCGTGCTGCAGGGCGTGTGCGGCGCATTCCTGATTCCGCTCGGGCAGGCGGCGATGCTCGACGCCTATCCCAAGGCGCGGCACGGCGAAGCGATGGCGCTGTGGACGATGGGCGTGATGGTCGCGCCGATCATGGGTCCGGTGCTGGGCGGCTGGCTGACGGAGAATTTCGACTGGCGCTGGGTGTTCTACGTCAACCTGCCGGTCGGTGTGCTGGCTCTCGCCGGAACGTGGCTGTCGGTGCCCGAGAGCCCGATAAGCGAGCGGCGCTTCGACATGTTCGGCTTCGTGCTGATCGCGCTGGCAGTCGCCTCCCTCCAGCTGATGCTCGACCGGGGCGAGCAGAACGACTGGTTCGAATCCGCCGAGACGATCATCGAGTGCGGCCTTGCGATCATCGGCGCGTGGATGTTCGCGGTGCATGTGGCGACTGCGAAGCACCCGCTGTTCCCGCGCGCGATCCTGACCGACCGCAACTACGTGATGGGGATGTTCTTCACCTTCCTTCTCGGCGTCGCGCTGTTCTCATCCATGGCGCTGATCCCGCCGATGCTGCAGCACCTTTACGGCTATCCGATCATCACCGCCGGACTGCTGACAGCGCCGCGCGGGATCGGGATGCTGCTCATCATCAAGCTGGTCGGGAATCTGATCGGCAAGGTCGATGCGCGCTTCCTCATCATGTCCGGTATGGCGATGATAGCGTGGTCGATGCATCACATGACCGGGCTGTCGCTCGAGGCCGACGCGTGGCCGGTAGTCATCAGCGGCATCGTCCAGGGCGTCGGGCTGGGGCTGGTGAGCGTGCCGCTCAACACCGTGTCCTTTGTGACGATCGCGCCGGAGCATCGGACTGATGCGGCAAGCCTTTTCAACCTTATGCGGAATGTCGGCAGCTCGCTCGGCATCTCGATGGTGACGGTGATGCTGGCGCGGAACATGCAGATCAGCCACGCCGACATGGTGTCCAGCCTCGACCCCGGCGTGTCCGCCGCGATCGGCAGCGGCGCGATTCAGTCGCTCGGTGGCGATGCGGGCGCGGCGGTGCTCGGCACGGTCGATGCGATGATCAGCCGGCAAGCGGCGATGGTCGCCTATATCGACGATTTCTACTTGCTGATGTGGGGCACATTGATCGCGATCCCGCTGGTCATGTTCATGCGCGCGCCGAAGCGGCCGAAGCCCGGCGACGAAGAGGTTCACCTCGCTATCGAATAGCTAGTGCGCCGGGGTCTCCATCAGCTCGACGAGGACGCCGCCCGTATTTTTCGGGTGAACGAAGATCACCGGCGTGCCGTGCGCGCCGATGCGGGGTTCGCCGAGGACGGTGGCGCCTTTGGCCTTCATGTCGGCGGCTGCGGCGTGGATGTCAGGCACCTCGAAGCAGACATGGTGCTGCCCGCCCGCCGGGTTCTTTTCGAGGAACTTGTGAATGGGCGAGGCCTCGCCGAGCGGCTCGATCAACTCGATCTGGCTGTTGGGGAGATCGACGAAGCAGACGCGGACGCCTTGAGGCGGCAGATCGAAGGCGTCGTGAACTTTGGTCGCGCCAAGAAGATCGCGGTACATCGCGACCGAAGCTTCGATCGATGGCGTCGCGACGCCGATATGGTTCAGCCGTCCGATCATGATGCGTCTCCTGCGCTCAGCATCGCTTCGAGCTTTGCGGACAATTCGGGGCTGAGGAATGGCTTGGCGAGGCGTTGGACGTCGTCGGGCAGGTCGATCACCGCATCGGCGTAGCCGCTGACGATCATCGCCGGGAGGCCAGGCCGAACCTTGCGTGCCTCTGCGATCAGCGCGCTGCCGAGCATGCCGGGCATCAGCTGATCGGTGATGATCGCATCGACCTTGACGCCGTCGCGCAGCACGGCGAGCGCGACTGCGCCGGAGCCCGCCTCGATCACCGAGCAGCCGAGATCATCGAGCATTGCGGCGCTGATCGAACGGACGCCAGTCTCGTCGTCGACGAGGAGGATGGTGCCGCAGTGGCGGGTCATCCGCGGCGTGGGGGCGGCGGTGACGATGCTCTCCCCATCCGCGCTGACCGGGAGCCAGAAGGAGGCGGTGGTGCCGACGCCGAGGCGGCTATCGAGCGTCAGCACGCCGCCCGACTGCGCCGCAAGCCCGTGCGCCATCGACAGGCCGAGGCCGGTGCCCTTGCCGATGCCCTTGGTCGAGAAGAAGGGCTCGACCGCGCGGCGGAGCGTCTCGGCGTCCATGCCCGCGCCCTGATCGGTGACCGACAGGCGGACGTAGCGGCCGGGCGGCAGCTCGACGGGCGGGGTTTCGTCGGCGCGGGCGACGATCTCCAGCTTGCCGCCATTGGGCATCGCATCACGCGCGTTGACCGCGAGGTTGAGCAGCGCGAGTTCGAACTGGTTGGGATCGACGAGCGCGGCGGGGAGATCGTCGGGAATGTCGACCGTCACCGGCACGGTCGGCCCCAGCGAGCGCTGGATGAGATCGGCCATGCCGCCGACCAGCTCGCCGATATCGACCGAGCGGGGCTTGAGCGTCTGGCGGCGCGCGAAGGTCAGCAGGCGGTCGACAAGGGTGCGGGCACGGTCGGCGCTGCCGATCGCCGCGTCGAGAAGGTGCGAGGCACGCTTGTCGTCCGCGAGACGGCGGCGGAGGAGATCGAGCGTACCGACGATCGGGGTCAGCAGGTTGTTGAAGTCGTGCGCAACGCCCCCGGTCAGCTGACCGAGAGTCTCGAGCTTCTGCGCTTCGTGCAGCGCGGCTTGCGCGGTCGCCAGCTCCTCAGCCGCGGCGCGCTCGTCGGTGACGTCGCGGCCGACCGAGTGGATCTGGCCGTCTTCCGGAACCGCAGTCCAAGCAATCCAGCGCCAGCGGCCGTCACGGTGCCGCAGCCGATGCTCGAACCGTTCGATGACGCGGCCCTCGGCCAGCCTGCCAAGCTCGTCGCGGCTCGCCGCCAAGTCGTCCGGGTGGACAAACTGGAAGATCGGCTGGCCGACCAGCTCCTCCTCCGTCCAGCCGAGCAGCTCGGTCCAGGCCGGGTTCGCCGCCTGGATTTCGCCGCGCATGTCATTGACGACGAACAGGTCGCGGCTGAGCTTCCATGTGCGGTCACGTTCGGCGGTGCGTTCGATGACGCGGCTTTCGAGGAGCGCGTTGGCAGTCTCCAGCTCCTCGGAGAGGCGGCGCATCTCGGTCACGTCGAGGCAGATGCCGATGATGTGGCGCGGCTCGGCGCGGATGCAGCGGCCGCGGCTGGTCAGCCAGCGCCACTCGCCGTCCGGCCGGCGGAAACGGAAGGTGACGTCGAAGCTTTCGCCCTCGCCCGCGGCGCGGATCGCGGCGGTCGCCGCCTCGCGGTCCTCGTCGGCGATCATGCTGGCGAATAGGCGCTGGTCGGGCTCCGTCGTGGGATCGATACCGGTGACGCCGTAGAAGGAGTTGGACCACCAGCTCTCGTAGCCGTCGCCGCGCCGCTCCCAGACGCCGATCTGGCCGGCCTGCTTGGCAAGGTTAAGACGGAGCTGGACGGTGCTGAGATCGGTCGCGGCCTTGGCGAGCGCGGCGGAAACCTCGTTGATTTCCTGGATGCCGGTCTGGCGCGCTTGGACGGGCTCGCCGCGGCCGAGGCGGGCGGCGTCGTCAGCGAGGCGCTGGATCGGGCTCGTCAAACCGCGCGCGGCGAGGACGGCGGCGACGATGCCGAGCGCGACGAGCAGCAGCGCGGCGCCGACGCCGAGCGCCATCGAGCGCTGCACCGCGCCCGCCAGTTCTGACTTCGGGATGGCGACGACGAAGCTCCAGCCCGACAGCGCCGAGCGGCTGAGCGCCGAGATGACCTGTACGCCATCGAGCGAAACGCTCTCGCCGATGCTTTCCTGCGCGCCGGCAAGGCGGGGGCGGAAGGCCGCGGTGGCGGGCTGCCCGCGATAGCGATCGGAGTCCGAGGTACGGGCGAGCACGCGGCTGTTGCGATCGATGATGACGCCGTACCAGCCGGAGGGCAGCTTCTGCTCGGCGAGGATCTCGTCCAGTTCGCGCGGCTCGAAGGCGGCGACGATCGCGAAGGTCTTGCCCTGCACGATCACCGGGCGTGCGACGCAGAGGACGGGGCGGCCGACGATCGGGCCATCGATGAGGTTGCAATAATGGGTGCGGCCGGCGCGGATGTCGGCATAGCCCTCCCGCAGCGAGCCGGCGGGTGCGGTGGGGAGCGCCGCGCCGCGCGGGGTGCGCGTGTTGACCACCTGATGCCGGCTGAGATCATAGACGACGATCCAGCCGGTGCCGGGAGGCACCGCTTCGCGCGCCTGGGCATCGACCACATCCCACTCCGCATTGCGGATCGCGCGAGAGGCGGCAAGGGCGCGGAGCGTCGCTTCGGACTGGCCGAGGCGCTTGTCGACGACGAGCGACAGGGCGCGGGTCGTCTCGAGCAGCTGGCGCTCGGCCTGCTCCCGCGTGAAGCGATAAGCGTCGCGGACAAGGAGTGCGGCGCCGATCAGGGCGGGAAGCGAGATCGCGAAGACGAGAACGAGGAAGCGGCGTCGCACCGATCCGGGGACACCGGCACCTCGATCGTGGCCCGAACCTACGGCTGCCGTCATGCGCCGTGTCTGCCTGAATCGCCAAAGATGAACAACCCGCCGCCTTGCTCATTTAGCCGGGAGAGAAGGAGTTCGACATGCGTCAGCGGTGGCCGGCACGGCTTTGGGTGATCCGACATGGTGAGAGCGCGGGGAATGTCGCGCGGCTCGCCGCCTCCGAAGCGGGGCATACGCACATCGATATCGAGGGGCGCGACGTCGACGTGCCGCTCTCCGACCTCGGCATCGAGCAGGCGGAGGCGCTGGGGCGCTGGTTCGCCTCGATGCCCGAAGAGGAGCGGCCGGAGATTGTGCTGGTCTCGCCCTATCTGCGGGCGCGGACGACGGCGGAGCGGATCCATACGGCGGGCGGCGTCAAGGCCGGGCCGCAGTCCTTCGTGGTCGACGAGCGGCTGCGGGAGAAGGAGTTTGGCGTCCTTGACCGGCTGACCACGCTCGGGATCGAGCAGACGCTGCCGGAGCAGTTCGAATTCCGGCGGCTGCTGGGCAAATTCTATCACCGGCCGCCGGGCGGCGAGAGCTGGTGCGACGTGATCCTGCGGCTTCGATCGGCGCTGGACACAATCAGCCTCCACTTCGCGGACAAGCGGGTGATGATCGTGGCGCATCAGGTGGTGGTGCTGTGCCTTCGCTACATCCTAGAGAACATGACCGAGGAGCAGATCCTGGCGATCGACCGGGAGGGCGACGTCGCGAATTGCGGCGTCACCGAATATGAGTTCGAGCCCGATTGTGCCGAGGACTGCAAGCCGACGCTGCGCTGCTACAATTTCGTCGCGCCGCTGGAGGAGCAGAATACGCCGGTCACAACCGCGCCGGACAAGAAGGTCGCGGCCCAGTGACCGAGGCGCTGACGGCGCGGCTGCTGCGGCAGTTTCCGTTGCCGGGGCACGAGGGCGAGGTCGACAAGGACGAGCGCGGGCGGGTGCTTGCGGTCGGCGGCAGCGCAGAGGTGCCGGGCGGCATCCTGCTGAGCGCGCTGGCGGCGCTCCGCGCGGGCGCGGGCAAGCTGCAGGTCGCGGCGCCAAAGAGCATCGCGAGTGGGCTGGCTTTTGCGCTGCCCGAGGCGCGGGTCGTCGGGCTGGACGAGGCGGACGGTGATATCGCGGCGTCGGCGCGGACACGAATCGTCGAGCTAGGCGGGCGAAACGATGCGGTGATCGTCGGGCCGGGAATTCTGGAGGCTGCGGCGGGCGAGGCGGCGGCGCTGGCGGCGCTGGCGATCGAGGAAGAGGTATCGATCGTGCTCGACGCGGCGGCGATCGGCGACCTGCGACTGGCGGCGCGGGCGTGCCAGCGCTGCGCCGGGCGGCTGGTGCTGACGCCGCACGCGGGCGAGATGGCGACGCTGATGGATGTCGAGATTGAGGCGGTGCAAGCCGATCCGGCGGGCTTTGCGGCACAGGCGGCGGAGGAGCTAGGCGCCGTGGTGGCGATGAAGGGCGGGACGACGCATGTCGCCTCACCTGATGGTGAAGCCTGGGTGTTCGAGGGCGGCTGCGTTGGGCTTGCCACATCCGGATCGGGAGACGTTCTGGCGGGCGTGATCGGCGGGTTGCTGGCGCGGGGCGCGGATGCGGTGACGGCGACTTTGTGGGGCGTGCTGCTGCATGGGACGGCGGGGCAGCGGCTGTCGAAGCGGATCGGGCCGGTCGGGTTCCTGGCGCGGGAGTTGCCTGCGGAGATACCAGTGCTGTTGGCGGAACTCGACTAGCGGCGCTACAGCGCCCGGATGACTGTCGTTACGCGCTTCGCGCCGGCCCCGACCGGCAAGCTCCATGTCGGGAACATCCGCGTCGCGGTTTACAACTGGTTGTTCGCCCGGGCGAAGGGCGGGCGGTTTCTGCTGCGGATGGATGATACCGATCCGGTGCGATCGTCCGAAGAATCTGCGGCGAGTATTCGGCGCGATCTGGCGTGGCTCGGGCTCAACTATGACGCCGAGTATAAGCAGTCGGAGCGGGCGGCGCTGTACGATGCGGCGTTCGACCGTCTGGTCGCGGCGGGGCGAATCTATCCCTGCTACGAGACGCCCGAGGAGCTTGAACTCAAGCGCAAGGTGCAGCTGTCGCGGGGTCTGCCGCCGGTTTACGATCGCAGCGCGCTGAAGCTGAGCGAGGCGGAGCGGGCGGCGATGACGGTGGCGCCGCACTGGCGCTTCAAGCTCGAGACCGGCGCACACGTCGAATGGCGCGACCTGGTGCGCGGGCCGAGCCATGTCGATCCGGCATCCTTGTCCGACCCCGTCGTTCGCAAGGCGGATGGGCAGTATCTCTACATGCTGCCCTCGGCGGTAGACGATATCGAGATGGGCGTGACGCATATCGTGCGCGGCGAGGACCATGTTTCGAACTCGGGCATTCAGATCCAGATGTTCGAGGCGCTCGGGGCCAAGGTGCCCGAAATGGCGCACCACCCGCTGATCGTCGCTGCCGAAGGGATGCTGTCGAAGCGCGATGGCTCAGGCAGCATCGAGGGGTTTCGCGAGGGCGGCATCGAGCCGCAGGCGATCGTGGCGATGATGGCGCGGCTGGGGACGAGCGATCCGGTGGAGCCGTCCGCCGATCTTAGGCCGCTGATAGAGAGCTTCGAATTCGGCCGGCTGGGGCGGGCGTCGGCGCATTTCGATGGCGAGGAGCTCAAGCTGCTCAATGCCAAGACGGTGCATGCGCTGCCGTTCGAAGCGGTGAAGGAGCGGCTGCCGGCGGGGATGACGGCGGAAGCCTGGGAGGCGATCCGGCCAAATGTCGAGACGGTGGCGGGGGCCGCCGAATGGTGGGGCGTGGTCGAGGGGCCGGTCGAGGCAACGATCGCGGAAGAGGATCGCGAGTTCTTGAGCACGGCGCGGACCACGCTTGAGGCGCTGCCGTGGCAGGGCGATGTGTGGCATGCGCTGACGGGGGCGCTGAAGGGTTCGACGGGTCGCAAGGGGCGGGGGCTGTTCCTGCCGCTCCGCCAGGCGCTGACCGGGCGGGATCATGGGCCGGAGATGGCGGCGCTGCTGCCGCTGATCGGGCGCGAGGCGGCACTGGCGCGTCTGGCGAAGGCGCCCGGCTAGGCCTATATCGACGCCATGGTTTTTCCCCGTATCGAGCGTCGCAAGCTGATCGTCGCGACCCTGTCCGTCGCGATCACCTCGCTTATAATCACCGCCTTCTTCATCGAGAACCGCTATGGCTATTCGAAGCGGCCGCCGGTGCTGGTGTTCGTGAAGAGCTGGGAGGCGGGGCGGACCGAGGCGGACGCGGCGCGTGACCAGCGGCGCGACCTGCTGCTACAGCGCACCGAGATCGCCAAGGCGATCGCCGCGGTGACGAAGCACACCAACGACGCCGACAAGGCGAAGCTCGCGGCGATGAAGAAGTCCAATGACGCCGCGATCGAGCGGCTGGGGCTCGACAAGGCGTCGTGAGCGACGACGCCCGCTGGATGGGCGCCGCGTTGGCGCTCGCCTCCCGCGGGGTCGGCCGGACCGCGCCCAATCCGAGCGTCGGGTGCATCATCGTGAAAGGCGGCAGGGTCGTCGCACGCGGCTGGACCCAGCCGGGCGGGCGACCGCATGCCGAGGAGATGGCGCTTGAGGCCGCCGGCGAGGCGGCGCGGGGGGCGACGGCCTATGTGACGCTGGAGCCCTGCGCGCATGAGGGGCGGGGGCGGCTACCGTGTAGCGGGTTGCTGCTCGAGGCTGGGGTGGCGCGGGTCGTGGTCGGTTGCCTCGATCCGGATGCGCGGACGGCGGGGCAGGGGATCGAGCGGCTACGGGCGGCTGGGATCGACGCGCCGACCGGCGTGCGCGGGGCGGAAGCGCTTGAGGTGATTGCCGGATTCGCCATGCGGCAGGTGCGGGGGCGGCCGCGGGTGACGCTGAAGATCGCAATGTCGATCGATGGGCGGATCGCGCTGCCGACGGGCGAGAGCCAGTGGATTACGGGGCCCGAGGCGAGGGCGCATGCGCATCTGGAGCGGGCGCGGGCGGACATGATCCTGGTCGGGCGCGGCACCTTTGAGATCGACATGCCGAGGCTGGATGTGAGGCTGCCGGGGCTGGAGGAGCGCAGCCCGCGGCGGGCGGTGCTGAGTTCCAAAGGATGCAAAGGAGACGGGATCGAGGGGGTGTCAAATTTGGAGACACTCTATCACCTTGAAAACGTTAATGATTTGATTCTAGAAGGTGGCGCATCAGCCGCTTCTGCATTCTTGACGGCGGATCAAGTAGACAGGCTCCTCGTCTATCGCGCGCCGATCGTGATCGGTGACGGGCTGGCGGCGGTGGGCGATATCGGGCTGGGCGGACTAGGGCTGGCGCACGGGCGGTGGGCTCTCACGGAGAGCCGCGCGCTCGGTGCCGACCGACTCGAAATTTACACGCGCCTCCGCTAGGGTTAGCCGATGTTTACCGGGATTATCACCGACGTCGGGACGATCGTCAGCGCCGAGCAGCGCGGCGACCTGCGCGTCGTTATCGAGACCGCTTACGATACCGACAGCATCGCGCTGGGCGCGTCGATTTCCTGCTCCGGCGCCTGCCTCACTGTGGTGACAAGGGAGACAGGGCGTTTCGCGGTCGATATTTCGGCGGAAACGGTGACACACACCGCAAATGGCCAGTGGACGGCGGGGCGGCATCTCAATCTGGAGCGCGCGCTGAAAGTCGGCGACGAGCTCGGCGGGCATATCGTGACAGGGCATGTCGATGCGGTCGGCCGGATCGTGTCGGTAACGCCGGAGGGGGCTTCGCACCGCTTCGTGATCGAGGCGGGGGCGGAGGTCGCGCCGTATATCGCGCCGAAGGGATCGATCGCGCTGGACGGTGTGTCGCTGACAGTGAACGAAGTCGATGATCTGGACGGCGGAAACGTGCGCTTTGGCGTCAATATCATCCCGCATACCGCCGAATGGACGACTTTTGGCGGCGCTTCGGCGGGCGATTTCATCAATATCGAGGTCGATGCGCTGGCGCGCTATCTGGACCGCATGCAGACACTGAGGAACCGCGCCTGATGCCCCATTTGCTGATCGTCGAAGCGCGTTTCTACGACGACCTGAACGATGCGCTGATCGACGGCGCCAAGACCGCGCTGCAGGGCGCGGGGGCGACCTTCGAGATCATCACGGTGCCCGGTGCGCTGGAGATTCCCGCCGCGATCGCGATGGCGGCGGAGCATGATCGCTATGACGGCTATGTCGCGCTGGGCGTCGTCATCCGGGGCGAGACCTTCCACTTCGAGGTGGTCTCCAACGAGAGCGCGCGCGGCATCATGGCGCTGACCTTGGATGGCCTTGCGATCGGCAACGGCGTGCTGACGGTCGAGAATGACGAACAGGCTTGGGCACGGGCCAAGCGCCAGGACAAGGACAAGGGCGGGGATGCGGCACGCGCCGCGCTGGCGATGATTGCGCTTAAGGAGAGGTTCGCGCGATGAAATTCATCCTCTTCGTCATGGGGATCGTCGCGATCCTGATGGGGCTGCTGTGGATGGGGCAGGGCGCCGATCTAGTGCGCTGGCCGGCATCCAGCTTCATGATTGCGGACGGCAACTGGATCTGGCGCGGCGCGGCGCTCGTCGTGCTCGGTGTGCTCGCGATCCGCTGGTCGCGGCGGCGGTAAGGGCTTGCCGCTGCGAGGGGCCCGCCGCTAGAAGCCGCGCATGCCCCCCGCTCCAAAGAAACCGCGCGCCGGAAGCGCCCGATCGGCCGCGCGCCTAGCCGCCGTCCAGGCGCTCTACCAGCGCGAGATGTCGGGCGCGCCGATCGCGCCGTTGCTCGCCGAGTTCCACCGGCACCGGTTGGGCATGGAGATCGAGGGAGAGCAGTTCCGCGAGGCGGATGTCGACTTCTTCAACGACGTGGTGAAGGGCGTCGATGCGCGGAGCGACGAGATCGACGCGCTGGTGACGGACAATCTGGCGGAAGGCTGGACGCTCGATCGGCTGGACCGGCCGATGCGGCAAATCCTGCGCGCCGGTTCCTACGAACTGATCGCGCGGCCCGATGTACCGGCGAACGCGGTCATCAACGAATATGTCGATGTGGCGCATGCCTTTTACGAGGCGGGCGAAGCGAAGTTCGTCAACGGACTGCTCGACGCGGTGGCAAAGAAGGTGCGGGGGTAGCGTTGAAGGAGCGCGCTCTGATCGAGCGGCTCCTGGCGCCACTGGCCGCGCATCCGGCGGCGCGCGGACTGATGTCCGACACCGCCGTGCTGGCGCCGCCGATCGGGCGCGATCTGGTGTTCACGCATGACGTGCTGGCGGCGGGTGTTCACTACCTGCCGGGCGATCCGCCGTCCGATATTGCGTGGAAGCTGCTGGCGGTGAACCTCTCCGACCTCGCGGCGACGGGGGCGCGACCGGTCGGGGTGCTGATGGGGCTGGGGCTGAGCGACGCCGAGAATGATGGCTGGCTGGAGGCGTTCGGCGGCGGGCTGAAGCGTGTGCTGGAGCTGTGGGATGTCGCGCTGCTCGGCGGGGATACGGTGCGCGGGCTGGACCGCGCGGTGCTCGGGCTGACGGCGATCGGGCAGGTCGAGGCGGGCAAGGCGCTGTCGCGGACCGGGGCGCGGGCGGGCGACGGGCTGTGGGTGACGGGGACGATCGGGGACGCGGGGCTGGGGCTGACGATCGCTAGGGGCGAGGCGCAGCCGGACAAGGCGCTGCTCAATCGCTACCGGCGGCCGGAGCCGCGGCTGGCGTTCGGGCAGGGGCTGGTCGGGCTGGCGAGTGCGGCATTGGATGTGTCGGACGGGTTGTTGATCGACGCGGAGCGGCTGGCGCGGGCGAGCGGGGTCGGCGTGCGGATCGAGTTGGGGGCGGTGCCGCTCTCCGACGCGGCGGCGGCGCGGACGGGGCGGAATGATGAGGACTTGCTCGCCCGGGCGACGGCGGGGGATGATTACGAGCTGCTATTCGCGGCTCCAGCTTCGGCGGAGCTAGAGGCGCTGGCGGTGCGCTGCAAGCTGCGGCTGACGCGGGTTGGCGAGGTTGTCGAGGGCGGGGGGCTTGAGGTACGCGGCCTCGGCGGGGGGCGCGTGACGCCCGCCCGCCTCGGCTACGAACATTAGGCCTGCTCGGCGGGCGCTTTGGTCGGGTCCATCCAGAAATACTCCCAGACGTGGCCGTCGAGGTCGCGGAAGCCGTGCTGGTACATGAAGCCGTGGTCCTTCGGCTCGTTGTAAGTCGAGCCGCCGGCGGCGACGGCCTTGCGGACGATGGAATCGACCGCGTCGCGGCTGTCGACCGAGAGCGCGATCAGCGCTTCGTTGACCTTCGACGTATCGGCGATCGCGCCGGGGGCGAAGCCCTGGAAGAAGGGCTCGGTCAGCAGCATCGCGTAGATGCGGTCGCTGAGCACGAGGCCGCCCGCCAGATCGTTGGTGAAGCGCGGATCGAACTGATAGCCGAGCGCCTCCCAGAAACGCCGGGCCGCCGCGAGGTCCTTGACCGCGAGGTTGACGTAGATTTCGTGCGCTTTTGTCATGCGTCGCCTGCGGCCTCCTTGAGCTTGGCAATGTCGAGCTTCGTCATCTTGAGCATGGCTTCGGAGACCCGCTTGGCCTTCTCCTGATCGGGATCGCTCATGCTCTCGGTGAGGTAGCGGGGAACGATCTGCCAGGCGACGCCGAACTTGTCGCGGACCCAGCCGCATTCCTCCGCCTTGCCGCCATCAGCCAGCAGCGCGTCCCAATAGCGGTCGATCTCGGCCTGGTCCTCGCAATCGACATAGAAGCTGATGGCGTGATTGAAGGGATCGAGCGGGCCGGCGCTCATCGCCATGAAGCTCTGGCCGAACAGGCGAAACTGGACGACAGTCACCGATCCCGGCGGGCCTGACGGGCTTTCGGCCTGCATCGCGGAGACGTGGTCGATCGACGAGTCCGGGAAGATCGAGACGTAGAGGCGCGCGGCCTCCTCGGCTTCCTTGATGTACCAGAGGAACGGCGAGATCTTCGACATGGGTCTTCTCCCTCAATGATCGGACAATGTGCGGAGCGCGGTGCGGACGGCGTCTGGATCGGCGAGCGACTTGTCGATCTTGCGGTGCAGCGCCTCCCAGGTCGGAAGCGCCCGCGCCAGGAGGGCACGGCCCTCGTCGGTGAGCTTCAAGAGCCGGGCGCGGCGATCGTTGCGATCGGGCGCGGAGACGACGAGGCCGCGGCGTTCCAGCGGCTTGAGCGCAGCGGTCAAGGTCGTGCGGTCCATGCCGAGGAGCGAGGCGACCGCGGTCATCGGTGGGGCCGAGGGACGGTTGAGGGACATCAGCAGCGAAAACTGGCCGTTGGTCAGCGCAAAGGGGCGCAGCGCCTCGTCGAAGCGGCGGGCGAGGGTGCGCGCGGCGCGCTGGGCGTGGAGGCAAAGGCAGAGGTCGCGGACGCGGTGCGTATCGTCCAAAGTGGGCAGCGGAAAACTCATTGCCCATCCCTGTTGATATCAACTGTCCGCGTCAAGCGTCGTTTGCTTGCAACAACGATCTGGTTTTGCGACAAGCCGGACCAACAAAAATCCGTGTCCGCAACGCTGAAGCGCGGGCCAGACTGGGTAAGGGGATAGAATGGACACCGTGCTGATCGCGATCCTTTGCGGGGTCGCCGCCGTGCTTTATGGCATCCTGACCGCAATGCAGGTGCTGCGCGCACCCGCCGGCAACGAGCGGATGCAACAGATCGCCGCCGCCATCCAGGAAGGCGCGCAGGCCTATCTCGGCAAGCAGTACACGACGATCGCAATCGTCGGCGTGATCGTCGCGGCACTCGTGTTCTTCTTCCTCGGCACTTACTCGGCGATCGGCTTCGTGATCGGCGCGGTGCTTTCGGGTGCAACGGGCTTCATCGGGATGAATATCTCGGTGAAGGCGAACGTCCGCACCGCGGAGGCGGCGCGGCACGGGCTGCAGAGCGGCCTGACGATGGCGTTCCGCTCGGGCGCGGTGACGGGCATGCTCGTCGCCGGCCTCGCGCTGCTCGCGATCGCCACCTACTATTATTACCTCGTCAACCTCGCTGGTTACGACCTGGCGAACGAGGTCGAGCGCCGTGAGATCATCAAGGCACTGACCGGCCTGGCCTTCGGCGCCTCGCTGATCTCGATCTTCGCGCGCCTCGGCGGCGGCATCTTCACCAAGGCGGCCGACGTCGGCGCCGACATGGTCGGCAAGAACGAACTCGGGTTCGACGAGGACGATGACCGCAACCCGGGCGTCATCGCGGACAACGTGGGCGACAACGTCGGCGATTGCGCCGGCATGGCGGCCGACCTGTTCGAAACCTATGTCGTGACAATCGGCGCGACGATGGTGCTGATCGCGTTGCTCGTCTCTGGCCTCGACGCGCAGAAGCTGATGAGCCTGCCGCTGCTCGCTGGCGGCGTCTGCATCATCACCTCGATCATTGGCACCTACTTCGTGCGCCTCGGGTCGGGCTCGATCATGGGCGCGCTGTACAAGGGCTTCATCGTCACCGCGCTGCTTTCGATCCCGGCGCTCTACTTCGCGACGCAGTACGTCTTCCCGGACCTGAACGCGATCATCGGCTCCTCGGCCGAGGCGACCAGCGTCGACGTGGCGCCCGCGGTTGCCGCCGAGACGGCGTTCACCGCGATGGACCTGTTCTGGTGCATGCTCGTCGGCCTGGGCGTGACCGGGCTGATCGTGTGGATCACGGAATATTACACCGGCACCAACTACCGCCCGGTCCAGTCGATCGCCAAGGCATCTGACTCGGGCCACGGCACCAACGTTATCCAGGGCCTCGCGGTGTCGATGGAATCGACCGCGCTGCCGACGCTGGTGATCGTTGCCGGCATTATCATCAGCTATCAGCTGGCGGGCCTGATCGGCATCGCGTTCGCCGCGACCTCGATGCTCGCGCTGGCGGGCGTCGTCGTCGCGCTCGACGCCTACGGTCCGGTGACGGACAACGCCGGCGGCATCGCCGAGATGTCGGGCCTCGAGGGTGAAGTGCGCGAGCGCACCGATGCGCTCGACGCTGTCGGCAACACGACCAAGGCCGTGACCAAGGGCTATGCGATCGGCTCGGCGGGCCTTGCCGCTCTCGTGCTGTTCGCGACCTACACCGAAGATCTGTCGCAGTTCTTTGGCGACGTTCCGGTCAACTTCTCGCTCTCCAACCCCTATGTCGTCGTCGGTCTGCTGCTCGGCGCGCTGCTGCCGTACCTGTTCGGCGGCATGGCAATGACCGCGGTCGGCCGCACCGCATCGGCGGTGGCGCAGGACATCCGCGCTCAGTTCAAGGAGAATGGCCCGGCGATCATCGCGCGGACCGCTCGCCCGAACTATGCACGCACCGTGAGCCTCGTCACCGCGGGCGCGATCCGCGAGATGATCGTGCCGTCGCTGCTGCCGGTGCTGGCGCCGATCGTGGTCTACTACGGCATCACGGCCGTCGCGGGGCAGGGCAATGGCTTTGCCGCGCTCGGTGCGCTGCTGATGGGCGTCATCGTTTCCGGCCTGTTCGTCGCGATCTCGATGACCTCGGGCGGCGGCGCGTGGGACAACGCCAAGAAGGTGATCGAAGTCGGCGCCTACGGCGGCAAGGGTTCGCCCGCGCACCAGGCGGCGGTCACGGGCGACACGGTCGGCGATCCGTACAAGGATACGGCGGGCCCGGCGGTCAACCCGATGATCAAGATCACCAACCTCGTCGCACTGCTGCTGCTCGCGGCGCTGGCGGGGCACTAAGACTGTTGGCTGAGGGTGTGGGCCTCTAGGCCCACACCCTCACCCTCCCACCGCTCCGCGGCGGGACCCTCCCTCTCCCGCTAGCAGGCGAGGGTGTGTAAGAAGCGCAGCCATGGGCGCGCATCATCACCATCATCCGCATATCGAACCGACGACGCACGGACGCGCCTTCGCGATCGGCGTGGCGCTGAACGTCGCCTATGTCGCGATTGAGGCGGGCTATGGGTTCGCCACGGGCTCGCTCGCGCTGCTGGCCGACGCTGGGCACAATCTTTCGGACGTGCTGGGGCTGCTGCTCGCCTGGGGTGCGGCGATGCTGGCGGCGCGGCGGCCGTCGCGCAGCTTCACCTATGGCTTCGGGCGGTCATCGATCCTTGCGGCGCTCGGCAATGCGCTGCTGCTTCTCGTCGCGGTCGGCGCGATCGTGTGGGAGGCGATCGGGCGGCTGAACAATCCGCAGCCGGTGCCGGCGGGGACGGTGATGATCGTCGCGGCGATCGGCATCGCGGTGAACGGCGCGACGGCGCTGCTGTTCATGCGCGGGCGGCATCATGATCTGAACATGCGCGGTGCATGGCTGCACATGCTGGCGGATGCGGCGGTGTCGGCGGGGGTCGTGCTGTCGGGTCTCGCGATGATCTACACCGGCTGGCTGTGGCTCGATCCGGTGGCGAGCTTGATCGTCGCGGCGGTCATCGTGTTCGGCACGCTGGGGCTGCTGAAGGAAGCGCTGCGGCTGTCGCTGGACGCGGTGCCGAGCAACATCAAGGTGGGCGAGGTCGAGGCGTGGCTGCTGGCCCTGCCCGGCGTCACCGCGGTGCACGACATCCATATCTGGCCGATGAGCACGACGGCGGTGGCACTGACGGCGCATGTCGTTCGGCCGCTCGCCGAGCTGGACGACGAATTCCTGGACGACGCGACGCACGGACTGGAGCACAAGTTCGGCATCGCGCATGCGACGCTTCAGGTGGAGCGCGCCGCCGTCGCCCACGGCTGCGAGCATTAAGGCCGGCGATTATTGGCCCGGGTTCGTCGGGTCGCTGCCCGGACCGCCGCCGGCACCGACCGCACCGATGTTGCCGAACAGGTCGCGGAGGAGTCCGCCCTTGCGACCGAGCGTCGGCGTCTTGTCGCCGACCGGATCGATACTCGCGATCTTGTCCAGCCCGCGCTCCTGAACCTTGGTCACGTTGCCCTTCGCATCGAAGCTGACCATGACGATCTTCTGTTCGATCGGGCGGGGCGCGAGGAACGCGGTCTGGCGCGTGTTGCGCGAGACATAATACCATTCGCGATCGTCGAACTGCGCATCGAGCGACGGGCGGCCGAGCGTCTGCTGGACCGACGCCTTGTTGTCGACGCCGGGCTGGATCGCGGCGACGAGCACCGGATCGACGATATAGCCCATATTGTTGCGGATGCGCGTGCAGCCGGCGGTCAAGGCCGTGGCGGCAATCAGGGACAGGGTGAGGATACGCGCGCGCATTGACGATGCTCCGAGGGACTAGCGGGATATTGATGCCGCTGGATGCGCCCCAATATCCGCATTAAGCACCCCCCGACAAGCGGCGGGTCGCCGCGCTTATGTGGACCACCATGGCTTTCGAGTTCCTGAACCGACTTTTCGCACCGCCCGAGACCAAGGCGCTGGACGCGCTGTGGCAGCGCATCGTCGCCGTGGCGCGCAATCCGCGCTGGTATCGCGACGGACGGGTGCCCGACACGATCGACGGGCGGTTCGACATGGTCGCGCTCGTGCTGTCGCTGGTGCTGGTGCGGCTGGAACAGGCGGGGGACGGCATTGCGCAGGTGCAGCTGACCGAGCGCTTCGTCGACGACATGGACGGCAATTTGCGCCAGCAGGGCATCGGCGATGTCGTGATCGGCAAGCATGTCGGCAAGATGATGGGCGCGCTGGGCGGGCGGCTCGGGGCGTATCGTGCGGCGCTGGAGCCGAGTGGCGACCTGGAGGCGGCGCTGGCGCGCAACCTGTATCGCGGTGCTGCGGACGAGGCCGGGCTCGTGTTTGCGGCGGCGGAGACTCGGCGGCTGGCGGCGGCGATCGCGGCGGTGCCGGCGGACCGGCTGCTCGCCGGGGAGCTGCCCGCATGATGTCGGCGCCTGAGCTATCGCGGCTGGTCAAGGCGGCGGAGGTCGGCTCGGCGGCGCGCGAGGTGATGATCGAGACCACGGAGGAGGAGCGCGCGGCGGTCGCCGCGCGCTTTGGGCTGCTGGCGCTCGATGCGCTTTCGGCGGAGACCAGCGTGCGCGCCGAGGCGGCGGGAATCCGGGTGACGGGGCGGGTGCTCGCGGAGGCGGTGCAGGCGTGCGTCGTCTCGGGCGAGGCGGTGTCGGAGCGGATCGACGCGCCGCTCGACCTGCTGTTCGCGCCCGAGGCGTCGGCCAATCCCGACGAGGAGGTTGAGATCGGCGAGGCCGACCTGGATGTGCTGCCGTTCGACGGGCAGGCGATCGATATCGGCGAGGCAGTGGCGCAGACGCTGGGGCTGGCGCTCGATCCCTATCCGCGTGCCGAAGGATCGGCGGTTGAGGCGGCGCGGCAGCATATCCTGAGCGAGGAGGAAGCCGTCGCGGCGCGCAGTCCGTTCGCCGCGCTCCAGCCCAAGGCGAGGAACGAGGCGGACTGATCGACGTTAGCCGGTTCGTAGTTGTTGCGTACCGGAGTTCATAGTCATGCGTCAGCCCGCCCCCGCGCCGCGCCCCGCACCCGTCACGGACTGGCCCCCGGCCTGGATGCTCTAGCCGTTCAGCATGCTGAGGATGTAAGCTCGGACGTCCTTGGGCCACGCCTCGATTTCAGCCCCAAACATCACAAGATCGCCCGCGAACAATGCGCGCGACGCCGCTTCGAAGTGCGGCAGGTCTCCGCCGATCGCGGACATGACGCGATAGGCGGCGTCGATGCGCGCACGCTGGCCGCCGTCCACTCGCTGCGCGGTGTCCACGAGACGACGGAGAGCGGCGGAAGCACCGCCGGGCTGTGCAGCAAGCCAATCCCAGTGACGCGGCAGGAGCGTGACCTCGCGCGGGCTGACGCCGAGTTTCGGCCGGCCACGGGTGCGGGGCGGATCGGCGTAGGTCTCCCGCGGATCGAGATCGACGATGCGACCGGTGTCGTCATCAAACACCATCGCCATGGCGTTCGACGCCAGCGCGACGGGCGCGACTTTGGCGAGCGAGCCGGAGGCGAGGCGTCGATGGCCTTCGAAAGCTGTATAGGGCATTTCGGTAAATTATCCGGGTAATATTGCACAGTCAATATTATCCGGGTAAATAATACTGCATGACGATCGATCGAAAGGCGGCGGTGGCCGCGTACAAGGAACGAAAGGCGCGCGCCGGCATCTACGCGGTGCGCTGTGCGGCGACGGGTGAGATTTGGGTTGGACGGACGCCGAACCTGGATACGGTGCGCAACCGGCATTGGTTCGGGCTTGGGCTGGGCACTCATCCCAATCGGCCTCTGCAGGCAGCTTGGACGGCGCATGGTGCAGACGCTTTCTCTTTTGAAATCGTCGAGGTGCTGGAGGAAGAAGAGATCGCCTCGGTGCGCGAATCGCAGCTGAAGGGCCGCGCGGCACACTGGCGGCAGGCAATGGCGGCGGCGACGCTTTAGAGCGCGCGATAGACTTGCGCGCGTCATCATCCGGTGCTTGATACTGCCGGATGACAGACAAAGAGATGACGACCAGCGCGATCGTTGACGCGCTCCAGCAACATTATTCCGATGCTACGGCCGCGCTGCGCGATGCGCTACGTGCCTATCTGGACCATGGCATCCACCCTGACCCCGAGGCGCGCGCAAACGGCGCGTTCGCCTATCCGCAGCTTCGCGTCGACTATGCACCGCAGGGCGACCGGCCGCGGGTGTCGCGCGCCTATGGGCGGCTGACGACGCCGGGGCGCTATGTGACGACCGTCACGCAGCCCGAGCTGTTCAGGGCGTATCTGACCGAGCAGCTGGACCTGCTGCGCGAGGATTTCGGCGCGACGATCTCGGTCGGGCGAAGCCGGCAGGAGATTCCGTTTCCGTACGTCCTAGACGGCGGGGACGTGACGCTGGGCGATGCCCGCGCGTCCGAGCTGGCACGGCTGTTTCCGGCGACCGAGCTGGCGTCGATCGGCGATGAAATCGCCGATGGGACGTGGCGGCCGGGACTGGATGCGGTGCGGCCCCTGTCCTTGTTCGACGGGCTTCGCGTCGATTTCAGTCTGGCGCGGCTGAAGCACTACACAGGCACGCCGCCGGCGCATGTGCAGAAGTACATCCTGTTCACCAACTACCACCGCTACGTCGATGAGTTCGTGCGGTGGGGGTGCGAGCGGCTGAAGGATGCGGACTCACCCTTCACCGCGCTGTCCTGCGCCGGCGGGCTGGTGCTGACGGCGGACAATGCGGACCCCGAGCTGGCGATCGCGGACAGCGCGTGGCGGCGGCACCAGATGCCGGCCTATCACCTGACCACCGCCGACGGCACGGGGGTGACGATGGTCAACATCGGCGTGGGGCCGTCGAACGCGAAGACGATCACCGATCACCTGGCGGTCCTGCGGCCCGAGGCGTGGCTGATGATTGGGCATTGCGGCGGCCTCCGCCCCAGCCAGACGATCGGCGACTATGTGCTGGCGCACGCCTATCTGCGCGACGACCATGTGCTGGACGATGTGCTGCCGCCCGAAATCCCGATCCCGCCGATCGCCGAGGTGCAGCTGGCGCTGAACGCGGCGGCGGAACTGGTGTCCGGCCAGTCGGGTGACGAGCTTAAGGCGCGGCTGCGGACGGGGACGGTGGTGACGACCGATGATCGCAACTGGGAGCTGCAGCACAGCCGCTCGGCATTGCGATTCTCGCAATCACGCGCGGTTGCGATCGACATGGAATCGGCGACGATCGCCGCCCAAGGGCTGCGGTTCCGGGTGCCGTATGGGACGCTGCTCTGCGTCTCGGACAAGCCGCTGCATGGCGAGATCAAGCTGCCGGGGCAGGCGAACCGCTTTTACGAACGGGCGATCAGCGAGCATATCCGTATCGGCATCAAGACCTGCGACCTGCTGCGGCAGGCGGGGCCGAAGCTGCACAGCCGGAAGCTGCGGGCGTTCGACGAGCCGGCATTTCGATAGGGGGCACTATGGCGAAGGTGACGGGACTGGGAGGCGTCTTCTACCGCACGGGCGATACGGCGGCGACGGCGGCGTGGTACAAGGACAAGCTCGGGCTGGGCGGAGAGTGGGGCATCATGTTTCCCTTTGCCGAGGACAAGCCCGACGGGTTCAGCCTGCTGAGCGCGTTCAAGGCGACGAGCGACTATTTCGCGCCGAGCAGCCAACCGTTCATGATCAACCTCCGCGTCGACGATCTGGACGCAATGATCCGCCAGCTGGAGGACAAGGGCGTCGAGATCCTTGGCCGTCAGGACGAGGATTACGGCAAGTTCGCGTGGATCATGGATCCAGACGAGATCAAGATCGAGCTGTTCGAGCAGGTCAGCGGCGCGTCTGCCGCCTGAGCTTGCGCGGGGGCCTCGCAGCGCATAGGCGCGGTCGCCATGGATGATGCGCGGTTCGGTCTCAATCGGCGGGTGCGGCTCGACGGGCCGCTGGCGCTCGATTCGGGCGCGTCGCTGACGCCGGTCGAGATCGGCTATGAGACGTACGGCACGCTCAATGCGGACGGTTCGAACGCGATCCTGATCTGCCACGCGCTGACAGGCGACCAGCATGTCGCGAGCATTCATCCCGTCACCGGCAAGTCCGGCTGGTGGGAGCGGATGGTCGGGCCGGGCAAGCCGATCGATCCGGAGCGGCATTTCATCGTTTGTTCCAACGCGCTCGGCTCCTGCCTCGGCACGAGCGGGCCGGCGTCGATCGAGCCCGCGACGGGCGAGCCGTGGGGGATGCGCTTCCCGGTCATCACGATCCGCGACATGGTGCGGGCGCAGGCGCTACTGCTCGATCATCTGGGGGTCGGCACGCTGCTCAGCGTTGCCGGCGGCTCCATGGGCGGGATGCAGGCGCTGGAGTGGGCGGCGACATTCCCCGAGCGCGTGCGGTCGTGTGTGCTGATCGCGACGGCGGCGCGTCATTCGGCGCAGAACATTGCCTTCCACGAGGTCGGGCGGCAGGCGATCATGGCCGATCCGAAGTGGAACCGCGGCGACTATTATGACGCCGAGCCGCCCGCTGCGGGGCTCGCGGTGGCGCGGATGGCGGCGCATATCACCTACCTGTCCGAGGCGGGCCTCACCGAGAAGTTCGGGCGGCGGCTGCAGGCGCGCGATGCGGTGACCTTTGGGTTCGACGCGGACTTCCAGGTCGAGAGTTATCTGCGGCACCAGGGTATCAGCTTCGTCGAGCGGTTCGATGCCAACTCCTATCTCTACATCACCCGCGCGCTCGACTATTTCGATGTGGCTGCCGAGCATGGCGGGCGACTGGCGGATGCGTTCATGGGAACGGCGACGCGCTTCTGCGTCATCTCCTTCGATACCGACTGGCTGTACCCGACGGTGGAGGGGCGCAACATCGTGCAGGCGCTGAATGCGGCGGGGGCGCATGTCAGCTTCGTCGAGCTGCAATCGCCCTTTGGGCACGACGCCTTCCTGCTCGACGTGCCGGCGATGAACCGGATTGTCGATGGGTTCCTGCGATCGGTGACGGCATGATCCGGCTGTCCGACGACAAGGGCGAGCTGCAGGTGGACGTGATCCACGGTTGGCTGGCGTCAAGCTATTGGTCGCCGGGAATCGAGCGCGCGCTGGTGGAGCGGGCGATCGCGGGGTCGCATTGCCTTGGCGCCTATGACGAGAGCGGCGCGCAGGTCGGCTATGCGCGAATGATCACCGATCATGCGACGTTTGCCTGGCTCGCCGATGTGTGGGTGGACGAGGGCGCGCGCGGGCAGGGGCTGGGGCGACGGATGGTCGACTGGTTCATCGCGCATCCCGACTTCCAGGGTATCCGGCGCATCGCGCTTGTGACTCGCGATGCGCATGGGGTTTACGCTGCCAACGGCTTCGAGCCGCTGATCCGGCCCGAACGCTATATGGAGCGCGTCGCGCCGGAATTCGCGGCGATCCTGCGGGCTGCACCATGACGCTGCGGCCCGATCTTGCTCTGATCGCGGAGCTGGTGCCGCCGGGGAGCAGGGTGCTTGACGTCGGCTGTGGCGATGGGGCGCTGATGGCGGCGCTGCGGGCGCGCGGGGTCGATGCGCGGGGCCTCGAGATTTCGAGCGAGGGGGTGGCGGCGGCGGTCTCCAAGGGGCTGTCGGTCGTGCAGGGCGATGCGGATACGGACCTGGGCGCCTATCCCGACGATGCGTTCGATTATGCGGTGCTGAGCCAGACGCTGCAGGCGACCCGGGCGCCGGTCGAGGTGCTCGATGAGCTGCTACGGATCGGGCGGCGGGCGATCGTGTCTTTCCCCAACTTCGGCCATTGGCGGGTGCGGCTGTCGCTGCTGTGGGGCGGGCGAATGCCGTCGACTCGGACACTGCCGTCGCCGTGGTACGAGACCGACAATATCCACCTGTGCAGCATCGACGATTTCCGCGCGCTGATCGCGGACAAGGGGCTGATGGTCGAGCGGGCGTGGTTCCTGAGCAGCGGCAAGGCGACGAGCGACGCCGCGGCGAACCTGCTGGCGGAGCAGGGCGTGTTCATGTTGCGGCGGCGGTAGCCACCACGGGTTTGCCGCTGAGCGTGACGGGGGCGAGGCCGTCGACCTTGCGCGCCAATACGAAGTGGATGCCGCCGAGGCCGGGGACCCAGCGGGTCAGCGGGCGGTCGAGCCAGCCGAGGCCCCTGACCGGCGGGGCGACGAGCGCGGTGCGCCAGGCGACGGGCTCGAACATCGTATCCTGAAGCAGGCGGGTGAGGCGGCGTCGGCCGAAGGGCTCTCCGTTGCCGAACGGCGTCGCTTCGAAGTGGGTCCAGAGGCCGGCGCGGTTGGGAACAATGAGCACCGCCTCGCCGCCGGGGGCGAGGACGCGCCAGAGTTCGCGCAGCAGGGCGCGGGGCGGCTCGGCGAATTCGAGGGCGTGGGCGAGGAGAGCCTGGTCGAACATCGCCTCCGTGAAGGGCAGCGCCCAGGGCTCGGCGACGCAGGCGCAGCCGGTGCGCTCGGGCGGCCAATTGGCCGTGCCTTCGGGATAGACGATCGCGAGGCGCTCGACCGATTGGCGGTTGAAGCCCTTCAGGATCGGGCCGGGGTGGCCGACGGCGAGGAGGCGCGAGGTCGGTCCGCGCCTTAAGGCGGGGGCGACCGTTGCCGCGAGCGTGCGCGCAACGCGCTGCCCGGCGGGGGTCGCGTAATAGGCCGCGAGGGCGTCGAAGCTGAGATGTTCCGACATCTGCGGTTCATCATGAGCCTGCCAGATGACTGCGGCAACGGGGGGCTTTGCGTTGATGGCTCCCCGCGACTAATGTCCCGCCGCTTTCCCACTCGCCTTGCCGGAGTTCCCCTTGGCCCTGCCGCCTGACCAGACCGACGACAGCTTCATCCGCGAAGTCGACGAAGAGTATCGCCGCGACCGGCTTTCGCAGGCGTGGAATAAATATGGCCGATGGCTGATGATCGGCCTTGGCCTGTTCCTTATCGCGCTGGCCGCTGGCCTGTGGTGGCATGAGGAAAGCAAGCGCAAGGCCGGGATCCTCGGCGAGGAGTATGGCCAGGCGCTGGAGAAGGTTTCCGCGACCAACGTGTCGGGTGCGACGCCGCTTCTGGACAAGGTTTCGGCGGATGGCGGCCAGGGCTACCAGACGCTCGTCAAGCTGACCTACGCGGCGGCGGCGGCGCGGGTGCGCGACACGGCCAAGGCATCGAAGTTGTATGGCGAGGTCGCGGCCGACAGCGGCGCGGCAGAGCCGTTCCGCCAGCTTGCGACACTGCAGGACGTGACGCTGCGCTTCGATACGATGCCGATCCCCGATGCGATCGCGAAGCTGAAGCCGCTCGCGGCGCCGGGTGCACCCTATGCGGCGAGCGCGGCGGAGCTGCTGGCGGTCGCCTATATCCGGCAGGGCAAGCCCGCGCTCGCGGCACCGCTGTTCGGGCAGATCGCCAAAGACCCGGCGGCGCCGCCGTCGATCCGCGGCCGCGCGTCGCAGATGGCATCGATGCTGGGCGTCAACGTCTTCCCGACCGGGACCGGCGCGGAGCTTGCCAAGTGAAGCGTGCGATCATTGCGGCGCTGACGGTCTCCCTCGCGCTTACGGGCTGCGAGGCGTTCAAGAAGAAGGGGCCGAAGACGACCCTGCTGGGCGAGCGCCTGCCGGTCCTGAGCTATGAGGCGAAGCTGGAGGCCGATCCGGCGCTGGCCGAGATCGCGATCACACTGCCGGTGGCGACCGCCAACGGTGAATGGTCGCAGCCGGGCGGCAGCGCCGCCAAGTCGCTGGGCCACCTTGCGCTCGGCGAGACGCTGACGCGGGCCTGGACCGCGTCGATCGGCGCGGGCAGCACGCGCGGGGCGGAGCTCAACGCCGCCCCCGTCATCGCGAACGGCAAGGTCTATGTGATGGATACGCGGGCGACCGTGACCGCGTTCGACGCGCGGACCGGCGCGGTGCTATGGACCAGCCGGATCGTCAAGGACGGCGAGGGCACCGCGATCGCGTTCGGCGGCGGCGTCAGCGTTGAGGGGGGGCGGGTTTTTGCGACCTCCGGTTACGGCATCGCCGCGGCGTTCGATGCGAACACCGGTGCGCAGGCGTGGCGGGTCGATCTGAACGTGCCGCTGCGCGGTGCGCCGTCGCTCGCGGGCGGGCGCGTCTATGTTCTGAGCCAGGACAACCAGCTGTTCGCGCTGAAGGCGGCGGACGGCACCAACGACTGGGAAGCGACCGGAACTTCGGAGCAGGCGGGTCTGCTTGGCGCTTCGGCGCCGGCAGTGGCGCAGGACACGGCGGTGGTCGGCTTCTCTTCGGGCGAGCTGGTGGCGCTGAGCGTGCTCAACGGCCGTTCGGTGTGGCAGGACGCGCTGGCGCGGACCGGACGCTCGACCGCGCTTGCGGCGCTGGCGGACATCGACGCTTCGCCGGTGATCGACCGCGGCCGCGTGTTCGCGATCGGCCATGGCGGGCGCATCGCGGCGCTGGAGCTTTCGACCGGGCAGCGGGTGTGGGAGCAGAATCTGGCGGGCACCTCGACGCCGTGGGTGGCGGGCGAGTTCGTCTATGCGGTAACGCTGGATGGCCAGGTCGTCTGCCTGACGCGCGGCGAGGGCAAGGTGCGCTGGATCGCGCAGCTGCCCAAGACGATCAAGAACAAGGCCAAGGGCAAGCCGATCCGCTGGGCGGGGCCGGTTCTCGCCTCTGACCGGCTGATCCTGACGAGCTCCGACGGGCGGATGTTCGCGGTGTCGCCCTACGATGGCAAGGTGCTGAGCCAGACCGAGCTGACGGGGCCGGCGTCGCAACCGCCGGTGATCGCAGGCAGCACGCTGTACGTTCTGGCTGACGATGGGAAGCTCAGCGCCTATCGGTGAGGGCGGCGGCCTGCTAGAGGCGGGCAAATGTCTCGTGCTCCCAAGGTCGTCATCATCGGCCGCCCCAATGTCGGCAAGTCGACGCTGTTCAACCGGCTGATCGGCCGCAAGCTCGCGCTGGTCGACGACACGCCGGGCGTGACGCGCGACCGGCGCGAGGGCGAGGCGACGCTGTTCGACCTGGCGTTCACGATCGTCGACACCGCCGGCCTCGAGGAAGAAGCGCCCGAAACGCTGTCCGGCCGGATGCGGCAGCAGACTGCGGCGGCGCTGGACGATGCCGATGTCGCGCTGATGGTGATCGACGCACGCGCCGGCCTCACGCCGCTCGACCGGCACTTCGCGCAGTGGCTGCGCCAGCAGGACATGCCGACCGTGCTGCTCGCCAACAAGGCGGAAGGTCGCGCCGGGCAACCGGGGCTGATGGAGGCGTTCGAGCTGGGCCTCGGCGATCCCGTTGGTATTTCGGCGGAGCATGGCGAGGGGCTGGCGGACCTGTTCGAAGCGCTCCAGCCGCTGCTGGATCCTTTGATCGCGGACGCTGAAGGGGACGAAGGAGACAGTGACAGCGATTCGCCGCTGAAACTGGCGATCGTCGGCCGTCCGAACGCCGGAAAATCCACACTTATCAATACGTTGATTAATGAACAGCGGTTGGTGACGGGGCCTGAGGCAGGCATTACCCGCGACTCCATCGCGATCGAGTGGGAGTGGAACGGGCGGCAGGTCCGGCTGATCGATACGGCGGGCCTGCGCAAGCGCGCCAAGGTCGTCGAGAAGCTGGAGATGATGTCGGCGGCGGACACCAAGCGGTCTGTCGACTTCGCCGAGGTTGTCGTGCTGCTGCTGGATGCGACGCTCGGGCTGGAAGGGCAGGACCTGAGGATCGCGGACATGATCCTGCAGGAGGGCCGCTCGCTCGTCATCGCGCTGAACAAGTGGGACGTGGCGGAGGAGCAGTCCAAGCTGTTCCAGGGCGTGCGCAAGGCGCTGGACGAGGGGCTGGCGCAGATCAAGGGCGTGCCGCTGCTCGCGCTTTCGGGCCTGACGGGCAAGGGGCTCGACCTGCTGCTGAAGGCCTCGTTCGAGGCGCGCGATGCGTGGAGCCGGCGTGTCAGCACCTCCGCGCTCAACCGCTGGTTCGAGGCGGCGATCGACCGCAACCCGCCCCCCGCGCCCGGCGGCCGCCGCATCAAGCTGCGCTACATCACCCAGGCGAGCACCCGCCCGCCGAGCTTCGTCGTGTTCGGCAACCGCCTGGACGAGTTGCCAGAAAGCTATCGCCGCTACCTCATCAATGGCCTCCGCGAGGAGCTGGACTTCATGGGCGTGCCGATCCGTCTCACCCTGAAGGGCGGCAAGAACCCCTATGCCTGATGCGCCGATGGTGCTGCTGCTCGCCTGCCCGGATGCGGTGGGCATCGTGGCGGCGGTGTCGGGCTTCCTGTCCGACCGTGACGGGTTCATCGTCGACAGCCAGCAATATGCCGATCTGGAGACAGGGCGCTTCTTCATGCGTGTTGCCTTCGTCGCCTCCGGGCCGCGCTTTCCCGCGACGATCGAGGCGCTGCGGGCGGACTTCGAGAGGGTTGGTGCGCGGTTCGGAATGGACTGGTCGCTGGCAGACGGGTCGCTGCCGCGTGTCGTCATCGCGGTGTCGAAAATGGGGCATTGCCTCAACGACTTGCTCCACCGCTGGAGCATCGGGGCGCTGCCGGTCGAAATCGTGGGTGTCGTCTCCAACCATGAAGACATGCGGCGGCTGACCGAATGGCATGGCCTGCCGTTCTGCTATCTGCCGGTGACGACCGCGACACGCGAGGCGCAAGAAGCAGTGATCGCGGAGATGATGGCCGACGCCGATTTTCTCGTCCTTGCCCGCTACATGCAGGTGCTGTCGCCGGAGCTGAGCGCGGTGCTGGCGGGGCGGTGCATCAACATCCACCACAGCTTCCTGCCGAGCTTCAAGGGCGCCAAACCCTATCATCGCGCCCATATGCTGGGCGTGAAGTTGATCGGCGCGACAGCGCATTACGTGACGTCCGACTTGGATGAGGGACCGATCATCGAACAGGACGTGGCGCGGGTCGATCACCGCGCCTCTGTCGACGACATGATCGCGATCGGACGCGACGTTGAGGCGCAGGTTCTGGCGCGGGCGGTGACGTGGCAGGCCGAGCGGCGAATTTTGAGGAATGGCGGCAAGACAGTGGTGTTCCGCTAACCTATGCGCCTTGCCGCCCCGGGACGACAGGCGTAACCCTTTGATGAACAACTTTACCGGGGAGAGACGCCAATGAAGCTCGCATCGCTCAAGGGCGGACGCGATGGGCGGCTGGTCGTCGTCTCAAAGGACCTCGCCTGGTGCGCGGATGCGGCGCATATCGCGCCGACGCTGCAGGCCGCGCTCGACCATTGGGATGAGGTGGAGCCGCAGCTGCGGCTGCTCGACACCGACCTGCAGCATGAGGTGATCCCGCGCATCCGCTTCCACGAGCGGCAGGCCTGCGCGCCGCTGCCGCGGGCGTTCCAGTGGGTCGACGGGTCGGCCTACGTCAATCATGTCGAGCTGGTGCGCAAGGCACGCGGGGCGGAGATGCCCGAGAGCTTCTGGACCGACCCGCTGGTCTATCAGGGCGGCTCCGACGACTTCCTCGGGCCGCGCGATCCCATCGTCGGAATGGACGAGGCGTGGGGCATCGATTTTGAGGCCGAGGTTGCGGTGATCACCGACGATGTCCCGATGGGCGCCTCGGTCGAGGAAGCCGCCGAGCGGATCCGGCTGGTTCTGCTGGCGAACGACGTGTCGCTGCGCAACCTGATTCCGGGCGAGCTGGCGAAGGGGTTTGGCTTCTATCAGTCGAAGCCGTCGACCGCTTTCTCGCCGGTGGCGGTGACGCCGGACGAGCTGGGCGAGCATTGGAAGGACGGCAAGCTGCAACTGCCCCTGCTCAGCACGCTGAACGGCCACCCGTTTGGCAAGCCCGACGCGGGGACCGACATGACGTTCAGCTTCCCGCAGCTGATCCACCATGTGACGAAGACGCGGCGGCTGCGCGCGGGCGCGATCGTCGGGTCGGGCACCGTTTCCAACAAGGAAGGCGACACGCACGGGCGGCCGGTGCCGGCCGGGGGCCTCGGCTATTCCTGCCTTGCCGAGCTGCGCACGATCGAGACGATCGAGCAGGGCAAGCCCGCGACCGAGTTCATGGGCTATGGCGACGTCATCCGGATCGAGATGATGGACAAGACGGGCCACAGCATCTTTGGCGCGATCGAGCAGGAAGTCACCGAGGCGTGAGCCGCACGCTTTACGGCTATTGGCGCTCCTCCGCCGCCTATCGCGTGCGGATCGCGCTGGGGCTGAAGGGGCTCGACTACGAGACCAAGGCGATCAATCTGCGTGCGGACGCGCAGGGCGGGGTGGGGTTCAAGCTGCTCAACCCGCAGGGGCTGGTGCCCTATCTGATCGACGGCGAGGTCGGGCTGAACCAGAGCCTGGCGATCATCGAATATCTGGACGAGACCTACCCCGAGCCGCGGCTGCTGCCTGACGAGCCGGTGGCGCGGGCGCGGGTGCGGGCGGCGGCGCTGATGATCGCGGCGGATATCCACCCGATCAATAATCTTCGCGTGCTGAAGCATCTGAAGAACCAGCTGGGGCAGGAGCAGGAGGCCATCGACGGCTGGGGCCGGCACTGGATCGAGACCGGGTTCCAGGCGCTGGAGGAGATCGCGGAGGGGTCTGCAGGGCCATATCTGTTCGGCGACGCGGTGACGATGGCGGACGTCTGCCTTGCGCCGCAGATGTATAATGCGCGGCGGCTGCGGGCCGATCTGTCGAAGGCGCCCAAGCTCGTCGAGATCGACAAGGCGTTGATGAAACTGCCCGCCTTCCTGAAAGCGCGGCCCGAGGCGCAACCCGACGCCGACGTCTGATTGACGGCGCGCCGCGCGCCCGCCAAGCAGCGGACATGCGCTTTCTATCCGACAATTCCGCCGCCGTCTGCCCCGAGATCATGGAGGCGATCGCGGCTGCGAACGTCGCGACCGAGAAGGCCTATGACGGCGACGACTGGTCGCTGCGGCTGGACGGGGTGTTCTCGGAGTTTTTCGGGAAGGAGTGCCGCGTGTTCGCGGTGGGGAGCGGGACGGCGGCGAACGCGCTGTGCCTGAGCCTCGTCACGCCGCCGTTCGGCGCGGTGCTGTGCCACCGCGAAGCGCATATCCATGTCGACGAGTGCGGCGCGCCGGAGTTCTTCACCGGCGGGGCGAAGCTAATCCTGTGCGAGGGCGAGGACGCCAAGCTGACGTCGGAGACGGTCGACGCGGGCCTCGCGTCGATGCGCGGCGATTTCCACCAGGTGCAGGTGCGCGCGATCTCGCTGACGCAGGCGACCGAATATGGCTGCGTCTATACGCCGGACGAGGTGGCGGCGGCGACGTCGGGGGCGCGGTGGCGCGGGATGCGGGTGCACATGGACGGCGCGCGGTTCGCCAATGCGCTGGTGCATCTCGGCTGCCATCCGGGCGATGTGACGTGGCGCGCGGGGGTAGACCTGATGTCGTTCGGCGCGATCAAGAATGGCGGAATGGGCGCGGAGGCGATCGTCGTGTTCGACCCGCAGCTGGCCTATGAGCTGCCGTTCCGCCGCAAGCGCGCGGGGCAGACGCCCAGCAAAGGGCGGTTCCGCGCCGCCGAGTTGATCGCCTACATCGAGACCGGCGTTTGGGAACGCAATGCGCGGGCGGCGAACGCGGGTGCGGCGCGGCTGGCCAAGGCGGCGGGGGCAAGGCTGACGCATCCGGTGCAGGCCAACGAGCTGTTTGTGAACATCGGCGACGCGGGCGAGGCGCTGCGGGCGAAGGGCTTCAGCTTCTACGATTGGGGCGCGGCAGGATCGGGAGAGGCGCGGTTCGTGGTGTCCTGGGATTCGGCGCCGGCGGACATCGAAGCGCTGGCGGCGGCGCTCGAGGCGTTGTGACGCCGCCCGCCCCGACGCGGGTGTTTGTGCAGCTGGCGCTGTGCACGCTGATCTGGGGATCGACGTGGATGGTGATCCGCACCCAGCTGGGCGTCGTGCCGGTGGCGTGGTCGGTGACCTATCGTTTCGTCGCGGCGGCGGTGGTGATGTTCGCCTTCTGCATCCTGACGCGGCGGCCGCTGCGGCTGGGCAAGCGGGGGCATCTGTTCGCGCTGGGCGCGGCGCTGCTGCAGTTCGTGGCGAACTACAATTTCGTCTACCACGCCGAGAAATATGTGACGTCGGGCGTGGTGGCGACGGTGTTCGCACTGCTCGTCGTGCCCAACGCGGCGCTGGCGTGGATCTTTTATCGGCATCGGGTTTCGGCGCGCTTTGCGATCGGCAGTGCATTGGGCATCGCGGGGGTCGGGATGCTCTTCTCGCACGAGCTGGCGATTGCGCGGGTGGGGGACGGCGGGGTGATCCTCGGCTTCCTGCTGACGGGCGGGGCGATCCTGTCGGCGTCGCTCGCCAACGTGATGCAGGCGGGCGGGACGGCGAAGTCGCTGCCCGCCTACGGCCTGCTGGCGACGAGTCTGAGCTACGGCGCGATCATGGACGCTGGGCTGGCGCTGGCGACGGCGGGGGCGCCGGTGATCGACCTGTCGCCGAGCTATCTGGCGGGCGTGCTCTATCTCGGCGTCATTGCGTCGGCGCTGGCCTTTGCGCTGTATTACGACGCGATCCGCGCGGTGGGGCCGACGACGGCGGCTTATTCGAGCCTTGTCATTCCCTTTGTCGCGATGGCGCTGTCGACCTTGTTCGAGGGCTATCGCTGGACCCTGCTGGCGATGGGCGGCGGGCTGCTCGTCGTGCTCGGGCTCTACGTCAGCCTTTCGGCGCGCAGGCCGGCTTCGTAGTCGGGATAGCGCAGGGCGTAGCCGAGGACGCGCTTCATGCGACCGTTCGCGATGCGGCGGCTTTCCGAATAGAAGCCGCGGGCGGCGGGGCTGAGTGGGGCTTCGGCAAGCGGGATGAGCGGCGCGGGGTCGCGGCCGAGAAGGCGGGCGGCGTGGGCGGCGACGTCGGCGCTGCTCGCGGGGCGATCATCGGCGAGATTGTAGATGCCGGGATTGGGCGTGCGCATCGAGGCGAGGACGGCGCCGGCGATATCCTCGACATGGATGCGGCTGAACAAGTGGCCGGGGGCGTCGACGCGGAAGTCGGCGAGGCGATCAAGCGGCGAGCGGCGGGGGCCGTAGATGCCGGGCAGGCGGAAGATGTGGACGCGGGGGTCGAGCGCTTGCCACGCCAAGTCGGCGGCGATGCGGGCGGAGCGGCGGCCGGCGGCGATCGGCGCGGTCTCGTCGACCCAGGCGCCGCCGGTGTCGCCGTACACGCCGGTCGAGGAGAGGTAGCCGATCCAGCGGGCGGGGCTGGCGCGGATCGCGTCGGCCCAGTGGAGGAGGGCGGGGTCTCCGTCCTCGGTCGGGGGGACCGAGGAGAGGATGTGCGTCGCATGCGACAGCGCCTCGCCGACCGAGGGGGCGGTGAAGTTGTCGCGGCCGACGCCCGCCGTTTCGCCCTCGAAGCCGGCGGCGATGCGCGAGGCGCTGTAGCCGAGGCCGAGGACGAAAAGGCTATTCGACACCGGGCTCGTTGAGGTGCTCGGCCTTCCAGCGCATGGCGGTCAGGATCCGCGTCTTGCCCGAGGGGTGATCGAAAAAGATCATTTCCTCCCACGGGCCGGGCTCGATCTTGCGATAGGTCGAGAGCTTGAGCGCGGTCTTGGCGAAACCGTCTGGCGCGCGGGCGGCGTTGAGGCCGAAGACGTCGGCCTCCTGCTCGTGCATCCGGATCAGGCTGTTGGTCAGCGGGGTGGCGAGGAAAAAGAAGACGGTGAGGACGATCGAGGCGACCGCTATGTTGGCGGGATCGTCGAACGACGCGATGCGCCAGCGCGCGCCGTGGCGGGCGACGAGCCAGGGCACGAAGCGATCGACCGCGAGGAAGCCGAGCAGGATGAGGAGCGCGAAGCTCAGCAGCAACGAGTAGCTGTGGTTGAGGACATAGTGGCCAAGCTCATGGCCCATCACCGAGCGGATTTCGGCGGGGGTCGACTGGTTCAACAGATTGTCGTTGAGCGCGATGCGGATGGTGGGGCCAACGCCCGCGACGTTGGCGGAGATGCGGTTGGTCTGGCGTGAGGCGTCGACCAGATAGACATGCTCGGCGGGGACGCTGTTGGCGCGCGCCATGCTGAGCGTCTGTTCGCGGACTTGGCCGGCGGGAAGCTCGCTATATTTGTTGAACAGCGGCTCGATGAAGACGGGGGCGATGAGCATCCCCACGACCATCATAGCGAGCGTCGCGGCGGCGCCCCATGCCCACCAGGCGCGGCCGGTGCGGCGGACGAGCGCCATGATCGCGGAGACGACGAGCGTCATGCCGATGACGCCGATGACGAGGCCCATCATCTGCTCGCCGAACCAAGGGCCGAAGCTCTGGGTGGCGAGGCCGTATTGATGCTCGCGCAGAAAGCCGGTGTAGATCGCCCAGGGGAGCATCGCGATCGAGGTGATGAGGACGTAGGGCGCGGTCCACAGCACGACCTGAAGCGCGCGGCGCTGCGTCTTGCGGCGGGTCCATTCGGAGAGGCGACCGGCCCAGCCGAAGTGGAGGAAGGCCCAGTTGACGAGGATCGAGACGAGCGCACCCCACAGGATCAGCCAGTAGCCGCCCTCGAAATAAGCGTCCGACTTGGCGCGCGCGGCGCCGTTTAGGGTGGCGAGATAGGCCTGGGTTGCGGCGTTGACGTCGAAGTTCTGCGCCAGCGCCGGTGCGGCGGCGAGCGCGAAGGCCAATGCCGCGACTGTCTTCTTCATCATGATCTCCCCCGAACCTGGGGGGATCATGCGATGTTTGCGGCTCCGAGGCTAGACTAGCGCTCGACGCACATGGCGATGCCCATGCCGCCGCCGATGCAGAGCGTGGCGAGGCCCTTGTGCGCGTCGCGGCGGATCAGCTCGTGGAGCAGGGTGGTGAGCACGCGCGCGCCGCTGGCGCCGATCGGGTGGCCGATGGCGATGGCGCCGCCGTTGACGTTCAGCTTGCTGTCGTCGAAGCCGAGCTCCTGGCCCACGGCGAGGGCCTGGGCGGCAAACGCCTCGTTCGCCTCGATCAGGTCGAGGTCGGCGATCGTCCAGCCCGCCTTCTCAAGCGCGCGGCGCGACGAGGGGACGGGGCCGATGCCCATGATCGACGGATCGACGCCGGCCGAGGCGAAGCTGGCGATGCGCGCCAGCACGGTAGCGCCGCGCTTGGCGGCCTGCTCCTCGGTCATCAGGACGAGCGCCGCGGCGCCGTCGTTGAGGCCCGAGGCGTTGGCGGCGGTGACGCTGCCGTCCTTCTTGAACGCCGGGCGGAGACCCGACATCGCGTCGATGGTCGCGCCGGCGCGGATATATTCGTCCTGATCGACGACGGTGTCGCCCTTGCGGCCCTTGATGGTGACCTGCGCGATCTCGTTCTTGAAGTGGCCGGCCGAGCGCGCAGCCCCCGCCTTGTTCTGCGAGCGGACGGCGAACTGGTCCTGCGTGTCGCGGGTGATCTGGTACTTGTCGGCGAGGTTCTCTGCGGTCTGGCCCATGTGGTAGCCGTTGAAGGCGTCCCACAGACCGTCCTTGATCATCGTATCGACGAGCTCGATCGCGCCCATCTTGGTGCCGCCGCGCAGATGCTGCGCGTGCATGGAGAGGCTCATCGACTCCTGCCCGCCCGCGACGACGATGTCCGCATCGCCGGTCATGATCGCCTGCGCGCCGAGCGCGACGGCGCGGAGGCCCGAGCCGCAGACCTGGTTGACGCCCCACGCCGGGGTCTCCTTGGCGATGCCCGCGGCAATCGACGCCTGACGCGCCGGGTTCTGCCCCTGGCCGGCGGTGAGGACCTGGCCGAGAATGACTTCAGAGACTTCGTCCGCACCGACGCCGGCGTCCGCCAGCGCGGCTTCGATGGCGACTCGGCCAAGCTCGTGCGCGGGGGTGCTGGCGAAGGCGCCAAGGAAGCTGCCGACGGGGGTGCGGCGGGCGGCGGTGATGACGATGTTGGTCATGTGGGCTCAAGCTCCTTTGTTGCGCCGCAGATAGGCTTGGTGGGCGACTCAATCCAGCAGGAAGTCGCGCAGCGGTTCCCAGACCTGAGAGCGGGCGCGCGAGCCGACGATCATGCCGACGTGGCCGGCGTCGATGTCGAGGCGAGTCCCGATATTTGGCGCGGCGTCGGCGGGGACGATCCGGTCCTTGGTCGAGACGAGGTTGAGGATCGGCATGGCGAGGGCGGCGGGGTCGATGCTGCGGCCGCCGACCTGCCACTCGCCTTCGCCGGGGGTGTCGCGCTCGTAAAGGGCTTCGAACAGCTCGCGGGCGACGGGGAGGGAGAGGGGCGGGCCGTCGTTGGCCCAATCCTCCAAGGCGACGAAGGCGTTGGCCTTAGGGCTGGACTGGTCGATGGCGGCGAAAGCAGCGAATTTATTGACCGCGGTTTCGGGATCGAGGCGCCAGAACATCGGCTGGATCATCGACATGGGGAGGCTGCCGAGCGCCTCGGCGGTGGGCTGGAGGCCGAGCCAATATTCGACGAGCGCGGCGCGGCGCGCGTCCTCATAGCCTGCAAAGTTCCACGGCGTAGCGATGAGCGCGAGGCGGCGGGGCGGCAGCAGGGCTGCGGCCGCGAGCGCCATCGTGCCGCCGAGGCAGTAGCCGACAAGGGCGGGCGGCTCGTCCGAGCCTTCGATAAGCGGGACGAGGCGTTCGGCGACGTAGCCTGCGACGGAGAGGCGGCGCTCGCGCGGGCCGGGGGCGCCCCAATCGACGAGGAGCGGCCGCACGCCTTGCTGCGCCAGCCAGCGCAGCATCGAATTGCCTTCGGCGAGGTCGAGGACAGTTGGCGGATTGATGAGCGAGGGGACGAAGATCGCGGGTTTGCCAGCGCCGCCATAGTCGAGCAGGCGCACCGCGCCGACGCGCGCCACGGCCTTGGGTGGTTGCAGCATTCGCGCATAGGCGTGCGCCTGATAGGCGCGGACGCCGGCGAGGACCTCGGCAAGGCGAGTGCGGTTTCCACCACACACCTCTGCTGCAATCGCGAGGAAAGCGGCCAGCGGATGGGGTCCGCGTTGTTGCACCGCAACAATCGGCTGTGTTACGTTTTCGCTTTCCGCAGGGGTTTTTTCAGACATGGCCGAATCCGCCGACAAGCTTGAGCCGGTCATCGTCAAGAAATACGCCAACCGGCGTCTCTATAACACCGACAGTTCGAGCTACATCACGCTGGAGCATCTGGCCGCGATGACGCGCGAGGGGCGCGAGTTCAAGGTGCTGGACGCGAAGTCGGGCGACGACATCACGCATCAGGTGCTGACGCAGATCATCATGGAAGAGGAAAGTGCTGGCGGGCAGACGCTGCTGCCGATCCCCTTCCTGCGCCAGATCATCTCGATGTACGGCGATTCGATGCAATCGATGGTGCCGCACTATCTCGAGGCCTCGATGGCGGCGTTCACCGCCAATCAGGTGAAGGTGCGCGACGCGATGAAGAGCGCGTTCGGCAACAATGCCTTTCCGTCGTTCGAGCAACTTGCCAAGCAGAACATGGCAATGTTCCAGGCGGCAGCGGAGATGATGACGGGGCGAGCTGGCGCCAATGCGGGTACTTCTGGCACCACGCCAACGACGCCGACCGCGCCGCAGTCCGCCGATGAGATTTCGACGCTGCGCGATCAGATGGCAGCGCTGCAGGCGCAGCTTGATCGGATTGCACCGCGCTGAACTAATCTGTGTTTATCTTGCCACCGTTTCGGTTGTTTCGCCTTCGTCGATAATAATTCGCAACAAGCATTAAGACCGGTCGTTAAGCGGCTCTATGGCGAAGGAACTCTCAAGAGAGCCCCGCCCCAGGGTTTTGATCGTCGAGGATGAGCCGGTCATCAGGCTGGTGGCGCGCGACATCCTCGAGGATGCGGGCTTCGACGTCGTCGAAGCCGACTCGGGGCAGGAGGCCGTCCGCATGCTGGAAATGGAAGCCGGCATCGTCGCGGTATTCACCGATGTCCACATGCCTGGCGCGGTCGATGGCCTGTCGCTGGCGCGGATGGTGCCGGAGCGCTGGCCCGATGTGCGCATCGCGGTGACCTCAGGGCGTGCGCGTCCGGAAGTCGGCGAGCTGCCGGCGGGCACATTGTTCGTGCCCAAACCCTACCGGCCCGAGCAGCTGGTCGCGCGACTTCAGGAGCTGGTAAGCGGCGGCAGCAGTTCGTAGGCGGCAGGGTCGCCGACCGCGAGGAACGGGCCGTTGAGGAAGTCCGGCTTGCCATAGGGGAAGGGCTCGCCCACAGCGTCGCGCGTCATGCCTCCTGCAGCGCGGAGCACGGCGTCGCCGGCGGCGGTGTCCCACTCGCTGGTTGGACCGAAGCGCGGATAAACGTCTGCCGACCCTTCAGCGATTAGGCAGAATTTGAGCGAGGAGCCGCTCTGCTGCAGCTCGCCGCCGATTGATTGGCAGTAGGCGAGGGTCGCGTCGTCCGGATGGTTTCGGCTGGCGACGACGCGGGGGTGGCCGCCCCAGCGCGCGGCGAGGATGGCCTCGCGCTCGCGCCCGTCCGCCTGGCGGAAGGCCCCGGCGCCCGCGGCGCCCTCCCAGAGGATGCCCGTGCGGGGTGCAAGGACGAGGCCGAGGATCGGAACGCCTGCCTCGATCAGCGCGACGTTGACGGAATAGTCCGGGCCGCCCTCCACGAAGCTGCGCGTGCCGTCCAGCGCGTCGACCAGCCAGAAGCGCGCGGTGGGGGCGGGGCGGTTGCCTGCGGCGCAGCTTTCCTCGCCGACGATGACGGCGCCTGGGTCGGCGGCGGCGATGGCGGCGATGAGGAGCGCCTCGGCCTGCTCGTCCGCCTCGGTGACGGGCGAGGCGTCTGCCTTCTCGCGCGCGGCGACGCCCGACAGGCGGATGCGCTCGATCAGGGCGCCAGCGTCGCGCATTGCGGGGGCCAGTGCGTCGATGAAGGGGTGGCTCATGCGCTTGGCCTTAGCGGCATCGGCCAAAGGCGTCGCGGGGGATTTCGCTTCGCCTCCGCGTAACGACGGCAATATGCTGATGGCGATGGCCCGCACCGAGCCCGACGAAGATCCAGCCGCGCTGATGGCGCGGGTGGCTGACGGCGACCGCGTGGCGTTTCGCGATCTGGCGGTGCGGCTGCACGGACCTGCCCTCAGGCTTGCAACGCGCGTCCTTTCGGACCGCGCCGAGGCGGAGGATGCGGTCCAGGTTGCGCTGACCAAGCTGTGGACGAGTGCGGCGCAATTCGATGCAGACCGCGGCGTGGTCGAGGCGTGGTTCCGGCGGCTGGTCGTCAACGCCTGCATCGACCGCAGGCGGACGATCAAGCCCGTCGCGCCGATCGAAGCGGCGATGGACGCGGCCTCAGCCGATCCGACGCCGCACGAGGCGGCGGTACTGTCCGAGCGCGACCGGACGGTCGGCGAGGCGGTGGCGCGGTTGAATGCGCGGCAGCGGGCGGCGATCGCGCTGTTCTACGGCGAAGGTGCGAGCATGGCTGAGATCGCCGTGATGCTGGAGACGACGCCCAAGGCGGTGGAAGGCCTGCTGGGGCGGGCGAGGGTTGAACTGGCCGGGATGCTTTCGGCCCTGAGGAACGAGTGATGGAACGGACGCGAGCGATCGAGATCATCGAAGCCTATGGCGGCGACCCCGCCCGCTGGCCCGACGCCGAGTGCGAGGACGTGAAGGCACTGGTCTCCAGCGACCTGCCGCTGCGCCGCATGGCGGACGAGGCGATGGCGCTGGATGCAATGCTGGGCGACTGGGCGAAGCAAGGCCCGGCGGACGATGCGGGGGCGGCGATTGCTGCGGCGGATGCGGCGCTGGCGGTGGCCGACCGGCCGCAGCGGCGCTGGCTGCCGGCGGGCCTGTTCGGCGGCGCGGGGAAAG
>JADMIO010838859.1_pt1 | contig 90166 bp, 51 predicted proteins | sample 8958161 | NCBI WGS metagenome assembly JADMIO01 (sample SAMN16585339, study PRJNA669376) | soil metagenome | isolation source: Crop rotation soil | place: USA: Cullars Rotation, Alabama | collected 2011
GCCGCGACTTCAAGTCACGTGAATTCCAAGCTTCGGATCCCACTGTGCTGGAAAGTAGCGAAAATGATGGGGAATGTGCCAATTAGTTGTATCGAGAAACCGCCTCTCTTTTGCGGACGTCCTATTGATGACTTCCGGTATGGGCGCTTTTTTTGCACCTATCTTTGTGGCTACTATTCGCCGTAAACAGAAACTTCATATTTGGCATAGATGCCCAGGATATTAGTAGCGTGTTCATCTACGTGGTGAATCTTATTGATCCCACCGTTTTTGGCTGCTGATTCAATACTGGCATCGCCTGTGGCTATCAGTCCTAGTATAGATGTTGCTTTGGCAGTACCTACTTTTGAAGAATTTGCATTACTTGTTACCGCCATTGGTGATTTTACGTCTGTGTAAATAGAACCCGCAACCGGCGTTTTTACAGTTGCGCAGCCTGTAAGCGATAAAGCTGTAACAGCTACTAATCCGAATGATTTAACGTTGTTCATATTCAATTGATTTTGGTGTTAAGAAATGTGGAACGATTTTGGCTTATAATTTTAAAAGGCAATTAAGAATGTAATTCAAAAGGTTAGTCAGGAACTGTCAAAAATTATGGAGCACTGAAGGAGATGGGCCGTGTTTTTCATCGTTTACAAATCTTTGAAATCCATCATTAACGCTCAATGATCAGTATCAGGTGGTGTATTGACTTTTATCATTCCGGCGATATTATACCCCTCTCTTATCAAGACATTGAAACTGCTTTCTTTGGCAATTGCCTGTTTCTGATCATCATCATTACTAGTGTCAATACTCCTGCAATAATCAGCCCGGTATCTTCTATAATGCCAAATTTAAAAGCGGCAGTAAAACCAATGATAGACCAGGCAAATGGAATGATAAGAATAATAATGGGGCATTTTTGCGTGCTGAAAAGTAACAGCCCAAATGTGAAAATAGTGGTAGGGCAGGGTAGGCCAAACGTGGGCGAAGCCGGATAAACATGGCCCATAAAATACCCGAAAACAGGATATATAACTAGGGCATAAAGCACCAGTATCATTCCTGTGATGCCGTATTTATTCCATGATAACTGAAAGGAAAATTTATTTTTAAAGGCACCAATTGCCAGGAATAACAGTCCCTGTAAAATAAAAGCACCGCCAAATAAATATGCCGCTTTATTGATTGTTGTGAAAAAGAAAAGATGGTAGACGATACCCATCCATAACCAGAAAAATGAGAGGATCACACTAATGACCCTACTGGATTTTGGAGTGGGCTTAATAACGAAATAAATGGCAACAATGCTTATAATATAAAACAACACCTGCGCAGGAAATATCGCAATATTGTAGTTTTTCAGAACTTCAAAAAACTGATCAGATGTAAAGGGAGTTTTCATATAAAATTGTTTTATCAGGACAAAATTATTTATGGGTCGGCCCTGTCACTATGATCTCGGTCAATTGACGTTATGATAGTGGTCAGCACGTCGCTATTGACTACATGTCGTACTGCTCTCGTTACTGCGAGACGCCTACAAAGGCTAGTAGCGGCGGGAAATCCGGCGCGAGAGTTGTTGGTGTTTTCACCAACAACTCTCGCGCCGGACGCAAAACGCTAATTCCATAAGTTAGGAAGTTGACACGCGATTGGTGTACATATCGACAATGGTTGATTAATTATTTGCTACCGCAATAGAGAGTCGGTACTTCAATATAACTGATTGCTATTTCTCAGGACCCTTCGACGGGGCTCAGGGTGACAAATTATTAGACAGGTGGGAGAAAAGCTGGTTTTCGCCGTTGTTGGTGTTTTCACCAACAACTCTCGCGCGGGACGCACAACGCTAATTTGACAAGACGGGAAATTTGCACACCATAGGTGTCCGCACCGACAATGGTTGATTAATTATTTGCTGCTGCAATACAGAGGCAGAACTTCGATGTAACTGATTGCTATTTCTCAGGGCCCTTCGACGGGGCTCAGGGTGACAGACTATTAGACAGGTAGGAGGAATGTGTAATGACTTCGATACTGTTAACACTTTCCTAAAATGAAAAAATCCCATACCTGCTGTCCGACAGCCTCTTTGGGAATTTTCGTTGCAGCTTATACAGCTACACTAAGTATATCACAATTACTATGCCAGACCCTCTTCCGGAGTGTCTTCATTGTCATCGTTTGGTAGTATTGTGGTGTCGTTGTCTGTGGTAGTGGTATCTTCGTCTGGTTGGCTAGCTGCTTCGGCATTTTCCAGTTCCCGTGCGGCAAATTCCCTGTCCTCAATCTCGGCCAGTGGTGGGTCTATACCTTCGCCACCTTCGTTCCACTCTACTATAAAGTTGTTGCGGCCGGTGCCTATAAGTATAGCCATGAATTTTTGCTGTATCAGCTCCAGCATGGCCAGGAAGGTAAATATGGCGTGTATCCTGTTCTCGCACGTAGCAAAAAGCATCTCGAAAGGCACGCGCTTTTTCTCGCGCAGGTTGTCTATCAGGTAAGTGCGCTGGCCCTCCAGGCTGTAGTTATATTTCACTACTACGTGCTGTGGTTTCAGCAACCTGTCGTTCAGCCTTTTGATCACCTTTTCATAAGCCTGCAGCAGCTTGAACATGGTTACCGCCTGTATCTCTGTCCCTTCTGAGTAAGAGTCGCCCAGGTCGTTCATTTCCTGGTGTATGTTGCCGCGTTTCTGCTGCATCAGGCGGTCGGCCTCCATTACGGCCATTACCTCAGATGCTTCTTTAAAGCGTTTGTACTCCAATATTTTGTCTACCAGTTCCTGGCGGGGGTCTATTTCTTTTCCTGTAGCATCTACCTCGCGGCGTGGCAGCAACATGCGTGCCTTAATGCGCATGAGTGTAGACACAAATAGTATGAACTCACTGGCCAGTTCTATATTCAGTATCTCCAGCGAGTGTATGTAACTGAGAAACTCGTTGGTGATCTTGGCAATAGGTATATTGTATATATCCAGCTCATCCCGCTCTATGAAAAACAGGAGCAGGTCGAACGGGCCTTCAAACTGGGGCAGCTTTATTTGGTATGATTCAGCCATTTTATGTAACGGGGGTCAAAAATAGGGCAGTGGGTTAGGGTAAACAAATAAATATAATTAAAGTTTAAACTTTTTATGACAGGTGAGGTCAAACAATGTTATTACTGCTGTCAAATATGTTTTTTATGACACCCAAAAATAAAAAGCTCGCTATTTCCACGGGTAGCTGGGCGTTTTTTCTTGGCTTCACTATCTATGTAGACCATTATCAAGAATCATGGGATGCAAAACATATAGTTTTTGGCGCTGTTTGCTGCATACTTTTCGGGGTAGCTATTACACTGTTATTTCGCTTCGTGGGCAGAATGGTTGGAGGGACAGTTTCTGATAAAGCCGCTGCCGAAAACCGCCCAACACCCCAGTCATCTACTTCGTCTGACAAATTAATCGACTTTATCGCTACCACTATTTTTCTTACGCTGATAAACTATTATTATTTAGGCAAAATATTCGCCGACTTCAAAACCCTGCAGCGCAGCTTTTTAATAGCTACCGCGGCAGCGTTTATTCTTGCTCTATACCGGCAAAAAATAAAAGGGTTTATAAAAAACTTATTTAAAAAGGCGGGATAATTGATCCCGCCTTTTTTTATTTTTCTATCTGAATTTATATTCCATTCCTAAAGAGAATACCTGCTTTATCTGCATCCAGCCTATATCGCGTCCCGGGTCGTCTTTTAACTTCGTTTGTGCGGGGGTAGTAGTTTTATCTAAGTATGTTTTGCTGTACGGTATATGGTTGTCGTAAATAAAGGTAGCGCCGACAGTAATGTTAAATGCCTTTGATATTTTCCATGATAACAGGTTGTCGAACAGCACACTGATGTTGCCCGGATTGTCTTTTATCACATTGCCTGCAGGATCTGTTCTGTCCTTGGCAAGATAGTCGGAATACAGATCGAGGCGTGTTTTGAAGATGGCATTTTTGCTAAGATTCACCTGGTACCTGCCGGAGAAGTATGCACCAAACTGGAACAATGAAGTCTCGCCAAAAGGAATGCCAAATGCACCTGCAGAATCGAGCGTAGTATACTTCTTATCGGCCAGGGTGAGCCTGCCGGCAAGAGGGGAGAAGAAGAACGATACGTCGCTGCCCTTGCGGTATTCAGCGCCCAATGCCAGCGTCAGGTATGCAGGCGACAGGAATGCAGATGTAGGGTTGTGCTGCCAGTTGGGCATAGTATAATCATACCCTTTTGTAAACTGCGATTTGAAGTTGAACAACGCAGTTACATAAAAGTTCTTACCCGTGTCTATACGCTTGCCGTATTTAGAAGTGAAATCTATTCGGTCATCGGTTTTGTGGGGAAGAAAGCCTGTGGAGTAAGCGTAGGTAAGGCCATAAGTAAGGTCAAGGTTATTGCTCCATATTTCTCTATGATGCAGGCGATCTAAGTGCCCACTGAAAATGCCATTAACACTCATTGATGCCAACTCGCCACCTGCAGCCCAGTTGTGAAGGAAGCCTTCGTTAACACCTATATCCAGTACACCGCCATGTGCCCATGCTATGGTGTCCTTGTTAGTTGTTTCCAATGATTTCTTTACATCATCGGTCTTGCCAAGTTGCGCATGCGACTGGTATGCGCACAACAGGCATAAGGAAACGGAGAGTAGTGCTTTTTTCATTTTGCTGATTTTAAAAGTGTATTGATCTTTAAAAATTATTTCGGCCTGTATTTAGCTTCGTCCAAAAGTTTTGCGGGGTCTATTTCCTGGTTAAGCAATTGCTCTAAAGATACTTCGGGATGGCGTGCGGCGTATGCACTCACTATTTTATAACCCAGCCATGAGCCAATATTCCCAGGTGAATACTTTACGGAATCTGTTGGCGCTTCAAGGCCCTTTGCAAACGGTCCTTCATTAACATAAGGCATGATGTTGTGCGACTCTTTATTGTACAGCAGGTTCTGATGAATAAAGAAATTGTAGATGAGGGCTTCATTTTCGCCACACCATTTTGTTTGCAATTCTGTAAAACCAAAGAGCGTAACGTCGTTTTCGTGGGGCAATATTTTATGCAGGAAGTATTGCTCCTTGCCACGCTGTATCATCAGGTCGAGCAATGTGCGGTCGTCGCTCTTGAAGGGGTGCATGGATTTATAAATGGTAGAGAACACAGACACGGGCATGTAGCTTTTGCGAACATGCGAGTACATATAGTCTGGCACACCTATAGATTTGTAATAAGGAAAACCATCGCCCAGGAACATATCGAGGCCAATGCAGAAAGTTGTTTTGTCGAGCGGGAATGAAGGCCAGTTGCTGAGGCCCATGTTGAGGTATATGATGCGTGGCACCTGGTATGAGGGGATGTAATACTTCACAAAACGGAATGCCTCAGTGAGTGTAGCATCTGTTTCTTTACTGTCGGGATAGTGTGCTTTGATAGTATCCTCTAGGCCTTTAAAATCTTTAAACGACAAGAAGGGTTTCAGCCCTTCACGTATTCCGGTTACTGTATCATTATAATTGCCCCGAATATTGTAGGCCATCGTAGTATCCAGGAAGTAATCGAGAAAGTCGGGGTATTTGGTCTTTAGTTTTTGCAGGCCTTCAGCAATGTGGTTTGTATCTATGGCATAGAGATCAAGGTCGAAGCGGGAGCTTTGCAAGGTTACTTTTACGTTCGATACATCAGGTATTTTTTCGCCGGCGTTACCGCAGCCGGTTAACAGGCCGGCGGAAATGAATAAAACAGATAAGATAAGCAACAAAGACCGGGAACGAAACAAATTGCAAGCCATTACAATATTTTATTGGGTTGCAAAAGTAAAGATTTTACTGGTAAAGGAGGGTAGGAGGGCTGAATATATAAACATCCAAAACTTCTGAGCAAATATGTAACTTTGTAAAAGCTATAATTATTTAAAAAACTACCATGAGCACGATCATAATTGATGTAGATAACAAATCTTCAGCAAAGTTATTTCTTGACCTTGCCAAAAAAATGCATTTTAAGGCTAAGGTGTTGACAGATGAACAGAAGGAAGATTTAGCTTTATTATCAATTATGGAAGAAAGGAAAAATGAAGTCTCATTACCCGTGGAAGGCACATTAGAAATTTTACGCAAGATAAAGTAGTTGTTGTCCAATGCTTGTTCTCTCAACACCTTCTTTCGACAAAGATATTAGCAAGATTAAAGATGTTAGAATTGCCAAAAGAATTGAACAGGTAATTGGCAAAATACAATCTGTTAAAAACATCTCTGACATTAATGGAATCAAAAAATTATCTGGTTCAAAAGAGGCATATCGCATAAGAATAGCTGACTATCGTTTAGGTTTTATTTTGACAGATAATGTTGTCAAGCTAGTAGTTTTTGCTCACAGGAGAGATATTTATCGCCATTTTCCATAATCTCCGCGAAATTTTCCTCCACTTTTGCCGTTGTTGGTGTTTTCACCAATAATCCTCGCGCAGGAGAAGACACACAAAAAACCATTATATTTTCCTGTATCGATATGTATTTACTCAATAGTAATACGTAAGAATTGATTCGATTTTTTTATTATGTACGGTCAATATTACCTGCCTGGTGCGAGGGTTGTTGGTGAAAACACCAACAACGGCAATAAACACCAATAAAGGCAGGAAGATTATATACATTCTCAAAAATTAGGGCGTTCATATAATATATTTTCTTTCTTAGTACTAAAGCAATGATTTTTCCAACGCAATAGGACACTCAATTCCCGCCAACAAAGCAAAGCCGACCCAATTAAAGCATATGTATTTTTAACATGCAAAACAATTGTTAACGCGGTTGTAAAGCCAATTTTTTATGAAATAATAAAAAATTTATCAAAATAAAAACTCATCGTAATTGATAGATTTAGTGCTTAAAATGCAATGTGTATTACTACATTTTTATAGGTTGCGTAATTTAATATTTATAAATAACATTCAATATTTATTTAACTTAATAAAAAAAATCTGGTAAAACACATAAATTTCTCAACATTTATTCTATCTTACACGCTAAAATGATAACGGTATGTTAAAAACGGTATATCTATTATGCCGCTTTTGCTGTCGTATTATTGCAAAAAATTAGTCAAAAACAAGTCTATATACTATATTGTATTTCTAAAGCGATAACTATTATGAGATCAGGAAACGTTTACACAAAACTATTTATTGCCGGACAAAAAATTAAAAGGACAAGTTTGCTTAGGACTGTTCTGTTTGCCGGGATATTGCTGTTTAGTATACCTGCATTTTCGGCCACATGGTATTCTACCGGAGCTGGTAATGCGGACGATCTCACTAGCTGGGGCACTAACCCCGATGGATCTGGAGCGCACCCCGGCACTTTCGCTACGGGAGGTGATGTGTGGAACATGATCACCGGCCTCACTAGCACAAGCACCGGTACATGGACACTGGGCGGAACGCTTAATGTGGGCGCTGGTGCAACAGGCGTTATGTTTATGCCACAGTTTGGCGTAATAAATATAGGTGGAGACCTCAATGTAGGTAATGACGCGGCATTTATTCTTCTTAACGGCAGCGGTACTACTATTAATGTTACTGGTAATCTTGCCGTTACAAGCACAGGATATTTTGACAACTGGGCTAACAATACCTTTATTCATTTTAACAATACCGGCGCATCTTTCGGCAGTCCACAAACTATTACCTGGACGTCATCCGCCTCTAGCTTTTTTACTGACCTTACCGTTAACAGCAGTTGCTTTTTGCAATTAAGCAGTAATGTGCCTTTGCCTCAATTCGCAGCAGACCCTTCTACAGCAGTTTCCGGCATGACCGTAAATGGTACACTTATCTGCGGAACGAATACATTGAGCGACCCGGGTAACAACGATGCATTTAAAGTAAATAGTGGCGGAACATTATATACAGCTAATACAGGTGGCATTAACGGTACAAGCAGCGTTAATACCAATACCATGAACAGCGGTGGTAATTATATATACAACGGATCTTCTGCACAGGTTACAGGTACTTTTTTGCCGGCAACCATCAGCTCACCGGGCAGTCTTACTATTAATAATAGTGCAGGTGTTTCTTTATCACAGGCTACAAGTGTGAGCACAGGTACGCTGACGCTTACATCAGGAAGGCTGACATTGGGCGCTAACTCATTGACGCTTGGCACCAGCTCCACGCTTGCCGGCAGTTTTAGCAGCAGTGTTATGATCGTAGAGAACAGCACCGGGCAGCTGAGGAAAATGTATAATGCAAACGGATCTTTCTTATTCCCTATAGGCGACAACTCAGGTAATTATACTCCCGCCACGCTCAACTTTACTTCGGGCACTTATGCCGGTGGCGCATTTGCTGCTGTAAAAGTAGTAGCAGCAAAACAGCCTAACAATGCTAACACAGCAAATTATATTAATCGCTACTGGACAGTGACCACATTAGGTATTACTTCTCCTGTATATAATATAGATGCGGTTTATATTGCCCCAGGTGATGTGAACGGAACAGAATCGTTGATATCTATGGGTAAGTATAGCGGACTGCCATGGGTAAAATATGGTTCTACCAATACAGGAACGCATACACTTACAGCTACAGGCGTTACCAATACTACTGCTGATTTCAGCGGTATCACCACAGCTGCTCCAAGTGTAAGCACCTCTGCAAGCACTGCAATATGTGCAGGCAGCAACACATCGCTCACAGCATCAGGTACCGGTGACCCAACCTTTACTTATACATGGGCTCCGGGGGCCGGGCTTTCATCAACGGTAGGTACACCGGTTACGGCTAGTCCTACAGTTACCACTACCTACACTGTTACCGCTACAGACGGTAACGGATTTACTGCTACTAATACTACAACAGTAACGGTGAACCCATTGCCTGCTGTAATAGGCGGCACTACTAATGTATGTGTAAGCTCAACTACTACACTTACCGATGCTACGACCGGTGGCACATGGAGCAGCAGCAATACGCTGCAGGCGACGGTGAACAGCACAACCGGTGATGTAACGGGTGTAGCAGCAGGTACACCTAATATTACTTATACACTGCCTACAGGTTGCTTCAGGACTTCACCATTTACGGTGAATGCAAGGCCGGTGCCTACTTTCACGGCAGCGCCGGGAGCTACAGTATGTGCGGGTAGCATACTTACCTACACTACACAGAGCGGCCAGACCAATTATATATGGACAGTACCGGGTGTATCTGGCACCGACTACCTGATAACCGGTGGTGGTACCGGCACAGGCAGCAATTCAGTATCGCTGAAATGGCTAACCAATGGCAGCAAAACAGTGACGGTAAATTATACAGACTCGCACGGGTGTACAGGAGCCGCCGATGCCTCAAGTACAACATCTGTGACTACCGGCCTTACGCCAACTTTCACTTCAGCGCCCGCGGCAACAACATGTGCAGGTATCAATGTTACCTACACTACGCAAACCGGTGAAGCAACTTATTCATGGACAGTACCGGGAGCTTCAGGCACAGACTATACCATCACAGCGGGTGGCATAGGTGCAAGCAGCAATACCGTTACCCTCTTCTGGATAACTACAGGCGGCAAAACAGTAACCGTTAACTATACAGACTTCAGCGGATGCTCAGGCCTGTCTCCTGCTACTAATACTACAACGGTTAATGCAGTGCCGGTACCAACGTTTACTGCGGCGCCAGGTGCAAACACATGTGCAGGCACCAGCGTAACCTATACTACACAAAGCGGCCAGAGCAGTTACTCATGGTCAATACCTGGTGTATCTGCTACAGACTATAATATAACAGGTGGCAGCACCAGCAGCAATACAGTAACATTGACATGGCTGACAACCGGTGGCAAAACAGTAACGGCAAATTATGTAGACGCTAACGGATGTACAGGTGCAAGCCCTGCGTCAAACACTACTACAGTTAATGCCCGCCCGGTACCAACATTTACTACTGCACCAGGTGCAAACACATGTGCAGGCAGCAGCGTAACCTATACTACACAAAGCGGTCAAAGCAGTTATTCATGGTCAATACCTGGTGTGTCTGCTACTGACTACAATATAACAGGTGGCAGCACCAGCAGCAATACTGTAACGCTTAACTGGATAACAACTGGTGGCAAAACAGTAACGGTAAATTATACAAATGCCAGCGGATGTACCGGCGCAAGCCCAGCATCAAATACTACTACAGTTAATGCACGTCCGGTTCCAACATTTACTGCAGCACCGGGTGCAAATACCTGTGTAGGTAGCAGCGTAACATATACCACTCAGTCTGGCCAAAGCAGTTATTCATGGTCAATACCTGGTGTATCTGCTACAGATTATAATATAACAGCAGGCAGCACCAGCAGCAATACAGTAACACTTACATGGCTGACCACCGGTGGTAAAACAGTAACAGTAAACTATACAGATGGCAACGGATGTACCGGCGCAAGCCCTGCATCTAACACTACTACAGTTAATGCCCGCCCTGTACCAACATTTACCACTGCACCGGGTGCAAACACTTGTGCAGGCAGCAGCGTAACTTATACTACACAGTCTGGCCAGAGTAGCTATTCATGGTCAATACCGGGCGTATCTGCTACAGACTATAATATAACAGCAGGCAGCACCAGCAGCAATACAGTAACTCTTAACTGGATAACAACAGGTGGCAAAACAGTAACCGTAAACTATACAGATGCGAACGGATGTACCGGCGCAAGCCCAGCATCAAATACTACAACAGTTAATGCGCGTCCGGTACCAACATTTACAACTGCACCTGGTGCAAACACTTGTGCAGGCAGCAGCGTAACATATACAACACAGAGCGGCCAAAGCAGTTATTCATGGTCAATCCCTGGTGTATCGGCAACAGATTACAATATCACCGCAGGCAGCACCAGCAGCAATACAGTAACTCTTAACTGGATAACAACAGGTGGCAAAACAGTAACAGTAAATTATACAGACGGAAACGGATGTACAGGTGCAAGCCCTGCATCGAACACTACTACAGTTAATGCCCGCCCGGTACCAACATTTACTGCGGCTCCGGGTGCAAACACTTGCGTGGGCAGCAGCGTAACTTATACTACACAGTCTGGCCAGAGCAGTTATTCATGGTCAATACCCGGTGTATCTGCTACAGACTATAATATAACAGCAGGCAGCACCAGCAGCAATACAGTAACGCTTAACTGGATAACAACTGGTGGCAAAACAGTAACAGTAAACTATACAGATGGTAACGGATGTACCGGCGCAAGCCCTGCGTCTAACACTACTACAGTTAATGCCCGCCCGGTACCAACATTTACTACTGCACCGGGTGCAAACACTTGTGCAGGCAGCAGCGTAACTTATACTACACAAAGCGGGCAAAGCAGCTATTCATGGTCAATACCTGGCGTATCTGCTACAGACTATAATATAACAGGCGGCAGCACCAGCAGCAATACAGTAACTCTTAACTGGATAACAACAGGTGGCAAAACAGTAACAGTAAACTATACAGATGGCAACGGATGTACCGGCGCAAGCCCAGCATCTAACACTACTACAGTTAATGCACGCCCTGTACCAACATTTACTGCAGCACCGGGTACCAACACTTGTGTGGGCAGCAGCGTAACCTATACTACACAAAGCGGTCAAAGCAGTTATTCATGGTCAATACCTGGCGTATCTGCTACAGACTATAATATAACAGCAGGCAGCACCAGCAGTAATACAGTAACTCTTAACTGGATAACAACAGGTGGCAAAACAGTAACAGTAAACTATACCGATGGCAATGGATGTACTGGCGCAAGCCCTGCATCAAATACTACAACAGTTAATGCGCGCCCTGTACCAACATTTACAACAGCTCCGGGTGCAAACAGTTGCATCAACGGCAGTGTAACTTATACTACACAATCTGGCCAGAGCAGCTATTCATGGTCAATACCTGGTGTATCTGCTACAGACTATACTATAACAGCAGGTAGCACCAGCAGCAATACAGTAACACTTACATGGCTGACCACAGGTGGCAAAACAGTAACAGTAAATTACACGGACGCCAACGGATGTACCGGAGCAAGCCCTGCATCAAATACTACTACTGTTAATCCATTGCCTGTACCAACATTTACTACAGCGCCGGGTGCAAATGCATGTATCAGCTCAGGCACTGTTTATACTACACAGTCAGGCAAGACCAATTATATATGGACAGTAACCGGCACTTTGGGTACCGACTACACTGTAGCGGCAGGTGGCACAGGAACCAGCAGCAATACAGTAACACTTAACTGGCTTACTACAGGCGGCAAAACAGTGACTGTGAATTATACCGATGCAAACGGTTGCACAGGAGCAAGCGCAGCATCTAACACTACTACAGTAAACCCACGCCCTGTACCAACATTTGACATCGCGCCAACGGCCAACAGCTGTGTGAACGACGTTCTTTTTTACATCACCCAGGGCAGCGAAACAAATTATTCATGGACAGTAACCGGAACATCTGGCGTAGACTATAATATATTGGCTGGCAGCTTCACAACCGGCAGTAACTCAGTAGGGTTGCAGTGGCTTACTACAGGCGGCAAGACCATAACTGTAAACTATACAGATGCTAATGGCTGCACAGGGGTAAGCTCTGCATCGAGCACTACAACGGTGCATGCGTTACCGGTACCTACATTTACTACTGCGCCGGGCAGCCCGATCTGCTCACAAACAAATACAGTTTATACTACCCAGGCAGGCAACAGCAACTATGTATGGAGCGTACCAGGTGTACTTGGTACCGACTATAATATTATATCAGGCGGCATATCCTCTACAGATAATACGGTAACACTGCAATGGTTGACATCAGGCAGCAAAACAGTAACTGTAAATTATGATAACGCAAGTAACTGTACAGGTGCAAGCCCTGCATCAAATACTACTACTGTTAACCTGCGCCCTGTACCTACATTTACATCATCTGCCGCAGCTAACATTTGTGCAGGCAGCAGCGTAACTTATACAACACAATCAGGCCAAACCAGCTATGTGTGGAGTGTGCCTGGCGTATCAGGTACAGATTATTCTATTACAGCTGGCGGCATTGGCTCTGGCAGCAACACCGTAACACTTACATGGCTTACCTCTGGTGGTAAAACAGTAACAGTAAACTATACGAATGCCAGTGGTTGCACCGGAGTTATCCCGGCATCTAACAGCACAACGGTGCATGCACTTCCGGTGCCTACATTTACTGCTGCTCCGGGCGCGTCTACATGCCTCGGTACAAGCACAACCTATACTACACAGGCCAGCCAGACCAACTATGTATGGACTGTACCGGGCGTATTAGGTACAGATTATAACATTACAGCAGGTGGCATTACCTCTACAGATAATACAGTAACACTTACATGGCTGACAACAGGCGGTAAAACTGTAACTGTTAATTATACAGACGCATTCAGCTGTACCGGCGCAAGCGCAGCATCAAACACTACAACGGTTAACCCACGCCCTGTACCTACATTCACAACGGCTCCGGGCAGCCCGCTTTGCACCAGCACCAGCGCCACTTATACTACGCAGGCAGGGCAGAGCAGCTATTCATGGTCTGTGCCAGGCGTATTGGGCACTGATTATACGATCACAAGCGGCGGTATTTCTTCTACAGATAATACAGTAACCATACAGTGGCTGACAACGGGCAGCAAAACAGTAACTGTAAATTATACAGATGCAAATGGTTGTACCGGTGTGAGCGCAGCATCAAGCGTTATCACAGTCAATGCACGTCCTGCACCTTCTTATATTACACAGCCAACGGCTACTACCTGCGCAGGCACAGTAGTAACTTACCGCGTGGTAGCAGGCCAGACCAATTATATATGGAGCCTGCCAGGCGTATCAGGTACAGACTACACGATCACTGCAGGTGGTACTGGTACTACTAACTTCCTGGTATCATTAAGGTGGAATACATCAGGTGCCAAGACAGTAACTGTGAACTATACCAATGCAGCAGGTTGTACAGGTCTTACCCCGGCAACAAATACAACAACAGTTAACCCGCAGCCTGTACCTACATTTACTACAGCTCCGGGTGCTAACAGCTGTTCTAACAGCCCTGTAACTTATACTACACAATCTGGCCAGACCAGCTATGTATGGGCAGGATTCGGAACAGCAGGTATTGACTATACGATATCATCAGGCGGTATCAGCAGCACTGATAATACAGTAACGCTGACCTGGATAACTACAGGTGGCCATACTGTAACAGTAAACTATACAGATGCTAATGGCTGCACAGGCGCAAGCCCTGCATCTAATACTACAACTGTAAATACACCTCCTACACCAACATTTACATCTGCCGCTGGCGCTACTACATGTGCAGGTTCAAGCGTAACCTACACAACACAGGCTGGCCAGACCAACTATATATGGAGCGTTCCGGGTGTAGCAGGTACTAACTATACCATCACATCAGGCGGTATTGGTTCTACCAGCAATACAGTTACCCTGTTCTGGATGACACCGGGCAGCAAAACTGTAACAGTAAATTATACAGATGCCAATGGTTGCAGCGGAACAGCCGCAGCATCAAATACTACTACAGTTAACAGCCGTCCTGTACCAACATTTACTGTGGCGCCGGGTGCAAGCACTTGCGTGAACAACAGCGTAACTTATACTACACAGGCGGGCCAAAGCAGCTACGTGTGGGTAGTGCCAGGCACATTAGGCACTAACTATAATATTACTGCAGGTGGTATTTCAGGTACTGATAATACAGTAACCCTTACATGGTTAACCTCAGGCGGTAAAACAGTAACTGTAAACTACACAGACGCAAACGGATGTACCGGCGCAAGCCCTGCATCAAGCAGCACCACTGTTAATCCTCTGCCAGTACCTACATTTACTGCAGCGCCATCAGGCACTACCTGTGTAGGCAGCAGCGTTACCTATACTACACAGAGCGGACAAACCAATTATACATGGGTGGTACCGGGTGTATCAGGCACCAATTACAGCATAACAGCAGGTGGCATAGGCACAGGTAGCAATACTGTAACTTTGACATGGCTAACACCGGGCAGCAAAACAGTAACTGTAAACTATACAGATGCTAATGGCTGCACAGGCGGTACCCCTGCATCTAATACAACAACAGTTACATCCCGCCCTGTGCCTACATTTACTGCAGCGCCGGGCGCCAGCAGTTGCCTGAACAGCAGCGTAACTTATACAACGCAATCGGGCCAGAGCAACTATTTATGGGCAGTACCCGGAGTATCAGGCACTGATTATTCTATAACAGCAGGTGGTACTACAACTACCGATAACACAGTAACACTTACATGGCTTACTACAGGTGGTAAAACGGTAACAGTGAATTACACTGACGCTAATGGTTGTACAGGAGTAAGTGTAGCATCTACTTCTACTACGGTCAATGCTTTACCGGTTCCTACATTTACAGCAGCACCGGCAGCCGGCACTTGTGCAGGCAGCAGCGTAACTTATACTACCCAGTCTGGTAAGAGCAATTATGTATGGAGTGTACCAGGCGTATCTGGTACAGATTATAATATAACAGCTGGTGGTATTACTTCTACAGATAATACAGTAACACTTACTTGGGTAACAACCGGCGGCAAAACAGTGACTGTAAATTATACAGATGCTAACGGCTGTACAGGTGCAAGCCCTGCATCTAATACTACAACAGTTAACCCGCGCCCTGTACCTACATTTACTACGGCTCCGGGTGCAAATGTTTGCTCAAGCACAGATGTAGTTTATACTACGCAGGCAAGCCAAAGCAGCTATATATGGACAATACCTGGTGTACTGGGTACTGATTACAATATCACTGCGGGCAGCACAAGCACCAATACAGTAACAATACAGTGGCTGACAACCGGCAGCAAAACAGTAACTGTAAATTATACAGATGCAAATGGCTGTACAGGCGCTAGCGCGGCGTCAAATACTACTACGGTTAATGCCCGCCCAACACCTTCTTATATTACGCAACCAACGGCTACTACCTGTGCAGGCACAGTAGTAACTTACCGCGTGGTAGCAGGCCAGACCAATTATATATGGAGCCTGCCAGGCGTATCAGGTACAGACTACACGATCACTGCAGGTGGTACTGGTACTACTAACTTCCTGGTATCATTAAGGTGGAATACATCAGGTGCCAAGACAGTAACTGTGAACTATACCAATGCAGCAGGTTGTACAGGTCTTACCCCGGCAACAAATACAACAACAGTTAACCCGCAGCCTGTACCTACATTTACTACAGCTCCGGGTGCTAACAGCTGTTCTAACAGCCCTGTAACTTATACTACACAATCTGGCCAGACCAGCTATGTATGGGCAGGATTCGGAACAGCAGGTATTGACTATACGATATCATCAGGTGGTATCAGCGGCACTGATAATACAGTAACACTAACCTGGATAACTACAGGTGGCCATACTGTAACCGTAAACTATACAGATGCTAATGGCTGCACAGGCGCAAGCCCAGCATCTAATACTACAACAGTAAACACACCACCTACACCAACATTTACATCTGCTGCAGGCGCTACTACCTGTGCAGGTTCAAGTGTAACCTACACAACACAGGCTGGCCAGACCAACTATGTATGGGTTGTGCCGGGTGTAGCAGGTACTAACTATACCATCACTTCAGGCGGTATCGGTTCTACAAGTAATACAGTTACCCTGTTCTGGATGACACCGGGCAGCAAAACTGTAACAGTAAACTATACAGACGCAAATGGTTGCAGCGGATCGAGCGCAGCATCAAATACTACTACGGTTAACAGCCGTCCTGTACCAACATTTACCGTGGCGCCGGGTGCAAGCACATGCGTGAACAGCAGCGTAACTTATACTACACAAGCGGGCCAAAGCAGCTACGTATGGGTAGTGCCAGGTACATTAGGCACTAACTATAATATTACTGCAGGTGGTATTTCAGGTACTGATAATACAGTAACCCTTACATGGTTAACCTCAGGCGGTAAAACAGTAACTGTAAACTACACAGACGCAAACGGATGTACCGGCGCAAGCCCTGCATCAAGCAGCACCACTGTTAATCCTCTGCCAGTACCTACATTTACTGCAGCGCCATCAGGCACTACCTGTGTAGGCAGCAGCGTTACCTACACTACACAGAGCGGACAAACCAATTATACATGGGTGGTACCGGGTGTATCAGGTACCGATTACAGCATAACAGCAGGTGGCATAGGCACAGGCAGCAATACAGTATCGCTGACATGGCTGACCTCTGGCGGCAAGACAGTAACTGTAAACTATACAGATGCTAATGGTTGTACAGGCGCAAGCCCGGCATCAAATACCACAACAGTTAATTCACGCCCTGTGCCTACATTCACAGCAGCGCCGGGATCAACGAACTGTGTGGGCGGTAGCGTAACTTATACCACACAATCCGGCCAGACCAACTATGTATGGACAGTACCTGGAGTATCAGGCACTGATTACTCTATAACAGCAGGTGGCATAGGCTCAGGCAACAATACGGTAACACTTAACTGGCTGACAACAGGCGGCAAAACAGTAACAGTAAACTATACAGACGTGAACGGCTGTACAGGAGCTACGGCTGCAACAACCAGCACTACCATCAACCCTGTGCCAACAGCGGCGCCATCTAACAGTGGCCCAATATGTGCTACAGGTACGGCAACGCTGAATGCAAATTCAAGCAATGCAACCGCATGGTCGTGGACAGGGCCAAGCTTCAGCTCGGCATTACAAAACCCAACCGTTTCTCCAGCCGGCACTGCTACTTACTCATTAACAGTAAGTGCTACAGGATCTGGTTGCAGCTCGTCGACTGTTTATACTACAACGGTAACGGTTAACCCAACACCGTCATCTACCGGCGCTACAGTTACCAGCAGCCCGATATGTGTGGGTGGTACCGCAACGCTGAATGCAAATTCAACGGCAGCTACAGCATGGTCATGGACAGGATCGAACGGGTTTACGTCTACATTGCAAAATCCAGCAACGTCACCAACCGTTACTACTACTTACTCACTCACAGTGAGTGCAGCAGGCAGTGGTTGTAACCCGGCTACTGTATACACAGTAACACTTAATGTGAACCCTGTGCCAACATCTACCGGAGCTACTGTAACCAGCAGCCCGATATGTAATGGTGGTTCGGCAGTATTGAATGATAATTCGAGCAATGCTACTGCATGGTCTTGGACAGGATCGAACGGGTTTACTTCTACTCTTCAAAGTCCAACAGTATCACCAACTGTTACCACTACTTATTCATTAACAGTAAGCAGCACCGGCAACGGTTGCAGCCCATCTACTGTATATACAACTACGCTTACAGTAACACCTGCACCTACAGCGGCGCCAACCAATAACAGCCCTATATGCGCAGGCAGCACGGTAACGCTGAATGCTAACGGCGGTGGTGGCACCACAACTTTTGCATGGAGTGGCCCATCGTTCACCAGCGCAACAACAACAGCTACTGCTACAGCTACTCCTTCTGTAACCGCTACTTATTCGTTAACGGTTACTAACGGCACAGCGAACAGCGGCTGTAGCGCAAGCTACACTACCACTGCTACTGTGAACCCACTGCCGGTAGTACCTGCAATAACAGGCAACACTACATTATCTACAGCTATCACTACTACGCTTAGCAATACTACAGCAGGTGGTGTATGGGTATCAACCAACTTGCCTGTGGCTACTGTAGGCAGTGCCAATGGCATAGTGACTGGTGTTACAGTAGGTACAAGCACTATCAGTTACACAGTTACGTCACTTGGCTGCAGCACTACGGTAACTACTAATGTTACAGTACTTAGCCCGGCAAATGCGCTGAATTTTGATGGAAGCAATGATTATATTTCCGTACCGGTAAATACCAATATACCAGTTGCTAACAGCAACTATACCATTGAAGCCTGGATAAAACCAACAGTAAGCAACAATGGTGGCATTGCAGGATGGGGAGCATGGGGTGTCAATAACAGGGTGAATGCATTCCGTATGGCAGGATCCACAACACTGCTCAGTTACTGGTGGGGTAATGATTTTGCTGTTACCGTACCTGATCTTGTTGACGGCAGGTGGCACCACGTAGCCACAACCTTTGACGGCACCACAAGAAGCATATACCTCGATGGTGTTCTTATGGGATCTGCGGCTGCATCAGGGCACAATGTAACCTCGGCTGCTAACCTGGCAATAGGTGTTACTAACAACGTGACCGAGTTCTTCCAGGGAGGACTGGATGAAGTAAGGATATGGAATATTTCACGCACACAAAGCCAGTTGCAGGCAGATATGAACTGCGACGTACCGCAACAGGTGGGCCTGGTGCTAAACTATCGCTTTAACCAGGGTGTAGCAGGCGGATCGAATACAGGATATCCTACTGCTGCCGATTACAGCGGTAATGCAAATTGCGGCATCCTGAATAATTTTGCATTAACAGGAGCTACATCGAACTATGTAACCGGTGCAATAGGCAGTTGTAATGCAGCTAACGTGCCACTGGCTGGTCCAACCAACAGCGGCCCGATATGTAATGGCGGCACAGTGACCCTCACAGCTAACCCTGCAGGCACTACCACGCTTTACTCATGGACAAATGGTGCGGGCTTTACCTCTACCAACCAAAATCCTACTGCAACGCCAACAGCAAATACTACTTATACAGTAATACCAAGCAGCTCAACAGAAACAGGTTGTGCGGTAACAACGTTTGTGTCTGTGAACCCGACACCAACAGCAGCGCCAACTAATACCAGCCCAATATGCAATGGCGGTACAGCTACGCTGAATGCAGTATCGAGCAATGCAACTGCATGGTCATGGTCAAGTTCAGCAGGATTTACGTCAACACTCCAAAATCCAACCACAACACCAACTGTTACTACCACTTATTCATTAACGGTGAGCAGCGGTGGTGCATCAGGTTGTAGCCCGGCTACAATATATACTACTATTGTAACGGTAAACCCAACACCAACTGCGGCGCCTACCAACAGCGGCCCTATATGTGTAGGTTCTACCGTAACCGTGAATGCAGTATCAAGCAATGCCACTGCATGGTCATGGACAGGATCTGACGGTTCTACATCAACATTGCAGAACCCAACGTTTACTCCTAGTGTTACCACTACTTATTCATTAACGGTGAGTAGCGGCGGCGCATCTGGCTGCAGCCCGTCAACAATATATACTACCACGGTAACAGTGAATAACTATCCTGTTGTAGCAGCTATTACCGGCAATACCACATTGTCTACAGCTATCACTACAACGCTTAGCGATGCCACAACCGGTGGTGTATGGGCATCAGGGGCGCTGGGTGTAGCTACAGTAGGAGCGGGCACAGGAGTTGTATCAGGCGTGTCGGCCGGTACAGCTACGATTAGCTATACAGTTACTACCAGTGGTTGCGGTACCACGGTTACCACTAGTGTATTAGTTAAAACGCCTACAACCGGCCTGAACTTTGATGGTAGTAATGACATGATAACCCTTGGCTCTATACTGAGCTCAAGCCATTCGTACACCAAAGAAGCATGGGTATGGGCAAATGCTACCGGTTCTAATAATATTATCAGCGGTACCGATTATCCGTTCTGGGTAATGGGTGGCAGGCTGAGCGCATCAACCGGTGGAACAACCATACAAGGTCCTAGCGGATTCCCTACTGGCCAATGGGTACACGTGGCAGTAACTTATGATGCACCAAGCACTACAATGAAGTTATATCAAAATGGAGCGTTGGTGGCGACCAGCACAACAGCATCGGGTTATTCAGCAAGTAACTTGCTGATAGGTGCTTATTCTGTACCAGGCAATAACTGGAATGGTAATATAGATGAAGCGCGTATATGGGATATAGCCCGTTCGCAGGCCCAGATCCAGGCGAATATGAATTGCGATATTCCGCAACAAGCTAACCTGGTAGCATACTACCGTTTTGAAGACGGCGTGGCTGGCGGTACCAACACTGGCCTCACTACAGCTACCGACTATAGCGGCCATGGCAATTGCGGTATACTGAGTGGTTTCACTTTGTCTGGAGGTACTTCTAACTACGTTACCGGTGCAATAGGCACATGTAACTCTATTACTATACCTACAGCAGCGCCAACCAACAGCAGCCCTATATGTAACGGTGGTATAGTAACATTAACATCTAACGGTGGCAGTGGCGCAACGAATTACTCGTGGTCTTCAGCTGCAGGGTTCAGCTCTACGGCTACAAACCCAACTGCTACGCCTACAGTTACCACTACATACAGCGTTACACCTAGCAACATTGCATTTGGTAGTGGCTGTACAGTGACAACGATAGCTACCGTGAATCCTACACCACTTGCGGCGCCAACTAACAATGGCCCGATATGCGTAGGTGGTACTGTTACCGTAAATGCAGTTTCAACCAATGCAACAATATGGACATGGACCGGTTCTGACGGTTCATCTTCAACTTTACAGAATCCAACATTTACGCCAACTACCACTACTACTTACTCATTAACAGTGAGCAGCGGTGGCGCATCTGGTTGCAGCCCGTCTACAGTATATACTACTACTGTTTCTGTAAACCCGGTACCAACATCGAGCGGTGCAACCGTGGTAAGCAGCCCTATTTGCAGTGGCGGTTCTGCTACATTAAATGCTAATTCTTCAAACGCAACTGCATGGTCGTGGACAGGATCTGACGGGTACACCAGTACTTTACAAAATCCTGTAGTATCGCCAACCGCAACTGTTACTTACACACTTACAGTAAGCAGCGTGGGCAACGGATGCAGTCCATCTACGCCATACCCTGTTACACTTGTTGTGAATACAATACCTACTGCAGCACCATCTAATAACAGCCCGATATGCGTAACCGGGTCAGCAACGCTCAGCGCTAATTCTACCGGCGCAACAGGCTGGTCATGGTCAGGTTCTGATGGTTCTACAAGCACGTTGCAAAATCCTGTAGTATCGCCTACGGTTACCACTACTTATTCATTAACGGTAACTGGTCCTGGTTCTGGTTGCAGCGCTTCGCTTGGTTATACTACAACAGTTACGGTTAATCCGCATCCTGTGGCAGCTCCTGTGAGCGATGCGCCAATATGCGTGGGAGGTACGGTGAACTTTACAGCTAACCAGTCGGGTACAGTAACTACTTATGCATGGACCGGCTTAGCGTTCGTTACTTCTTCATCTATTCCTAACCCATCAGCTACACCTACCGTAACGAATACTTATTCGCTGACTGTAACCGATGGCAGCGGTTTCCCTGGTTGCAGCTCTTCGTATACTGTTGCGGTTACTGTGAAGGCAGTACCTACAGCAGCGCCAACTAACAGCGGCACCATATGCAGCGGCGGTACAGTAACATTGTTTGCTAACCCTGGTGGCAGCACTACTAATTACCTGTGGAGCGGTACCTTCCTCTCTTCATCAATAGTGCAGAACCCAACAGCTACGCCAACGGTTACCACTACTTACTCATTAACAGTAAGCAGCCCGGGATCAGGATGTAACCCATCTACAATATATACGACTACAGTTACTGTGAACCCGATACCGACAGCGGCACCAACTACAGGTGGCCCGATCTGTAACGGTGGAACATCAAGCCTGTTTGCAAATGGCGCCGGCAGCACCAGCACTTATGCATGGAGCGGCCCTAACCTGTCGTCTGCAACAGTTGCTAACCCTACGGCTACACCTACTGTAACTACTACGTATACATTAACAGTTACAGATGGCAGCGGCTTATCTGGTTGCAGCTCTTCTTACGCGGTTGTTGTTACGGTAAACCCAACGCCTGTTGCGGCTCCATCGAACAGCGGCCCTATATGTAACAGTGGCACAGTAACGCTTAATGCTAATTCTACATCAGCGGGTGCATGGTCGTGGACTGGGCCGGGTGGCTTCACTTCGACATTGCAAAACCCAACTGCTACGCCAACAACAACTGCTACTTACACATTAACAGTGAGCAGCGGTGCAGCATCTGGCTGTAGCCCGGCAACAACATATACTACTACAGTTACTGTATTTGCAACGCCTACTGCAGCGCCAACCAACGACGGCCCGATATGCGTAGGAGGTACGGTGAACCTGAACGCACATGGCGCAGGCAGCACCACCACTTATTTCTGGACTGGGCCATTTGTGTCTTCAGTATCAGTGCCTACACCTACGGCAGTGCCTACTGTTACCAGCACTTATTCGCTTACGGTTACTAACGGTACCTCACTGTCTGGTTGCAGCAGCAACTATACAACGACGGTAACCGTAAACCCAACGCCTACTGCGGCGCCTACTAACGATGGCCCGATATGCGCAAGCGGAACAGTGACATTTGATGCACATCCGGGTGGAAGCACTACCAATTACTTCTGGAGCGGCCCTAACCTGTCGTCGAATACAGCGGCAGCGCCAACGGCTACACTTACCGTATCTGCTGTATACACACTGACGGTAACTAATGGTACCAGCGCCTCTGGTTGCAGCAGCACTTATACTAATACGGTGATCGTTTACCTGTTACCTGTTGCGGCGCCTACAAACAGCGGCCCGATATGTAATGGCGGTACTGCAACATTGTTTGCAAATCCGGGTGGCAGCACTACAGGCTTTACATGGAGTGGCCCCAACCTGTCGTCTACCACAGCGCAAAACCCAACTGCTACACCAACAGTGACCACTACGTACTCACTTACCGTGAATAACGGCCCTGGTTCAGGTTGTTCACCAACTACTATATATACTACTACCGTAACGGTGAACCCTGCTCCTCTTGCAGCGCCAACCAACGATGGTCCTATATGTAACGGTGGTACAGTGAACCTGCAGGGACATGGATCTGGCGGTACAACTACTTATTTATGGAGTGGTCCATCGCTGTCATCTACTACTACGCAGAACACAACAGCAACACCAACTGTAAATACTACTTATACCATCACAGTTACAAATGGTACAGCGGCATCTGGTTGCAGCAACAGCTTCACCACGTTTGTATCTGTGAATCCAGTACCGGTATCTTCAGGCCCAACCAACGACGGCCCGATATGTGTAGGCGGAACAGCTAACCTCAGCGCTAACACCAATGCAGCCACTACAGGCTGGTCATGGTCAGGCCCTGCAGGCTTTACGTCAACTGTACAAAATCCATCAGTGTCACCTACAGTGACCAGCACTTACTCGCTGACCATAACAGGCACAGGATCGGGTTGTACGAATGCTACGGTTTATACCACTACAGTTTCAGTTAACGCTGTACCAGTATCAACAGGCCCGACAAACAGCGGCCCGATATGCGTAGGCGGTACCGTGAACCTGACTGCTAATACCAACCCATCTACTACCAGCTGGGCATGGAGCGGGCCAAACCTGTCGTCTTCTACAGTACAGAACCCAACAGCTACGCCAACTGCTACAGCAACGTATACCGTTACCATACATGGTACCGGCAGTGGCTGTACAACGCCTACTTCGTATACCACTACGGTATCTGTGAATGCCGTACCGGCATCAACCGGGCCAACTAACAGCGGCCCGATATGTGTGGGCGGTACCGTGAACCTGAGTGCTAACACTAATCCATCTACCACAAGCTGGTCATGGAGCGGGCCAAACCTGTCGTCTTCAACAATACAGAATACGACCGCTACGCCTACGGTAACCGCAACTTATACAGTAACCATTGCAGGTACCGGAAGCGGCTGTACAACGCCAACTTCTTATACTACTACGGTATCTGTGAACGCTGTACCTGCATCAACCGGCCCGACAAATTCAGGACCGATATGTGTGGGTGGGGTAGTGAACCTTTCTGCTAACACCAACCCATCTACAACAAGCTGGGCATGGTCTGGCCCTAACCTTTCTTCATCTACAGTGAAGAATCCTACGGCTACGCCAACTGTTACGGCTACTTATTCATTGACAATAGCAGGCACGGGATCAGGTTGTACAAATGCTACAGTATACACTACTACAGTATCTGTTAACCCAATACCATCATCAACCGGCGCTACCAACAGCGGTACAATATGTGCCGGCGGTACGGTGAACCTGTTTGCTAATTCTAACTTCTCTACTACCGGCTGGTCATGGAGCGGGCCAAACCTGTCTTCATCTACGGTACAAAACCCGACAGCTACTCCTACGGTAACAAGCACTTACTCGCTTACTGTAGTGGGCAGCGGCTCAGGATGTACTAACCCTACGGTGTACACAACAACAGTATCGGTGAACCCTGTACCTGCATCCACAGGTGTTACCAACAATGGCCCGATATGCCTTGGCGGTACTGTGAATTTATTTGCAAACACCAACCCATCAACCACCAGCTGGACATGGAGCGGCCCTGCACTTTCATCAACAACTGCACAAAACCCGACAGCTATACCAACAGTGACCAGCACCTATACGCTGACCATTACAGGCACTGGCCCGGGTTGTACAGGCACACCATCGTATACTACTACAGTAACGGTGAATCCTGCAGTATCACCTATTACGGGTACATTCAATGTGTGCGGTACCAACTCCACAACATTGTCTGATGCCACTACAGGTGGTACCTGGAGCAGCAGCACTACTTCGGTGGCTGTAATTGGGTCAACAAGCGGCACAGTAACCGGGGTATCTGGTGGTACTACTACTATCAGCTATACCGTATTGCCAGGCTCGGGATGTACAGTAACCCATGCGTTTACTGTTAACCCTGTTTCTGCAATCGGTGGCTCAGCGCTAATGTGTGTTGGCGGTTCTCAAACACTTACCGACCTGGCAACAGGTGGTACCTGGAGCACCAGCGTGTCTACTGTAGCGACGATAGGAGCGTCAACAGGTATTATAAATGCACTGGCAACAGGCAATACCGTGATCACTTATAACCTGCCAACCGGTTGCTCTGCAACAATGAATGTAACGGTGAATGCAGTGCCTACAGCAATAAGGACAGTGCCTTCGGGCCTACCATTCGCTGCTTGTGTGGCATCAACGCTTACATTAGGCGATGCAGGTGGTGGTACATGGACCAGCAATAACACCGCGCTTGCTACAGTTGGTTTATCATCAGGCATCGTTACTGGTGTATCAGCAGGTACGCTGGTTATTACTTATGCAATGCCGGGGGTAGGGTGTACTGCTACCACACCGTTCACAGTAAACCCACTACCTGCAGCAATAGGCAGCTCATCGCCATTCTGCGCAGGCAGCAGCATAACGCTTACTGACGCAACTACAGGTGGCAGGTGGACCAGCGGCAATACCGCAGTGGCTACTATAGCTACTACAACTGTAGGCACTATAACCGGTGCAGGCGGTGGTACGGCTACCATTACTTACTCGCTCAACTCAGGTTGCCTTGTTTCTACGATTGTTACGGTTAACCCGCTACCAATAGCGATAAGGAACAATACACCGCTTTGCCCAGGTACTTCGGTAACCCTGGTTTCTACTGCAGGTGGTACCTGGACGAGCAGCAGCCCGTCGGTTGCATCAGTCGGCTCTTCATCAGGCCTGCTTACAGCCGGCATAGCTCCGGGTACAACTACAATAACCTATACACTGCCTACCAGTTGCGCAGTTACGGCTGTAGCTACTGTAACGTCTACTCCGTCAGCCATAAGCGGCGCATCGAGTGTGGCTGTTGGCTCCACTACAGCATTGTCTGATGCGGTTGTGGGTGGCACATGGGTGAGCAGCAACCCTGCAATAGCCTCGGTAGGCTCTGCTTCGGGAATTGTAAGAGGCATGGGTGCAGGCACTGTTACCATCACTTATACGGTAGCGTGTGGCTCTGTTATCAAGCCAATGTCGGTGACCCTGCATCGCGATAGTGATGAACCTGGAGTAGTAAGTATTACACCTGATCCTACTATCAGTGACATCCACGTTATCCCTAACCCGAACAAGGGCATATTCACCATTAAGGGCACACTCGGCATCACTAACGATGATGATGTGACCATAGAAATAACGGATATGCTTGGCCAAACGGTGTATAAGGACAAGGTGACGGTAACCGGTGGTAACCTGGATCAGAAAGTACAATTAGACAAGAATATTGCTAATGGCATGTACCTCCTCAACCTGCACTCAAGTGCAAACAATGAGGTGTTCCACATAGTTGTTGAGCAATAGTAATAAGTTTTAAATCAGTAAGGCGGGGCTGTTTTCGTGAGAAAACAGCCCTGCTTCTTTATGTTTAAGCCAAGAAAAGGACAGGTTGGAAGATGTTTTTATTATACGATACTATCATTCGTTCGGCTGAAGCCTTCTGTCGTTATTCAATTAACCACGGCCTAAAGGCCATGGCTATTGATGTGTACATTTTAACGTCCGGGTAGTACTCTAATGTGGGTTTACACTAAGCCTGATAATTGATTTCACAAATATGCGCAGTTATTTTTCCAGCGTCGTAAGATTGAATCGTTCTTCGCAATGAGGCGAATGAGTTTTCACAGCAGTTATGTGTTTTATTATCGAAGACTTGCCCATCTAATAGCCCCGACCTTCAGGTCGGGGGGGAAGAATAAACTAATGTAGGCTTTAGCCAAAACCGAATACGATTTAAACATCGGAAACGAAGTGCAGCACATTATAGAACACCCTGTGTGTCCGAAGGGTAGTTTCCAGCAGTTTTTGGGTAGTTAAAGTACCCTGTTTTTTCTGTCAGATTTGCTTTGTTAATTAAAAATAATTAATGTATTTTTTATTTTATTTGATTAAAATATTTTTATTTAATTTAATGCAGACGACTAATTGCAAAAATTAACTGCCGGTGATAAAATATTTTTCATTTACAGATGCTAAAGATGTCTTATAAAATACTTTATCGATAGATGCAGGGCTTCAAAAAATATCGCAGAAAGTACTGTAAATACAGGCTTTCCAGAGTGAAAACGGAGTGCACATCACCCGATTTTTTACTCTTTTTCAGGGATTTAAAAAGCAGATTTTCAATGCGAAATACAAGGCTGGAAAACACATGTGCGGGCGAGATTTATATTTTATATAAAATATACAATAGAAATGGTGAGTTTGGCTTAAAAAAAAATAAAAGAATCTATTTTTTACAATCAAAATAATATATCTTAGACCCAAATTTGTATAAAGACGTGTTAAAATGATGTAAAACAAACGTCATTTTTGGGGTCTTTTTATAGGTTTTAGGTTTTGTAAAAGTTAAAAAAACAGGCGTTAATTATATTCTAAAGCAATGCATATGAGATCAGGAAATCTTTACTCCAACCTACCGATTGCAAAAAAAATCATTAAAGGATCTGTATTGAAAATGCTCCTTTTAGCTGTGGGATTTTTGTCTTCCCTACAGGTAAACGCGCAGCTTTGTACTCCCGGCACTTCAGGAGGCTGCAGCAGTGGCGATCAATATTCTTCCTTTTCTACAGGTGGTGGTGTCAGCAATATCAACCATAACCCGGGCGCTACATGCCTGGGTGATGCGACCGGATATGCTGCGTTTTCCGGTGCAGGATTATCGGCTTCAGCCGCTCCTGGCGCGTCTCTTACTACTTCGGTAACCACCTATGCAGGTGGCGTAGGCCCTGGCCAGGGATTTGCAATATGGATAGACTGGAACCAGGATGCTGTATTCCAGGCTACTGAGCAGGTATATGCATCTGCAGGTGTTGTAGGGCTTGGTATTACTGATGTAGGCGGCTTTACTGTTCCTGCGGGAGCTATGGCTGGTCCTACCACATTGCGTATCCGTTCTTTGTTTGATGCGCCCGGTACATCTATCGACCCTTGCGCATTCTATTCAGGTAACTTCGGTATGAGCTTTGATTTTCCTTTCACAGTTCTCACTACTTCATTTGTAAATGGCACACCACAATCGTTAACCGTTTGTAAAAACGCTGCGGCAACTTCTATCAACTCTTTGCTGACCATAGAAGACCCAACACCCGGCCTGACAGAAACGTGGACGGTAACTTCAGCGCCTACACATGGTACGCTTGGTGGATTTCCTTTTGCTACTCTTTCTACTGGTAGTAACGTAACTCCTACAGGCCTTACTTATACTCCTGCAGGTGGTTACTCCGGCCCCGATGCTTTTACTATACAGGTATCAAACGGTACACAAACATCTAGCACAACAATCAATGTGAATGTATCATCACCAAACGTGACCACATTTACAATGAGCGGATCAACAGTATGTCCCGGTACAGGTTCTATAATTACCGTCAACCCAACTTCTCTTGCAAATGGTACTTATACGGTTAACTATACACTAAGCGGCGCTACCAGCCTTGTTAGCTCAGCTTCATTAGTGATCAGCGGCGGCAGCGGCACATTTACTACTGCACCGCTTAACTCAGGCTTTACTTCTATTACCGTTACTTCAGTAACAAATTCAGATGGCTGTACCACATTAGGTGGTGGTACTACCGGTGTTTCTACATTACCTGTACCAACTGCGTATAACGTAGGTGGTGGTGGTAACTATTGCTCAGGCGGCACTGGTCCAAACATTACGCTGGCTGCGACAGGTATTTGCTGTCCGCCGGTAGGTGTTAACTACCAGCTGTATATTTCTGGCTCTACTCCGGTAGGCTCACCACAGCCGGGCGCTTTTGCAGCTATCAGCTTTGGCCCGCAAAATGCAGCAGGTGTTTATACAGTTATAGCAACAAACACAAGTACTGGTTGTACTGCTCTTATGACTGGCAGCGCAACAGTAGGCATCAATCCATTGCCTAACCAATATTCTGTAACAGTAGCCAGCGGCGGCCATTATTGCACTGGCGGTTCAGGTCTTGTTATCAGCTTGCCAGGTTCTACCAGCGGCGACAACTACCAACTGGTACTTAGTGGTACTCCTGTTGTTGGTACTATAGTAGGTGGTACAGGTGGCGCTATCAGCTTCCCTGCACAAACTGCAGCTGGTACTTACACAGTAAGAGCAACTACAACAGCTACCGGATGTATCCGGGATATGCTGAATACAGTTGACATAATCGTTGACCCATTGCCTACCGCATTTAATGTAACGCAAACTAACGGCGGCCATTATTGCTCTGGCGGTACAGGTGTTACCATCGGCTTAGATGGTTCACAGGGCGCCAGCTTCAGCTACCAGTTGAAATATGCAGGTTCTGCTGTAGGTTCTCCGGTACTGGGTACAGGTGGTATCATTACTTTCCCTCCACAAACTATTGCAGGTACTTATACTATTACTGCTACTAACGTTAGCTCTACCTGTACTGTAAACATGACAGGCAGCGCTACAGTAGTAATTGATCCTACTCCTGCAGCCGTCACAAATGGCGGATCTACCATATGCCAGGGCTCAACCGTAACATTAAGCGACGGATCAGGCACCGGTACATGGATCAGCAGCAACCCTGGTGTTGCTACAGTAGGTCTTGGTTCGGGTATCGTTACCGGCGTTTCCGGCCCGGGTACTTCTACCATTACATTTACACTCACAACCACAGGCTGTACGCAAACAACGTTTGTAAGCGTTAACCCTACGCCTTCACCAATTGGCGGCGCAGGTTCTGTATGTGTGGGCTCTTCTATAACATTAACTTCTACACCAGGCGGTGGTGCATGGACATCTTCTCCGGGTGGTCTTGCAACGATCACTGCAGGTGGTGTACTTACCGGCGCTTCACAGGGCCTGGTAACCGTGACTTATACATTACCTGGTACCGGCTGTTTCATAACTGCACCGGTTACTGTTAATCCATTGCCAGCAAATATCACCGGGCCAAACACAGTGTGTGTTGGTTCTACAATTTTGCTTAGCGATGCTACCAGCGGTGGTACATGGAGCAGCACTAACGTATCACAAGCCACTGTAACAGCAGGCGGTAATGTTACAGGTGCCGGCTCAGGTGGTAATCCTTCTATAGTATATACAATATCTACTGGTTGTTTTACATCTTATGCATTAACAGTGAACCCGGCACCGCTGCCAATAAGCGGAACGCTTTCTGTATGCCAGGGCTCTACTACTAATCTTACTGATGCATCAGGACCTGGCACATGGGTAAGCAGCAATGGTTCAGTTGCCACTGTAGGTTCATCTTCAGGTATTGTTTCCGGTGTTTCCGGTTTCGGTACTACGATCATCACATTTACTCTGCCAACTACATGTACTGTAAATGCTACAGTAACAGTTAATCCGTTGCCTGCCGGTATCTCTGGTATCACCAGTGTATGTGTAGGTTCAACAATCGGCTTATCTGATGCTACTACAGGTGGCACATGGGCAAGCAGCGATGTTACAAAAGCGACTGTCGGTTCAAACTCCGGTATTGTTACTGGTGTAGCACCAGGCACTTCGACTATTACTTATGCATTAGGAACCGGCTGTACCGCTACAGGTGTAGTAACGGTTAATCCTTCTCCTGCCGGCATTACAGGCAGCAGTACGGTATGTGTTAATGCAACAACTGCCCTGGGCGACGCTACAAGCGGCGGCGCATGGGTGAGCAGCAGCCCTGCTAACGCTACAGTTTCAGGAACAGGCGTAGTAACCGGTGTTCTTGCTGGCAATACTATTATATCTTATACTGTTGGAGGATGTACTACTACCTTCCCTATGACGATCAATCCGTTGCCATCAGCAATATCAGGAAATGCTCCTGTATGTGTTAACGGAACAATTGGCCTTAGTGATGCAGGTGGCGGTACATGGACAAGCAGCAATAATACGATAGCTACCGTAGGTTCAGCTTCAGGCATCGTGACAGGTGTTGCTCCTGGTACTTCTACTATTACTTATACACTGGCAACAAGCTGTTCTATCACAACGATAGTTACAGTTAATCCATTACCTGCTCCTATTACCGGCACATTCACAGTGTGTGTGGGACTTACCACAACACTTGTTGATGGTACTACAGGCGGTACATGGGCCAGCAGCAACGTGGCTCTTGCAACAGTAGGTTCAAGCACAGGTGTTGTTACCGGCGTTTCAAACGGCGTACCAATTATCACTTATACATTACCAACAGGCTGTATCGCTGTTCAGAACGTTACGGTTAATCCATTACCGGCAGCTATCACGGGCGCTAATACGGTTTGTACCGGTTATACTATCGGCCTGAGCGACGCAGGTGGTGGCACATGGACCAGCAGCAATGGCGCTGTAGCTACAGCAGGTTTAACAACCGGCGTAGTAGGCGGCGTAACAGCGGGCACTTCTACAATAGTTTATACATTGCCTACAGGTTGTACGGCTTCTTCAGTAATTACCGTTAACCAAACTCCGTTAGCTATTTCAGGTACTAATACTATATGTGTAGGTACTACAACGTTATTAGCAAGCGGTACTCCGGGTGGCACATGGATCAGTAGCAACCCTGCACAGGCTACAGTTGTTAACTCAGGTGCTGGCGCAGGCACAGTGACTGGTGTTGCAGGTGGCGCTCCTACTATTTCTTATATAATGCCTACAGGTTGCTATGCAGTGTATATAGTAACTGTTAATCCTTTACCAGGTGCTATCGTTGGTGCTACATCAGTATGTACCGGCGCTACTATCGGTCTTTCTGACGCAGGCGGCGGCACATGGGCAAGCAGCGATGGCTCAAAAGCAACAGTAACCTTAACAACAGGTATAGTTACCGGTGTGGGTGCAGGTACTGTTACTATTACTTATACATTACCTACAGGTTGCTTTACTACTTCTACTATTACTGTTAACCCGACGCCGGTGGCCATCACTATGATCCCGGTTTGTGTGGGCAGCACAGTAACTTTAGCAGACGGTACTACAGGTGGTACCTGGGCCAGCAGCAATGTGGCTGAAGCTACCATCAACTCCGGTTCAGGTGTTACCGGTGGTGTAGCAGCAGGCAACCCAACAATTACTTATACATTACCTACAGGCTGTTTCATCACAGGTATCGAAACAGTTAATCCATTACCCTCTGCTATCAGCGGCCCTTCAAACGTATGTGTTGGCTCTACAATAGCCCTTACAGATGCAGGCGGTGGTACATGGGCAAGCAGCAACCTTGGCGTAGCTACAGTTGTTAATGCCACAGGTGTGGTAACAGGAGTAGGCCCGGGCACAACTACTATTACTTATACATTGCCAACAGGCTGCAGCATCACTACAACAATTACCGTTAATCCGCAGCCATCTGCGATCGGCGGTATTGCCAGTGTATGTGTGGGTCAGACATCTACACTTACAGATGCTACTACAGGTGGCACATGGGCTAGCAGCAACACCACCCTGGCTACAGTAACTGTAGGTGGTGGTGTAGTATCAGGTGTAGCAGCAGGCAACCCGGTTATTACTTATACATTACCTACTGGTTGCTTCATCACAGTAATTGAAACAGTTAACCCATTACCTTCAGCTATATCAGGTATAGCTGCGGTATGTGCAGGTTCTACAATAACACTTACAGACGCAGGTGGTGGCACTTGGGCAAGCAGCAACGTTGCTGTAGCTACCGTTGTTACAGGCACAGGTGTTGTTACCGGTGTTACTCCAGGTACATCAACTATAACTTATACATTACCTACAGGCTGTACAGCTACAGGCGTAGTAACAGTTAATACACAACCAGCAGCTATAGGCGGTACGCCTTTCGTTTGTACTGGTCTTACTACCACTTTAAATGATGCTACCAGCGGTGGCGTATGGTCTAGCAGCAATAATGCGCAGGCTACAGTGGGTGCAGGTACAGGCGTAGTAACCGGTGTTACAGCAGGTACTCCGAATATTACTTATACTATAGGTGCATGCTTTAGCATTGTACAGGTAACTGTAAGCACTTCACCAGCTGCTATCAGCGGTACACGCACAGTTTGTGTTGGCGCTACAACTAACCTTACCGATCTTACTTCAGGTGGTACATGGTCAAGCAGCAACAATGCAGTATTCACAGTTAACTCTACCACAGGTACTGTAACCGGCGTTTCAGGCCCTGCTACAGCAACGATCATTTATACATTGCCAAGCAGCTGTACGATCAGCGCTATAGTAACAGTGAACCCAATGCCAGGACCAATAGTTGGTACGCTGGTAGTTTGTGCAGGTTCTACGACTACGTTAACTGATACAGTATTAGGCGGTACCTGGATAAGCGGTACACCTGCAGTAGCAACAATAGGATTAAATACAGGTATTGCCGGCGGAGTTGCAGGTGGTACTACAAATATTACTTATAGCCTGGGTGCGGGTTGTATCTCAGTTTCTGTACTGACTGTTAATCCTCTTCCGAATATCACCAACTTCACATCGCCTACGGCTACCAATGTGTGTGTAGGCGGTGGTTCTACGGTAACGGTGAACTCCACAACACTTGGCACCGGCACCTATACCTTGAGTTACACCCTCACCGGTGCTAACACGGGTACGGCTACGGCTACATTGACACAGGGTCCGGCTAATGGTACTTTCTTTATACCGGGAGCATCGCTTTCTAATACCGGTGTTACTACCATTACTATTAACTCGATAACCAATTCATTCGGTTGCACCAGCAATACACTTGTTAATAATACCACTACTACCAATACCTTCCCATTACCATTCGTTTACAACGTAACGGTATCTGGTACAGGCGGCTATTGCGCAGGTGGTACAGGTGTTCATATATTCCTGTCTGGTTCTGCCAGCGGTATCAATTACCAGTTATATAATGGCGCTACCCCGGTAGGTGGCCCGGTAGCTGGTACTACAGCAGGTCTGGACTTTGGCTTGCAGACTGCTCCAGGTACATACACAGTTATAGCTACAAATACAACAACAGGTTGCCAGAATACAATGTCAGGCGCTCCTGTAGTATTCATTAATCCTACGCCAGCGGTTAATAACGTAACCGGCGGCGGCGGCTATTGCTTCGGTGGCACAGGCGTTCACGTTGGCCTTAACGGATCAAATGCTACTTATACTTATCAATTATACAACGGAGCATCTACAGTAGGCGGCCCAATAGCCGGCACTGGCTCACCACTTGATTTCGGTCTTGAAACAGCTGCAGGCACTTATACCGTGGTAGCTACTATCCCTGCTACAGGTTGCACCAGCAACATGTCTGGCAGCGCTACAGTGGTTATCAATCCGTTGCCATCTGCTATTTCTGGTACTACCAGCGTTTGTCCTGGCACTACCAGCACTTTAGGCAGCGCACCATCAGGCGGCACATGGAGCAGCAGCTTCCCAGGTATTGCTACGGTAGGTTCTACTACCGGTACAGTAACAGGTGTATCTGCGGGTACTACTACTATTACTTACACATCAGCTTTAGGTTGCTCGGTTACAACACCTGTTGTTGTTAATCCACTGCCTTCTGCTATTACCGGCGCATCAAGCGTTTGTACTGGTTCTACTACTGTACTTGCCGACGGCGGCAGCGGTACATGGAGCAGCAGCAACACACTTGTTGCCAGCATCAACCTTACTTCAGGGCTTGTTTCTGGTGTTGCACCGGGTAATGTGATCATTACTTATACTTTAGGTACAGGTTGCACTGCAACACTACCATTCACAGTTAACCCAACACCGGTTGCTATCGGTGGAACGCTGGTTGTGTGCGCAGGTTCTACTACTGCTTTAACAGATGCTAACACAGGTGGTACCTGGAGCAGCAGCGCAGCAGGAGTAGCTACAGTAGTTACAGGTACTGGTGTTGTCACCGGCGTAAGTGCAGGTACGGCAACCATTACTTATACATTACCGGCAGGTTGCACAGTAACTGCAATAGTTACAGTTAATCCTTCGCCGGCAGTTATCACAGGCCCTACCAATATCTGTACAGGTCTTACCAGTCCTTTAGCTGATGCTACAAGTGGTGGTACATGGAGCAGCAGCAATAACGCTGAAGCTACAGTTGGTTTAACTACCGGCATAGTAACAGGTGTTGCTGCAGGTAACCCAACCATTACTTATACATTACCTGCAGGCTGTACGGCGCTTTATCCGGTAACGGTTAACTCGTCTCCGGCTCCGATCACTGGCCTTGCCAGTGTTTGTACTACATCTACCACAACATTGGCCGATGTTACTACAGGCGGTGTATGGAGCAGCTCCAGCACAACCCTTGCAACGGTTGATCCAGCTACCGGCATTGTAACCGGTGTTGCTACTGGTTTCCCTAATATTTCTTATACATTATCCAGCACAGGTTGTGCGGCTATCGTTCAGTTGACGGTTAACCCAACACCTCCTGCAATATCTCCTGCTACACCAAGCGTTTGCGTTGGTTCATCAGTATCATTGACAGATGCTACCTCAGGCGGTACATGGGCCAGCAGCAGCACAGCGTTGGCTACAGTTAACGCTTCAGGCTCAGTTACAGGTGCTGGCGCAGGAAACGTAACTATCACTTATACATTACCTGCCGGTTGCTTTACAACAAGACTGGTTACAGTAAACGTAACTCCTGGTGCTATTACAGGTCCTACAACTGTATGTTCAGGTCAGACTATAGCATTAAGCAACCCTAACGGTGGCGGTACATGGAGCAGCAGTAATACTGCCGTGGCTTCTGTGGTTTCTGGTTCAGGTGTTGTTACCGGTGGCACTACTGCCGGCACGGCAACGATCACTTACCTGCTTAATCCAGGCGGTTGTACTACTACTTATGTAATTACGACTAACCTTACTCCAGCTGGCATTTTAGGTGCAAACAGTGTTTGTATCGGCAGCACAACGACGCTTACAGATGCAACATCTGGTGGTGTGTGGAGCAGCAGTAATACTGCGCTTGCCACAGTAGGCGCTGGTACAGGTACAGTGGGTGGCATAGTTGCCGGTGTACCGAATATCAGCTATACATTACCAACAGGTTGTAGCGCGGTAAAAGCAATAACAGTTAATCCATTACCTGCGGCTATTACCGGCTCTTCTACAGTATGTACCGGTACTACTACGCTATTGTCTGACGCTACGACAGGCGGCACATGGAGCAGCAGCAATACTTCGGTAGCCAGTGTTGATCCTTCTACCGGAACTGTTTCTGGTGTGTCTGTTGGTACTGCTACGATCAATTATGTAGTAACTGCTACAGGCTGTTCTACTTCAACTGTAATAACAGTTAACCAATCTCCATCTGCTATAGTAGGCAGCAGTACTGTTTGTGTAGGATTGACCAATGCGTTAACTGACGGATTCGGTGGCGGTACATGGACAAGCAGCAATACAACGCTGGCCACCATCGGCGCAACATCAGGCTTTGTTACTGGTCTTGCTGCAGGCGCTCCTACCATCACTTATACTTTACCAGGCGGTTGCTTTGCACTGTTGCCAATAACAGTGAACCCAACGCCAGCAGGCATAACTGGTGTTACCAGCGTATGTACAGGCGCTACTACTACATTAAGTGATGTATCAGTGGGCGGTACTTGGAGCAGCAGCAATACTTCAATGGCTACTGTTGGTTCATTATCTGGCATCGTTTCAGGTGTAGCAGTAGGTGTTCCTACAATTACTTACACATTGCCAGGTGGTTGCACTGCAACTATACTGGTAACTGTAAACCAGACTCCATTGCCTATCACAGGTACTACCAATGTTTGCGCAAGCGGTTCTACAACCACATTGGCTGATGCATCTACCGGTGGCACATGGAGCAGTTCTAATACTTCACTTGCCACTGTTGGTTCTACTGGTACTGTTACCGGTATAACTGCAGGTGTGCTTAATATTATTTATACTCTGCCTGGCGGATGCAGCGCAGCAACAGCGTTCACCGTTAATCCACTGCCTTCATCTATTACCGGCACATTAACAGCGTGCATTGGTCTTTCTTCTACACTGACATCTTCACCAGGTGGTGGCACGTGGACCAGCAGCAATACTTCTATTGCAGGAGTAGTTTCTGGTACAGGAGTTGTTACAGGCGTAGCGGCAGGTACTGCTACTATCAGCTACACATTGCCAACAGGCTGCAAGGTGGGTGCATTATTTACGGTTAATCCGTTGCCAACAGCATTTACTACGTTTGGCGGCGGCGCATATTGCGTGGGTGGCACCGGGTTAAATGTTAGCCTGAGTGGTTCAACAGTTGGTACAAGTTACCAGCTTATGCTTGGCACAACGGCTGTAGGCAGCCCACTAGCCGGCACAGGCAGTGCGCTTAGCTTCGGTCTGCAGACTGCGGCAGGTACTTACACAGTAATTGCAACAAATACCGCTACAGGCTGTGTGAATACCATGACTAGTGCGGCAATTGTTGTGATCAATCCATTACCTGCCCTGTATAACATAACAGGTGGCGGTAACTATTGTATCGGTGGTACAGGTGTATTAGTTGGCCTCAATAGCTCAGATACAGGTGTTAAATATCGTTTATTCAATGGCGCTACTGCTGTTGGCCCACTTGTACCAGGTACAGGCGGCGCTATCAGCTTCGGCCTTATTACGCCAACAGGCACATACACTGTACTTGCTACGAATAACATTACCGGATGTACACAAACTATGTTAGGCACTGCTGTTATTACTACAGTTCCGTTGCCTACAGTATTTACGGTTTCAGGTGGCGGTACTTATTGCGCTACCGGCGGTACAGGAGTTCACATCTTCCTGAGCGGTTCACAGGTGGGTATCAATTATCAGCTGATGAACGGATTAGCTCCGGTAGGTGCTACCATACCAGGTACTGGCAGCGGGTTAGACTTCGGCCTGATCACAACAGTTGGTACATCTTACACAGTAATAGCTACAACTGCAACAGGCGGTTGCAGCAGCACAATGTCTGGCACCGTTTCTGTAGGAACTACTCCTAACCCTCCTGCATTTGCTGTTACAAACACAGGTACCGCGGCATATTGCTTCGGTGGTGCGGGTGTGAATATCAATCTTGCAGGTTCAACTACCGGTGGTATTTCTTACCAGTTGTATAACGGTACAACGCCTATAGGCAGCCCTGTAACAGGTACAGGCGCATCCATCAGCTTTGGCCCCCAAACAATAGGCGGAACACCATATACGGTTATCGCTACAAACACTATAACAGGTTGTACCTCTAATATGACAGGCAGCGTTACGCTCACTGTTAACCCACTACCTACAGTATTCTCTGTATCTGGTGGTGGCGGTGTTTGCCCAGGTGGTACAGCTTCAATTTTCTTATCAGGTTCAACAGTAGGTACAACATATACCATATTACTTGGCGGCGTTGTTAACGTGTCAGGTATTGCAGGTACAGGCGCAGTGCCAACTACGCTGTCTTCGAACAGAAGCGCAGCAGGTGTGTACACAGTGATTGCATCTATCGCTTCAACTACCTGTACAGTATCAATGAGTGGCAGCACTACAATTATTGCTAACCCGGCACCTACTGCTTACGGAGTAACAGGTGGTGGCAGCTATTGTGCCGGTGGTACAGGGGTTGCTGTTGGCTTAGGTACTTCTGATATAGGTGTTAACTACCAATTGTTCAGGACAGGCGGTATCGCTGTTGGCAGCCCTATACCGGGCACGTCAGGCGCGATTAACTTTGGCCTGCAAACAACTGCAAGCACTTACACAGTACAGGCTACTAATGCTGCTACAGGATGTACAGCTACAATGTCAGGTTCTGCGGTTGTCGGCATCAATGCATTGCCTAACAGCTCGTACATAGTAGGTGGCGGTGGTACAGTTTGCGTTGGTGGTACAGGTCTTCCAATTACGCTCAGCAATTCAGAGCTCGGTGTTTCTTACCAGTTATTTAATACTGGTGTTGCAACAGGCCTGGCACTGATAGGTACCGGCTCTGGCCTCAACTTTGGCCTGCAGACTTCAGTAGGTATCTATACAGTAGTAGCTACTAATACTACTACAGGATGTAGCAGCACTATGGTTACCAGCACGTCAATTACATCTACCACACCTCCGTTGGCATTTGCTGTAACGGGTGGCGGTAGCTACTGCTCAGGTGGTACAGGCGTGGCTATAGGCCTTGCAGGTTCTGCTACAGGCATCAATTACCAGCTCATGAGAGGCACATCAACTGTTGGTGGCCCGGTTGCAGGTACTGGTGCAGCAATTAGCTTCGGTCTGCAGACTACAGCAGGTACTTACACAGTAATAGCTACTAATACCACTACAGGTTGTACTACTACTATGACGGGTACAGCTACCATCTCTATCAATCCATTGCCTTTAGCGTTTACCGTTACAGGTGGCGGTGCATATTGTGCTGGTGGTGGTGGTGTTGTTGTAGGGCTTAGCGGTTCACAGATTGGTATCAGCTACCAGTTAATGAACGGTACTGCACTTGCAGGCGCTCCGGTGATAGGCACAGGTGGCGCTATCAGCTTCGGCTTACATGTTTCTAACGGTGTGCGCACAGTAGTTGCTACAAATCCTGCTACAGGATGTACCAGCACTATGAGCGGCAGCGTATTAATAACTATCAACCCGCTTCCTGCGGTTTGGGCGCTTACAGGTGGCGGCAGCTACTGCCCTGGCGGTTCTGGTGTGGCAATTGGCCTTACAGGTTCTGATCCGGGTGTTAACTACCAGTTGTTCCTCGGCTCTACAGCCGTTGGCGTACCGGTTGCTGGCACAGGCGCTACTATCAGCTTCGGCCTGCAGACAGGTGTTGGCACTTATACCGCTGTAGCTACTAACGCAACTACTACATGTACCAGCAATATGGCAGGTACTGCAACTGTAGGTATCAGCGCATTGCCAACTTCATTCGCTATAACAGGCGGTGGCAGCTATTGCTCTGGTGGTTCAGGTGTAGCTATCGGCCTTAGCGGTTCAGTTATCGGCACTAATTATCAATTATACTTAGGTGCAGTTCCAGTGGGTCTTCCATTGGCTGGCACAGGCGCTGCATTAAACTTCGGCTTAAAGACTGCAGCAGGTACTTATACAGTAATAGCTACCAGCACGGCTACTACATGCTCTGCTACAATGAGCGGAAGCGCAGTAATATCTGTTAACCCACTGCCTACTGTTTATGCAATGACGGGTGGTGGCAGCTATTGCTCTGGCGGCACAGGTGTTGCTGTTGGCCTGGCAACCTCTGATACAGGCATTATGTACCAGCTTATGAGAGGCACTACAGCAGTAGGCAGCCCTGTTGCAGGTACAGGTGCAGCTATCAGCTTCGGTGCACAAACGGTGGCAGGTACTTATACAGTAGTAGCTACTAACTCAGCTTCAACTTGTGTGAACACAATGGCAGGTACTGCTACCATCACTATAAACGCTCTGCCTGCTGCTTATGCAGTTGGCGGTACAGGCAGCTATTGTTCAGGTGGTACAGGCGTTCACATTACACTTGGCGGTTCAGACCTCGGTATCAGCTACCAGCTGATGCAGGGTTCTACACCAATGGGCGTATCACTTGCCGGTACAAGCTTACCGCTTGACTTCGGTTTACAAACAACTGCCGGTGCTTACACCGTAGTTGCTACAAATACATCTACCGGCTGTACTGCTACTATGACAGGCAGCGCTACCGTAACTATCAGCCCATTACCTACAGTTCATAATGTTACCGGCGGCGGTGTTTACTGCTCAGGTGGCACAGGTGTGAATGTTGGCCTTGATGGTTCTGATACAGGTATGCACTACCAGTTATTCCGTGGCACTACTGCAGTTAGCACATCAATTTCAGGTACAGGCGGTATCATCAGCTTCGGTTCTCAGACTGTTGCCGGTACATACACCGTAGTTGCTACAAATACAGCTACAGGCTGTACTAATACAATGACAGGCAGCGCTTCTGTATCTATCAATCCACTGCCAACTGCTTATACTATGACAGGCGGTGGCGCTTATTGCTCAGGTGGTACAGGTGTTAATGTTGGCCTGATCAATTCAGACCTTCACAGGCACTACCAGCTGATGCGTGGCACAGTTGCCGTGGGTGCATCATTACCAGGTGTTAGCGGTCCGTTAGACTTCGGCCTGCAAACAGTAGCCGGCACTTACACAGTAGTAGCTACAAACGACACTACAGGTTGCAGCAGCACAATGACAGGCAGCGCGATAGTAACTATCAGCCCGCTACCTACTGCTTATACCGTAATGAGCGTTGGTACAAGCTACTGCGCAGGCACACTGGGAGTAGATATATCTCTTGGCAATTCTGATGCAGGTACAAACTATCAATTATACAATGCAGGTGTACCGGTAGGTATACCAGTAGCCGGCACAGGCACAGTAATAGACTTTGGTATGCAGCCAGCCGGTACTTATACCGTAGGCGCTACTAATGCATCTACCGGTTGTACCAGCACAATGACAGGTAGTATCACAGTTGTTATGAACCCGCTTCCATCACTGGCTACTGTTACAGGTGGCGGTGCTTATTGCGCAGGTAGTGCAGGCGCTCATATCTATGTAGATGCTTCTGAGCCAGGTGTTAACTACCAGCTTTATCATGCCGGTTCTCCATTCGGTACAGTAGAGCCTGGGACTGGTGATGCTATCGACTTCGGTGCTATCGCTCTTAGCGGTACATATACAGTAAGAGCTACAAACAGCACTACCGGATGTACTTCAGTAATGATCAGCAGCGCTACAGTAACAGTAAGCCCACTGCCTGCAGCTTACCCAATGGCGGGTGGCGGCAGCTACTGCGCGGGTACCGGTGGTACTCACGTTGGCCTGGGCGGATCTGATGTAGGCATTAACTATCAATTATTCCGCGGCGCTACGTCAGTAGGTTCTGCAGTAGGTGGTACAGGCGCAGGCATCGACTTCGGTGCACAAACAGCAGCAGGTACTTATACTGTAGTGGCTACTAATACTGCTACCGGTTGTACAAATACAATGACAGGTGTTTCTACTGTATCTATCACTGCTCTGCCAGTAGCTTATACTATGACAGGCGGCGGTAACTACTGCACAGGCGGCACAGGCCTCCATATAGGTGTCAGCGGTTCTGATACTGGTGTTCACTACCAGTTGATGTTAGGTAGCTCAGCAGTAGGCAGCAGTGTATCAGGTACAGGCAGCGCCATCGACTTCGGTCTGCAGCTGCTGGCAGGTACTTACACAGTACAGGCTACCAGCATGTCTACAGGTTGCTCTAATGTTATGGGCGGTACTACGGTTATCACTATCAGCTCATTGCCTGCTATCTACACAGTTACAGGCGGTGGCAGCTACTGCGCAAGCAGCAGCACTGGTGTTCACGTAGGCCTTAGCCATTCAGACCTTGGTATCAACTACCAGCTCTACAATGGTTCAGTTCCTGTAGGTGGAGTGGTTGCAGGTACAGGTGCTACAGCGCCTCTTGACTTTGGCTTGCAGCCAGCAGGTGTATACACAGTGGTTGCTATCAACGGCTCTACTACTTGTGTAAGCAATATGACAGGCAGCGCAACAGTAACCCTGATGCCAACAGTTACGCCTTCAGTTACTATCTCAACTGGTGTTGGTGATACAGTTTGCGCAGGCTCGCTGATCACATTTACACCGGTACCGGTTAATGGTGGCACAGCGCCTACTTACCAGTGGTTTGTGAATGGCACTCCATTTGCTACGTCAACTACATACAGCTATGTGCCTACTGACGGCAACATAGTAACTGTAAGCATGACCAGCAATGCAGCTTGTCCTTCTCCTGCTACAGCAAGCAGTACAGTAACAATGACCGTAAGGGCTACAGTTACTCCGCACGTAAGCATCACAGTTAGTCCTAACGATACTATCTGTGCAGGTACTGCGGTTACATTCACTGCAGCATCAACATTCGGTGGTTCTGATCCGCTGTACTCATGGAAACAAAATGGTATACCGGTATCAGCCGGCAGTACCTATACTTACATCCCAACAAATGGTGATGTGGTATTTGTAACTATGAACAGCAATTATATCTGTCATACACCAGGTCTGGCTATCAGCAACAACATTGCGCTGACAGTTGAGTCTAATGCATCTCCTATAGTTGATCTTACAGCTGCCTTCGGTGCTACTATCAATGGTACTGTGTACAATGATACATTTGTAGCAGTAGTTACTAACCCGGGCCTTGCACCTACTTACCAGTGGTCTGTAAATGGCATCGCGGTTCCAGGAGCTATCGGACCAGTGTTCTACAGCTACAGCCTGGTTGCCGGCGACCTTGTTACCTGCACAGTTACTAACCACAGCATTTGTGGTACACTGAGCGGTTCTAAGTCAATAGCAGTAACTGGCTTTAATGTAGGTGTGAAACCAGTAGTAACAGCTGGCAGCAACATAATGCTGGTACCTAACCCTAACCAGGGCGACTTCACAGTGAAGGGTCAATTAGGTACTATTGCTGACAATGAAGTATCGCTTGAAGTAACAGACATGTTAGGCCAGGTTGTTTACAAGACTACAGTGATGACTCACAATGGTGAGATCAATACAAGAATACAGCTCGACCACAACCTTGCCAACGGCATGTATATACTGAACCTCAACTCAGGCGTTGAGAACCATGTATTCCATGTAGTAGTTGAGCAATAGTAGTCGTAAGCATACTTAATAGAAACGGGAGGCATTTGCCTCCCGTTTCTTGTTTTATACTTGTTGGTGTTATTATTACAATTTTTACGCAGCGGCTATTTACAATACCTGTCCAGCAGCCATTTTTCTGTGCCGTTGTTTTTAGCCCGTTTTGCTACGCCTTTTAGCAGGGGCGAAAGCAAAGACATCCAGCCAGGCGCATTAGAATCAGACATGACCAATGCCACGGCAAGATGTGCGAAGCTCTTAGGCTTGCCATTTTTATCAGAAAAACCATCCGCTGCTAGACCGTAGAAGATCTTAATAAAGTTCTCCATGCCTAAATGCCCGGGTGCAAAGGTGATGTGGAATTTCACCATCTCATTTGCTTCGTTATAAAACCGGTGAGGGGTACCCGGCTCAACAGTTACAGAGTCGCCGGCATTTAATATTTTTTTATCCGTGCCCACCTGCAAATACAGCACGCCCTCTTTTACTTCAAATTTTTCTGAAAATGCATTGTGATAATGCAATGGAGGGCCACTGCTCTTACCCAGGTCTATTTCCATAAGCGTATAAGCGCCATTCGTTTCTGCCGAGGTTTTAATGAAAGTAGCAGTGTCATTGATTGCAGGATTAACAAAAATTCTCTTTTCCATAGTTGATCGATAGTTGAAGCGTGAGATGCATTGCGTGTAATGTACAGGCAAATATTCATATTGGTTAATATAATTTCTCTTAGTTATCTCTATATGTAAAATTTATTTATCGCGGTAGGGTTTCCGTGTAATCAAAATAATTCGTGATTCCTATAACTGAATAATAGCGGCCCCGAAAAAATCGGGGCCGTTATTATTTTGTATAAAGTCGCGAGGCTTAAAAAACTACTTAATATTTGTAAGTGATCAAAGATACTTTTCCGTTGTTATCGGTGATCTGTTTCCAGTTTACAACGTAGTTACCGCTATTTAACGAATAGGTGTAGTTATTCACTGCTGTAACAACCCCGTTTTCGTAATAGGTTTCGGTGTTCAGCCCCACGCTATGAATTCGGGTCATATAGCTGCTGATATCGCTGAACGACGAATGGGCAAAACCAATGGCACACCTCAGTACCCACATAGTCAGCCCGGAATCATAATCTACGTAATAATGATCGCCATCCTGCCCTTTGCGGTCAAAGGCATAAACGCATTTCCGGAGGGTATCAATGCCAGCCATTGTGTATATAGTAACGCCGGAACTGTCTGAGTATCCGCTGGGATAACTGTTAATAGGCACCGAAGGGTCTGTGTCAAACGAATAAACCGGGCTTGCATATAGATTATAATTTGTATTGCCCAGGTTGAACGGTTTTGTGGTATCATCCGTATGGCACGAAAAGGTGCCTACTGGCTGATTGTTATACGGTACCTTGGCAGCATTGGTGGCAGTTATATAACTGATGTTGCCATGGCTGTTGCTTACCACAATGCTGATTAAGTAGGGATTGCCAGTACTCGTTTTTGCATAATTTGTAGTTATCACAAGGTCGTGATTAGCATCGGCAACTATACTGCCACCCGTCTCCGTTGGTGTTATTGTAAAATCATAGATAGTGCCATCTGGTTTCTGAAAAATAATTTCTTTCAATGAAGGCAACTTTGGATGTTTACGGCACCCACCTGCCAGTAAAGCAATGCAGGCGAGAGAAAAGATAATGGCTTTTTTCATCTTAGCGAAGGTTCCCAGTAAAACGTTGAAATTAATAAAATATTATTTCATCTCCTTACTCGTCCGCGAATGTTTCGCGGATGCCCGGGTAGGGCATTTGCAACTCGCGTTATACAAAACAAGATCAGTCATTACTATTTCTCATTTACCTCCCATCGCAAACCCTTGATAAACGCGGGCATTTGTGCATCCATATGCCCGAGACTTGAGAACGTGTCAGTTTTATACGTTAGCCGTTTTGAATGTTTTGACAACGATGCTGATAGCTGTGCCAGTATATCTCGGGTTTTCAATCCGGCAAGGGCTATCTTATCCTCTTCATCTTCAAGTCCGCCATAGGTGAAGTAGGCATTTATCTTCCTGGGGATGGTTTGCGGTTCAAGTTCTTTCAGTTGATCCAGCATATAGCGTTTGTGGTAGGCGAGAGAGGGGCTGGCAGCAATGTAGCCGCTAAAGCCATTGCTCTTGCCAAGCAGATCCTGCAGCAATGCATATGTGGTAAAATAGCCGGCCATGGAGTGGCCCATAAGTATACGCTGCGTAGTGTCTGTTCTGTAGGCGTCATCCATTTGCGGGATGAGCTCATTATTAAGAAACGTGAGAAATTTTTCTGCGCCACCGCTTATGCGCATACTATCTGGTGGCAACCCCGTGGGATAGGAGTCGTCGCGGTCACGCAATGAATCAAGGGCAGGAAAATCTTTGTAGCCAACACCTACCAATATAACTTCAGGAGTCAGCCCGAATACGCTATACGTATTGAGCGTAGTTGCCACTATGTCGAAATACACATTAGCATCTAGCAGGTATACGATGGGGTAGCGCCGCTGCTGTGTATCGTAGCCGTTTGGCAGGCTTACCGATATTGAAAAAGTATCGTCGACGTTTTTAGAATACAGGCGTATGGGCGCTCCTTTTTCTTTGGCAAGCAAGAGTTTTTTATCGGTTGGCTGGTTGCAGCCGTAAGTAAATAGCAGCAGTAAAATTGCAGGATATATTTTCATCATTGTGTGTGTTGTAAAATGAAAATAGAAAGCTGTTACAAAAAACAAAAGCCAATTGTAGAAGTTTTAACAGATTTTCCCTATTCAGTCTGAAGACTGGTTCAACTATTTGGCACGAGTCAGCTATGCACAGGGCTATGTTTCAGACTCGCGCCAGAGATAGGTTGCCGTATTCCAGTCTGAAGACTGCTTCAACTATTTGACGCGAGTCGGCTATGAACCGGGCTATGCTTCAGACACGCGCCAGAGACCCGTCTAACTTGTTGGCTACGAGAATAGTTCGGAAGACTCACGACCAATGGTCGGGGATTTGCATTACAGGGTTTATTAAATAAGAACTCGGCAACGGAGTGCGTTGCCGAAACTTTTTTGCATCGGGTCTGCAACTGGCTCTACCGGCAGTCAGGCTACTGTGGCAATAGATTGCCTTATCTGTGCGGATAGGTTATTTTATCAATACCATTTGCCTGCTCTCTGCGCCGGCATTTGTTATAAGCTGGTAGTAATAAATACCGGCAGGTAGGCTGCCTTCTTTAAATGTGACCTGGTGCAGCCCGGCATCTGCATTCTCGTCAAAGGGAGTGCTTACCAATAAGCCCACGGCGCTGTACACGTTCATTTTTGCATAGCCCCGCTCCTGCATGTAAAACGATATGATTGTTTCTCCGGAAAATGGATTCGGTACGTTTTGGTTGAGGTAGTTCCCATGCTTGCCTGGGCCTCCCGGGACATCAAGGGTTGCAACAGCCGCAGCGCTACCCATGATAATTTTGTTGAAGCCAACGGAGTTGCTGCTGTCAGTTAAGTAATACCATACCCCACCGTACTGACCCCTTCCCATTTGCCCTGACGGGTTGACCCTGCCCGGTAAAACTTTCTGTGGCGAATTTTCATTGTTCGTGGATATGGATGGGCCGGCTGCGGACCAGGATAACCAGTATGTGCCCGCCGATAACCGCGGTGCAGGCGACAAATGAAGCTTCAGGAACATAATTGGCCGCTTATTACCGGTAAGACCGCCTGCGCTGCTGTCAATTGGTAACACATCCACCTTATAGATACCTGTGAAACCAGTACTACACAAGACATTGGTGGAAGTGTCTCCCCATATCACGGTCCCGCCAAGTCCCGGGGTGCCACTGTATATCTGGAGATTGCAATTTAAAAAAGTATAAGATGGCGATGACCCATATTTAAACTCGTATACAATAACGGTATCAAAAACCCATGTGCTATCATTGGGCACCGTAAATACATCAGCTACCCACTCAGACTTTGCCCTCGTATTGTTCCAACCGTTGTATAACATATGTGGTGCGGAACAGCTGGCAGGTGCCCCGCCAAATCCTATGTCAGTAGTGAAAGCAGTATCTACCAAATAGACTTTTTGAGCAAATACACTGAATGAAAATATGGTCCAGGTACAAATAAGCAACCCTAATTTTTTCATAAGTATGGTTTTATTTGTTTTCAATTAAAAATACAAAATAAATGCAAAGATACTTCCTGCGTCAGCATGACAAACATGAGCGGGTTTTCATTGCTTCCAGTCTGAAGACTGGTTTAATTATGTGACGCGAGTCGGCTATGCATAGGGCTATGCTTCAGACTCGCGCCAGTGTGAAATGTGTAACTAGAGGGATTGCAAATCCCCAACCATTGCTTTCGGATTGCAAATCCGAAAGAGCGGGGACTGGTTTAATTATGTGACGCGAGTCGGCTATGCATAGGGCTATGCTTCAGACTCGCGCCAGAGGGTACCCAGTCCCCACTGGCCGGAGCATCCCGCTTCCTCACCGCTGCATAGCCTGCTTTATACGGCACCTGCCAGAGCATCTGCTAGCTGATGTAATACATCTTCATCATCCCCTTGCCCTTCGCATCTATCTCGCCACGGTACTCGAAGTTGAATCGGTCTTTAACCAGCTCATACGTGGTGGCAGACACGTTGATGCGGCCGGCAGCACAGTTCTGCTCCATGCGGGCGGCGGTGTTCACTGTATCGCCCCATATGTCGTAGGCAAATTTCTTTACACCCACTATGCCGGCTACCACGCTGCCGCTGTGTATGCCAATGCGCACATCAAATGTGGCATTGCCCACCTGCTGCCTGCGCATCAGCATATAGTTGCGTATCTCTATTGCCGCGGCCACCACATCGGCTGCGTGGCTATTGCTGGCAAGGGGCAGGCCGCCCACGGCCAGGTAAGCATCGCCCACCGTCTTTATTTTTTCTATGCCATACTTGCCGGTAATATTGTCAAATGCCTTAAAGCAGGTATCAAGCTCGCTTACCAATTGTTGCGCCGTCATTTTTTCGGCAGTAGCGGTAAAGTTCACAAAGTCGGTAAAGAGCACGGTTACGTTATCATACTGCTGTGCATGGGCTGCGCCTTTTTCTTTCAGCTCTTCGGCCACCTCGGCAGGCAGTATGTTCAGCAGCAGATCTTCCGACTTTTGCTTTTCTGCAGCCAGCAATTTCTTTTCTTTTTGCAGCAGGCTGTTGGTGGCCATTTGCCGCCTGTTGTTCCTGAAGCTGATAAACATGATCACTACCAGTGCGCCTATGCCTGCAATATACAGCCAGTGCTCCCTGTCTTTTTTGGCTACCGCCAGCCTGTCTATCTCTATCTGTTTGTCCTTTAATTCTACCGCGCGGCGGGTTTCCAGGTTAGTGATCTTTATATTGTTGTCTGTGTTATACACAGAGTCTTTTACTATGCTGTAGGTCTTATAGTAGTCCAGTGCAGCTTTGTAGTTGCCTTGCAGCTCCTCAGCTTCCGACAGGTCTTTGGAGTGTTCCTGCAATTGGTCAAGATCGCCCGTCTCCTTACTTAGGGCAATACACTTACCCAGGTACTCAATAGCCTTTTGCAGCACAGCCACCCTGCCCGCCGGCACCAGGCTATCAGCGGTTATCTTCCCGGCCGTATCTTTTGCAATGGCCAGGTAGCAATAGCCTATGTTGCCCAGGGTTATTACCGTGTTGCTTTTATTTTCAAGATCCTGGTGCATTTTTAATGCGGTAAAGAAAAATGGCAGCGAATGTTTATAGTCTTTTTGTGCCATCAGCACAAGGCTAATGTTCCCTGTGTTATCAGCAATATTATCCTTATTGCCCAGTTGTTTATTAGCTTCAAGCGCTTCAGAGTAGTACTCCATTGCCTTGGGATAATTTTTTTTCTCAAGGTATGCGCTTCCTATTCCCCCCAGTATGTAAGGTATTTCCACCGTATCTTTTGCTTCTTTTGATATAGCCAACGCCTTAAAGTAGTACTCCAGGGCATGATCCATATTTTGCTGCATCACAAATACCCGGGCTATGTTTTTTAATGTAGCGGCTATCTTCTTTTTATTGCCAAGCTCTTCGTTGATCTTTAAGGCTTTCAGCCACTGGTCCAGGGCGGCGGGATAGTCGGCTTTTATGCAATAGTTAGCGCCCAGGTAGTAATAGGCCTGTGCCATATATTTTTTCGAATTCATTTTTTCGGCCAGCCGCAAACCTTCTTCGCCATACCGGATGCCTTTATCCGGATCTATATCATAATAGTCAAAACACAGATCTACGAGTATGGCTAGCTTTACAGTATCTGCGGCGTTCGCATGCTTGCCGCTATTCAATTCTTTTAGTAAGGAATCAATGAGCGCCTGCCCGTGCCTGGCCTGCCCGCTGGCTGCCAAATGGACGAAAAAGAAGAGAGCAAAAAATATTTTCTTCATAAACCCGGTTTAAAAAAGAGTGATCATTGTTCGTTACCCCTCGCAAATAAAAAAAACTCCCGTCAGGAGTTTTCGTTATCCGTTAGGAAAATATCATAGGTTAGCTGTTCTTAATCCTTGCCAGGCATTGATACAAATTGCGTCCACGCATGATTACCTGCGTCCTTATAATTATCGACCACGGAACCGGGGCAGCCTGAAAGGCCAGGCATTTGATCACCTTGTTTCATAGCGTTGCATTTGGAACATACCCACGTGGTTTTCCCACCTACATCGGCGCCGCTGTCGCCGCTGTGTACTGGTTTCTGATCTACCATAATATTTAATTTTTGAGTGTGAACAAAGTACTAATCAAAGCAATATACATATTTTTTTCTGAAAAACAGAAGTCGCGCCTGCTGGAAACCATCCACCACAAAAAACAGGCAGTTCACACCTGCCTGCGTTCCGTTCGCACCATTTATTTTATTTGCGTAGTATTTTTTGCTATTGCATACCTGTCGTTGCCTCTGCAGGCTGCACCGTTATTTTTACTTTTTGTATTTTTTTGCCTTTGTCTTTAAGTAAAGGACTGTCGAAAAGAAGCTGACTGCCGGAATTTAAATAATAAAGCTACAAATAAAGGAATACAAAAGAGGCTGCGATGTGCAGCCTCTTTTGTATTCCGTAAATTTAAATGGTGCTCATTACAATATCGTCTTCTTCACATCTTCCAGTATATCCAGTGTTTCGGCTTTGTCGGTGCCTTCGGCGTATACGCGGAGTAGTGGCTCTGTGCCACTGGCGCGGAGCATTACCCAGCCGCCATTGTCCAGGTGATATTTTACACCATCTATAGTTTCTACCCGGTTGAAGCCATACTTGCCAAACTTTGTATAACCACCATCGGCCGCTTTTTTGATGATAGCATTTTTCTTGTCGTTGTCTATGGTCAGGTCGTGGCGGTCGTAGTGGAAGTGGCCTACTATGCCGTATACTTCTTCGCACAATTCTTTAAGTGTCTTGCCGGTCTTGGTCATGAACTCATATATAGCAAGGCCGTCGTAAATGCCATCGCGCTCTGGTATGTGGCCTTTTACGGCTATGCCGCCGCTTTCTTCGCCGCCTACAAGTACATCGTCATGCACCATTATCTCGCTGATGTATTTAAAGCCTATGGCAGTAACTTCTACGGGCAGGTTGTAGGTTTCGCAAAGTTTCTTCACACGGTCTGTTACAGAGAAGGCTATTACTACTTTGCCGTCCATATTCTTATACTTATGCAGGTAGTGTATGAGCAGCAGTATTATGTTGTGTGCATCTACGAAGCTGCCATCTTCGTTATACAGTCCTATGCGGTCGGCATCGCCATCTGTGGCAAGGCCTATCTTTATCTCAGGGGTAGTAGCTATGGTGCGCGATAGCTCCTGCAGGTTCTTATCGAGCGGCTCCGGCGCCTGGCCGTGAAAGCCGGGATTATCATCACAGTGTATCAGCACGGCGCCTGGAAGTAGTCGGCGTATCACGTTTTGCCCTGCGCCATACATGGCATCATAAGCCATTTTGAAGGGCGATTTTGTTAGAGCATCAAAATCAAACTTGCCTTTAATGTACTCCACATACATATCTTCAAGGGCGATGTCTTCGAGCAGGCCTTTTTCTTTCCAGTAACTTAGTGGCTGTGACGGTAAATCAACTTCATCAGGTATCAATGCCTCTACTGCTGCAATATCTTTCGGGCTGCTAGGGCCTCCATGTGCGCCCTTCAGCTTGTAGCCATTATAAGTAGGTGGGTTGTGCGATGCAGTGATCACTATACCCTGGTCGGCCTTCATCTGCAACACACCGAGCGAGATCATAGGTGTGCTGATGAAGCCTTTCGCCATCAGTACCTTAACACCGTTGCTGCACAATACTTTAGTGGCTGTTTCTACAAACAGGTCGCCACCAAAACGGCAGTCGTGGCCTATTACTACTGTAGGTGTGCTGTTCTTTTTCAGCAACCAGTCGGCCTGGCCCTTGGCAACGCGTGCCACATTGTATACTGTAAAGTCCTGCGCTATAATGGCCCGCCATCCGTCTGTACCAAATTTGATCTTCTCTGTTGTCATAAAGTATTGTTATTTATAATTACGGTATAGTTAATTTTTGTGAACCGCAAATTTATAAAAGGTTTTTGTACGGATAAGGTTATTTAATTTTATCAAAAAATATATCACTATGCATGAAATGATCACCACCATCAATCCCGCAAACGGCCAGGAACTAGCCACCTACGATATAACGGACGAAAGCAAGGTAGAAAAAGCGTTGAAGCAGTCGCGAAAAACTTTTGAAGAATGGCGCAGGATGCCTTTTAGCAAACGGGGTACTGTGTTAAAAAATATAGCCAGGCAACTAAGGAAAGAAAAGGAGACACTCGCCACCCTTGCCACCCTGGAAATGGGCAAACCCATACAGCAAAGCCGCGACGAGGTGGAAAAGTGTGCGAAGGCGTTGGAGTTTTATGCAAGAGAAGGCGCAAAATTTCTTGCCAATGAAATGGTGGAGACCGATGCGCGTAAGAGCTATGTTGCCTTTCAGCCGCTGGGCGTGGTGCTGGCTATAATGCCGTGGAACTTTCCGTATTGGCAGGTATTCCGTGCCTTTGCCCCCACGGTGATGGCTGGGAATGTAATGGTGCTGAAACATGCATCGAATGTATGTGCCTGTGCATTGGCAATAGAGCGGGTAATAGTGGAATCAGGAGCGCCTAAGGGGTTGTTGCAAACGCTGATACTGCCATCATCAAGAATAGAAGCGCTGATAGGCGATCCTGCAATAGCAGCGGTAACGCTTACGGGCAGCACCGCGGCGGGCAGTAAGGTGGCTGAGGCCGCTGGGAGAAACCTGAAGAAACAAGTACTGGAACTAGGCGGCAGTGATGCTTACGTGATACTGGAAGATGCGGATATGGATGTAGCTATTGAGATAGCGGTGCGTGGCAGGCTGGTGAATAGCGGACAGAGCTGTGTATCGGCAAAGCGGTTTGTAGTGGTGAAATCCATACGCAAGGAGTTTGAGCGCAGGTATACTGAAAAAATGAAAGCTACCACTTACGGTAACCCCATGGACACCAATAGCCGCATAGGCCCCATGGCAAGGAAAGATCTGCGCGACCAGCTGCATGAGCAGGTGCTAAAGAGCGTAGAAAAGGGAGCTAAAATATTGTGCGGCGGTTTTATACCTGCCGGGCCGGGAGCGTACTATCCGCCTACGGTGTTGAGCAATGTGAAGAAGGGCATGCCTGCTTATGAAGAAGAATTATTCGGCCCTGTGGCATCAGTAATAGAAGCGAGGGATGAGAAAGACGCCCTGCGCATAGCCAACGATTCTATTTACGGATTAGGTGGCGGTATCATCTCCAAAAACCGCGCAAGGGCTGAACAATTGGCTGTGGAAGAACTGGAGGCCGGCAGTTGCTTTGTAAATGAGTTCGTACATTCAGATCCCCGCCTGCCATTTGGTGGTATGAAACTCAGCGGCTATGGACGGGAGATAGGGACTTTTGGGATCCGGGAGTTTGTGAATATTAAAACGGTGTTTATAAAGTAATAAACTGTAAAAATCGTAACTTCGTGATGATCGATTTATTAAAAGCTAATTGAAGTAAATATGACACAAGAGAAAGCTATAGAAACAATTAAGACGATGCCTCATGATTTTAATGTTGATGAATTGATTGATCGCTTGATTGTAATAGAAAAGATCGAAGAAGCAGAAAAAGATATTGCAGAAGGAAAGATAGTGCCCAATTCTGAAATGCAAAAGCGTTTTGAAGAATGGAAGAAATAGTATGGTCGGTCCGTGAGTCTAACGATGTTCGGACAATTTACCAATACATAGCCATGGATTCTAAATTCTTTGCTAATAAATGGCTGGAAAAAATAGCTGCCAGAATTAATATGCTTCCTGCTCAACCCAATATTGGAAGAATAATTCCTGAAAGGAATGATCAAAACCTAAGGGAAATTATTGATGGCAATTATCGAATCATGTATAGGGTTTCGAAGAAACAAATAATAATATACAGAATCATCCATTCTGCAAGATTTTTTAGATGAGATTCATGAAGCGCAAATTCCATGTTCTTACGTTCATTATTGCCGGGCTTTGTACCTTCATGGTTTTTTTTAATGGTCGTAATCCCAAACACATGTACACATACCTCGCACTCGGCGATTCTTATACGATAGGCGAACTGGTGCCTATGCACGAAAACTTTCCTCACCAAACGGTGGCGTTGCTGAATAGGCAACATTTTGATGTGGCCGACCCGGTGATCATAGCCACCACCGGCTGGACGACTGATGAGCTTGCAGCATCTATCCGTGAGCATAATATAGAGGAGACCTTTTCTTTTGTAACGTTGCTGATAGGGGTGAACAACCAATACCGTGGCCGCAGCATTAACAATTACCGAGAAGAATATAAGCAGCTGCTGGACCGTGTGATAACCTATGCCGGGGGGAAACCGGAAAATGTGTTTGTGCTGTCTATACCAGATTGGGGCGCTACGCCATTTGCCGAAGGCAAAGACAAACAAAAAATAGCTCACGCAATAGATGAGTATAACGCTGCCTGCAAAGAAATATCCCTGGCCAACAGATGCCAATACTTGGAAATAACCGCCAGCACCCGTGAGCACGGGCATGATAAAGAGTATATAGTATCTGACGGGCTGCACCCATCGGGCAAGGAATATGCCATATGGGCTGAACGGCTGGCTGAAATGGTGGGGAAGACCTTAAAAAAATAGAACATGAACCTCGACAAACTCCGTGATCTCTGCCTCTCGTTTCCCGGTGCAACTGAGGGCATAAAATGGGAAGACCATATCTGCTTTATGGTGGCGGAAAAGATGTTTTGTGTTACAGGCGAAAGTGGGGGTGTATCTATAAAAGTAACGCCTGAGGAATTTGATGAGCTGACCGAACGGGAGGGTATAGTGCCTACCCCATATATGGCCCGTAATAAATGGGTGACCATACAGCGCTACAATGTGCTGAAGCCTAAGGAATGGGAGCAGTACGTAACCCAGTCGTACCAGATAATACGGTCAAAGTTGCCTAAGAAGGTGCAGGAAGGCTTACAGTAGCCGGGTTATCCACACTATCTTCATAACAGATTCAGCGATAATGCTTTTGCGGGCAAATTATTTATGTTATATTTGACCAAACATTTCTTATGAAATATACGTTTCCAATATGTTTTCTTACCCTATTGCTATTTTCGGTGGCTGCACAGGCGCAGCAGAAGATAAATACCATAGCCGGTAATGGCTCTGTGGGCTTTAGCGGCGATGGCCATTCGGCTGTAGCAGCTTCGTTTTTCGGGCCTTTTTGTGTGGCAGTAGATAGCACTGAAAATGTATATGTGGTCGATTTCTATAATGCCCGTGTGCGCAGGATAAGCAGGGCTACAGGCATCATTACTACAGTTGTTGGCAACGGAATAGAAGGCTATTCAGGAGATAACTCCTACGGTGCAAGCGCGCAAATATGCCCATCGGGTATAGCGCTGAATAACAAAGGCGACCTGTTTATTTCAGACAGGAATTATGGGGTAGTGCGTAAGTTGAACACCACAACCGGTATTATCACCACAGTGGCTGGAATAGGGCATATAGGGTATAGTGGCGATGGCGGCCCTGCTACCGCTGCTGCACTCACGCATCCTATGGGATTGACATTTGATAATATTGGCAACATGTATATTGCTGACGTGGGAAGCCATGTGGTGCGTAAAATAGATACCGCAGGTATTATCAGCACAATAGCAGGTAACGATACTGCAGGGTATTCAGGTGATGGCTTTGCTGCTACAGCAGCCAAACTCGACTCTCCGATAGCTGTGGCAATAGATGCCCGCGGCCGCCTGTATATCACAGACTTCTGGAACAATGTAATACGCAAAGTAGATACGGGTACAATTACCACATATGCAGGTAATAAAGCGCTACTGCCGGGCTTTACAGGAAGTAATATACCTGCTACTGATGCCAGGCTTAACTATCCGCAGGGTATTGCCGTAGATTACAAGGGCAACCTGTTTATAGCTGATGCCAATAATAATGTTATCCGTATGGTAGATACCGCCGGTATAATAACCAATGTGGTGGGCAACGGCAGCCTTGGCTTCGGCGGGGACCTGGGTTATGTAACCGGGGCAAATCTATACAATCCATACGGTGTAGCTGTAGACTATAAAGGCCATATTTATATAGCCGATGCCAATAATCAGCGGGTTAGAAAAACATATTATGCCACAGAGGGAGTAAATAATACCCCAACAGGCTTACAAGTGACCGCGCGGCCTAATCCATTCAATAACGAGGTTACTATATCAGGGCTAAGTAAATCAGACAATGCCTGTATATACGATGTAGCGGGTAGGCAGGTAAGCGAGATAATAACTATGCAGGCCGATGACGCTTACACCTTTACCATTAATGGACTTGCTACCGGCGTGTACACGCTGCAGGTATGGACCAGCGAGGGTAGTAAAAAGGCTTCCGTGCAGCTGGTGAAGGAATAATTAAAATTGAATAGATCGATATTAACGAATAAAGACGGCGAGCGCCGTCTTTATTCGTTTTATGATATTAACAGAGATTATCCGATAGAAACCAATTCTATCTCGAAAGTCAGGTCTTGTCCGGCGAGGGGATGGTTTGCATCGAGCATTACTGTGTCGCCAGATACTTCTGTGATCACTACCGGAAATACATTGCCCGCATTATCGCCCATCTGCAGCTCCATGCCTACTTCAGGTTTCATATCGTCCGGGAATTCGCTGATCGGGTATTCCATTACCATGTCATCATTGCGCTCGCCATAAGCATCGGCTACTGGTATGTTCACTGTTTTCTTATCGCCTGGCTTCATATCCAGCACAGCATCGTCAAAACCTTTGATCACCTGGCCATTGCCCGCGGTAAATTGCAGCGGTTCGCGGCCCTCAGAGCTATCGAATGTAGAACCGTCTGATAATGTGCCGTGATAGTGAACGTTTACCTTATCGCCTTTCTTTACTTGTTGCATATTTCGTGTTTGAAAAAATAAATAAAGGCTGCAAGTTACATTTAATATGAGAAAGTACAGTAATAATATTTGGTTAAGATTATGCGTGGCGGTAGGTCAATTATATAGGATTGTTTTTAACTTTTTCGGTCTTAAATTTGCTGAAATGGGTAGTATGACTCTACAGGATCTTGATGTAAATAAAGTATATACTTACGCTGATTATTTCAAATGGCAGTTTGAAGAACGTGTGGAGTTAATAAAAGGACGCATTTTTAAAATGAGCCCTGCGCCAAATCGTGTTCATCAAATGCTCGCTGGCGATGTATATAAGGCTATTTCTATTTATTTAGAAGACAAAAAATGTCATGTATACATAGCCCCTTTTGATGTAAGGCTGCCACGAAAATCAAAAGACGACAAAGATATTGTTACAGTGCTTCAGCCCGATATATGTGTGGTGTGTGATCTCTCAAAACTCGATGACCGTGGCTGCGTTGGCGCTCCGGACATCGTGATCGAGATATTGTCACCCGGTAATAATGCTAAAGAATTGAAAAACAAGTATGAAGTGTACGAGGAGTCGGGTGTGAAGGAATATTGGGTAGTATCGCCCCAGGATAATACGTTTATCATTTATACCCTCATCGATGGCAGATACGACGCATCAAGGCTTATGGTGGCTGGTGATGTGGTGACTTCCCCTATTTTGCCGGATTTTTCTTTGGATCTTGCTCAGTTGTTTGAACATATAAGTAAATAAAAGTCATAGCCCTTCACTTTTTGCTTTGACTTTCAACTTTTGCCTTAATTAATAACTTTCCTTGTTTATTTTTGGCGTCTATGCCATTTAATTCGCAATTAGCTTTCGAGCCAATAGCTGTACAGGATGCTTACCAGTCGTGGGAATTAAAGAAGTTGCTGGGCTATTTACAGGCGCAGTCGCCGTTTTATAAAAAGTTATTTGCAGAGCATAGTGTTGATTTAAGTAAGATCAATACCATAGGTGATCTTAAGCTACTGCCCACCACTTCCAAGAGCGATATGCAGGAGCATAACTGGGATTTTTTGTGTGTGCCAAAACATGAGATAAAGGAATACACCGCCACATCCGGTACTATGGGAAGGCCTGTAACAGTAGCGCTTACGGGTGGCGACCTGGATCGCTTATCCCATAACGAGCACCAATCGTTTATCTGTGCCGATGGGAACGCGGATGAGATATACCAGCTGATGCTGACGCTGGACAGGCAATTCATGGCGGGCATGGCTTATTATAAAGGTATACGGAGGCTTGGCGCGGCGCTGGTGCGCACAGGTCCGGGCCTTCCTGCTATGCAATGGGATACTATTCGCAGGCTGGAGGCCAGCAGTATAGTTACCGTACCATCGTTTATACTGAAACTGGCAGAGTGGGCGCAGGAACACCAGGTAGACCTGCATAATGCAACTGTAAAAAAAGCCATCTGCATAGGCGAAAGCCTGCGTGGAGCAGACTTTGAACTAAATGCGCTGGGACAGAAAATACATAAAGACTGGCCGATAAAGCTATACTCCACTTATGCATCGACCGAGATGCAGACAGCATTTACGGAGTGCAGCGCAGGCAGGGGCGGCCACCAGCAGCCCGACCTGATAGTACTGGAAATACTGGACGAGCAGGGCAACGTATTAGGTGCCGGTGAATATGGTGAGGTAACTATCACCACGCTTGGCGTGGAGGGTATGCCGTTGCTTCGCTACCGCACCGGTGATATCTGTGCTTATTATGAAGAGCCTTGCAGTTGTGGGCGGCACTCGCGCAGGCTGTCGCCTGTATTGGGCCGCAGGCAGCAAATGATAAAGTACAAGGGCACTACTTTATACCCCCCAGCAATATTTGACATACTTAACAATATTCCCTTCGTTAAAGAGTATGTGGTAGAAGTATTTACCAATGATCTGCTGCTTGACGAGCTGCGCCTGCACCTGAATACACCGCTGCCCATAGATGAATGCGAGCTAAAGCTACGTCCGCTGCTTCAGTCGGCGCTTCGGGTGGTGCCGTTATTGCAGTTTCAGCCTGCGACGGCTATTCACGATATGCAATTCCCTGCCAATAGCAGGAAGCAGGTGAAGTTTATTGATAATCGTTAAAACAATTAGCCAATTTGACAGTTAGCCAATTCGGCAATGACTTGCAGAATGATTGCTAAATTGTAAAGTTCCTCAATTGTAAAATTGCCGAATTGGCTAATTGCCGAATTGCCGAATTCTCGCGTATTTTTTCTATTTTCACCCTCAAGATTTGTTTTATGCATGAATTTATAGATTTATTAAAAACCTTATTGGCTGACCCTGATAAGCTGATGCAGTTTATTACTACCCACGGAGGGCTATATGTAGTAATGTTTATCATTTTTGCCGAGACTGGTTTGTTCGTAGGTTTCTTTTTGCCGGGTGATTCCCTGCTGTTTATTACTGGCATTATTATAGCTAACTCACCTGGGCCTTTCGGAAACGAATTTGCAGATATTTTGTACTGGATATCATTGATCAGTGTTTCGGCTATAGTGGGCAACCTGGTGGGTTTCTGGTTTGGCAGGGAGTCGGGGCATTTATGGTTCGAAAAGCGCGATACCTGGATTTTTAAGCGTAAGCACCTGGTGCAGGCGCACGACTTTTATGAGAAGAAGGGTAATCTTGCCATCATCCTCGGTCGTTTCCTGCCTATAGTGCGCACTTTTGCTCCCCTTGTAGCCGGTATTGTTAAGATGGATTTTAAGAAGTTCCTTACTTACAGCATTGTAGGCGCCATAGCATGGGTAGCCAGCATGACTACAGCGGGCTTCCTGCTGGGGCATAATGAGTTTGTAAAGCACAATATAGACAAGATCACCATTGCCCTTATTCTCATTACTACTGCGCCGGTATTGTTCAAAATGTTTTTTGGTAAAAAAGGGACCGCCCCCACTGCACCGGGCGAAAAATAACATGTAGTATATGAAGCAGAACCAAAACATTGCTATCCTTAGCGTACCGGTGATAGTGGCCGCGCTGGGTTATTTTGTAGATATCTATGATCTGCTGCTGTTTGCTTTTATACGTATCAGCAGCCTTACCAGCCTCGGATACACACAAGACCAGTCTGTGAACATTGGCCTGAGCGTTATCTCTTACCAGATGACAGGGCTGCTACTCGGTGGTATATTGTGGGGTGTGATAGGCGATAAACGTGGTCGTATGAGCGTATTATTCGGTTCCATCATCATGTATTCCTTGGCAAACATTGCCAATGGTTTTGCGCACGATGTATTCCAGTACAAGCTGTGCCGCTTTATAGCAGGTATAGGCCTTGCAGGTGAGCTGGGCGCGGGTGTGACCCTGGTGTGCGAGCTTATTGATAAAGAAAAGAGAGGCTATGCTACATCATTTATAGCAGGGGTGGGTCTTACCGGCGCCATACTTGCTTACTTCATTTCAAAAGAATTCGACTGGCGCATATGTTATTTTATAGGCGGCGGCCTGGGGATATTCTTATTAATGCTGCGCGTAGGCGTTTATGAGTCCGGCATGTTCTCTATGGAGAAAAAAGAAAAGATACCGCATGGTAACTTCTTTATGTTTTTTACCAACTACGACCGGTTCAAACGATATATGCTGGGTATAATGATAGGGCTGCCTATATGGTATATCATGGGTATACTGGTGCAGATATCAGATAAGTTTGGCAAGCAGTTCGGGATAAAGGAAAAGATAATGCCCGGCAAAGTGATGGTATATATGTATATCGCCATTTCTATAGCCGACTTTTTATCAGGTATACTAAGCCAGGCATTGAAGAGTCGCAAGAAGGCACTCTATATTTATTATGTGATCATGATAGCGGGTGTAGTGCTGTATTTCACACAGTATAATGGCTCGGTAACAGGTATGTACGTTATTTGCTGCATTATGGGTATCGGCACAGGGTTCTGGGCGCTGTTTGTGACCATAGCTGCCGAGCAGTTTGGCACTAACCTGCGCGCCACAGCTACCACCACCACTCCTAATATGGTGCGCGGCTCCCTGGTGATCGTAGCCATACTGTTTGAATACCTGGAAACCCACTTTAGCTTTATTGCTTCAGGTGCTATTACCGGGGTTATTGTGCTGTTGCTGGGCTGCTTTGCATTATATAAAGCGGAAGAGACCTATGGCAAGGACCTCAATTTTTTAGAGAAGTAATTTGAGATGGGGAATTTGGATGGAGATTTGGGATTTGAAAACTGAAATTTAATAAGTGACAGAACAAAAGAAAGCCCTCGGCCTTTTAAGCATACCTGTGATTGTAGCCGCGCTTGGCTATTTCGTAGATATTTACGACCTGCTGCTGTTCAGCATTATCCGTGTAAAAAGCCTGAAGAGCATAGGCTTGTCAGATGCCCTGATAGATTCTGAAGGGAAGTTTATTATCAGCATCCAGATGTTCGGGCTGCTGCTGGGCGGCATACTGTGGGGTATAATGGGCGATAAAAAGGGTCGGCTTAGTGTTCTTTTCGGCTCTATCATTATTTATTCCCTTGCCAATATAGCCAATGGTTTTGTGCAAACAGTGAACCAGTATGCACTGGCGCGCTTTATAGCGGGTATAGGCCTTGCCGGTGAGCTGGGTGCGGGTATTACCCTGGTGAGCGAACTGGTATCTAAAGAAACAAGGGGTAAAGCCACATCGGTGGTGGCGGGTGTGGGGCTCACAGGAGCAGTGGCTGCCTACTTTGTCTCGCATACATTCGACTGGCGTATCTGTTATTATGTGGGCGGAGGTTTGGGTTTATGCCTGTTGTTGTTGCGTATTAGCGTTTTTGAATCAGGCATGTACAAAAGCCTGCAGGAGGCTAAAGTGCAGAGGGGTAATTTCTTTATGTTCTTTACCAGTGGCAGCAGGTTTAAAAAATATCTTCTCGCGATACTCATAGGGCTGCCTACGTGGTACGTGATAGGTGTATTGATCACGTTTTCAAAAGAATTTGGCGAGCAGTTTGGCATACAGGAAGGTGGGGTGCCTGTGGCTGTGGATTCGGGCAAGGCAGTTATGCTGGCCTATGTGGCCATATCCATCGGCGACCTGCTAATAGGTTTTGTGAGCCATGAGCTGAAAAGCCGTAAAAAGGCGCTGTATATATTTTACGCTATAACGGTGCTTGGTATTATCCTGTACTTCTGCCAGGCGCATGGGTCGCTGCTGGGAATGTATATGATATGTATGCTGCTGGGCTTTGGTACTGGTTTCTGGGCATTGTTTGTTACCATGGCTGCAGAGCATTTTGGTACCAACCTCCGCGCTACCGCTGCTACTACTGTGCCCAACATGGTGCGTGGTTCCCTGCCACTTATTATTATTCTCTTCAATAGCCTGAAGCCTTCTTTCGGCTACGTAAGTGCTGCAGCCGTAACCGGGCTTATCGTAATGATCATCAGCACCACAGCCGTGTTTATGACCGATGAGACCTTTGGGAAGGACCTGCATTTTGTGGAGGAGTGAGGGTTGTCTGCATTAGGATTCGTAAGATTAGAGGATTTTAGGATGCACGTGCAGGAATGTTTTCCCAATCACTTCTCCGAAAAAATGACTTGATTCCTGAGTTTTGGAATTTGAAATTTGGAATTTGAGCATTGGAGTTTGAATTTTACACCATGGGATACAAAGACATACCACCCGGTAGTGTGCTGAAATGGATCAAAGAAACATTTGAAGGCAAGGATGTAAAGGATTCGCGCTCACCGGCGGGTAACTGGCTACAGATAAGGCTGGAATCTATTGAAAAAGGCCATGCTGTGCTGAGCACGGAGGTACGCAAAGAAATGACCAACCCCTATGGCAATATACACGGCGGCATGATGAGCCTGGTGATAGATGAGGCTATAGGCTGGGCAGTAGTAAGCCTTGATGTGGAGCAGCATTATACCTCGCTAACGCTCAATGTTGACTTCCTGTATGCAATTAAAGCTGGCAACAGGCTGCGCGCCGAATCGAGGGTGCTGCGCGTGGGTAAAAAGATAATTAATGTGGAATGCCATGTATATGATATGGATGGTCGCATACTGGCGCGGGCAAACAGCAACCTTATTGTAACGCATATGGAGTTTAATTGATCTGTATTTAATTAAATGGCAATATGGCTTTCGTACGGTGAGCATATGGGTTTTTCATGATTAATGTTATTTTTGTCGGGTTATTATGCTCAACGGTAAGAAAATAGTAGTGGTGCTGCCTGCTTATAATGCTGCGCTCACGCTGGAACGTACATATAAAGAGATCCCTTTCGACATTGTAGACGATGTGGTGCTGGTAGACGATAACAGCCGCGACGATACTGTGGCCGAAGGCACCCGCCTGGGCATAAAACACATCATAAAACATGAGGTAAACAAGGGCTATGGCGGCAACCAGAAAAGCTGCTATAAAAAGGCCCTGGATATAGGTGCCGACATCGTGATCATGCTGCACCCCGATTACCAGTATACTCCTATGCTCATACCGGCTATTTCGTCTATCATAGCTATGGAGGTATATCCTGTAGTTTTGGCATCGCGTATATTGGGGCAGGGAGCGCTTAGGGGTGGCATGCCATTGTATAAGTATGTTTTTAACCGCTGCCTTACCTTATTTGAAAATATTTTACTCAGGCAAAAACTGAGCGAATACCATACCGGCTACCGGGCATTCAGTGCAGAGGTATTGCGCTCTATAGATTTTACTTACAACAGCGACGACTTCGTATTTGACAACGAAATGATCTCGCAGATATTTATGAATGGCTTTGAGATAGCAGAAGTAACATGCCCCACAAAATACTTCGAAGAAGCCTCCAGCATCAACTTCAGCCGCAGCATGAAATACGGCAGGGGAGTGCTACGCGTATCGCTCACCCACCGCCTGCATAAGTGGGGGGTTATTAAAAGTAAGCTATACGGCAAGCCAAAGGGGTAAAATAACTCGGCAAAAAGTACTGTCATCATCGACCCATATTTGCCATCTATCTCTGGTACTCCGTTTTTGAGTGGTATCATGTATGGTCCATGAGTGGGCGCGATACAATATTTTTTTAATATTCTTTATTATAGGCCTTACTATTTTTTCGCTGTGGGCGAAATTAATTTCGCCCACAGCGAAAAAATAAACCGCTTAATAATACCCAAGCAAATATACCCGCAATAGCTTTGTTGTGTTCCCGGCCGGAATAACCGCTCTTACTTTGGCGGCATATAAATGGGAGTGAAATCAAAGCCTTATAAATTTTAAATCAATTTTTTATGAAAAAGAAATTATTTATCGCTCTGCTTTTATGTTTAAGTAATCAGATGTATGCTCAGCCTGCGAAATTGACAATTCAAAACCAAACAGGCTGTTCAATTCAATTAAAAATGGTGGCGCAAGATAACACTGTTGGAGACGCATGCAATGACTTGGTTAGTAATATTATATACCTTGATCCAATATGTCAGGGTGGACAAGTATGTTACGTGTCCTGGTTCGAGATAGATGATTTTTCAGCAGCAACAGCACATTTATGTGCCTCGAGTTCAACAACTAGCGGGTGGGGAGGCTGGGGAGTCCAAACCTATGCGGTATCAAGTCTTGATCCGCATTTTTCATGGACAGATGTAGAATTTAGTTTGGTTTGTCCTTCGGGTGGAACGTATGCATCAGGAACTTACCCAGGCGGTTTGTCTGAAACAGGTGGCCCGTACACTTCTTGTCAATCAAACTCAGGAACATGGACTTCGGGAGGTCCCAATGCAGTATGGATTTCCTCAGGAGCCTACAATGCAGATGTAAATGTTGTGTTTTATTAATGTAGTCAACTATTACTATAATGGCATGAGTTTTAAAGCTCGTGCCATTATAGTAATAGTAGTTCTCACTCAGACTATATTGGTTATATAGGCACCAATAGAAGAAGCCATCGTTGTGGCCCAATGTGCGATCCCCTCAGCATGGGTTAATACTCTATCCCCTTATAAAATACTTTAAATATCCCTTCGCCTATCTGGTAGGTGATCACATCGTAGTTGAGCGACCAGTGGGAGAGATCGGCATTGGTCACATCGTAGCTTTCACCTTCTGTAAACAGGCGCAGCGTGCTGCTGGTATTGATGTAGGCAAGCGAGTTGTACTGTATGGTAATGTTTTGAGGGTAGTAGTTCTCCATTTCTGTAATGCTGCCTTTGTAAAACACTTTCAGCATTCCACCGGGATCTTTGTAGGCCATTATATTATCGCCCACCTGGTATTGCGGGTTCATATATCCTATGGTGCGTATGCTGTCGCCGTAAAACACTTTGAAATACCCGTCGCCCGATACATAGCTCACCATGTTGTCGCCTACTTTATAAGAAGATGGTGCATAGTCTTCCAGCACAAATGTTTGCCCGCTATGGAAGATCTTGAATTTACGATCAATGTCTACATAAGCAACCGTATTGCGCCCGGCGTCGAAGCTGGTTACAGGATAGTCTTCCTGGTTAATGAGGACGCCACGGTAGAATATTTTAAACTGGTTGGCAAAGTTGTCGAACGCTATGATATTATCCGTTGTCTTTTGGCGGGATAGCGTACTATCCGGTATGAACGATTCTACGGTAGTTGTCTGGCCATTGTAGTAGGCGCGGTATTCACTTTTATAACTATCGAGAAATAGCACCACACTATCTCCGTAAAAATACTGATCGCATACACCTGCAAGATTTTTGACAACACCTTTGTCAAAAACATTCAGCGATTTTTGGTTGAGGAATACTATGAGGTTATCGGTTGGAAAATAGGCATTGGTAAAACCGGCATTCTGTTCTTTTACTGCACCATTATAATATATCTTGAAGGAGCGCGAATTATCGAGATAAGCGAGTGTGCTGCGGCCTACTTTGAAACTTGTAGGCGGCATAAAATCTATTTTATGTATCAGGCCACGGTCCCATACCATTACCTGGTTTTGTATGTCAACGTAACATGCAAGGGGTTGTGCGGAAACAGTGCAGGAAAAAATAAGGATAGTGAACAGGTTTAAAACAAATATCCGCATACTGCGATTTTTTTGCCTGTAAGATAAGCATTAAAAATAAAAAAGCCAGCCTGAGAACAGGCCAGCCCCTATAAACCCTATCACTATGAAAACTGTTGCAAAACTATATACTCTTTGAATATTTACAAAACATTTTTTTAAAAATTTAAAAAATGCGCTGCCTGAGGCAAATACGACATTTTTTCACCTAGGCCTAAAACTGGGTTGAATTATATTGGATGCGAACCTACAGCTCACATACATTGTCGTTATAACTGGACTACAAAATAGTCCCTATACGGTAAAATATGTTTAAATGCTATTATATAGTTCTATATGACGCGCCCTTACCAGTCGTAACACATTTTTATTGCCTTTGTACCGGTGAAATGGCCGTTTATTTATTCAGGTCCTGCATAGCGCCTTCGGGGTAGCGGGTACCTGATACACTGCCTGCTGGCATTATAGCGGCTATGCCTTGCAGGTCTTCGTTGGTTAGGGTCACCGTTTCGGCGGCAATGTTCTCTTCCAGGTGTTTTATGCGCTTAGAGCCCGGTATGGTAACTATATCTTCACCCTGCGCCAGCACCCATGCTATAGCCAGTTGCGCTGGTGTGCAGCCCTTTTCGGCGGCCAGCGTTTTTATCTTCTCTACCAGTTCAAGGTTTTTATAAAAATTCGCACCCTGGAAGCGTGGCATATTTACGCGGTTATCCTTAAGGTCTTCCGGTGTTTTTATCTCGCCGCTAAGCAGGCCGCGGCTCAGTGGTGCATAGGCAACCAGGCCAATGCCCAGCTCACGGATCGTGGGCAGTACTTCAGCCTCAATATCGCGGCTCCAGAGAGAGTATTCTATCTGCAGCGCAGTAATGGGGTGCACGGCAGCAGCTTTGTGTATGCTGGCAGCAGATGCTTCAGAGAGGCCAATGTAACGAACGAGGCCTTTCTGCACAAGGTCTGCTATAGCGCCAATAGTATCTTCTACAGGCACCCTGGGGTCTACACGCCCGGGTGTGTAAAGATCTATATGGTCAGTTTTAAGGCGCTGCAGGCTATACATTATTGCGTTGCGTATGTAGTCCGGGTGTCCATTTACCGGGCCTCTGCCCATGCCTTTGTTTGGCCCGGGAGCAACAAACATGCCGGTTTTTACCGACAGGAAAGCCTTGTCGCGCTTGCCTTTTATAGCTTGCGCTATCAGTTCTTCGTTATGTCCCATGCGGTAGTAGTCGGCCGTGTCTAAAAAGTTGTGGCCTAACTCCAGCGCCCGTTCTATGTTGGCTATCGATTCTTTGTCATCGCTCTCTCCGTAAGCGCCCGACATGCCCATACATCCCAGTCCCACTGCGGCTACCAGTGATCCGTTTGTTCCTAATTTCCTATTCATGATCGTAGTTTTTATTACAGGGCAAAGGTCTGCAGAACAATAACAACGGAGCCTGACAAAACACATTAGTTCCCTGACAAATCTTGAACAAATGCGGTAATCGATTTGCCAGTCACTTTTTTAAACAAACGGGAAAAGTATTCAGGATCGTTAAAACCAAGATCATAAGCCAATTCCTTAATGGAGCTTTCAGAATAATAAAGCCGGCGTTTTGCTTCCAGTATCAGCCGGTTGGTGATAAACTCTTTGGGTGAAATGCCGGAATAGTGTTTCACAATGTTGTACAAGCTATTGGTATTTATCGCAAGTTGACCGGCAATACTGTTAACAGGTGTATGCTCGGTAAGATGGTTTTCCACTAGTAGTTTAAAACGGATGTACTTGTCCAGTTTATCATCAGCAGGGTTTTTATGTGCTGAGAGATACGCGGTGTTGATCTCCGTTAAAAGGCTATTGAGATGCGCCAGTACCAGTTCAGCATCTGTGTCCATGGCACTTAATAAACTAAGCAATATCCCGAAAGTGGCTTTTAACCGCGCCGCAGCAGGTGGGGTGAATTGGATTTTTTGGTTGTTGAGTGGATTGATGAGAAAATGATATTGCCAGGGCAGCAGGGAAAGACAGTTGTCATCAAAGCCAAGTTTGAAAAAGTCTTTACCGTGCTTGCCTGACGGCAGCCGGTGTATCTGGTGTGGTAGTATGAACAGGAGCTCATTATTGCCTATGTCAAATGGCTGCAGATCTACGTGATGCCGGCTATGGCCGTCTATCATAAACAGTAAAAAGTAGTATGGTTTACGGTGGGTAATGCCGTAGGCGCTAAGCGTCTCGATAGGCAGCTGGCCAAAATTAGGGGAGATAATGCGAATGGGTAACTTATTGTTTTGCCTGTAAAGGTGAAGAAACGACGCGGCGCTGTGCATAAAGTAAAATTATGCAAGGCTAATGATAAATTCCTGCAAATAAAAAAGCCAGCCTGAGAACAGGCCAGCCCCTATAAACCCTATCACCATGAAAACTTCTTTATGCTAAGTGCTAAATGTCGTTTTTTGATATTGTTGATACAAATATAGTATAGTTTTGATTCTCACCAACTTTTTTTAACTTTTTTTACAGTTTTCTTACAAATAATAATTTAATCATTATTTCGTAAAGCCAAACCGGTTATTTTTTCTTTTTAGGGGAGAACATGGCCAACATGCGGCGTCCCTCCATTTTGGGCATTGATTCCAGTGCGCCATACTCTGCCATTCTTTCTGCAAACTTCAGCAGCAGCAGTTCTCCGCGCTCCTGGAACATGATAGCACGGCCTTTGAACTGCACATAGCACTTCACCTTATTGCCATCCTGCAAAAACTTTTCTGCATGCTTGGCTTTAAAATCAAAGTCGTGATCATCAGTATTTGGCGTAAAGCGGATCTCTTTTACTTCACTTTGTTTCGCTTTCGCCTTTTGTTCCTTATCCTTCTTCTTTTTTTCGTAGAGGAATTTCTTGTAGTCTATCACCCGGCATACCGGTGGCACTGCATTTGGCGATATTTCTACCAGGTCTACTTCCTTTGCGGCAGCCATTCTTATTGCTTCGGCAATAGGGTATATACCGGGTTCTATGTCTTCGCCTATTACGCGCACTTCAGGCGCGGTGATCTCATTGTTTAAGCGGTGTTCGTTCTGAGGCACCCTGGGCCTGAAAAAAGGTTTTCCTTTTGGTTTTTTCTGCATTAATGGTATTTAAGATTCTTAGCAAAAATATATTATTTGCTTATTAATAGTCCACGGTAACAAAAATTTTTTGTAGTACAATGGATTGTTTCTCTGTGCTATGCTGCTTTTATTTGTTTCAGGTATTTAAAGTTAACCAAAGTTTCTACAGCGGAACGAGTTTATTAACTGCCGTGAGGCTATTCCGCGACATATCAAACCAATCAACTACCCAGCTACCGCCACATCCTTCTTCTTTCCCATTATCTGGTCTTTTACTATACCCTGTATCTCAGCAATGAAGGTATCTATGGAAACTGCTCCCTTATCTCCTTCGCTATGCTTGCGCACAGATACCTGGTTTTCGGCCATTTCCTTTTCGCCTACTATCAGCATGTACGGGGTTTTCATGATCTCGGTGTCGCGTATTTTGCGGCCTATTTTTTCGCTGCGGTCGTCTATTTCGCTGCGGATGTCGGCAGCTTTTAGCAGGGCGGCTACATGGTGTGCATATTCGCTGTATTTGTCGCTTATAGGCAGTATTTTCACCTGCAGCGGTGCCAGCCACAGCGGGAAATTGCCCGCGCAGTTTTCTATAAGCACTGCTATAAAGCGCTCCATAGAGCCAAATGGCGCACGGTGTATCATTACCGGGCGTTTGCGGGTATTATCGCTGTCTACATATTCCAGCTCAAAACGCTCTGGCAGGTTGTAATCTACCTGTATAGTTCCTAATTGCCATTTACGTCCCAGTGCATCGCGTACCATAAAGTCCAGTTTAGGACCGTAGAATGCGGCTTCGCCATATTCTACCACGGTCTTCAGGCCTTTCTCTGCGGCTGCATCTATAATGGCCTGCTCTGCTATCTGCCAGTTCTCTTCACTGCCTATGTATTTACTGCGGTCTTCCTTGTCGCGGAGCGATACCTGTGCGGTATAATCGGAGAATCCGAGCGATTCAAACACATATAGCACCAGGTCTATTACCTTCATGAACTCATTATTCACCTGCTCCGGCATACAGAAAAGATGGGCATCGTCTTGCGTAAAGCCGCGCACACGGGTAAGCCCGTGCAGCTCGCCCGACTGCTCGTAACGGTACACAGTGCCAAACTCTGCAAGGCGCAGCGGCAGGTCTTTATAAGACCGTGGCGATGATTTGTAGATCTCGCAGTGGTGGGGGCAGTTCATGGGTTTAAGCATGAATTCCTCACCTTCCTGCGGAGTAGTAATGGGGCGGAAGCTGTCCTTGCCATATTTTTCCCAGTGGCCCGATGTTACGTACAATTGCTTGCTGCCTATATGCGGGGTGATCACCGGCAGATAACCTGTTTCTATCTGTGCGCGCTGTAAAAACTGCTGCAGGCGCTCGCGCAGCATGGCGCCCTTGGGCAGCCACAGCGGCAAGCCGCTACCTACCTTTTCAGAGAAGGTAAACAGCTCCAGTTCTTTGCCCAACTTGCGGTGGTCACGTTTTTTGGCTTCTTCCAGCAGGGCCAGGTATTCGTCCAGCTCCTTTTGTTGCGGGAAAGTAACGCCGTAGATGCGGGTAAGCATTTTGTTCTTTTCATTGCCACGCCAATAGGCACCTGCAATGTTAGTGAGCTTTACCGCCTTTATAGGCGCTGTAGAAGGTATATGCGGACCGCGGCACAGGTCGGTAAAATTGCCCTGTGTGTAAAAGGTGATGTTGCCATCTTCCAGCCCTTCTATCAGCTCCAGCTTGTATTGGTCGCCCTTAGCAGTAAAATACTCTACGGCATCTTTTTTCGGTACGTCTTTTCTTATATAGGTGCTGTTGGTTTTTGCCAGCTCCTTCATTTTATCTTCTATCTTCTTCAGATCTTCATCGCTTATGGTGCGGTCGCCCAGGTCTACATCGTAATAAAAGCCGCTTTCTATTGCCGGTCCTATGCCTAGCTTCACACCGGGGTACAGCGCTTCCAGCGCCTCTGCCATCAGGTGGGCTGATGAGTGCCAGAAGGTTGCTTTTGCATCTTTATCGTCCCACGTCAGCAGGCGCAGGGTGGCATCTGTATTTATAGGGCGGGACGAGTCCCATATTGCTCCGTTTACTTCGGCTGCCAGCACTTTGCGGGCCAGCCCTTCGCTTATTGATTTAGCTACATCGGCGGCGCTGCTGCCTTCGGCATATTGCCGTACTGAGCCGTCTGGTAAGGTAATGTTTATCATAATAGTCTTCTGAAATGAGTTGCAAATGTACGAATGAACAATGATATGAATAAAAAACCACCGGCAGCACGGCCGGTGGTCAAATGATCACTGCCGTTTTTTAAAAACTGGTGTATGTAAGTTTATATTTCAGCGTATCCGGCCTTCTTATTACGGGCAGGTCTACTGTATCTATACCGCCGGTAATAAAGTCGGGCAGGTAAGATACTCCGGTATGGAAGCCCGTAGTATCGGGGTAGCTGGAATACATGGTAAACTTAATAGTAAATGAGCTGGCGCTGAAGTCTACAACATCGGCATTGTAGATATTAAAAGTAGGCACACTGTCTCTTGTAAAGGTCATGTTCCAGGTACTGTCCAGAATGGGGATCACGCGTACAAAGCCAGGTAATGTATCCAGGAAGCCATGCAGCGTATCCAGCACCAGTATCGGGTTGGTTGATAATGTATCGAAATGGAGTGGGTTAACCGTTGTTGTTGCTGACCATACCAGGCTGAAGCCCCTGTAAAACGACAGGTTGTTGTAGTTGTTAGTGAACTCCCATGTAAACTGCGTAGAGTCGCCATCAGCGGGTGAGCACCTGTTAGAGCCATTAAATACAGCCCCGATAGTACGTGAGTTAAACGCGATATAATCATCGAGATGGCAGGAAGGTACATAGTCGAGATAATTGACCGTAGTGTCCTTACCGCTACCTAATTTCAGGGAGAGGGTGCCGCTTGACAATTTCCATTTTGATGCATGTAATATGTCGTACCGCGTAGTGCTGGTTTGAGTAGGTTTTTTATTACAGGCCGCAAAAATAAAGACTACCGACAAGGTCAGATATAAGTATTTCTTCATTTAATAAGGTATTTAAGCCTAAAACTAATAAATTTAATTGAAGCTAAGTACAGAAAGGGTAAAAATATTGTCCCATCCTCATTGTTAGACATGTGTTCAGGGATTGTGGGTTGGGCGTTTTTTAAGTATTGGTTACGAAAACGGGCTAACAAGATTTCTGCCTTATAGCACTACTTATCCCATTTGTAATATTCCCTGAGTGGCTCAGCCTCGCCAAACCGCCATTCAAAATCAGTGTATGGAAATTTTTTTATTGTCTTATTGTGATAGATCATTTTACATGCTTCGTTTTTCTTCGTGTTATTTTTATTACAATAGATATACATTGTGTCGTTATTGCTCATCCTTTTTGCTGTAATAATTGAGCTATCCTTAATGTAATCCACAATTGATTCAAATTGCCCCATATCAGCGAATGTAGAGTATACGCTTACAGTATCTTTTTTGTTATAAAATAAATCTACCCTCCTTTCACATATCAAGTGAACATTAAAAACCTCAGTCCATTTTCCTGCTTTTTTATCATTCTCATATTTGCCATAACTGTATCGGTCAACATAATTGCCAACAGATAGCACATCCGGAATTTCCGAAGGATTAGAATCCACTTTGTAATAGATCCACCAGCCCTGTTTTTTGCCGGATGAATCTTTACAATTAATATTATCCGGCACAGATGTCGACAACATATGAAACAGTTTCCTGTCAAATTGTTCGCAAGTTTGTGAATAGGCTGTAGCACCGACAAATAAAAAGAACAGGCAGATTGTGTGTCTCATTATTTGTAAAACTAAAATAAAAAAACGGGCCGCACACTTCCACAATGCGCAACCCGTATAATCAGAATTCAAACCAGCTTTTATTGATCAGTTAGTTTTCAGCCCTATCGTGAATGGTGATGCTTAATGTGCCTTTATGCGCCTTTATGCGCACATCCTTGCCTTTGTAGTACGATGCATATTTCCGGTACACCTCTTGCGGTTGTTTTTCACCATTTACATATAGTACGCCATCCTCGGTTTCTACCTTATAGTTTCCGGAGGGGTCTATCAGCCCGTCCTTTTCCATTTTTTTCAGCATGCTCCTATAGTTGGTACTGTGGCCATGCACTTCTTCTATGTCATAGGGTGGTACTGGCGGCACCGGGGGCACTGGTGGTATATGTCCCGGTACAGGTGGCACCGGGGGGACTGGCGGCACAGGCATGCTACCCAGCTTATCCCTTACTTCTTCTAGTGTTTCCCTTGTTTTTTCCAGCGACTTCCGCACTTCCGTATTTATTTCTTTTCTTAGTTTCGGGTCGTTCAGCTCTTTGTTCACGTCATTTATTCCTTTGTTTATTTCATCGCGCACATTGTCCCAGTCTACAGAGTTCAGCTCTTTCTGCATTTCCGAAAAGTCTATACTGGCCACCGCATCCATAGCGGTTTTTACACCGTTCATCACCGTGGTGGTTATGTCGCCATCATCGTCGTTTGAATAAGTGTAGCTGTAAGAATAGGTTTTCTTCTTTTGCAGGTGGGTTCCTGCTGTATCCACATCGGCAAGGTCTTCTTCATCCATTTTACCTCCCGGTGGCGTGTGCGTTGTTTTTTCGGTCACCGTCTTTTTCCCATTCTTATCTACGATCACTTTTTTGGTGTGGTACACGGCTTTGGTAGTATCGCCATCGTCCATTTTAGGTTTTTGTGCAAAGCTGGGTGTGAAGGTGAACATTGCAACTGTAAATGTGATAGCGAGGATAGCAGCTACAATTATAGTGAGCTGGCCGTAATTGATGTTGTTCTTTTTCATTTCCATGATCCTTTTTATGCGGTGAAATAATTGGTTTTTATTGCCGGTGGCAGCCAGTGCCAGGCCCGTATTAGTGGCGCGCTGCTCTTCCAGTATAGCCAGCGCATGGGCATAGGGCAGTGGATTGGCGGCATACGATACTACAAGATCGTCGCAGCAATGCTCCCGCTCCCTGCGCACAATGCGCGATATAAGCCATACAAAGGGATTGAAGAATAAAATGGTCTCGGCAATTACCTGCAGTATATTGATGAGGTAATCGTGCCTTTTTATATGCGCCAGCTCGTGCAGTATAATGGCTTCAAGCTGGTCTGTTGTTAAGTGATTCACTGCGGCTACCGGCAGCAGTATTATAGGCTTTAATGCCCCCAGCATCATAGGCGTATTTATCCTGCGCGACAGGAACAATTTCACCGGCCTTGCTATTTCGAACTGCCGCTGCCAGTAGTCTGTCATATTGGTCCAGTAAGCATCCGGTTGCACCAGGCCTTGCCTGCGTAGTGTGCTCACCTGCCACACATTTACGACAAAGCGTAGCAACATGAATACAAGCCCGAGTGTATAAATAACAATAAGTGCAGGAAAATAACGCTCCAGCTGTGGCAGTATATTGCTTAACAACGGACTTTGTAACGGGTTTCCGGCTATTTCCTTTACCGAGTAAGTAGTGCTTAAACCACTCTCCGCGCCAGACTGCGTGATGTACACCGTTATTCCCTTCAGCCGCTGATACTGCGACACCCACGTATCTGCAAACCACACAAATAACCCTGCCAGTGCGCTTATAGACAGGTAATATTTTACCCGTGCATTGGCATGAGGCATGGCTTTAAGCAACACATATACTGTAGCATACAAAAGAAGTCCCTGCCATAACGAGTAGAGCAGCGCCCATACCAGTGAGTGGGCCAGTAAAGATGTGGTAGCAGATAGTGTGTTCATAATAAAAGGTTTTATTGAGTTATTACGTGCTTTTATCCGAATTTATTAGCTCCCTTTAGGGCCGGGTTTTTTCTTTTCCATTTCTTCCAGGTACTTCTTTATTTCCTGTAGCTCTTTGGTGCTGGCCTTATTATTGCCCAGCGCCTGCATCACCAGTTGCGATGCCGATCCGTTAAACACATTATCTATCATCCGTTTTACCAACTGCCCCTGTGTTTTTTCCTGCGATACATTGGCAGTGTACACATGGCTCTTGTTGCTGGCATCCCTTTTCAGTAATGTTTTTTCATGCATTATCTGCATCAGCTTTAGGGTAGTGGTATAGCCGGCATCTTTGTTTTTCTCCAGTACCTCATGCACCTCGCGCACTGTGCTAGGCCCTTTATCCCAAAGTATATTCAGTATCTCCAGTTCGCTGTCCGTGGGCTTTATTTGTTCCGTCATGGTATGGGTTGATATTGTCTACGAATTATTTCGTAAGCAAACCTACGAATTATTTCGTAAATAAAAATAGTGTGTTGGGATTTAGATTTTTTTTAACAAATGTATTGGGAAATGACACAAGCTATGTGTTTACTGTATGTGCCCTATTGTGCCTATGTGGTTAGCTTAATGACATGTATGCTAACCACATAGGCACATAAGAAACATAGGAATGCACATAGGCACACAAAAAAAGCCGCCCAAAGGGCAGCTTATATCATTAAGAATATTAAGTACTAAATATTAAGCAATGGCAGCAACTCTCTTAACGATACCAGACTTGATATTGCTTGCTTTGTTCTTGTGGATAACGTTGCGCTTAGCAAGCTTATCTATCATAGAGATCACTTTGCTCAGGTTTTGCTGTGCAGTAGCTTTGTCAGGAGATGCTAACAGTGTGCGGATAGCGTTACGGGTAGTCTTACCGTAATAGCGGTTCTGCTCACGGCGCTTTTCACTCTGGCGAATATCTTTTTTGGTTGCTTTATGGTTTGCCATTAATTCTCTTTTTTAAAGGACTGCAAAGGTAATATAGTTAGTTTAAAATACAAAATTAAAGATTTTACAAATAGTAGGTCAGTTTATGGGCGGGTTTTACTTATTCTGTGAATAGTAAACCCTCGACCTCTTGGCTATTGCTTCCTTCTTTGCCAGGTACACATCCAGCTTATCCTTTGGCAGGCGCAGGTTGTAAAATGGAGTAGGGTAGGTACCGTAGGTATACATGTCGTAATCTACATTCCACCGTGCCAGCAATTTTTTATCCACGCCTGTTTCCTGGCTTATTATTTCCAGGTTCAGTGGTTCTGTGATGCGTATCATGCACATATTTTTTACCTCATCGTCGGTATATGGTGTTTTTTTGATGGTAGTAGTGGCTGTGCTTGCTGGTGTCGCCGTTGGCGCTGTTAAAGCAATAGTAGTTCCGGGTTTAGCCGATACTGCTGTTGGCACTGCAGGCACGTCTTCTTCCTTGCCAAATTTAAAATCAACCGGTACACTACCCAGGTTTATGAATTTGCTCAGGTTCTCAAAAATGCTTGCTGTGGCTATGAAGGCTAGCACATGGCCCTGCGTTTCGCGCGGCAGGTATTCTTTTATATCCCAGAAGCTGTGGCTGCCCGTGCGCTCTATTGCTTTTTGCACCGGGGTAGGGCCGCTGTTATAAGCTGCAATTACCAGCAGCCAGTCATTTAGCTGGCTGTAAAGCAGTTCCAGGTACTTGGTAGCTGCTGTGGTAGACTTTAACAGGTCGCGGCGATCATCGTGGTGGCGATTTACGCTCAGACCCATCATTTTAGCGGTGGTCTCCATAAGCTGCCACGGGCCTACAGCCCCGGCCGATGATACTGCATTATGGTTAAGTGCTGATTCTATTACCGCCAGGTATTTAAGCTCCTTTGGCAGGTTCTTTTTCTGCAGCACATCATCTATAACGTTGAATGGCGTGGTACTTTTATTCTGTACGCTGCCCAGTGTATTATAGTGCAGCTCGAGGTATTTGCGGGTAAAATCGTTTACATAATCGTTCTTTTCACCGAAGTACGATTTCTCACCCGCCAGCGGCACGTGATTATATCCTTTTTTACCATCACCTGTAATAGCAGTGGTACCGGCCGCAAGCGGTAAGTTGCTTGCCAGCAGGCCATTTGGCTTTGCTTTGGTGATCGTATCTGTTTTGGTAACCCTGGCGGTACTCTTACTAACGGTCTGCTGTGCGGTCGACGGCACGGCAGCTATTGCGATGAGCAATGCAGGCAAAATATGTTTGTATTGCATGTAATAATCGTTGTTAAAGCGGTTAAGCATGCAACCCTAGGAGAGGGAAGCGTAATAAATGAATTGGGTAATTTGGAGGTAACGGCTAAATACTAAGCGTTATTAGTGGTATTGGTTGGCGCTTGTATCTTTTCTTTGTTAGTATCTTTCATGCCGCTCTCTATTTCGCTTTTAATACCGTCTTTTGCTTCGTTAAACTGGCGGATGCCTTGTCCCAAACCCTTTGCCAGCTCGGGGATCTTCTTGCCACCAAACAACACGACAATGATCAGCAGCGTGATCACTAACTCACCTGCATTAGGCATACCAAACAGCAATTGCGGACTAAGATTTGAAATAGACATCTTAAACAGATTTAAAAAATTAATAAAATAATGTCAAAGCGATAAGTGCAAAGATAAGGTTAATGCCCTAAAAACCATAGGGATTTATCATGCGCGGGTAATTTTAACATGCGCGGCCTGCAAACTGGGGTGAAAATCACGTATCTGTACGGGTTTATAAGTGGGATGATTTTTAATTATATTTAATTAATATACTGTGATAATTCCCCGCAGTCTAGTAACAAATTCCACGTACAAGGACAGGAACAGCGACAAAAAATAATCCCCGGTCGCTATCTTTCGCATATTATATTTTTATTATCCCATCTCAGCGATAGTTACCAAAATAGCCATCAAACCCTTACCCGGTAAGCGTTCTTTCCTTTAGGGGTTTGGCTCTACATATTATCCAGCCGCTGCCGTAGTTGGCTGGTCATGCCACCGGTGTAGGCGCGCCATTTTTCTATTACCTGCTGCATATCGTCTGGCAGGGCAGAATCAAATTGCATCCACTCTCCGGTCTCCGGGTGCGTAAACCCCAGTTCCTTTGCATGCAGCGCCTGCCGCGTAAGTATGCTGAAGCAGTTGTCTATAAATTGCTTGTACTTATTAAATACTGTACCCTTTACAATTTTATCGCCTCCATAAGTTGCATCGCCAAACAAGGGATGGCCCAGGTATTTCATATGCACCCGTATCTGGTGGGTGCGGCCGGTCTCCAGCCGCAGTTCCACAAGGGTTACATAGTTAAATCGCTCCAGCACCTTGTAGTGCGTTATAGCATCTTTGCCATGGTCGCCGTCGGGGAATGCATCCATGATCTTGCGGAAACGCAGGTTGCGGGCTATGTTCACCCGCACGGTACCTTCGTCGTCAACTACATCGCCCCATACCAGTGCTATATAGCGGCGGTGCACCGTATGTTTCTTAAACTGGGCTGCCAGCAGTGTCATAGACTTTTCTTTTTTGCCTATCACCACCAGCCCCGTCGTGTCTTTGTCTATCCTGTGCACCAGCCCTACGCGGTGCAGGTTCTCCATATCTACTTTTTCCTGCTGCAGGTACCAGCTTAGGCCATTTACCAGCGTGCCGGTATAGTTACCGCACCCGGGATGCACTACCATGTTCGCCGGCTTATTTACTATCAGCAGGTCATCGTCTTCGTAAGTAATATTCAGCGGTATCTCTTCGGGTATTATTTCCTGGCTTTCGGGCCGGCGTGTTTCAAATACTACTATGGTATCATTAGGCCTTACCCGGTAATTGGGCTTTACTATCTCATTATTTACCAGTATGTGCCCCTGTTCTATCGCCTGCTGCACCTTGTTGCGGGTAGCGCCTTCCAGTTTGTTCATCAGGAATTTGTCTATCCGTAGCGGCTCTTGTCGGCCAGTAGTTACAATGCGCAGCCGTTCTACAGGCTCATCGGCCGCTTCGGTAATTTCTTCCTCCGGTTCCTCGTCATCCCATACATCTTCTATATCATGTTCATTGGCCATGCTGCAAATATAGCAAATGCTTCATGACCCCATATTATAGCAGGATAAGCGGTCTACAATTTAGATATTTTAAGTTCCCATACCGTTCCGGTAAAATTCCTGTTGAAGAAAAACAGGTCGCCGGAATTTTTTACCTTTCCTACTGCCGGTGTAGGCGGGTAGGTCTTTCCATTGCAGGTAGCGGTAATAAGATTATTGTTCATAGTTATTGATAAATGGTTCTCTGCAGTGCTATCCAGCATAAACACAGCGCCATTTACCCATGCAGATCCATTGCCATATGCAAACCGGTACTGTGCATCGTTATCGCCATATTGTGCTATCGCAAATCCTTCAAACGAATTGTTGATGTTACTGAACAGCGCCGAGTTTTTGGCCGTTTTATATTTTCCCAATGTTATTACTAGCTCCATAGTGAAATTATCCGGCAAGGTTATTTTTTCTGACGGGCGCAGGAGTTTGTTAAATTCACCATCGCTGTTGTAGTACACCGTATTAGCATCTGGTTTTAATTTGTCCACATAATCCTTGCCATGTGTCAGCAGCAGCATAGAGCTGTCTGAAGGCAGTCGTTTCCGCATTGTGGTGTTTTGTGCAAGTGCTTTTATTAAAGCATTGTGGTAAAGGCCCTGGTTGTTCCGGTTAAATATCATCGGGTGGTCTGCATCATAAATTATGGGGTGCTTTGTATTCCTTACCGTATCCAGTATAGAATTGAAATCCGACGCCAGCAGTATTTCCGTTGAGCTCACGAGGTTCATGGGGTTGTAATAATGCCCGGCTGCGTAATAGTAGCCTTCATTGTTGAATGCCAGTATTAGCACTGTATCTTTTTCTGCAACGTTAGCCTTTAGGAAACTGATCTTTTGCTCCACCCGGCTATTAGGCGGTATCGTCGGGTTGTTATTTTCCGTAACTAAGGCATGGGTAGATGGAAGGTGTGAAAGCATAGAGAATGCCCCATCGGTAATAAACATAAAGGGTACCGCGAAGAACAGGATTATTTCGTGCATCTTCAGCCTGAAAATGCCGGCAGATTGTATCCGCGCCTGCATTTTATTGCAGAAGATACCCAGGCAGATAATTGCCGGGTGCATTACCAGGCAAACGTTAGTATCCCACGAGCGCCCCTCGAAATAAACAAAAAGCCCTGCCCCCAGCACAAAGAGATACGCGATAGTGCCAGCTTCGGGTGTTTTTATTTTCTTCAGGTGATACATGCAGTACACACAGGCAGCAACATAGGTAAGGGCCGTAATATTCCAGAAGTGCAAAGCGATCATCGGTATCATATAGAAGCCCGACACATAGTATAGCTTTTGGTAGGCAAAGAATTGTTTAAAGTCGGGCCACAAACCAGACCGGGTTTTGGTAATGAGCATGAACATTAGCAGCACGAATAAAAAAGCGCCTATCATCCATGCTGCATACTTGCTGCACCTTTTTACTGAATCTTTTAAAGAAGAAGTATCGATACCTGAATAAAGCAACCCGACGAATGTAGCGCCATAAGTCACTATGCCGGTATCTGCGTTCCAGAAGATGGCGCATGCTGCGCATAAAGCCAGCAAGGGTATTAATATCCTGCGCACATTTAATGTGGCTGCCTGGCAGGTAACAAAAAGGAAAAACGTAATAGATGGGAACACCATCCTTATAGGGTCGTATTGGTAATAATAGCGTGGTGTGGCCTCTAATGGCAGCCTTATTTGCCAGAATTGCCAGAAGACCAGGCATAGAAATACCAGCATTGAGATCACGTCCTGCTTAATAAGTTTCTTTATGCCAAGGTAAAATAGCAGGAACGCCCCACCATTTAAAACGCCCATCACCACACCGAATTTATAAGCGCTCATACCTATGATCTTAAATACCGGCAACAGAAACAGTGCATACATGCCGTACTGCGCATTTACATTCACCAGTAGCGACTTGCCCGCAAATACCTGTGTTATGGAATAAAAGACCGCATTGGTTTCCATCAGCCTGTCCCACGACTGCACCTCCAGGTTAAATATATCGTACAGATACAGGTCGTAGATAACAACAGCTACAATAGCATAGGTGACAATAGAAACAGCAAGCACCATAGGCTTTTTAAAGCGAAGCCTCTCTGCTTTTAAATAAATAATGACCAGGTAGGTAAATGCAGCATAGCACAGAATACCCACAAAAGGATCGAGCGAGCCTATGAGGTTTTTTTCAAAAAAGATGGTATTAGTAGTATCAGGCATGCATATGAGCTTTCCCTTTAGCAGTGCGATGACATAAATAAGAAAAGCAACAAACACACCCATATTGACCATAAATGCCGTTGACGTGTTCTTCTGAAAATAGCCTTTGGCTTTATGTATAAGCGTATATGCAGCAAATACAAACAGTGGTGTAGTTAATATCGATAACTGGTATTGCAGCCGCTCCACCGGCTCTGGGTAAAAATCTTCTGGTGGCACTACTGCCAATGGTAATATATGGGTAAGTATAGCCGAAATGTCGGGGGTATAAAGGGTGTAGATGCAATAGTTAAGCACATACAGGCAAAACACCGTAGTTAATAGAGTAAGTAAAATGATAGCGAGGTTTATCCTTAAGTTATTATTGATAATAATATCGCTGGCACCGGGCGCAGTTAAGTTGTCGTTACTGCTGCCTGTGGTTGGCTTTTTGGTTTGTTTTGTGCTCACAGGGTATTTTTTATTTCTTCGCAGAAGGAAGGTTATGGATAAGGTTTTTAGCCGTTAAAAATAAAAACATTTTTGAATTTACTATCTTCTTTTATTGATGATACTATACGTGTCGAAATTATTTTTACTTTGCAAAACGGTTAAACCAATATTGATGTCAAAGAAAAAAAATAATCAGGAGAAGAGTGAGGTAAAGCAACAGCCTAAAGAAGCGCAGGTAAAGACGCAGGTAATAGAAAGTTCGGGGAGCGATTTTTTTACACAGAAACTAAAAGGAAAAGAAATATACGTTTTGCTGGCTGCAGTGGTTCTTGGCTGCTGCCTCGTTTTTAAAGATTTCATAACATCAGAAAAGGTTTACCTGTTCAAGGACATTGGCAGCGACACTATTAATATCTATTTTCCCTGGCTTACACAGATCAGCGATTATGTAAAAGCAAACGGAGTACCAACCTGGACATTCTCGCAAGGGCTAGGGCAAAATGTTTTCCCGTTATGGCTCGGAGATTTTTTTGCAGATGCCATCACAATGTTTGATAAGGACAAAATACCTTACCTGCTCGCCTGGGGCGAAATGATCAAGATCGTACTATGCGCGTTTGTATTTTATAAATACCTGGCCGAAATGAAGCTAAACGCTTTTACGGCGTGCCTTGTGGCGTTCCTGTTTGCATTTAGCGGCTATGTTATTTTAGGCGGTGGCTGGTTCATATTTTCGGCCGAGGCGCTCGATGTTGCTATAATATTATATGGTTTTGAGCGCTGGCTGCAGCGTGGTCGTTTCCTGTGGCTGGTTGTCGGCTTTACATTATTAAGTTTCCTGCAGCCATTCCTGTTGTTTGCTTATGCCCTCTTTTTTGCGGTGTACATACCTGTCAGGTTCAATGATGTAAGGCCGGCAGAGTGGCGCAAATTCCCATTATTTATTATTAAGACTGCCGGGTTATGTGTAATTGCGGTAGCTATCAGCGCCTACCAGCTTTTCCCTGATCTGCTGCAGTATATAGAAAGCCCCCGCGTAGGCGGTGAGGCCGGCCTTGCCGCCCGGTTAAAGGCGCAACCCATGTTTGATGTGGCTGATCAGCTGTTAAGGTTTACCACCACGTTCAGGTTTTTCGGCAGCGATATGCTGGGTTCCGGTACAGCATACCAGGGCTGGCAAAACTACCTCGAAGCGCCTATTTTTTATTGCGGTATCCTGTGCCTCGTTACGTTCCCGCAACTCTTTGCAAGCGGTACCAGGCCGCAAAAGATCGCTTACGGTATTTTTGGAGGGCTGTTTTTCCTGCCGATCATTTTTCCGTTCTTCCGGTATTCGTTCTGGCTGTATGCCGGCGATTATTTCCGTACCTTCTCTTTGGTGATCGCGTTGCTACTTTTAATATTCACTGCGCGTAGCCTTAATTTTATTATCACTACCCGCAAGGTAAACCTCATAGTGCTAGGCGTAACTGTACTGTGCCTGCTGGTATTATTATATACACCCAATGAGCAGTTTGCCCAGGGTATCAATACAGGCTTGCGGTCTTTTGCTACTTTATTGGTCGTCCTTTATGCTGGTTTGCTGGTGGGTATTACACGGGGTGGAAGTATAAAGACATATTCGTTTGCGGCGCTGGCAATTATCGTTTTTTTCGAGATGACCTACTTTTCTTCACAAACGGTGAATGAGCGCGATGTGGTTACCAGTGCCGACCTTAAAGAAAAAATAGGGTATAACGACTATACGGTAGATGCAGTAAAATACCTAAAGACAAGCGACAAGAGTTTTTATCGGATTAATAAAGAGTACAGTTCAGGCGTAGCCATGCACCAAAGCATTAACGATGCCAAGGTGCAGGGGTATTATGGCTCAGCATCTTATCATTCTTTTAACCAGATCAATTATATTAAATTTCTCGGCGAGCTGGGTGTGCTTAACCCTAAAGATGAAACAGCCACAAGGTGGGCTATGGGGGTAGGAAGCAGGCCTTTATTATTTTCGCTGACCGCCGGAAAGTATTGGCTCAATAAACGCCCGAATCCTAACCTTGCCAACATGGGGTACGATTCGGTTGCAAGGTTTGGCAATGTGAATGTATTCAAAAACCGGTATGCCTTGCCATTGTCTTTTGCCTACGATACTACTATGCCGCTATCTGTTTTCAGGAACCTAAGCCCGTTCCAGAAGGATGTGTACTTACTGAAGGGCGCTGTAATTAATGATGATGATAAAGAACTGCTGGAAACGGGTAAGAAATTTGAACTGGCCGATACTACAGTTCCGTTTTCGCTCGATCAATATGGGAAATATGTGGCTGAGCTACGCAAAGACACTTTATCTGTTACACAGTTCAAAGAAAAAGACATTAAAGGCAATATAAACCTCAGTGCACCAAAAGTGCTGTTCTTCTCCATTCCGTTCGACGAAGGCTGGAAAGCTAAAGTGAATGGGGCGGATGCAAAGCTGCATATCGTGAATTGCGGCCTTACCGGTCTGAAATTACCTGCCGGAAAAAGTGAAGTAGAACTGCACTTTGAACCAAGGTATATGAAGACGGGCGGAATGGTGTCGCTGGCAGGTATTGCAGTTTTTATAGGGCTAATAGTTATCACCCTGCCTAAGAAAAAAGAAAGTGTAGAAACGGAGTAATAATAAGTTGCTATCAATTTTATTCAATAAATAGCACAATAGAGATCCTGTCATGGTGAGCATCGTCGAACCATGACATCTTAAGTTTACTGATATTGCTAAATAGATAGAAATCTTTTGGGTATGAACCTACTCAACCGGTTCATCAAAATTGATACGCTCTTTCTCAATGACCAGTGGCCGCTTTCTTACCTGTGTGTGTATAGCGCCAATGTACTCGCCTATAACACCTATGAAGAACAACTGCACCGATGAGAAAAAGAAAATACCAATGACCAGTGGTGCAACACCGGCATTAAAATATTTCCAGAAAATAAGCTTGTATATGAGGTAGCAAAAGGCTATCAGCAGGCTAATCATTGCGGAAAAAAAGCCTACAAATGCAGAGAGCCGGAGCGGCAGCTTGGAATGGCTGGTAAAGCCCAGCATAGCAACATCGTATAGCCTGAAAAAGTTAGCGCTTGTTTTCCCAAACTTGCGGTTAGGCTGCACATAAGGTATTTCATACCTCCTGAAGCCCAGTTCTGATACCAGCCCTCTAAGGTAGGGATACTGATCATCCAGGTTCCGGATGATAGAAATGAATTTCTGGTCGTATAAGCCAAAGCCAGTAAAGTTCTTGATGGTAGGCTCGCCATCAGATGCACTGGAAAGTATGTTGTAAAAGAACTTCCTTACAGCAAACATCATAGGATTTTCCTTGCTATGCTCCTTAATGCCGATAACTATCTTATAACCTTCTTCCCACTTTTCTAAAAACTTCGGTATCATTTCGGGCGGCTCCTGGAAGTCAGATACCATATAGATCACTGCATCGCCATGGCACTGTATCAGTCCATAAAATGGCGACCGTATCCACCCGAAATTGCGCTCGTTGAGGATCACTTTTACATGCTTATTAGTGGCGGCTATCTCCTTGAGTATTTCGGGCGTTCTGTCTACAGAGCAGTTATCGATGAGCACATGCTCATAGGTGTATTGGGGAAGTTGCTCAAATATTTTACCAATAGTCTCAATGAGCGGGCGCACATTGCCTTCTTCATTGTAACAGGGTGTTATAACAGAGATGTGTTTTTTCATACCAGCGATCGATACTTAAGGCAACTACCACGAAAAATGTTCCTCAAAATAATATTTTTTGTTGTTTTACCACTAAGGCTCTATTTTTTGTGATTTAGGGTGCAGCCCTGCAAGCATGTTTTTCGCCATAGTTTCCCTGTCAAGGAATGGAGACAGATCTTCCAGTGGCGGTGATATCAGCGAGCCATCTTTCTGTACAGATAATCCCAGTTTCGGGTAGAAGAACTGCTCGGGGTCCATAAAAACCTCGCATATAGCGGCTGTTTCGCATGCCATAAGCTCCGGCAGCATTTTGTCGGCATCTTCCCAAGTTCTTATCTGCCATGCCGGGAACCCAAATGCATAAGCCAGCTTACTAAAGTCAGGGCAGGAAACACCGGAATTTTTATTTACACCCGCATACCTGCCGTGCGCAATATTTTTCTGCGTATGCTTGATCATCAGGTAGCCATCGTTGTTGAATATAATGATCTTCACTGGCAGCTTGTAGTGGGCAATGGTTTGCAGTTCCTGCAGGTTCATCATCATGCCGCCATCGCAGTTAAGGCATAGCACTTCGCCCTTGTTCCTGGCAAACGATGCGCCTATTGCAGCAGGTATGCCATAGCCCATTTCGCCAAGGCCTGTTGAGGTCATTAGCTTCTGACCAGGTTTTATCTTCAGTACCTGGTGGCCGCTGAGCAGCGCAGTGCCCATATCGGTTACTACCACCTGGTCTGGCTTGAAGTCTTCGTTTAGCCGCTGCATGAACTTGTACGAATTAATAAAGCCCTTAGTATCCGCATGTTCTTTATCCACCCATGGGAAGTCCGCTTTATATTGGTTGCAGCGTTTTATCCATTCGCTAAAGTGGTTTGCAGCAAAAGGTTTTGCCTTTACTTCACCCAGCAGCGCGGTTAAAAAATCTTTAGCGTCAGCATGAACAGTTCTGTTAAACCGGTCAGGATATTTGTCAAGTTCTGTAGTGTCTATATCCACTACTGTTATTTTAGCTTCCCGTGTAAGCTCGGTAATATCATAGCCTACCTGCGGAATAGCCATGCGGTTTCCTATCGAAAGCAGGTAGTCGCAATTCTGTAAAATAAAGTTGGCAGCGCGCTGGCCGTAAACGCCGGCCCTGCCAAATAATAATGGATGGTCAGAGTCTACCATATCAATGCCTGCCCACGATACAAGATAGGCTGATGGTATTTTGTCCATCAACTCTGTGATCATGCTTTCGGCGCCGGCAAGTTTTATCCCATGTCCCAGCCATATCACCGGTCTTTTTGAAGCGGTCAATTCATCTACGATCTCCGCTACAGCCTTGTTTAAACTCTTCGCCGCCTTTTCCTGTATTTCCGCATCGGGCTGTCCAGGCGTGAAGTGCAGGAAATCATCTTCTTCTATAAACGAAGACTGTATATTCATAGGTATATCTATCCAGCATGGGCCCGGGCGCTGATCGAGTGATATCCATAGCGCTTTCTCTAACTCGTAAAGCGTCATCTCCGGCGACATTACCCTGTTGGCATACTTGGTTATCTTCTGCACCATGAAGGAGCTGTCGTAGCCCTGCACACCATACATTCTTAAATGGTTGCCGGGATGTATGTACTTAGAATTCTCGTTGCCAGATACCACGAGGCAGGGAATAGAGTCGGCCCATGCGCTCAGCACACCGGTAATGCCATTGCTCGATCCTGCCCCTGTAGTGAGCACAGAAGCGGTTACTTTGCCACATGTACGGTAATAGACCTGCATGGCCATACAGGCAGCCTGCTCATGGTGCACACAAACCATTTCTATATCGTGGTTTTGATACACAGAGTCGAATATATGCACATTGCCTGCGCCAATTATCCCAAACAAGTGGGTCATGCCGTTTTTGGCAAAAAATCCCGCTATTGCGTCGCTTACCTTTACCTTCATTTATGTAATTATATATATCGTTAAAAACGCTTGTGGAGCCATTAATTATTGCGTCCTTTGTCTATACTGTGCCATTCCATAGAGCGGCGTATAGCATCTTCCAGGTTTACGGTCACCTTTAGTTGCAGCTCCTTGTTTGCTTTATCTACATTAGCCACCATCTTTCGTTCATTGCCGGTAGCATTATTGCCTATAGATGTAATTATCTGCGGCTCATTTTTGAAATAAGACCGTATCATTTTAGCAAGAGAAAGCAAGTCTATTGGTTCAGGGCTGCCTACGTTGTACACTGCGCGTGGCTTGGCATAGGCGGTCATATGCAATATCCAGTTAGCAAAATCAGAAGCATACATAATGCCCCGTGCTACCGCGCCATCGCTCATAATATTTATAGGCCCGCCCCGCAGCGCCTCCTGCATAAAGTTGGTCACCGCCCAGGGTAGTTCCAGCGACTGGTATGGGCCTACAAACGAGAATGGCCTGGCTACAGATATGGGCAATTTCCATTCTGTTAAGAAAGAAGCTGCTGCTGCTTCGCAAGCCCTTTTAGATTCTGCATAAACCGAATTGGTGTCAAAAGGAGATAATACACCGCCAAATGAATCTTCTTTTATGGATTGTACTTCTGCCGAATGCTTGCCGTATACTGATGATGAGGACACCAGCAATACATTCTGTATGGCAGCCAGCTGGTTGGCAAGACGGAATATTTGCAGTGTTGCATTAATATTATTCTCAAAAGACAGGGTAGGGAAGCTCGCAAAATGGTCCCTGTTGGATGTAGCCGCAGCATGAATAATGTGAGTAGTATCGTGCGGCAGCTCAGAGAGATTTCTTACATCTACAGATTGAAAAGTAAATTCTTTGCGTTTTGCAAGATGCGGGTACTTTGCCATGAAGCCAGTCAGCGACCGGCAGGCTATTGTTACCTTTATCTTAAAGTCAAACTCATCATTGAGCCCGCAGATAAGTTCCTGCAGCCACAGGCCCAGGAATCCGCAGCCACCGGTAATATAAATGCGTGAATTGCGTAAAGGCTCAGGTAACTGGCTGTGCATCTCAAAAATATTCAGCACATCCTGCTTCACGATATCTACAGGCTTCTTGATCGATGCCATAAGTTTAAATACTTTAGTTGTTCTTATTAGCTAATTCGGTTGCTACTTCCAGTATCAGGTCTTCCTGGCCGCCTATCACTTTCCTCCTGCCCAGTTCAAAAAATACATCCTTGGGGTTCACTTTCAGTTCCTTCGATATACGCTCCACTATCTTGGCAAAGCCTGAGAATATACCAGTAATGCCGCTAACGATAGTTGTAGAGTTGCTGTAAGGAAGATTTTTTGCAAACAACTGCCGCGCAAGGTCTGATGTATCCAGCACTTTATACAAGTCAAGGTTGCTATCCATTTTCAGCTGGAACATGGCGGCAGCCATTAATTCGATTGGTGTGTTGCCCGCGCCGGCGCCAAATCCACAGGCGGTAGCATCTACTATGGTTGCACCCACATTAATAGCGGTAAGGGAATTGGCCACGCTCAGCCCCACATTATTATGCGCATGAAAGCCTACCGGTACTACCAGGTGATTGACCAGGTGACCTATTTTTGACTCTACATCTGTTGGCAAAAACGCACCGGCAGAGTCCATCAGCACAATAGCTTTGGCACCGTACGACTGCATTTTCTGCGCCTCCTCCAGCAGCACTTCTTTAGACGCCATATGCGTCATCATCAGTACGCCCCATACTTCCTTGCCCTGTGCGCGCACATAGTTGATATGCCGCATGGTAATGTCCGCCTCTGTACAATGTGAGCCTACCCTAAAGAGGTCTACTCCTATGTCCATCGCCTGCTTTATCTCGCGCTCTATGGTAGCAAAGCCCGGCATTACATGTACACTAAGTTTCGATTTCTTTCTTTCCAGCACATTGGGATCCTAAGCTTAGAATTCCACGTGGACAAGTTGTCGCG
>JADMIO010787509.1_pt1 | contig 90163 bp, 75 predicted proteins | sample 8958161 | NCBI WGS metagenome assembly JADMIO01 (sample SAMN16585339, study PRJNA669376) | soil metagenome | isolation source: Crop rotation soil | place: USA: Cullars Rotation, Alabama | collected 2011
CCGCGACTTCAAGTCACGTGAATTCCAAGCTTCGGATCCCACTGTGCTGGAAAGAGGCCGCTGATGAAACTGAACACCTCGCCGAGTGAGACTCCGTCCCTGGAACGAAGCCTCTGGGCCAAATCAAACTGCGATCGCTCCGAGAAAAGGAGTTGCCCGCGCGGTCCGCTGCAATTCGCCGGCGATAATAGAAATACTTGTTGTGGTTCCATTATTTCGCTGATCAGCCCGCGAATCCGACCTTTTTCTTGACAGTTTTAGTGAGCGATTGTTTCACCGATCCGATTTTCGCCCACGGGTCCTTCTTCAGAGAATCAAGTCGCTCGGCGAGGTTACGGATAGTGAACTGGTCCGAATGAATTGCTGGCGTCAATTCATCCCAGGACAGCGGCACCGAGACCGTCGCGTGCGGCTTAGCCCTGGTCGAAAAGGCGCAAATGGCGGTGGCACCACGACCGTTGCGGAGATAGTCGATAAAGATCTTCCCCTTGCGTTTGGCCTTTGACATGTTGGAAACGTAGTGGTTCGGATCAGCCTGCTCCACCAGCTCCGCCACGTGTTTGCTGAAGGCTTTCACCTCATCCCAGTCGCTTCGCCGCTGCAGTGGTACGACGATGTGAAGACCTTTGCCACCGGTCGTTTTCACGAAGCTTTTGAGGTCAATCTCTTCGAGAAAGCTCCTGATCTGCTGCGCGCTCTCGACGACACGCGGCCAGGGCACAGTCGGGTCCGGATCGAGGTCGAAGAACATGCGGTCGGGAAGTTCGAGCTTGTCGGCACGCGATCCCCAGGCATGGATTTCCAGCGCCCCGATCTGGGCAAGGGCGATCAGGTCTTCGACCTCGTCGACCACCAGATAGTCGCGCAGCTTGCCTTTTTCCTTCACCGGTACGCGGCGGAGGTCTTTAGGCGTGCCGACGGCGGGGTGCTTTTGGAAGAAACACTCTCCACTGGTGCCTTCTGGGCAGCGGACCAGCGACAACGGCCGATTGGCCACGTGCGGCAACATCCAACGGGCGACACCGAGGTAATACTGAGCCACTTCGAGTTTGGTGATATCCTCCTTGGCATAGAGCAGCTTGTTGGGACTGGTCAGCCGCACGCCGCTCAGTGTTCCTTCTCCCGCCGGACCGCCGGCGATGAACTGCGATTTGGTCTTCGTCGTCCGGGTCTTCCCTTTCTTTACCGCCCCGTTTGTGGCTTGGGCGGTATTGCCGGCAATGTCGCGTACCACCATCTTTGCCGCCTTATCTTCTCTTAGGCCCAAAAATGCCGGATGGCGCAACTTCCCATCGTGCGTCCATTCGGTGAATGCGACTTGACCCACCAGCCGCGGGCGCACCCACAGCGCACCGCGGGCCTCGCCCGTTGTCTTGCGAAGGTCCGAAAAAGGAGACTCGTCTTGTCGCAACTCGTCCAGCTGCTGCCGCAGCGAGGCCAGCAGTTTTTCCGAGAATCCTGTGCCGACCTTGCCGGCATAGAGCAATCGATGGTTATTATCGTAATATCCGATGAGGAGCGCGCCAAAGCCTTTGCGATTTCCCGGATCGGTGAATCCGCCGATGACGAACTCTTCGCGCTGTAGCGCTTTTACTTTCAGCCAGTCCGGGTTGCGACCACTGGTGTATGGTCGGTCGCGCAGCTTGCAGATGATTCCCTCTGCTTTCAGCTCGCTTGCTTGTTTGAAGAACTGCGGACCGTTGCCAACAAAGTGTTCGGAGTACCGCACGGGGCCATCTTGCCCCACAGGAAGCAGCTTTTTTAAAAGCTGCTTTCGATCTTGGAGCGGTGCTTTTCGCAGATCGATGCCGTCGAGGTAAAGTAGATCAAAGACGTAATAGACCAGGTTGCTTACTTTCCCTTCGCTAAAGGCGTTCTGTAGCGCCTGAAAGTCCGTAGTGCCATCCTGCTTAAAAGTGACCACCTCGCCGTCGAGGATCGCTTGCTTCGCGGGCAGTTCGCTTACGTGGCCGGCAAGCGGGGCTAGTCGCTTAGTCCAGCTCTTGTGATTGCGACTGATGAATTCCACCTTGCCGCCGTCGAGATGGGCAACGATGCGGTAGCCGTCGAATTTAATCTCATGGAACCACTGGTCTCCTTCCGGTGCGTCCTTGACCAACGTGGCCAGCTTCACGTCGATGCGGCGGGGCATCGCCGCGCGCTTGACTCCCTCCAGCTTCGCCGAAACGGGAACGGGCTTGCGACGCTTCGCTTTTCGTGTCACCGCCTGCGTCGCTGTGCCTTTCACGCGTGAGCTGGCTCGGTTTGACTTCCAAACCTTGTCCCGATCACTGGCGATGTGGTCGAGGTCGCGGCCGGTTGCGACACTCCGAGGCTGGTCCACCACGATGTCGCCAGCGGTTGAAGGTTGTGCCTTTTCATCTCGCTCTTTGAACAGGAGCCATTCGTTGTCTTTGCCGGAAGCTGACCGGGAACTCTTTACTAGCATCCAGCCGCCCTGCAGCTTTTCTCCTAGTAGTCGGAATTTCAGCTTGCCGGTGCGATAGCCGACATGAGGGTCACCGACGGGCTCCCAGCTTCCCCGATCCCAGAGCATGACCGTCCCGCCGCCATACTCGCCTTCGGGAATGATGCCCTCGAACTCGCCGTATTTGACGGGGTGGTCTTCGACGTGCATTGCCAGGCGCTTTACCTTCGGGTCCAGCGACGGACCCTTTGGCACGGCCCAGCTTTTTAGGACGCCATCCAGCTCCAGTCGGAAGTCATAGTGGAGATGGCTCGCGGCGTGCTTTTGGATGACGAAGCTCCAACCGCTGGTCTTGGCAACTTTGGCAGACGGCTCAGATGTGCGTCGGAAATTCCGCTTCCGCTGGTATTCGCGCAGGCTCATAGAAGTGCATCACAGTCATCTTCAAAGGACTCATTTGCGCTTGCGGTCGCCCTTGTCACCTTGACCGGATTTAACCGCCTTCTTCGCTTGACGCTTGCGGTCTTGGGCTAGCGACTTGCCGACATCGTCGCTCTCATTGAATTTGCCTTTGGGGTCGCGGCGCACGAATCGCTGGTCGCGTCCCGTATCGATCAATTCCCGTTTCGCGTCCCTCTTGGCGCTTTTCTTTCGGGCTGTTTTCTTTCGAGTGGTGGGTGTGGCCGCAGCCTTCTTCGTTGCCATGAGCGATCTCCTTAAGCTGATCGTTTGCCTTTGCGAAGCTTCTTTGACGAACGTCGCGGTTTCGCATGGGCCACGCTTTGTTTCAGTGCATCCATAAGATTGATGACCTCGGGCTCTTGTTCGTCATCGTCTGGAGCGGTGATTTCTTTGCCTTTCTTCTTCGCTGCGATTAGTCTTTCCAGGCGTTCCCGGTAGTTGTCGTCGTAGGAGGTGAAATCAAAGTCGTCCGTATACCAGGCGTCGATGAGGGTTTGGGCGAGCTTCACCTGCTTGGCCACTCCCGCAGCACGCCTGGGCTTAGGCAGCACTTCGGCCGGTGTTCTGATCTCCTCGTCGTAATTCAGCATGGCCATGTGCAGCCGGCCGTCGAACGGGCGTAATGCCACCAGCTGATCTTTGCCCGAAAATACGATCTGGCCGATCCCCCAGCAGTCGGCGCGATCCATCGCTTCGGCGATGATTGCATAGGGCTGTTGCGAGGCGGGACCATCGGGCACGAGATAATACATCCGCCCGTCGAAATAAACCGGGTCGATGGACGCCGGGTCGACAAATGCATCAATGGTGAGAGCGCGTTCCTTCTTGGTGCGCACCGCGTCAAGTTCTTCCGGCTCTACTTCAATGTATTTGCCCTTACGATGCTCAAAACCCGAGACGATTTCGTCACTCGGCACCTCGCCATGAACCGGACACACTTTCTGGTAGTGAATGCGGCGATGGCAGGTGGCATGCAGTTGATGGAAGTGGATGTCGCTTTGCTGCCGATTCAGCGCATTTACCGCCTGAACCGAAAACGAGACGAGCCCGAACGTGAGATTACCCCGCCAGCTAGCCCGGAACTTCGGTGTGCTTTTTCGTTTGGCTGCCATGCGAGCCCGAAGAGCATACCACATGCCAAATAATAATGGCCTGGACGGGTCTAGTCCACCGCTCCGCATGCCTAGCACGGCGCGATTTCTCCCTCAACAATTACCCATGCCTATTTTGCGATTTTCTCGACCGCCGCTATCCTGGCCGGCATGACATGCCGTCGCAGTTCATTCGATTCCGAGGTCGAAACTCACGCCCTCGAAAGCGTGGTCGAAAAAATCGCCGCACACCACGGTGTTCAACTTACTGAGTTCCGTTATGCCAGCTACCGTTACCGGATCGGCGATCGTGGACGTACACGGCCGGCGGGAGCACCTGGTTGAGGGAAGCTGGGAGGCGGAGCGGTGATTGCCTGCAGCGCCGTCGACTTAGGTCGCTCAGGAGTCGCGGGCCGGGGCGGCTCTACTTAGTGGGTGCGCCGAGGACGTAAGCGGCCATAGAAAGCCTATTCAGTCGAATGGAATGTTGGCCGTAGCAGAGCTTTCTGAGGATCTCATCCGGACGGGCATACCAACTCCCCCAAGAAAGCGGAGAGTCGCCGTTCATGTCCTTGGCGTGACGTCTGGCTCCTGCATCGAGTAGCAATTGAATCGTTCCTTCATTAACGAAGGCGGCGGCTCGATGTAACGGCGTTTCGCCCTTCGTTCGGCAGTCTCTCATGAATCCCCCGGTTTCGGCTGCAGGCCTGGTGGCGCAATTCGGATTTGCTCCGTTCGATAAGAGCACCTGAAGTACCAAGTCGTGCCTTAGCCGTTCGGAAGTACAAAGGGCGGCATGCAAAGGAGTCTCTCCCGTATCTTCAAGGGGCCGATTTACATCCGCCCCTTGTTCAATCAGGAACTCGCAAAGCTTCCAATGGCCATGGAACGCCGCCCCGCTAAGATCAAGGTTGTCGCCCAGCGATGCGAGCGGTGCTCCGCTGGCGATCAGGAATTTGATGGCGCTCGCGTCGCCATAGTACGCACACAATCTCGTCAGTGGCGTATCGTCGTTGTCCGATGAATCCGCGGGGCTTCCCACGGCCAGGTACTCGAACACCAAGTCCGTGCGTCCATCCGCGATTCAACGAAGTAGATTGTTCATGCTCGATCCGCAAGAATCAGGAACTGATTGCGCTAAGTCGCGCCGATTCTATCACCGACGAATTCCGATTGCACCATTCGCCCATGGAAAAGGCGGGCAACTGCGGGAAAGCGAAATTGGGATGGTTGAATTGAGCGCGCACCCTGATCCCGCTGAAATCGCTAAGGTCAAATACCGCTCACTCTTCGTCGTTCGGCGGGTTCCGGCGACCGGCGTTCTCGCTCGCCCCGGTACGCCAAACGACGCGTCAAATCCGCGAGTAATTCGCGGCTTGACCGAATGAGCTGTTCCGACCGCCGCCTCCGTAGGAGCCAACGATCGTTGATCCGGAAATGGCCTCGGGAGTTGTGAAAACTTGGCCGGGGAAGCTGAGGACCGACGTCGTAGCAGTGTCTCTACGGAAGATTCGACCTCCACCGCCGGAGAATGTCACTCCGACAATAACATCGCCGGACACATCGAATGCTTGCGCCGATTCACTGGCAGGCAGCAAGATCGTTTCGTACGCCGAGCCGCTGTAACGGAATGCTCGCGTATTGGACGACGCATCGAAGTACCAGCCGACGATTGAGTCACACCGTCGATTTTCCAGGGGACCGTCGATCCGGCAGCGTCGGGAGGCGCGTGATTTAGGTCTGTCACGCTTCCCGATTCATACAGGAAGTGCCCCGACTTGTTGTTAGGGAAGTCGTACCATGTCCCGAGAATCTTGCCACCGGAGATGCCATGGAGCTGCGTCGTCACGTTGCCCGGATAATCAACCGTCATCCAAGTGAAGCCGGCGGGTGCCGCCTGTGGAAATGCTGCGATCAGGCAAAGTGCAATCACGAAGGCAATCGTTCGGGCAAGCGACATTGGAACGGCTCCTTGGGGTGATGCTGCACAGTCTATCGCTCACCAGCAGGCGATGGCCAGAAAAACCGCGAAACGGCGTACAAAAAGCGGTAGTATATTGCTCGCCGGAAGTGGAGCATTCCGCCAACCCCCCGCCGCTGCCCGATAGTCCTGGGGTATAGCGAGTTGAGACCGCACGATTAGCTCAGAGACGGTGTCGCGAGCGGGGGCGGCGGTCACAATACGGCGGCCGGGGTGCTACCCCGGTGCCAGGTGACGTGCATCCGGTGTTTCAAATGCCGTAGTTGGGAGTGTGTCCTCAGTGGAAAGTCAGCGATGGGAAAGACCCCGGCCGGTGCGAGCAGGGCCGCCTACATGAACCATCCAAGGCATACGCGGCAGGTTGCCAGAACCGCGCGCTAAGCAAAAAATAAGTTAAATGCACATTTCCGCGGTCGTCCGTCGCGGACGCTTATCGCGGATTTCCGCGACGGTCATAGGCCTGCGGTACATAAAAATTCAGCGTGACCATCGGCTTACGACCTGTGTTTTCGATCTGGTGGAGTTCCCGGCGCTCGATGATCAGCAACGAATTGGCGGCTAATTCCACGCGTCGCAAGCTTTTCCGGGCCTTTCCGATGCGGGCCACACCGCGACCAGCGATGACAAACAGCCATTGTTCATTGGCGGGATGCTCGTTGCTGGGCTCGTCGTCACTCGTGCCGCCTGGTGGCAAGGTCATCATGGCCGCCTGGGCCTGAACCGTAGTGGCTAGCAGTTGGAATTCGCCGCGCTTCCAGCCGGTCTTGATGTGCTTCATGGGAGGCCTCTTCGCGAAGCGGTGCAGGGCGCAGTTGAATTATCCGGATTGCCCCTTATTCTATTTTGGAGGTTCGAGAATGTCCTGGAAAAGACACTAGTCGGCGTGTCAGGATCGGCCTAGCGCCGGAGCTAGGAAGTCCTGAATCCCAACCTGCCGGGTCGGTAAAGTGAAACGGCTATCGCAGCCCTTCTTGAGTTCCCCTCCGTCGCGGGCCCTGTATGCCTATACGGTCGGCCTGGTGATCGTGGCGGCGATAATCCGCTGGGCGCTTCAGCCATGGCTGCGCGACGAGTTTCCCTTTATCACCTTCTTTTTTGCCGTGCTTGCCGCTGCCTGGATGGGCGGTTTTCGCGCGGCAATCTTGGCGACCGTCCTCGGCGAGCTAGCAGGCTGGTATCTGTTTGTCCCGCCGGCCTTTAGCTTTGGCCTCGCGAACTGGGGATACGCTGTTGGTCTCGGACTCTTTTTTTTGGTGGGCAATGCGGTCGCGGCCTTCGGCGGCTGGATGCGGGCGGCAGAGCGACGCGCCCGAGAAGCGGAGCGGCAGCTGCACATTGTCACCGATTCCATGTCGGCTCCCGTCACTCGCTGCAGTCGAGACCTGCGATATCTGTGGGTCAGCACGGCCTATGCGAAGTGGCTGGGCCGCACACCGGAAGAGCTGATGGGTCAGCAGATCGTGGATGTCTTAGGGCCGGAGGCCTTCGCACAGATCCGGCCGCACATCGACGCGGTGCTCGCTGGCCATGAAGTGCATTACGATGAGCGGGTGAACTTCCGCGGCCTGGGATGGCGGTGGATTGAGGCCTGCTACACACCGACTTGGACCGTAGACGGCAAGCCGGATGGCTGGGTGGCCGTGGTGACCGACATTGACGAACGGAAGCGTACGGAAGAGGGATTGCGCGAAGCCGACCGCCAGAAGAATGAATTCCTGGCCACCTTGGCCCATGAGCTACGCAATCCGCTGGCCCCGCTGCAACATTCCTTCGAGCTGTTGCGGATCGCGCCGGATGACAGGGCCGTCCGCGAGCAGTCATTGACGGTCATGGAACGGCAGCTCCGCCAGATGGTGCGGCTGATCGACGACTTGTTGGAGGTCAGCCGAATCAGCCGGAACACGTTAGTGCTCCGAAAAGAGCGAGTGGAGTTGACGACGATCGTGCAGCAATCGCTGGAGGCCAGCCGAGCTGTCATCGAAGCGTCCCGCCAGGAACTGCACGTGGACGTGCCGACTGAGCAGCTGTATCTGGATGCCGATCCGGTGCGATTGGGACAGGTCTTCGGGAACTTGCTGGCCAACGCCAGTAAGTTCACCCCCGCAGCCGGTAAGATCACCTTGACGGTTACTGCGAAGGACAAGGAGGCCGTGATTCGCATTTGCGACACCGGCATTGGCATTCCACCGGAACGCCTGTCGGACGTCTTCCAAATGTTTTTCCAGGTGGACCCGTCGATCGTCCGCTCGTACGGCGGCCTGGGGATCGGCCTGACGATCGTGAAACGGTTGGTGGAGAAGCACGGGGGAACGGTGGCCGTTCATAGTGAGGGTGAGGGCCGGGGTTGCGAAGTCACCGTACGGCTTCCGCTGTCCGATCCGCCTTCGCTCCTGGCACCCGTGAGCAGACCGCGGGTCATCCAGCCGCCACCACGGCGGCAGGCGCTCGTCGTCGACGATAACCGCGACGCAGTACAGGCGCTGAGTTTATTGTTGCGACTCAGTGGCCATGACGTCCGCTCGGCCTATTCCGGACAGGAGGCCTTACAAGCAGCGGAATCCTTCCGGCCAGAACTGATCTTGTTGGATCTCGGCTTGCCGCAGATGAGCGGCTATGAGGTATGCGAAACGCTCCGCCGCGAACCCTGGGGGAAAGAGCTCGTGATCGCGGCGCTCACCGGCTGGGGCCAAGAGGAAGATCGCAAGCGCACACAAGCGGCCGGCTTTGATGCCCACTTGGTAAAGCCAGTTGATCACGCGGCGCTGACGTCGCTCTTGGAGAATGGTCACGCTCAGAAAACTAACTGACGACGCCTAGCCGTCGCGGCGGCACACGGGAGGCCAATTTTTTAGCGGCGGCTCGTCACCATGCACGCCTAGCACAGTGGGCTGCACTAGAACGGGAGGCGACGCAATACGTACGGCCGTGATTGTCCGGCGGATTGAAAATCAGCAGAGCGGGATTCTATTTGCGTCGTCGCGATCCTCGGCTTGGAGATATGCGTCTCGATGCGTCCACGAATGCCAATCGCCGCAATGTCCGCAATGGACCGAGTGGCGAAGGAGCCGCACATTGGCGAAATCCTCACGGTCCATACTCAAACCGGTGGCAACGGGATCTCGCGTCTTCGGGCAAGTAATCATCACGGCAGACATAGATGTTCTCGCATTTCTTTTGTCAAAACCAGCGCGCCGCCTTTGCAAAATCGATCCTGCCCCAGTATCGATGATGGCAATCTAGGCGGCCGCGCGGGGTATGCGCGGTCGTTTTTTCGCCAGTGCGACTAACCAGCTTGGCCGTCCTCCGTCCACCCGAAGACTAAACCTGGACTCGACGTTGCGTCCAACCGCGGACGATGTTTTTCCCATCGCGGGTCAGACGGACGCTGCCGTTGTCCCGCCGTGTGAGCCATCCGTTGTAGGCGCAGTGGTCAATCAATGGATCCAGCGCAGATGGTCCTTGGTGATCGATAACGCGAACGTCTCGGTGAAGGTCGCCATTTGCGTCGCCGCAGACCATCGCAAGTAGAACGTGGCAGTCGATCGGCATTCGATTCTCCCTGGGTTGCCGCTGGCATCAGCAACGAGCGTGCCACCTGAGCGGCGGAATACCAATTGCAATCGATCGGCCGCTTCACTTCGCTGCGGAGGATTGCCCTATGAAACCGTTCGCCGAGTCAAAGCAGCCAAAGTATCTTCCGACCATCGAGGAGATCGAGACCATTTGCAAAGCGTTACGAGAAAACTGGTGTCGCGCTCGGCGGGAAAGGGCAGAACGCCCAGCTCAATTGCCGAGGTTCTCGGAATCGGAGCTGTTACAATCCGACACTTTACGCCGAGCTAGGGAGTAGCACGTGAGGAGGCAGTGGGTCACTGTGCGAGTTGCCGCGTCCGCCAAGAAAGTCCGCTCATCCCGGCGACGCATACCAGAAAGCACCCAGGAGCGAGTGGCAGCGACAATATCGTGCGGGGCGATTCGGCGAGGAGTTGTTCAGCAACATGTGGGCATCGCATAGCGAGTGCGCCAAGGTAACGGTGGGAACCAGGTCATCGGCTTCGCACCTACGCACATAGCATTCGATTTCCTGCTGGGAGGCCGTCGTACCGGCAATTGTTTTCCCGGCGTGAGTGCGTAAATCGCAAACGAAAACGAGTGGCGATGCGACGCCTTTGCTAATCGCTTGGAGATAAATCGTTTCGGCCTTCTCGATGCGCCATTGATAGGCGTATTCGCGTTGTTCACTTTCGTGGTTCATGGCACTCTTCGCGATTGACAGCTGCCTCAGACCAATTAATCTGGCCCACCGCGCCAGTAGACTTTGATGGCGAAGCCGACGGCGATGATCGCCACGCCAATCGCCACAAAGTAAGCCCAGATCGGCATGAATGCGGCGAGCATGGTTAATCCCCAAGCGTCCTGCTACATTTGACATCCGCCTCTTGCGGCTACCACCGCACTGTCCGCTGCCGCACCGAGTGCCAGTAAGGCGAGGGATGAAAGTTCGCGGGACTCAATTCCCCGCGATCGCCCGACCGATTAGAATACGGACTAGCCTTCAAAGAGCAAGGAGCCACTTGGCCGTGTACTGCCCCGCGTGCGGACAACCCGTCGTTAAGTCGCCGACTGTTTTCGGGTGATTCTCGCTTTCCTGCCGGTCGGCAGGTTTCCCTCGCGTCGCGAAAGCGGCAGCCGCCGGTCAATTCTCGATCGACGATTGCTTTTCCGCATTGCACGCAACGAAATGGTCAATGGGGGAAGCCGCCATTGAAATTGTGGGCGTCCTGACTTGGTACGTCTTCGGTCACCGCGGCGACCAAAAGATTCTCGGTAAGGCACCCACGCAAACTGGAGCTTGGCAAGCCGCGTTATCCTCCGCGGAAACGGTATCACTTGATAACTCGTCGAGTGAGCGGAAAGATGCAACCGACTGATAGAATTCGCTGTGAGTACCGGCTGTATAGCAACTCCGGCCTGACTGGCTTTCCTCTCATCGTCCCTGACGAACTCTGGGATGACTTTCGCCGCTTCCTGCTCGACGCAGGCATCGAAGCTGGCCCAACCGATTCACAAGTGGCGGCCGATGGCACGGTTGAGCGCCTTCAATTCTTTCAAAATCGAAACTCCGCCGAGGTCGAACAATTGAGGATTGTTTATCTGGCGGACTATCGGGCCAGGTTCCTCAACTAAATCTGTTCGGTGTCTTCATCTAGTTTCATCGTGGGTGCCTGTTTCAATTCTTGCTGGATCCTTTGGCATTCCGCCGCCAGCCGCATGGTCTCCTCGACAAGAGCTCTGGAGTCTTGAATGAGTTCCCAGAGCTCTTCTAAAATACGCGTGGTACGATCATGCCCCTCGGATTCGGAGCACATATGCCCGCCGGTGAGGTAGAGTATGAAGAGTTCCGAGGGATCAGCATGAACAACAAAAGGCGGGCCAGTGGTCCCACAGCAACCGCTGGATTAGAGCGGTCACGCTGTTCTGAATCACTGACACGCCGTTGGCCACGTGTCCTTTTAGGGGCGGATGCCTAATCGCATTCGCCACACGTGGATTGCTAGATTCGAGCTGCATATCATGTGCCACGCTTCACGGTGCCAAGCGTTATATGGACGACTTGTTGGAGTTCGATCACGAGCTTGACGCGCTAGCCATGCGGCTGAAAGACGCGGAGCAAATCGATTCCGATTCGGACCGATTGCAGTTGCTGACGCTGCTGGAAGCAAAAGTCCGCGACTTGCATCGGCGAATTTCGGAAGCCAAAGAGGCCAAGGAAAGGGCGTTGGAATCGCAAGAATCAGATTTGCAATTCCGGTACCGGGAGTCAGATTGACCGGCGCAAACGGCCGACGCCAGGGCTGGAGACTCCTGACGCCCCCTGGATCGTATCGTCGCGTATTATATCGCAATAGCCGATAACCCCGAAAAATCGCAGGCGCTTCTTGCTTAGCGGTCCCGCCTTTTCTGCTGGATGTGTCGTCTATTTGGACTCCAGGGCGGTACGCTCTGCGCTTTTGCAAAGGAATGTGCGGATCGAATTCGAGTTCTCTTCAGCGTCGTGAGACTCTAGCGGCTGGTGCAACCGTAGCTGCAGTAGAGGACAAACAAATTGCCCCGGCCAAGAACGGGGTTTACTTGGCCGGGGCTCACGCGAATAGCAGGGTGAGGGGGGACTCCTGCCGTGAACTATTTTAGTCTCAGGCAAATCGCGAATGAATCCCCCGGCCAGTACCCGCCAGAGTGATCCAGCCGGGGGCGATGACCAGGACATCCCTGTGAGTGGTGGGCATCTTCCCTGCCTATCATCCACACACAAATTAGCGACCGACGTTGCGCGCACGGAAGTGGTGAATAATTCGGCAACGAAAAACCCCCGGCCGAGCGCATCTACGCACTTGACCGGGGGTCGACAGTAGTCAGAGGGAAGCCGCGGCGCATCCTCCGCGTGCCAGCATTGCAATTAACGGGCCAACGAAAATGAAAAACCCCGGCCGGACCACGCGCATCAGGGGCGGGGCATAATTTCAGCCGCGCCGCCGCATAATCAAGGAAGTTTTCTCATTCACGAGATTTGACAATCGTCGCCAGGGCGCGAACCGAGGGAAAGACTCGGTGCTCGAAAAATTGTGAACGGCGTATGTGCCATATCCTAACAGGGACTCTGCCGAATATTCTGTCGGCTTATGAGGAATTCTACGACGAGCCCAAACCTGGACCCGCAGTCGGAATGCCTACTTTTCTGCCGACGCCGCGAGAGGCAAACGGACCACGAATTCACTGCCTTGGGACATGCCGGCGCTGGTCGCACTGACGCTTCCCCCGTGGAGCTCGACCAGCTTCGATACGAGCGCGAGGCCGATGCCTAAGCCGCCGGAGCCACGACTGGGTCCGTTGTCGGCTTGAACGAAAAGCTTGAAGATTTCTGGTAGCACGTCCGGAGCGATGCCGATTCCCTCATCGCGCACGCGTGTGACCGCTTCCTTGCCTTCGGCACGCAGTTGCAGGAAGATCGATGTGCGCGGCGGCGAATATTTGCAGGCATTATGCAGTAAGTTCACGAACACTTGCGTCAACCGAAAGGCGTCGCCGGCGATCATCATTCGGTCGACCGGAACGTCAACATGCAATTGTTGCTCACGTTCATCAAATGCTGCGCGGGTCATTTCGATCGCGTGTTGAACGATTTCCAGCAGGTCGGCTGGTTCTTGGGAGATCGTGAGTTTGCCGGCGGCGGCACGCGAAACGTCGAGTAGGTCGCCCACGAGACGCGTTAGATGTTCAGTACTGCGCCGCATGATGCCATGCATTTCTGACGCGGCAACTTCCGGCAATTGCATTTCCTGGACTTCGAGCGCCGAAACTAAGGGACCAAGGAAATTCCTCAGTTCGTGTGAGAGCACGCCGAGGAAATCGTTCATTCGTCGGTGAGTGTCGTGCAACGCCTGGTCGCGGTGTTGGACGAACGCTGCAATGCTGGCTTCGATCGCTTCATCAACTCCCAAGCCGAGCGCCATGCATTCCCTTGTTTGCAGGGGCTGAGGTAGCGTGGCATCGAGAAAATCGAAGATCACCAGGCGGAGAATTTGGTAGTCACGGACGACTTCCGTCAATTTCCAGCCAACTTGCCAACGTTGCTCTCCATGCTCGCTCGCCAGCCAACGATGTGCCCGCGCTTCGGCAATGGAGGACTTCGCCAGGGCGCGACCTAGCGCGCGAAGCCACTCTGGCAGGCTATCGCGGAGCTCGGCTCGAATCACCTCATCGGCCGTCGGCTGTTCGAGGAGCGCCCGCTCTGACCAGCGTTCGACCAACGCCTCGGCATTGCACTCAATCAGCGAGCCAATTTCTTGGAATCGTTCGGACCAGAGTTGCGCAGAATCGACAGACATCGCGACATTGTAGCAACCTAGACGCCGGTGTGTACGGTTCCGGATGTCCGTCGGCCCCATGAGGGCGTTGCTTGTAGGCCTTAGCGCATTTTTCGCCGATTTCCTATTGCGCCGGCCCCACATTGCGAAATAGGTTAGCCTCCACCACTCGCCCTAGGAAACGACGGAAGCCCTTGGGACAGGGTTTGATACGTCCGGGCGCGGAAGGCGTTAGGCGGGCTGTGGGGAGGGCAAATGCGGAAAAACGCAGTTGGGCGGCAGGTGGGAGAACTTGGAATTCGCGAGTTCGCGAACAAGTCCGGCCAACAATTAAACAGGGCGGCCGGGTCTCCCCAACCGCCCGCGTCGAAATCAATTCGCCGATCAGCAAGCGGCTATCACGACTTGGTCACTTGGACCCACTTGCCATCACCCTTCATGTAGAAAATGCCGTTGTCGGCAAACATGACGCCAGTCAGCGAGCCGAAGTCGAACAGCATGGAGCTTGCCCCACCACAGATGGCCGCCAAATCATCCGCGGGAACTTCGGACAGCGTGGCGGCGTCGGCATGGCTGAGGTTCGTGTTCATCGTCGTATCCTTTCAATTGGCCCCCGAGCGAAGATTAGCCAGCCGGCGCTGACAGGGGCTGTGGCACCGCGGCTTGCCGGAATTGTCCGGGCATCTTCTAAGTAGGAACGAGGAAGTAGTTGTGCTTCGGAAGTCCAGGATTTCCGAGACTTCTTGGCGCGACCAGCATAACTTTCAATGCGTTCCAACTTAGATCGCGGGAGAAAGGGAGTTGTGACAGGCTATCGGCAGGCTCAATTTGAGCCTAACGCAGTACCATCTGCCGCCGCGCCACGATCCCTGCCGCGCCGAGGACCAGCAAGGCGAGGGAAGAGGGTTCGGGGACGGGGACGGGGTTAGCGCCGCCTGCGCCAAAGTTGTTCCGGACGGCGTTGAGATCGTCTAAGTCGACGTCGCCATCGAATGGAGCAGTGTCGCCGATCCCCATTCCGGCGAAGTTGTTCCGGATGTTATTGAGGTCAGCCAGGTCGACTTTACCATCGAAATTGGTGTCCCCCGGCAGCGGCGGTGAGATGCTTAAGTTGTCAATTCCCGCCACTGCGTCGGCCGCACTGACGAGCGCTTCGCCCGTCAGCGCTGCTTCGACCGTAAATGTGATTTCATATTCTCCCCCCTCGGGGAAACTCAGCTGAAATCGCGTCCAAGTCGCAACGAACCCGCTCATGCCACCACCAATAAACGCGGGGACATAGATGTGACTGCCACCCCCCTCCGGTCGAGAGGCCGTAATCACCATGTGACCTCGAGCAGCACTATGCTTCGCCAGCGCAACAAAGTAGTCCCCGCTCAGGACGTCGAACTGGTTAACGACGACCAGTTGCCGCAACGCGGCGTCCGCCTGATCTGCTTGGTCGTTTGGGGCGACCAGCGACTCAGCGTGTGCTTCGAGTAAAGCGAAGTTGCCGCCGTCCGTCGCCACTAGCGGGCCGTGCCCACTCAACAAGTATTCCGTTACCGGATGAACATCGGCCGTCGTAATTGGTGCTGCGGCGTCGACGTGTACGATTGGCTCCCAATCGGTCAGGCCATTTTCAAAGCTCCCATTGATGACAGCTGCCCAAGCCGGCATTGCGCTGGCGGCGACGATCAGCAAAACAAGAACCCGCTGCATGACAACCTCGAATCGCCAATTCATGCTCGGCCCCAGCGCGACAGCGGAAAGTTATATGCGGTTAACCGCACCAGGGGCCTATTTGTGGCGGCCCCGGCCAATGGCGAGCAAATGCGACGCCAGAAATTGGCCTGCAGTGCAAACTGCGCCCGCTGTCCGGAAATCAGTTTGCCCGCGGCTTACCCTACTTGGAGCAGAGCGAACTGCGCTTGGAACGATCATTCTGGTCGCAGATATTGGATGGAAATCGTCCAGTTCTCGGGGCTGCCACGCCTCTGCGCCTCGCAGCGCACGCGCAAAATCAGTTCTTTCGAGTCGCCGCCCGCCTACTCTCGACGGTGGGCGAAAACGTCCCGGAGTTTACCGCGCCTTGAACGGTCCAAAGGAATACCTGCGCCGCCGCTAGTAGCGTGGCATTCTCGCGCGCCAACTGCTGCTGGGCTGACGAGCGCTCTGGACGCGAAAACGCAGGCAGACTGATTGAGTGCCGCTGGATAGCAATCGCATCATCGCGGCTGATGTGGGCCAAAGAAATCTTTACCGCGGCGAGCGATTGCGCGAACGACTCGTGGGCCAGGGCGATCGAATTCGCCCTCAAGCTCCTCTCGGGCAATAACTGAGTGACACGTCGGGCCGTTTCCTTGAGCCAGTGGCCCGTTTTTGCCACGGCATCCAGCCGCTTTAACAACACGGCTTCACTGCTTGTTGTCCGCAGTTTCATATATTCCACCATGAACTGCCGTACTTCCTGCACAATCAATTGTTCTAGCGGGGCTCCGAATTCCTCTGGATCCGGCAATTGAGCGCGAAAAGTCCAAGCCTGTGACCTCATGAAAGCTGCCCTCTCAGCAGTGCGACGCTTGCCATTCTTAGCAGGGGCGACGGCAAGTCCTGTGCCAAGTCTGGCGAACGATACATAGCTCCTCTGTCGGTTTACGCCCTATTAAGATTATCGGAACCGTTCGTGACCGATTTGGAATGTGCGCTCGGCGTAGAGCGGAATCGGCAGTCCGCCTCCCAGATGGCGCTGCCTTTACATCAACTTAGACTAGTGCGGCGAATGTCAGCGGCCTGGGTTTCAATCTCATCTTGGCTCGGCACAGCTGGCTATGTCGCGACTGCTGACGCACCGGTTCGCGTCATCTCCAATGGCAACGCCGGGCAACGATCACCGCCTCTCCGAGGTCCAGCGGGACCAGGGCGAGGGCTCGGGGAAGCGAAAAGTCTTTACACTTCAAGAACGCCTTTCATATCAGGTGGGGAATCTCCCCCGGTGGCAATGCTTTCACGTTCGTCTAGACATTCGCGGGTCGCAACGTTGCCACTCGGCGCACCGATGCGCTATTAAAGTCCTAGAGACGGACAGCTTCCCACCGGCATTAGGCGGACTAGGTCGGCGAGACAGGCGATGGCTCATTTGTCTTGAGCAATTGCAACGTCGCGTTTTTTGCAGCCTCTGCCGCCTGTTCTACCTCTCCTGCCACGTCTACTTGCTCTCTGAGCAAAGCTGGGGGTATTTGGCAAGCGGCGTGCGTCGGCGGAGTAGAGGAGCTGGAATTCGGATGCGGATAGCACCCCAAGCCTGCCTGATTAACAGCACGCAGTTGCCCTCGCGACTTCAGACGTCCAATTCAATCTCGTGATCTCGACCGTCATCTAAGAGCGGGATAGCACTTTCATGTAACTCGACGCCATCCATGACTAAGCGGGAATTAGTCCTACCGTCACCACGATTGCGAATGTTGATGTGATAGAACGACTCGCGAAAGCGATAATGAATCTTAAGGTCGCTCCAGCTGGGCGGCAGACAAGGCTTGAAGCGAAGTTTGTCCACTTCCAAATGCAAGCCCAACAGCGACTCTACAATCAGCCGGTACAACCAACCGGCTGATCCCGTGTACCAAGTCCACCCGCCGCGACCCGTGTGCGGAGCGACCCCGTACACATCGGCAGCCACAACATATGGCTCCACGCGATAGGTTGCGATGTCGGCAGCGGTCGCGCCATGCAAAATGGGATTGATCAACATGAACAATTCCCATGCACGCTCATTCTGCCCCTGAGCCGCCGTCGCCATGACTGCCCAAATGGCGCTATGCGTGTATTGCCCGCCATTCTCCCGCACGCCTGGCACGTAACCCTTAATGTAGCCTGGATTCAATTTGGACGTATCAAAGGGTGGATCAAGCAACAAAATGAGGCGCGCGTCGCGTCGGACGAGCCGTCGATCAAGACTTTTCATTGCCACACTCGTTCGCGCTTCCGTTCCGGCTCCAGAAAGGACAGACCAACTTTGTGAAATCGAGTCAATTTGACATTCATCATTCGCCGCCGAACCGAGTGGAGTACCATCGTCAAAAAAAGCGCGACGATACCACTCGCCGTCCCAGCCATGAGCTTCGATATTTCCGCGCAAACGGCCCGCCTCCACCGTATAGCGATCCGCCAGGACGGTGTCGCCGCGCAGACGAGCCAGGACACCGAATTGCGTCAGGACTTGATATAAGAAAAAGGCCAACCACACGCTCTCGCCGCGACCCTGCTGTCCGACGAGATTCATGCCGTCATTCCAATCACCACAGCCCATCAAGGGTAGACCGTGCTCACCAAAGCGCAATCCATAATCCACCGCCCGCATGCAATGTTCGTAGAGCGTTCCCAGCTCACTTGACACGTGCGGAAGGTCGTAGTTGGATTCTTCGTCGGAGCGCAACTGTCGCGAAGTCAAATAGGCAACCGATTCATCCAATACGCCTGTATCGCCGGTCATGGCGACATAGCGGCATACCGCTAACGGAAGCCACAAGTAGTCATCGGAGAAATGTGTTCGTACGCCGCGTCCGATAGGAGGATGCCACCAATGCTGCACGTCACCTTCGCTAAATTGTCGTCCCGCAGCGCGGAGCAAGTGCTCGCGCACTAATTGGGGCTCAGCATGCAACAATGCCATGGCGTCCTGGAGCTGATCGCGAAAGCCATACGCGCCGCCGGATTGGTAGAAACCAGAGCGAGCCCACATCCGGCAGGCGAGCGTTTGGTATGTTAGCCAGCCGTTGGCCAAGAAGTTCACGGAGGCATCGGGAGTTTCGACATGAATCACACCTAATGTTCGGCTCCAGTAGTGCCAAACGCCTTCAATGGCGCGATGGGCGGAATCCACGCTGCGGAAGCGCTGCGCCAACGATTTTGCTTCGCCTGCAGTGTGCCCGGCACCTAGAATGAAAGTAAAGGTGCGCTCTTGGCCAACTTCAAGTGTAAAGGAGGCCTGAATCGCCGCGCACGGATCGTACCCTGCTCCCACCCGCCCAGACAGGCGCACGCGCCGCAAGGCTAATGGATTGTCCAAATTGCCATTGCGACCGAGAAACTCTGTCCTGTCGCCGGTGCACGTACGAGTTGATTCGCTGCAATTGACGAAAGCGACGTGCTCTCCAAATTCTGGGTTGTATACATTGCGTGCCAGAATCGCACCACTCGTTGGATCGATTTCTGTGACAACGTGCATTTGCGACTTATTCCGTGTGTCGGCCAATACGAGTTCCCAATAGCCAGTGAGGGACAGCTGGCGCGGACGCCCCGAATGGTTGGCAATTTTTACTTTATAGAATTTGACCGGCGCATCGGTGGCCACATAGACACACAGCTCGGTGGTCAAACCATCCTGCGTATAGTCGAAAATGCTATATCCGAAACCGTGGCGGATGACATATGTATGTGGCCCCCGTCTCGGAAATGGTGACGGAGACCAATACCTGCCCGATACTTCGTCACGCAAATAGAGAGCTTCACCGCTTGGATCGGAGACCGGGTCGTTGTGCCATGGCGTGAGGCGATATTCATGGCTGTTGTCAGCCCATGTGTAGGCACTACCTGACTCCGACACGACGGTTCCAAAGGTAGGATTCGCAATCACGTTGACCCACGGCGCGGGCGTCGACTGACCCGGAGGTAGCGTGACGATGTACTCCCGACCGTCCTCGCTGAAACCTCCGAGGCCATTAAAGAAGGTCAAAGTGGGCTGTGGTGGTTCCGATTGAAAGATGTCCTCAGGCCGATGGCCCGACGTCTTGATAATCGGAATCATCACTTCAGTACGACCACGGCGCTCCGCTTGTTCTGCCAAGGTCCCGGCATCATCGAACAGCACGATTCGCGCCGCGGATTGCAGTAGAGCACGATCTTCTTCCGACATCTGTTCGCCGCGCCGAATAAAGATGCCGCCGGGTCGGTCAACTTGTGACGCTTCAGGACTGGCCGCCACAACATCGATGATTGCCTCTTGCAGCGATTGTCGGTAGACAGAGTCGTCCTCGTTCCAGATCACAAGATCGACCAGCAAGCCTTTCATTCGCCAGTAGGCGTGCGCCTGTACGGACTGTCGGACCAATTCCAGTCGCTCACGATCGCGAATCCGGACCAACACGATCGGCAAGTCGCCGGAGATTCCATACCCCCACAGTCCCGACTGAGGCTGGCGATTACGAATGAGAATACTTGCCTTTGCTCGTCGCCGAGCAGAAGCATACACAATCGAACCAGCCAAGCGACCATAAATCTGGGCATCCACTTCCGTTGCGCTCAATTGCTGCAACAGGATTTGTGCATGTGTCCATGCGAGGTCGAAGACTCGATCAGCTAAGCCCTGATCTCGATACTTCGCAGCCAGTCCTTCGATGGCAGCCCGACTCTCGGCGACGCCAGTGACAATATCAATGCGGACACTTTGATTGGGCTCAAGTGAGACAGTCTGGCGAATGCTCACCACTGGATCCAAGATCGGTCCATCGCTATTTGAAAGCGGCAATCGTCCGTCGAATGCGGCCGGCGATTTTAGCGTGCGATTGCGACCGATGAAGCGCATGCGGTCTGTTTCGTACGAGATGTCTCCGATCGTTGGCCCCCGCACGGTCATCAAGTGCATCATCCAGGGTGGACATTCGTCGGACGAACGGGGACGTCGAGTACAATAAATCGCTTGATGACCACGGACAATTTCAGTTTGTACGAACAGATTACTGAAGGCCGGATGGGCGACGTCCTGTGATTGGGTCGCCAATACTACTTCTGCGTAGCTGGTGACCTCAAGCGTGCGCGAGAATTCCGACCGATTCGTGAGCGTCACGCGACGCAGTTCGATGTCATCTTCCGGCGAAACACTGATCTGTGTGTACGTCTCAATTTGGTCGTCGCTCCGACGATATTCCGCACGGGCTTGTGTGAAAATGGCCTCGTAGTGCGTTGCAGACTTGGTAGTTGGCTGCCACGCATTCGACCACAATGCCCCGCTTTCCAGGTCACGAACGTAACAAAAACTGCCGTAATGATCTCGCGTGGCGTCCTCACGCCACCGAGTGACCGCCAGATCACGCCACCGGCTATACCCCCCACCCGCGCTGGTGATGGTTACGTGGTAACTTCCATTGGAGAGCAGATGAGCTTCCACCGCCGCACTGCTTGGATCCGTGAACACCCGCATACTGCCGGCTTCTTCACCGGCGGTCAGGCGACTGGCATCGGCCTCGATCGCATGTGGATAGACTGGCGCGGCTGCCTTTGGAACGCGTTCTTGCAACAACAATTCCGCGGCTCTCAACATCGGATCCGCAAGGAACCTACGTTGCATCGGTCGTCCAAGCAGCAGGTAAGTTAGAGCCAACATGGTCATCCCCTCATGGTGCGCCATAAATTGCCGCACAGTAACTCGATCGACGCCAGGCGGACGACGCGAAGCTGTATAGTCGACAGCCTCGAAGAACCCGTAGTTACCTTGTTGGCCGTCCGCATCCAGTCGGCGGAGGTTGCGACAGGCCGCTTGGGGTTCCACCATGAGTCCTAACGCGCTTGCGTACGGGGCAATCACCAGATCTTCCGCCAACCCTCGCTTCAGGCCCATTCCCGGCACGCCAAAGGCTCGATACTGATAGCTCTTGTGCTGGTCGATCAAGTTGTAGCCAGACTCCGAGATGCCCCATGGCACGCCCCGTTGCCGGCCATATTCAATTTGCCGCCGCAATGCCGCCCGGTACGTATGATCGAGAAGCGTGTTGTCATAGTTAGGCATTACCAGGAGCGGCATCAAGTATTCGAACATTGAACCGCTCCAACTTAACAATGCCGGCATGTCGCCAGCACTTGTCAACAGTCGTCCCAATGCGAACCAGTGTTCCTGACTGAAGTGCCCCTGCGCAATGACGATGTAGCTCGCAAGTCGCGCCTCGGATGCCAACAGATCATAATAGCTGGCGTCCAATCGCCGCTCACTGACGTTATACCCGATCGCAAATAGCTGCCGCGCGGCGCTATACATCAGGCCGAAGTCCATGTCGGCAAATGCGCGACACTCGACGGCGGCCGTTTCACAATTCTGAATGCGAGCATTGGCGCGCTCGGCTGCCAAAGTCAACGATGCACGAAGGTCGACAAGCAGGGCGTGGCTCGAGTTGTTCGGGAGTGCGAGAAAAGGCAATACTACGCGCGGGAATTCCGCAACGTCGCGAAGCGTCACACTGCGAGCGAGATGATCAATCGTCTTGCGTAGTGCATCCGATTCGAGTGGGGATGCGCCGATTTGCGACTCAAGTGATTCACTTAACTCAGCAGTCAAGGCGAGCCAGGGCGCTAAGTATTGCAAATCCAGGTGATGCTCGCGACAGCTGAGTTCATAGGCCGATGCCCACCAGGCGACCTGCGCATCCACCTTTTGCGCATCCGCCGTCAATTCGCGGGCTGCGACGGTCAACCGCGAAAGCAGGAGGTGCGCATCGCCGAGGGCGACGGGTGCACGATTGAGTTCGTCAATCTGACGCTCAATCTTCCTCAACAACTCTGCATCAACAGGCCTTCCCGGAGTGCCGTGAACCGAATCCAGGAGTACACGCAACGTATCTTTCAATCCTCCAAAGACACGCGGAGGTAAAATTGGTGCATCGATCAGTTCCAGGTATCCGCTGCTGAGTACGAGTAAGTTGGCAGCCAAGTTGCCGCTGTCGACAAGCGACACATATTGAGGGTGTAAAGGTGCCAGCGTTCGTGTATCGTACCAGTTGAACAAGTGTCCCCGAAAACGTTCCATTCGATTCAGCGTTGCAAAGGTCCGCTGAGTGCGTTCGATCAACTGCGCCGCCGAGCAATATCCGAAGTCATATGCCGCCAAATCGGCGAGCAAGGACATGCCAATGTTTGTCGGGCTGGTGCGCGGTGCAACGACTAATTCAGGGTTTTGGTGAATATTGTCGGGCGGCAACCAATTGTTATCAGCAGTAACGAACTCCTCGAAGTAGCGCCAGGTCTTGCGAGTCAGCTTCTCAAGGAACTCGAGCTGTTGTTGCGACAAGTTAATCGCCCTTTTGGAAAATGGCAAGCTGAGCCACCACGCAATTAGAGGTGAAACCAGCCAAGCGACGACAAGCGGACCGGCGAGCGCCACGACGCGCAAATCACTAAAAAGGACTGAAAACAACGCCAGCACGGCTACGACCATCGTCACCGACATCGCACGAAGCGTGCCACCCAAGGTTTCCGTACCGCCGCGTTCTAGATCGCCCGCAGTCCGCCATTCGAGCAGTCGGCGCTTCGTCCAGAACATCCGCACTACCGTGCGCAGGACAGCATCGGCACTGACGTAAGCCTCGTTCGGCAAAAAGACCACCATGAGAAGGCTTTGCTTCAGTGGCTTTTCGAGCGATTCCAGCACCACTCGCAAATGAATGTGCAGTGGCAAATCGATTGGCTTGCGAAGTGCATCGACTGCTGTGGCCAGCAGCACCGGCAGAAACAGAATGCCACCGACAAACAGCGATGCGACTTCTGCCGCGCTAAACGAATTGAACCAACTGCTCACCAGTACGAGCAACATGGCAACCGGCACTAAGCTTCTGCGAAGATTGTCGCTAATTTTCCATCGCGAAAGCGCAGAGATTGGGTTGCGGACGCGATGCCCCGTTCGCCCTCGCACCGAGGGCAAGATCCAGGCTGCAATTTGCCAATCTCCACGCATCCAGCGATGCCGCCGTGCAACGTCACTCAAATATCGCGACGGATGCTCTTCATAGAGTGTGACGTCGCTAAGAAGTGCTGCTCTGGCGTATGCGCCTTCGATCAAATCATGACTAAGAATCGTATTCTCCGGAAAGTCGGCGCAACTCGCTTCGAACGAATCTACATCGTAAATACCTTTGCCAATGAACGATCCTTCGCCGAACAAATCCTGATATACATCGGAAATGACTCGTGTATATGGATCAACTCCGGGATCCCCACTGTAGATCTGCGCAAATCGTGAATGTTGCGCTGATGCTAGACTAACTGCCACTCGCGGTTGCAAAATCGAGTAGCCATCCACGACACGCCTGCAATCGGGATCAAATACAGGCCGATTCAGCGGATGGGCCAGCGTGCCGACCATTACACGCGCCGCATCGCGAGGCAACTGTGTGTCAGTGTCAAGTGTGATGACATACCGAGTGTCCTGCAGTAAGCCGATGTCTCCGATAATATCGGAAAACGCGCTGTTATCACCCCGCAGGGCAGCATTCAAGCCAGCGAGTTTACCTCGTTTGCGTTCATATCCCATCCAGAATCCTTCCTTAGGATTCCAACGGCGCGGGCGATGAAGAAGATAGAAGATGGCTTTGCCATCGCTCGCATACTTTTCGTTCAATCGATGAATTCCCACCGTTGCGAGTCGAACAAGATTCGCATCCTCTGGCAGCGATTCCTGCGTGGCGTCCACAAAGTCCGTCAAGAGCGCAAAATGCAGGCAGGAGTCGCGATTTGCTAGATATCGCAACTCCAGGCCCTCTAGCAGGCTCTGGATGCCGGAGGCGCTAGTGAGCATCGTAGGCACCGCAATGAGTGTTCGATGCGCCTCGGGAATTCCGTTTTCATAATCCATTCTTGGCAACGACTGCGGGCTCAGCAGCAGCGTCGCCAACCAGTTCACAAGGGCGATTGCGAGCTGAGAGACGCAAATCAACATGGGCAGCGACATCAACATCAGGACGACTGTGCTGACGCCTACTTGGCGCGAACACTGTAGGAAGGCGAGCATGACAGTCAAGGTCACGACGCCAATTGAGCCTAAATAGCAGCTCAACGGGAATCGCCGACGCGCCTTATCAATCATTACACCGAGCGAGAGTCGCATATTTACTAAGCGCTCCAGCGCGGGCCTGCCTCGATCGAGCAGATAGTAGCCTACATGAGAAACTCGCTCCGTCGGCTTCTCGCGTGCCTGGGTTTCCGCGAGCTGCACTGCTTTGCGAGCCACGTCATATTCGGTGCATTTGCTACGTCGAGCGATGCCTTCTACTGCGTGTCGATAGCGGTCGCGTGTGGAGAAATCCATCTTTGCGTACACGCCGACTGGATCGTCGGCTAACGTTCGTTCGACCAGACTATGTTCGTCGACAAATTCTCGCCAGTCGCGAGCATTTAGAAAGCGAAGGCTATTGATACTGTTACCGATCGAGACCTGATCCGCGGCCTGCGCCTGACCTTCGTCGCGTACCAGCTGCTCCGTCGTGAGTCCTTGATCGGTGAGGCGATGTTCCAGCCAGCTATTGGCAAACGCAATGTGTGGGTTCTGTCCTTGCAAGTGTCGTGTCAACTCGGCGATAAATGCGCCCGTGAAGGGTGGGTTGGCGCGGGCCATGTCCGCAAGGACTAAGATTAGATCGGTGGATTTGTGTTCCGCGATATTAATCATTTTCTCCGCCCAATCGCTTGCCAAGTCGCGGTCGCGCCGAGCGGCGGCAATCCTCGCGGCGACACGCCGGAGATTCTCGATCAGTGCTAGTCTCAGCATCAATGGCAATGCCCAGAGCTCTCCTAACTTGAGGGGTACCACGGATTGATAGGAAGCGATAAATCCGTCGAGGCTGGCAGCGTCGACACGTCCATCGACATGCGAGATCAATTCCAACGAAATTCCGTATGCACGCGGAAATCCGGCACCCGCGCCGTTGGCAAGACGAGGCAATTCGCGACTAAAGGATGGTGGAAGCAACTGTCGAACTGCGCGAATTTGCTCTTCGACCAGATAGAAATTGTCTAGTAACCATTCGGCCGCTGGCTCAATGGCACGATTCTGATCAGCTGCGGCGGTCACCAAATCGTATGTTGAGATTAACACTCGCTCATTGTCTTGCAGCCGTGGCAGGAGTTTATCCGGGGAACGGCCTTCCGCCAATCGATGCGCGGTTGCCACGACCTTCGCGTGCAGCTCGAGTTGATGCAGGCTGAATAATTCGGCACGAAGCGGTGATTCGCCAGGCTCCTTCGGCAAGCCGTCATTCTTGGCAATGCGCGAATTCAGCGGCCGTAACTTCCACAATTCCGTAAGGAGTGAATTCTGCACGTACCGGATCCTTGGGTGGAAAGCTCAACCGTTTCAGATTGCATCTCGCGATACGTATTGTAGCGGAACCTAAAGCGGGCGGAGTGGCGAATAAGCGGACAAGCCATCAACTTAGGCATACCCCGGGCACTCTTTTCGTCAACTTCTCTGAGAATCGCCCGATTTGTCACTTGAGCGGCTTTTGCGTGAGCGACCTGCTCTCGCTCCTCTTTCCATTGTATGACATTTCAATTGCAGCGCGCGGAACAGGTGAAGGTCCGAGGCGCAATCTTCGAGTGACTACGCAGTCACGCTTGCACGAATTGAATAGAATAGTGGAACTCCAAGACGAGTTTATTGCAATCAGCGCGCCGAAGGGTTTGCGACAACCTCCGAGTAGTTTGAGATCGTAGCCATCCGCGGCCGTGGTCGACCTGAAGGCGGCCTTGCCAGTTACTTTCGTTTTTTGGCGAGCCTCCCAATTTGTAATACCCTACCGCCTCCGCTTGAAGTCACTTGGCGTGCAATCAGCGTTAGTATTGACGAATACCAGACCCGGAATTGGCAGCAGGACTCGGCCTGGCTTATCAGAAACCTCCCTGGCGTGTTCTTGACCACAAGTGGCACTGGGCCGCAATTGATTCTCTTGTTGCTGACCGTTGGAGCTGGGTACAAGCATGTACCGACTAAACGGCTCGCAATTTGCCCAATAGAGCGCTCGTAACCGTCGATTAGCCGGGCGAACAACTCTGCTCGGCCCCCTCCAGTACATAGGAATCGAAACATGCGCCGCGCCGGCTACTTCGTCATGATTGGTCTCCTCAGTGTCCCGCTGCCAGCTCTCGCTCAGGCAAATCTCCCGACTGATTCAGCGGTCCATCCCCCAGCATTCCAGGGCGAGTCGCAACTCAGCAGCATTCGTTTATCCCAACTGCACGACTTTCATTTCGCGACCTGGGTGCTGCTGGAAAGCGACAGCGTCAACAAGGTTAATCGCTGGGCGGAAACGCATGCTGGCAGTCCCGATGTCCAGCAGTACGCTCGTGACAGCATTGCCGCGCACGATCGATTGACGGAACAACTGCGAGGGCCGTTAGCCGCGGCATTCCAACGGGAAGGTGCCACCGACAATGAGAAGTTCGATTTCGGAGCTATGCTTCAAGAAGTCGGCCGTCGTCTCAATGAGCCGAGACCAGTAACTCCGACTGCGGCGACACCCGACAGCGCCGCCGCGCCGGGACACGCTTCCGCGTCATCAACCGCCCAAACACAGTCGCCCTCGTCCGCCGACCGTTCACGTGAGCGCCGCATTGGCCGACGTGGTGCCGATCCGAGCCGCGAAGAACGAGGACGTCGTGCACGTGAAGCGGCCGCGACGCTTCGAGAGAACTTGCCCCAATTGCTAGAAGAGCTCGGTGAATCGATGGATGCGGCAGATCAAGAAAACGAAAACGTCGGGCTGGCCTTCATTGAACTGAAGCGGCAATTGGGAGAACGCTATGCGGCCAGTCTGATCTCGGAATTGGAGCGCGGACCGCAAGGCGACGTGGATCCCGGCTACTTGGGAATTCAGTTGGTGTCGAATCTTCACCTGATCGACACGATGACAGTGGCGAAGGAACATGCCTCGCCAGAGTTGCAGGGGTTGTTGCAGCAAGGCATCGAGGAGGCGGGACAGCGAGTCAAGCAGGCGCGTCAGTTGATGGCGGCCGAGGCCAAGGGCTCGCCCGACGCACCTCCGCGGCCGTAGGCAGATTGCTCGGTCAAACGGTTCATATAAGCTGCGCGTGGTCAGCCAGGCGGACAGAGATCGCGGCTCAACTACTTCAACGATTTCACCATGGCGCAGTTAAGATTCGTGCCTTTTCGTCCTTCCTCGCCCGGCCGATCATGCGTTCAGACTCGCCCGTACTGCTACAGATCATGCCGCCCTGATTGTCAGCGGTACCTTGGGCGGACAAAGCGAATCTCAGTGGAACAACGAGTGGAAGCGGCCGTCATTGCCTGGATGCGGCACCAGACCACGGCCTGCGACTCAATGCCGATCCCGCGAGTGAAGGGGACGCGAGGTGCGGCGCTTGCTCGCCCAGCGATCGAACGAACTGCTGGCCCGATATCGACGGGGAGAAGTTGGAAATAGTGAGTGCCCGCTGCAATCGGCGCTCGGCAAGCTGGCGACGCTGGCCAGATGCAGACGAGCTAATCGGGCTGTCTCAATGTCGACTGGGGGCAGGAATGGCCCGCTTCCTGACTACCACTTACTACCACTTTTCGCTCGAATTACCACCATCGATTGCCAACTTATGACATGAAATGTCATGGCTTGCAAATACCATTGAGCGTATATAAGATACGACGCAATAGAGCTTTGAGTTGATTTCGGCGAGAATTGTCTGGTAGCTCGACAAGCTAGGGGTCACAGGTTCGAGTCCTGTATCGCCCACTCCCCCGTTTTGCGTGATTTCGCAAGACGCCGCAAACCCCGGCATTTCCGGGGTTTTTTTATGCTCGGACCTCGCCGGTTGCGACTCGTTGCATGACCCCGCGTGCGCCTGCTGCGCCGCTTTTTGCGCCGCCGGCGCACTGCCGCCCGCCGCGCGGGCGAAATCATCGTCCGTCACCTGCCAGTAGTGCTTGCTGGCTACGACGGTTGAGTGGCCAAGCCACGCCGCAGCGACGTGAGCCGGGAATTCGTTGGCCAATTCGGTGGCACGGCTCGCCCGCAGGTTTTGAAATAGCTTCGGCCAGGGCTTCAAACCAGCCCGCTCGATGATCCGCTCCAACTGGGTGCGAAGATTCGCGTTCCCATCGCGATTGCGAGTGATGACGTACTCGGTGCCGGGCAAGGCCTCATCCCATGCTTGCTCAAGGAACGGGCGAAGTTCGGGGAATAGGGGCACCCAGCGCGTTCCCTTGCCGTCGTGGTGGGCCGTCTTCGCGCTCCGTACCAAGAAACGTCCATCGGCCCAATTCACGTCCACCCATTTCAAAGCTAAATGCTCGCTGGGGCAACGGAGCCCGCCGTATCGGCTCAGTGCGAACAGTAGCCGCCATTGCGAGTCAGGGCAGGCCTCCAACACCTTCGCGGCATCGTCCCGCGAAATGAAGTGATCCCGATCGCGGTTGTTGCCCACGGCCCCTTTGAGGTCAACGAACGGGTTCTTCGCCAACAAGCCGCGTTGCACGGCGTCCTGAAAGAATTGCTTGGCGTTGCTGGCGCGCTTGCGGACCGTGTTGGGAGATAGCCCAGTCTCGGCCTCGCGGACTGCGTACCGATTCTCCCGAGCCTCGCCCGTCTTTAGCCAGCGCTCCCAATCCTTCGCGTCGCCCGGTGTGATCGTTTCAAGAGCGCGTCCGGCTCCAAAGAATGCGACCAGTGATCGTTCAGTATGCCGCCAGTTCGTGAGCGTGCTACCCTTCACATCCGTTCGTTTCGCGAAATAGTTTGCAAGATGTTCCCCCAGCGCAATCGCGGACTTAGCCTCCGACTTGGGGATCAGCCCAACACGGCCCAACTTGCCCGACATCACCGGATCGAGTTCGGCAATCCAACTCGCCGTGTCGGCTTCCAGCGCATGGCCCGTCAGCTTTGCGGCCAGCAGCTGTTCCACGCGGAACTTGACCGCCTCGGCCGCGCGCTGCGAGACCTTGCCGAGGCGGATCGTGGGGCGCCGGCCATCCGCCGCGACGAACAGAATCCGCCGGTAACCATTCTTGTCGCGTGCGATGCTGGCCATAGTTATTTCCCCGATGTGTCGGGCTTGCGGCCCAAGTGGATGGTCAGTTGAAGGCACTCGCCAAGCTTGTCCAACGCTTTCGATGAAAGCCCTCGCCGGCCGTTGTAGAACAATGCCAGTGCGGTCTGACTGATTCCCGATTCTTGGGCGATGCGGTAGCGGGTAAGGCCGGAATCGTCGATCGCTTTTCGCAGTTGGTCACTGACCAGGCGACCTTGCTTCGCTAGTTGTTTCTTCCTTGCCATGCCCGAATTCTATCCGATGGTGTTCATTTTGTAAAGCATTCTCTCCCATACCACACGGGAAAGTCAAGAAAACGCCTACAGCGGCCGCAGTCGCGGCGGACGGATTGCCCGCCGTGAATCGACATATCCCGCCAAGTCGTTGAACCGCATCGACAGACCGGCCTCGTGGTTGGCTCCGCCGGGTTGGGTGTCGCCACGGGAGCGCATTTGATTGTCGGCCTGCTAGGTAGCGCTTCGTCAATCCATCGCAGGCGGGCTACTCGCAAGACTTCCATCACGTCAGGTGGGAAGTCGGGATCGCCCGCCAGCCGATCCAGCGCCGCTTGCCAAAACACGTAGGTCGGGTCGTTGCCAGTCGCGTCGGGCGCGCACGGCAGCATCGCCAACAGTTCGGCCTTGCGGAATTTCAACCGTGCCAATAGGTCGGGCGTCAGGGTGTCTTGCGGCGCATCAATATCGAGGCCGCCGCGGGCCGCCGCCGACAGTCGAATGCCGCGGGCAGCACATTCCGCCAACAATTCCCAGGGCAGCGAGGGAGCGCCGGTCATAGCGTCACCCGCACGCGGTTTGACGTTTCAGATTGCTCCAAAGCGCTCCCATTATTCCCACAATTGCCGGTTTCCGGCTCGCCGGCCGCATTGCGGGAATTGTGGGAACGCGTTTCGCGCTTCGCGTCGGCAAACGTCACCGGGTTCACTTCGTAAGCTGGCGATGGGGGACGGCCGGGGCCGCTCGCTTCCGTCGCCTTGGGCCGGATGTATCCCCGTCGCGCTAGTTCAGCCAGCGCCAGGTCAATATCCTCGGCTTTGGGGAATCGCCGCTTGCCGTGGTGCTGGGCTTCGCTTTTAGTGAACTCACGCCGGCCGTGGCGTTCGATCCACCGTAAAACGTAGCGGGCGTCATCTTCGGCCGTTTCTTCGCTTGCCAGCATCATGTTCAGCACGGCCTCGGCGTGCGGAACCAGATAGCGGGCAATTGCGACCGCTGCCGCGGTGGTTCGTCCCTCGATGCGTCCAGTCGGGCCATGCTCCACGCAATGCAACACGGCCGCAAGCCGCAGCGTTGCGCCGGCCAGCTTCGCGCCCCAATCGCGCATAATTTCCATTGCGCCGCCGTCGCCCAACATCGATTCGATTTCGCTTTCCCAGTCGCGGAGCGATCGCGTCGCGTTGCCAGTCAGTTGCAATACAGTTTCGCCTTCGCCTTCCGCCAGCGCTCGCACTGTCAGCCGATACGCTTCCCGCGTGGCGTCAGAAACCGGCGCAGTCCCGATTTCCCGCCGCCCAATCCAGCTTTGCGGTGCCGCGTATAAAAACCGGGCCAACAGCCCCCGGCCGCGAAACGCAGCATTCTCGGCCAGCCCTTTGATAACCGCCGGCTGCATCGCATAGGCGCACGTCAGCGCCGGCCGCTCCACCCGCACGCCCTTACGGCTCACCCGATCCGTAATCAGGTCATCGCCGGAATGTCCCATCAGGTAAACGCCGAATTGGGGAATGCCGCTCTTGGAGTACAAGCCGGCCATCAGGTCGAACACGCTCCCTTCGGGCGACATACTGGCGATGCGCCCGCCTTGCTCGGCCAGCATCATGCCCAGCTTTTCCGCCGTGGCGTCATCGACCAACAGCCGGGGCAACACCGGTTCGGCATCGTCGGCCAGGTCCGCCGCCAGATTGCCGGCTTCGTTCCGAGCTTGAGCGGCTTCGTCGCCGTGTTTCTCGGCCGCGGTCTTTTCCAACTTCCGCAGCCGGGCTTCATCTTGCCGCCGGTCGGATTGAGCGCGGGCCACGCCAGGCCGCGCGGCTTCGATTAACTCAGCTTCCAACTCGCGTAGCGGTTTCATCGCCTCGGCGAAGACGGCAGACTTACGATTGCCAGGTTCAAGCAGCACGGCCGTGAACAGGTTGACGGGCTCGCGCCAACCGGGCCGCGGTTCCACGATCACGCGCCGGGCGAGGCACGCTGAGCAAACCGACAGCGCCAACAATGCCGCCAGGTCCGCCGGCGTTTGCGTGGCGTGCGATTCGGCTTCCACCCATTCTCGTAGTTCGTCGGGCAACGATTGCGTCGGGAATTCGGGAAGGCCCAGCGCGTCGAACGAAGCGATCTCGGGCCACGACAGCGCAGCGTTCACTGGTGAAAATGCCGGCGTCCAATCGGGTGCAGCATCGGCCAGACGAGTTAATTCTGCATTCGTTCCGCCGGCTGCGATCCAGTCGCTTACGTCCCCCTTCGGCGGCAGGCCGGGCAATTCGACGATTCGTACCGATTCGGCGATGCCGTGGAGCAATTGGGCGACTTGCTGACCGTGGTTCCGCCCGGCATCGTCGTTGTCGGGTAGCACGATCACGCACCGGCCTCGCAGAAACTCCGAATGCTGAGCTTTCCACTTCCCCGCGCCGCCAGCATTGCAAGTCGCCATTACGCCAATGCGGGCCAGGTTGTCGCAATCCTTTTCGCCTTCGACAACGACCACGGGCCGCGCCGGCTCGGCCAGTAGTTTTGGCAGCCGATACGGCAATACGCGGACGCCTTTGACACTCCAATCCCAGCCACCTCCAGACTTCGGTCGCCGTTGCCGAAAATCCTTCGGCTCGAAGCGCACGACCTGGAACGCCAGGTTGCCCGTTTCGTCGCAGTAGTCGTACTGCGCCAGGATGCGAGGCTTGCCGCCGGTCTTGCAACTACTTGCGGCCGCCCGCGCATCGGCCGAGACCATCAGGTCCCCCACGCGCAGGCCTACCGCCGCGCAGATCGCATCGGCGGCGCAACCAGCATGGCACTTGATCAGAGCACGGCCGTCGTCGCCTTCGCTAATTGAAAGACTTGCCCGCCTGTCGTCATGGGCCGGACATTGCGCCGACCAGCCCTTGCCAGCTTGCTTGGCGTCGGGCAACTTTCCCAGCAATCGTTCAACCGGCGTCACCGTCGCCCCCTTTCACCGGCTCGGCTTGCCGGCTCAGCCAGGCTTGCAGTTCAGCCACGGGGTACAGCACGGTTTGGCGCTTGCCGTTGCCCACGCGAAGGCAGGGAATCGGACCGCGCGGGGCCGAAAGCCCCCACAGCGTTCTAGCGCTCACCCCCAGCGCCTTCGCCGCTTCACTTGGCCTCAGGGCCAAAGATTGAATAGGTTGCTTTTCCATCGACGTAAACTCCGAATTCGCTCGCCGCGAATTGCAGCTCGCTAATCAGAATCCGGCGGTGGCAACCAATTCGGGTAACTATGCTACGTTGAATCAAGGCGCATAGTCTTGCACCAAACGGCTTTAAGAAGATCACAAAAAGCGCGATCGGTAACTTGAAGGCAACCAGTTACCGCACTTCGTCATCACCGGAAAAGCTGTCCGGTTCAAAGTACTTCGCCCGCTGCAGATGGCCGGCATGTCTTCGGCCGATTTCGTTGTTCTTCTCGCCTTGACGGTTCTGCTTCCACCAGCTGGTCTTTAGAATGGCTTGCTTGGTCACTCCCAGCATTTCCCCCAGTCGCTTTGCGGACGCCGTAGGTGGGAAGCTCATCAGGGCGTCGATCCTCTCCAGTTTCTGATTGACGCTGAGTTGGGCGTCGACGAGAACGCGCGACGCTTGCTTGAGCCGTTCATCGGACACTCCCCTGGTAAACACGCTCAAGAGCGCAAAGGAAGCACCGCTAGTCGAGCCCTCCACAGGAATTGGTTCCGGCGGGACAGTTTCGTTGGTAATCGACGTTTCTCGGTCGTCCAAGCCGTCGTCCAGCGCCATAACGGTGCATTTCAGAACCGCTTGCTTCGCGGATAATTCCTCCTGATTCGTTACTACACTTTGCCCCCTGCGGACGGGACGTTGACTCATCGCGGCCGCCACAAAGTCCGCTAGCGGCATGTTGATCACATTCGCTTTGTCCATTTCGGTGTGAAGCTGAACATGGGCAATCAGGCGCTCCATTGCCGCCGCCTTGCCACCGCCTTCGGCCGTAACAAGGGCTTGAGCGCGGTCGAGCGCTACGCGTTTTGCTTCGCCGGCGTCATCGGTACAAGTCATGGTGGCGATGTTCGCACCCGGTCGAATCGAAATACCGGTTGATCGATGGCACGGTCGCTTACCTTCCGCATACGCCTTCCACAAGTCGCCTGCGGTTTCAATCTCAACGAGGTTCTGTTCATACTCCAATGACCGAAGTGCGTTCGCCGCACACTGGCGCCACGCTTCCAGGCGTGCAATTGTCTCATCAACAGGCAGACATGACGTGTCGTCCAACATTCCCCCCGTTCGATGGATGGCGTATTTGGTGCCATCCGGGTGGAAGACTGTCAGGCATTCGATCATTGCAGTGTTGATTGGATGATCGTCGGGCAAATTCGGGGCCCGGGCCCAATCCGCAGCCTCGCCAATCGCGAAGATCGGCCCGACGGGAATCGTGGCAGCAACCCGATTGATTTCCGCTGCGTTCAAACCCGCGGGATGTTCCCACAAGTAGGCGCGAAGCAACTCGGACTTCGCCTTGAGCCGACGAATCGTCCGCTCGATCAACGTGACGAGGGACTTCGCTGATGACGCCGCTCCTGGGGCAATGCTATTGGCGCATAGCGCTTGCCAAGCCGCTCGCAGGCGCGCGATAGCTAGAGCGAACGGCTCCTCAAGCTGCTCGATTGTTCCGCGCGACATTGGCCAATTCAACAGACTACGAATGTCAGCCAATACGTCCAGCGGCAAGTCTGGATCAGCAATCAATTGGAATCTGACGCTAGCTTCGTCCCATCTGACACTTTGGACGATGCAATTGATTGTGTCGTTGTCGTATTGCAAATCAACTCGACGCCGCTTGTATTCCGCTGCTTCTTGAACCTCATCGCGGACTAGCTCCAAAAAATGAATGTGTCCTTCGGTCGTCAGTGGACAATTATCGGTGTCGGTGAAGTTGAAGAAGCTCTTGCCGTTTCCCGATTTTTCGACGATTGCTGGACTTTCCGCGGCGTTTGTCACTGTCTCCTCAACAGGTTGGTTAGCCACGTCGACGGCCCAATCGCAGACGTTGGCATTTTTTGCCCGCGTCGCTTGTACGGCCAGCCGACCGCGCGCAGCCGCCTTTCCCGTCTTCAATCGCAGTATGATCAACACGCAATCGGGAAGGGACACTGCGTTCTGACGCATGGCCCGATAGATACGCCCAAGTTCCGCGACGGCATCCACTACTTGCTGGGGAAGCCGCGGGAGGAGCGGTTCGATCGCCACGATGGCCTTTCGAAACGAAGTACGGTGCGCATTTGCTTCAGCATCCTGGAACGCCGCGCAAAGTGCGGCATTGTCGAACATGCCGTTTCGGTCTGGCATCGCGATTTGCGCAATCCGATCGTGCATTGCAGCGGCGTGGTCGAACAGATCGACCAACACTGGAACGAGTTCTTCCTCCAAGACGGAGGGCCGGCCCTCGGGCGCATTGGGATTCGCCATGAGATCGCCTTTCCTCGCCGGGCCGGCGACGGCCGGGCAGGGTAGAAAGGCGTTCAGAAGCCCTGCGCCGGCCGAGGCCGCTTGGCGGACCGGTTTGCAACCCGGAGCCGCCGTCCCGAATGGACCTATTCTATCCCCTCGCGAAGCTTTAGGGCATCCAGGTACTTGCCGAGCCCTTCAATGCTGCCGGTCAGCCGCTCTTCTTGGTGCGCCTCCTGGCTGCTTCGATATGTCAGCCCATGACAGATCCGGCAGCCGAAATATCTTGATCGAGGTGGCGAGTAGAGTTTGCCGACTCGACGGCCGCACGGAACTCCGCGCGTTATCAGCGGGCACGTGAACCACCACCGGCAACCGCCAAATGCCGGGGTTGTCGTTTGCATTCGGACCGGGATCTCGATTTGCTCATCGCCGCAGCGGTATTGAAGGTTTACCAGCGGCGATTCAGCACTCCAGGTGATGAAGTAACCAATCGAGGCCATACGGCCGCCGGCCCATCGCCAACTGAAGGTGCCCGAGGCCCCCCCAAACAATCTCCCGCGAAGGTCTTTTACGGCCAGCGACAACGATTCCTCGACCGTCGATTTCTTGGTCTCGAATCGAAACCAACGCCCGCTGCCTAAACCGCCCATGCTGACACCTCGCGATTGTGATTTTGCCAAAATCAATTGGCAACGGTCCCTTCAGCGTCCGTTGTATTCACGCACTAGCAACCGCCCGATCTCTGCGTCAAATCCGACTTCTTGGGCCAATCGACCAAACACACGTTCGGACCGGTGAGCCCCTGGCAACTTCGATAGGTGAGTCGGTGACACTTTCGGCAGCCGAATTAGCGTGCTCGTGGCGGCAAATGCAGCGTAGCAACCCTCCGATTGCAAACAATTCCATTGATAGTCAACGGGCAAGTGAACCACCAAGGCCGGCCGCCGAATTGCGTCGGCGTGGTCTGCATTCAGATTGGGACGCGAAACTCGACTGAGTTGTAGCGGTATTGGAGCAATACGACGCAGATCGGCAATTTGCTGTCGACATTGACCGAGTAGCCGATGGAACACGTTTTCGTCCCGTTGTTTTTCCAGGTGAAGATGCCTGTACCTCCGGGCTGCAATCGCCCGCGGAAGCCACGCACGCCTAACGTGATCGAATCCTCGACGGTGGATTTGGTAGACATTCGACTCCACTTGCCGCTCCCCTCTCCACCCATAGCGGCCCCCGCTAACCCCCCTGGGATTTTGCCAAAATCATTTGCGAAATCGACTTTCGGATGCCATCACTTTTCGCGTGGCAGCGGCGCAATTCGGCTCGACGGCGGCCCCCTCCTAACTAACGCCTTCAATCGTGTTGCATCTTGCGCGTGCCGGCTGCGCAGGGATGCCCCCACTCCCTTTAGGTGTTACCAAACAGATAGCGGTAGGCCGGCGCTCGACTACCTGCGGAACAACTTGTGGAACTCGCGCTCGTGCTCCCGTTCCGCGCGATCGTCCTCAGCCTCCTGCCGCGGGCCTTCGCGTCGCCGGCCAACGCATCGTCGTCGGCCCGCTTACAGATCGCCTGCCACGATTCCAGCGGTACGGCGGCGTTCAGCGTCGCGAGGTATTCACGCTCGATCGGCCGGCGCTGCGTCTGCTTACCGTTGGACTTCATCGGTCAGGTTTCCGAAAGTCGAACTTCGTCGAACGGCAATTGTACCGCAATCGCCCGTTTTCGTCGCTCGATGCCAGCCGCAATTGCGTACGAAACAGCAGTGTGGGCTTAGACTGCCTTGAGATACAGATACTTCTGAAAGCCAGAGAACACATTGCGAATCTCTGCTGGCGTCCCGCCGGGAACATCTTAAAATCCTCGGGCTCGGCAACGTCGCCAAGTCCCGATCCGCGCCGACATGTTCCAACAAGTTCCGCACGACTTGCGACCAGACTTCTTTGGTCGCCGGCGTCGCGCCGATGCGCCACTTGGTGAAGTCATTCCGGAATGGACCCAGCGTTGACATCGCGTTCGCACCGGGATTCGCAACCAGGCCGACGGCCGCAAGTTTCTTGGCAAGTTGCGGTTCTGATCGCTTCGCGTGCGCTGTGATTTACGGCCTGATGTCAGCGATGTCGCTTTGGGCTCGCGTGCTAAAAGCTTTCAGCAGCGTATGCTCAAGGCAACCGTTTAGAAAACGCACGCTTCCATCTGCGAAACAAAAGTTCGCGCCACCTGGATGGTTGCTGCCATAGGCGCTCACGCGACGATCGACAAAATCCTGGAATTGCGCGAACGATGTGGCGGGCGGATCGAGCGCGCCGCGGTCTGCAAACGGAACCGGCAGTCGGTAGTTGATCGGGGCTAATGCGCTCATGGTCACGTGGCCGATCATCTTCCGGCTGGTCGATGCTCCCCACCATCCCCATTGCGCAAGTGGCTCTCCCCAGCCAGCGTCATAAAACGTCTGGTAGTTCGCGTCTTCATGCGAACGCTCGCCATAGAGCAGCGTCTGGCTCAAGCCATCCTTGATCTGCCGAAGCGCGACCGGCTTTTGATAGCGTTTCGGCTCCGACGCCTCGCCTGTGGTGTGGAACAATCCGTCGGCCGTGGCGTTCATTGGAAAATACGATCGAGTTCCGCCGTTACCGCCGTAGCTGCCTAGCGCGTACCACCATTGCCGTTGTTCGACGACGATTGGATTCTGTTCAATCAAATCCGACGGACAGACAAACAGCGGTAGCACGAGCGCGGTGTTCGCGCCCCGCCCGCGGTCGGAGTTGTGCATGGGATCTTCGTAGTCCCAATGCGCGAGCGCCGCGGATTGCTCGATATAGGGCAATAAATACGCGAAAAGCGGAATGCCCCGATGCGACACCGCGGTATTGAAATACCATTGCTCGACGCCGGCCGGCAAACGCCCTTTCGCCGCAACGTGAGACGCCGTGGCGATCCCCAGTTGATGAAGTTGGCTTGCGCATTGCGTGCGGCGGGCGCCCTCGCGCGCGGATTGCAGCGCCGGCAATAAGAGAGCGATCAACACTCCGATGACTGCGACGACCACCAGCAGTTCAACGAGCGTAAATCCTCGGCGGGATGTGCGGCGCATGGCGGCGATGTCCCCAGCGAGCGCGACGCTTGTCGTCGACTCGATCGGAAAAGCGATTGATGTCATGTAGGTCGCCAACTGGTCCGCGAAGCCCCAAAACTGCAACCGTCCCCGCGCAATTTTCAGCGCGCATCCCACGGGCGGTCCAAGGTGAAATACCGGGTGCTAGCAAAGTATCACACGGCGGGTATGATGGTGTCTATGGGACTCGGCCCGCTTCCGGTGAAAAATCGGCCAGGGTTTTCATCCGTTTCCTGGCTACGTTGTGAGACGAACACCATGCAATCGGGATTGAGTTGGCTCAGCCTTGTCGTTTTTTTCTGCGCGTTTTATGCGCCTCCTTCAGCGGCGCCGGAAAAAGACGCTGCAGATAGTCCGGTGATCCGTTGCGCGGTCATCGGCGGCATGACCGATACCGGATTGTGGGACGCAGTCGCTGAGCGGTTTACCAAGGCCACCGGAATTCGCACAGAAATGGTGGTCACCGGCCCCAAGCACGTTATTGCGCCGGTATTTCGCCGTGGCGAGGCAGACCTGATCACGATGCATTCCAGCGACACCATGATCAACATCGTCGCCGATGGGCTCGCGGTCGATCCGCAGCCTTGGGCACGTAACGACTTGTTGATTGTGGGTCCAGCGGACGACCCCGCCGGCATCAAAGGTGAACGGGATGCCGTAAAAGCGCTCGCGAAGATCATTGAATCCGAAGCCAAATTCGTTGTTCACCCGAGTTTGGGCGCGAATGAAGTGCTCCAGGACCTGTTGGCCGAAGGCGAGTTGGCGCTCGACCCATCGCGAACCGTGATGATGGCCGCCGACCGGAATCGTTGGATTCTCAAGCGGGTGACCGATGAAAAAGCCTATACGCTGGTGGGGCGGATCCCGTTCCTGAACGGCAAGATCGCCCACGACGGCCTGGAACTGATGGTCGAAGGCGATCCACGCATGCGCCGGCCATATCTCGTGGCAGCGGCGCCAGGACAGGCGCCGCGTCAAGCGGCCGCCCGTCGCCTGGCGGCGTATTTGCGTTCGCCCGAGACCCAAGCGTGGATCGCCGGTTTTGGCGTCGGCGATTTAGACGATCGCCCGCTCTTCTTTCCCATAACGCTTCCGGCGGACGAATCGCAGCGCCCTGAGTAGTTGCGACAAAACCCTTGTCGCCTTCGGAGTCGCAGTAACACTGTAAATTGCCTTGCCTGGTGATCGTCGCCCGGCAAATTGCGATGAACTCTCTCGCCTGCGCTCCGCCTCCCAGCTATCCTAAACCTAGAGTTATCTCAAACTGTCTCGGCCGATCGTGGCCGGACCAACGTTGAGACCTAGGCCAAGAGCCAAATAGCATGGCGCTCCCTGCGAATCGTGTTCGCGTACGCCGACTTGCGGCGGGTTGGTCGCAGGCCGAACTTGCGAGCCGCGCCGGGATTTCGCGCGCGGCAGTCAGTGCCATTGAAATTGAGCGTCTCGATCCCTCGGTAAGTTCGGCCCTCGCACTCGCCGCGGCGCTTGGCTGCCGTGCCGAGGACTTGTTTGGCACGGCCGAGAAAACCACTAGCCAGCAATGGGCCTGGAACCCGAATTCCGAGTCGGGACGGTATTGGAACGCTCAAGTCGGCGCTCGAAGCTGGTTGTATCCCGTCGACGCCTCGTCGATGTGCGCCGCGCCCCACGACGGCGTTTTCGGCCACGACCGCGAGGCGCCGGACGACGCGCCCGCGGCGTTTTCTACCATCGTCATGGCGACTTGCGATCCCATGTCGCATTTGTTGGCGAATCAACTTGGCCAGTCGGGCGACATGCGGCTGCTCACGTTTACCCGCTCCAGCCGCGAGGCGCTGGAATTGCTCCGCGAGGGAAAAGTGCATGTCGCCGGGATCCATCTAGCCTCGGAGGAACACGCGGAACGCAATGCGGATGCGGTTCGCGAATCCCTGGGCGAGGGTTATTCGCTCCTGCGGGTGGCGGTGTGGGAAGAGGGTATCCTGATCGCGCGCAGTCTCAATGTGAAGACAGCACGCAGCGCACTGCGCGGCAACCTGCGCTGGATCGGGCGTCAGTCCGGCTCCGGCGCGCGGCAGTGTCTTGATGAACTGCTCGGCGGACGTCAAGCGCCGAAGCGGCAGGCGCTCGACCACCGCGGAGTCGTGGAAGCGGTTCGCAATGGTTGGGCCGATGCCGGCGTGGCCCTGCGCATACTCGGCGAAGAGGCGGGGCTCGGCTTTATTGGCGTTCGCCGTGAAGCATACGACCTGTGCTTTGCGAACCACCTGGCCCAGGATCGGCTTATCCAGGCGCTATTGAAAATCGTGCGCTCGGCAGAATTTCGCCGCAGCCTAGGCGAGTGCCCCGGTTACGACACCACCACGACGGGCGAAACGGTCGCCGTGTGATGCGTGAAAAGTAGCCGCCGAACGGCCACAACACCGTTCGACGGCTGAAGGATGTCGAGCCGCCGTGGGGTACGGACGACTGACATTTCGCTCACGACGGCCCAGGCGGGCCGCTCTCGTATCGCGCCGCGTCGAATGCACTCGGGGCATTGACACGTCTATATCACTTAATTGATACTATTGTATCAATCGTGCGGGCGGCCTGCAAGCGGCCTCGCTGAAGCAAGTGACGCGATGCTGGCGGCGATCTACGGAAGAATCCGTTGGCGCAAATGGCTTCTAGCCTGGGCATGTGCTCGGGCATCGGCGGATAGAACAACTTTGGAGAGCAGGGAACCCCCATGAGAAGGCAACTTGGTGGCGCTGCGCTGGTCGGACTGTTACTCGGCGGCGGAATGACGGCGAAAGCGTCGGACATCGCGTGGAATATTGATCCCCCGCAGCCGCCCGGGTCACTCGACTGGCAGGTGGATGACAATTGGATCGACACATCTAACTTCGCAGACAAGTTTCAACCGCGTCCCGAGGACTCGGCCTCGGTGCGCTACGGCGGAACGACCGTGTTCGATCCGGACAATGCTTCCGGAATCAATGGCGTCACGCACGACGTGAAGGCGATTCAGATCCGCAGTTTCTCGGTCGGTCCCACGTCGGACCCGTCGGAGCCGGGGGGCGGATTTCAAATCCATAGCGGACAAATCGAAATGACCTCTGGCGAATTCCGCATCGGCGAGCGCGCGAGCGGCGTCGCCACGCAAACCGGCGGCGTGATTCGCGTCTTACCGGACGGCGCAGACGTGCGCGTGTCAGGAGAAACCGGCGGCATCGGCGAGTACACGATGACCGGAGGCCTGTTGGAGACGGGCCGTTGGGAAACGGCCTCGCAAGCAACAAATCCCAACACTTACGGGATGCGCCCGGTCAACGACGGCACGCTCGACGGAGACGGTTACCCGCGCGGCCCGGAACATGGCGGCGACCTCTATCTGGTGCGCAAAGAAGCGCCGGCCTCCGCCGAATTTAACCTATCAGGCGGCACCGTGCGCATCTCCGAGTACATGTACATGGCCGAAGGATCGGGTTCGACTTCAACGCTCAACATGACTGGCGGCAACTTGTTCGTTGGCCGCAATCTCTCCACGCAGGAAGGGGACGACGGATCGTCCGGCGTGTCGCATGCGACGATCAATCTGAGCGGCGGCGAGATGTGGATCGATCGCGACGCGATCCTCAACAACGCCAACGAAGGCGTGGTCTCGGGGCAGATGAATTTCAACGTTTCCGCCACGGGCGTGCTGAAAGCAGGCGACCACCTTTCCATTGGCCAAGGCGGGAATGCCACGTTCACGCAAACCGGCGGCAGCGTGATCGTCGGCAATACCGACATTGGGATCGATCACGATCTGAGCCTGCCTGCGGCCGGCGAAGGAGATCCGAATGCCGATCGCATTTACAACGACAAGGCGATGATGATCGCCGTGCGTCCCGACGTGGCTGGGAGCTATTCGATCAGCGGCGGTTCGCTCGAAGTGCGCCGCGTGCTGAGCGTCGGATTCAATGGCAATGGCACGTTCACGCAAACCGGCGGCGACGTGCATATTCGCGCCGCGGGGCAAATCGGCCGCGGCACGTTTCGTCAGGCTGATGACGACGCGGAAGCGTTTGACGAAATGTCCTACACCACCACCGGCGGCGATGTGCTGATCGCCGGTGACTTCAACGACGGTCGCGTCTGGCCCGACAATTCCGGCTTCGAAGCGGCGCCGACGGGACTGTTGAAACTCAGCGGCGGTACTTTCAAGACCGACGGCAACGTATTTGTCGGCAAGCAAGGGAAAGGCACGCTGCATATCGTCGGCGGCGCCGCCTCCGTGGAAATCGGCCTTGGATACACCGACGGCGACGGCGCCGCGCAGGGCGGGCTTTATTTCTCGACTGACCCGACCGGCATTTACGCCGAGGCGAGCCTTGGCCAGTCGACGCTGATCGCCGAAATCGTCGGCTCGACGCTGACCACGTTGAACGTTCACGGCGACGTCGCGTTTGGCGCGGGAAGCAAGTTCCAGGTCGTGCCGACCACGATTCCCGCAACGGGCAACTTCACCTGGAATGTGATCGTCGCCGATAGCGACCACGACGGCATCGGCGCCATGACCGGCACGTTCGGCACGCTGCAACTGCCGTCGAGCGATCCGTTCGGTCTCGGGCGCGTATGGTCCGCCGACTACATCGGCGATCGCTTCGTGCTGTCGTTCAAGGCGCCCGGCGCCGGAGTCGACGGCGATACGGACGACGACGGCGACGTCGATCTCGACGACCTGAATAACGTCCGCAACAACTTCGGCGGCGCAAATCCCCCGATCGGCGACACCGATGGCGACAACGACGTCGATCTGGACGATTTGAACGCCGTCCGCAACAACTTCGGCGCTACAGGCGGTTCGCAAAGCGTCCCAGAACCGGCGACGATTGTTATGTTGCTGGTCGGGTTATCGGCGTTCGCGCTGCGTCGGCGCTAAAGCCGAACTGCGTTATTGGATTCCGCTGGCGCGAGCCCCGGCGAACTCGCCGGGGCCGCGCCTTTTCATTTGCACTTCATCGAAGTCTTTGCCACTGAGTTACGCAGCATGCAGGCGCACCAATACCTCGGGGAATTCCGCACCACGGTCTACCGAGTCGCGGGCTGGTTGACCGTGCTCTTCGTCCTGGCCCCGCGAAGCGACTACGCCGCGTCAGTGAGTCTCTCGCCCCTCAAGGACAACACGCTCATCCAACGCACCAATCCCGCCGAGCAACTCAGCAACGGCCTCGGCGACATCTTCGTCGGTCGCACAAATCAAGATGGACAAGGACCCGCCACAATCAGTATTCGCCGCGGGTTGATCCAATTCGATGTCGCTGGCGCTGTCCCCGCTGGGGCGACGATCCTGTCGGCGAGCCTCACCATGCGCGACGTGATGGGACTCAACGGCGACCCTGTCGTGCAATTGCGTCGCACCCTCGCCGATTGGGGCGAAGGCGTCTCCTTTCAGAACGGCGGCATGGGCGCTCCGGCTACAAATGACGATGCCACGTGGCTCTATCGGTTCTACGACGCGGACGATCCCCCTGCGAGTCCGGCCTGGAATATGCCCGGTGGCGATTTTAGCGACCTCGTCAGCTCAGAAGTCGTGATCTCCGACGATTTGGGGGGCGCGCAACGCTTCACGTGGCGGAGCGACGCCTTTCCTGTCATGGTGCAGGACCTGCAGTCCTGGCTGGACCACCCTGAACAGAACTTTGGCTGGACGCTGCTTGGCGATGAAACGCGCGGACAGTCCGCCAAGCGACTCAATAGCGGCGAATCCACTGACCCGCCCCACATTCCTCCTGTCCTGAATATCGAATACCAGATGAATCTCGCGGGAGACACCAATGGCGACGGCGAAATCAACCTCGACGACCTCAATAACGTCCGCAACAACTTTGGCGCTACCGGCCCTGACGATGGCTCGCTCGATGGAGACGCGTTCCCATTTGACGGAGTCGTCGACCTCGACGACCTCAACGCCCTGCGCAACGGGTTCGGCGGCGCAACTGGAGGAGCGCCGACACACAACGTACCGGAACCGGATGCAATGGTCATCGCGCTCGTCATAATCGGCGCCATGGCAGCTAGCCGATATCGCCGCGCGTTTGCGACCGCATAATAAGTAATAAGAACGCGACCCAAACGCTTTGCGCGTTGCCTGGCTCGTGGCTCCAGGCTTCAATCGCCTGCGGAATTCACGAACGCTTAAAGTGAACGAATCCAAGCCAGGGGATTTGGCCGACATTCGAGTCCACTCGCCACTCCCTTCTCCGCCCATAACGCCCCCGTAGCCCCCCGAGGATCTTGCCAAAATCATTTGGGAAGGCGCCAGCCGACTGCGAGCACCGGCGGTACAATTAGGCCCCATAGGGAAGTCCACCTAAGTTCGCGCCTTCAATTGTGCTGATCGTGCGCCGGCCGCCTAGGCAGGGCTCCCGCTGCCCAAATTATTCCTGCTCGATCGACCGGCGCGGCGGCGGTTTGCCAAAGATTCGCGGGGCCATCCGTCACGCCATACACTACGCACCAAACGCATGAATCGCGTCTTCGAAAGTGCGTAAATTCGCCAAACCCATTGCGATGACGGTTCGGCAAATCGACAGCGACTCCCTCGGGGGCTTGTTCTCAAAATCGGCCATCAACTCCCGCACGATAGCCGATCGGACCGCCTCGGATACCGGCCAATCTTGGTTGACCGCGCGACGCAGCCAAACTAAGTCTTGGAGCGTCGTCGGCGCACCGCACCCCCAACCCCCACAGGATTTCGGGGTGGACGCGGTCGCCTCCGCCATTCGGCGGTATCGTTTCCGCTTCTTGCGACTGGGCATATCGCCACCATTGTACACGGTAAATGCCAAGAGATAAGTTGCTCGCCGGCTCAGTCGTAGCGCTGCTTCAAGAGCTTTCGCAAGGCCCGTGGCAGCCTAGTGCGAATGTTCCTATGCGTTGTTGCCGACGTCGGACTGACGACAAAAGGCAGGCCGGGCCAGCGGCATAGCCCGTCCCCCGGACGATGCGGCGAGCGAAAAGCACTACAGTGATATCGTCGAACGTTCGACTTTTCCGACTGTTGCCGCCGCGTGCCCTCCATCGATCAGCGGAATTGCCTTACCGTGCGAATTACGGGAATATCGGGAGCGCACCTGTCGCGTTTGCGGACCTCCCAAACTGGTCCGCGACGGCATCCTGGATGCAGTCAGTCCGCCCGTCACTTCGCGGCCCCGATCATCGCCAGGACGCCCACTTTGATCGCCTCCGGCAGCGTTGGCCACGCCTCGAACACGGCCGCCAATTCTGGGTCAAAAGGGGCTTTCCGCGCAACGAGTGCGCCGCATTCTGCGCCGCTTTGGTCCGAAACCTTCGTTTTCCCCGTGTTTTCGAAGGGTAGTTCGACTCCTGTATCGCCCATTTTCGGGTCCTCAAATCATCAGGACTTCCGGCTTCGGTCAAGCGACCCTTTCTGGGTTTGCTCTTGAGTTGTTCCGGTACTGTCCCGAGCGTGATCTACGGACACCCCAGGACTTTCGGACAACGGCGCGGCGATCGCACGACGCTGGATGCGGGGTATCGACGCGGCCAAGTCGCAGGTGGCCCTTCTCAAGCAGCCCTCCCACGATCGCGCACGCAAGCGGCGGCGGCGCTTCGCCTTCTCGACGGTTCGCGTACCGTTGTCCATCGCCTCCGCCATCTCCACATCGGTCCAGCCCGGCCCCGCCACGGCGGCCTCCAGCAATCCCTGCGCGCGAAGCTCTCTTCCAGCTCCATCCCTTCAACTGCTTGACCACCTCGCGCAACGACCGGCGTTCCTCCGCCGTCAACCGTCACGATGATTCTGTTTTTTTCCAGGGAATCTTCCGTGCTTTCGCGGCTTAGGCAACGCCGGCCTCGTCCCGATTGCGGATGAATGCAATCCCAGCAGGAGGTTCCGCGTTTGCTGGCCGAATCAGTCCCGCGCGAAACTATTGCGATAGGGTGGAGTTTTCCGGAGCCACCAAATAGAATCGGACATATCGGGGAATCGATTCCGGCCCGTTCCGGCCAGGACTTCCGCGCCCCCCGCCCGCCTACTGGACGTTCTCGCCTCCCTCCCTTTGCTTCTCCGCAATAGAACTATGAGTGTCTCCCGCCTCTTGATGGCCGCGATTTTGATCGTGGCGAGCGCCGCGACTCTGCCCGCCGAAGAACTTGCCACTGGGAACGTCATCGTACCGAAGGACTTTCACCTCGAGCTGCTGTACACGGTGCCGCGCGAGGAAGAAGGCTCCTGGGTCTCGATGTGCGTCGACCCCAAGGGGCGACTGATCGTCGGCGACCAGAACGGCAAACTCTATCGCATCACGCCGCCGCCGGTTGGACAGGAAGGAAAGATCGAGCCCGAGGCAATTGATCTCGAAATCGGCGGAGCCCATGGGCTGCTGTACGCCTTCGACAGCCTGTACGTGATGGTCAATGAATTGAACCGACCGCACGGCTTGTATCGAGTGCGCGACACGGACGGCGACGACAAGTTCGACGACGTGAAGCTGCTCAGGCAGATTGACGCCGGTGGCGAACACGGCGCGCATTCGATGGTCGTGTCTCCGGACGGCAAATCGCTGGTGATCGTGGTCGGCAATTCCAGCCGGCCGACCAAGTTCGACCGCTCCCGCGTCCCATTCAACTGGGGCGAAGATAACCTCATCAAGCGGATCCCGACCGGCTTCATGGACGACTCCATGGCGCCGCAGGGCTGGATCGCCAAGACCGACCCCGACGGCAAGGAGTGGGAGTTGATCGCGGTCGGCTTTCGCAATCAGTTCGATCTGGCCTATAACCGCGACGGCGAGCTGTTCACCTACGACGCCGACATGGAATGGGACATCGGCGTTCCCTGGTACCGCCCGACGCGGATTTATCACGTCACCAGCGGCGCGGAATATGGTTTTCGCAACGGCTCCGGCAAATGGCCGTCGTATTACCTCGATTGCCTGACCAGCGCCGTGGATATCGGCCCTGGCTCTCCCACGGGAATCTGTTTCGGCTATGGCGCGAAGTTTCCCGCGCGGTATCAGGAAGCGCTCTTCATTTGCGATTGGAGCTTCGGCAAACTACGCGCAGTGCATTTGAGTCCGCAGGGCAGCGGCTATGTCGCCACCTCCGAGGAATTCCTCAGCGGCCAGCCGCTGGCTTTGACCGACGTGGTGATCAATCCCCACGACGGCGCGATGTATTTCGCCGTGGGCGGACGGAATACCCAGTCGGCGTTGTACCGCGTGACATACACCGGTAGCGAGCCGACGACGCCGGCGCCGCCGACCCCGATTTTCGCCCGGGAGCGCCAACTGCGCCAGACTCTGGAGTCGTTTCATGGTCACGCCGACCCACAGGCCGTGGAACTCGCCTGGTCGCACTTGGGGGATTCCGATCGCCAGACCCGCTTTGCCGCGCGGATCGCGCTCGAATGGCAGGATCCCGCCACGTGGAGCGGCAAGATTTGGGGAGAACGCCGACCACGCCATGTAATTGCCGCGATTGCGGCCCTGGCCCGCGTGACGCGCGACGATGAAATCCACCGCGCCGATGGCGCCGCGCCGCCGGACGAAGCGCTCCGTTCGCAGATGCTCGCGAAACTCAACGAAATGGATTGGATCGCGCTCAGCGATTCCGACCGCCTCGATTTATTGCGCGCCTATGCCCTCGTGTTCACGCGCATGGGAGCGCCCCAGGAAAGCGAACGCGAGAAACTCATCCAGAGATTCGACGCGCTGCTGCCGGCGAAAACGCGCGAGCTGAATACAGAGTTGGCAAATTTGCTCATCTATTTGCAGGCCCCCTCAGCCGCGCCGAAGGTGGTGGCGCTCTTAGACGCGGCGCCGACGCAGGAGGAGCAAATCGACTACGCCTTGGCGTTGCGGGCCCTGAAGGCCGGCTGGACGCCCGAGTTGCGCGAGTCCTATTTCCGCTGGTTCGTCGACAAGGCCGCGGCCTATCGCGGCGGCAACACGTTCGCCGGCTCGATGAGAACGATCCGCGCGCAAGCGATCGCGAATCTGACGGATGACGAAAAAATGGCGCTCAAGTCCATCCTGGAAGCGGAGCCGCAACGCACTTCGCCCCAGGAACTGCTGGCGGCGCGTAAGTTTGTGAAAGAGTATTCGCTCGAAGAACTCGAGCCACTGGTGCAGCAAGGTCTGCTCGGCGGACGCAACTATGATCGGGGCCGCGCGATCTACGGCGCGGTCGCGTGCGCGGCGTGTCATCGTTTCGATCAGGACGGCGGCTCCGTCGGTCCCGATCTTACGGCCGTCGCCGGCCGCTTCAGCGCCAAGGATCTGCTGGAGTCAATCGTCAAGCCGAGCAAGACGATCAGCGATCAATATGCCGCGATCACCATTGCCACCAAGGACGGACGCACGGTGACCGGGCGCGTCGCGAATCTCTCCGGCGATGCCCTGAATATCGTCGAGAACATGCTCGACCCAGGCAACATGACGAACGTCAAGCGCGGCGACATCGACGAAATGTCCATCTCGACCGTTTCCATGATGCCGGAAGGGTTGTTGAACACGTTGCAGGAAGACGAAATCCAAGACCTGATGGCCTACCTGCTCGCCCGCGGGAATCGCAATCACGCGATGTTTCAGACAGCCGCCGGAAAATAAATGCGGTGCGTCGCAACTAGAGTTTCGCCAGACCGGCGGGCTGTAGCATCGCCTTCGGGGCGCTCGGCGTGACGTCGATTCTTTTTCTCACCCTAGCTCCCATCGCCCATCGACGCTGGGGTCGTAGGCCATTGCCGGAAAACTGGCGTGTGACGCCCGCTGGACGAGGACGTATAATCGCGTGGACGACGATTCCGCTCTAACGACCGACGAAGCCCCGCGATGTCCGCCGACGACTACGATCCGCATTACCTGCAAGGGATCGCCTATTTCAATGACTGCGAGTTCTTCGAGGCCCATGAGGCCTGGGAAGAGCTCTGGCAGGAGGATCATGGTCCTTCGCGGAAGTTCCTGCAGGGCCTGATCCAGGCCGCCGTTGCGCTGCACCACTTTGGCAACGGAAATATCCGCGGCGCGAAGAAGGTCTATTTCGGCAGTCGCAGCTATCTGGCCGCATATCGGCCCAAGCACATGGGCTTGGACCTGGAGAAATTCCTCAGCGAAATGGACCGTTGTTTCGTTCAGGTGGCCGAGGCGACCGACACGTTTCCGAATATTGAAATCGACCCGGAAACCATTCCCGAGATTCACCTCGATCCGCCTCCGGCGGCCTGAACTTGCAACCTTGCGACAGGTTTGAAATGTCCGACGAACTGGAAACCGATGGCGGGCAAGGATTCGCCGGGCGCGCGCGACTATTTCCGCTGCCGAACCTGGTACTGTACCCGCACGTCGTGCAGGCGTTGCACATTTTTGAACCGCGCTATCGTGAAATGCTGCAGGACGCGCTGGCGGGCGATAAGCTGATCGCGATGGCGCTCTTGGCCCCCGGCTGGGAAACCGGTTACGAAGGGCGCCCGCCGCTGCAGCCGATGGCCTGTCTGGGGCGCGTCGCCACGTTTCATGAACTTCCTGACGGGCGCTATAACGTGCTGCTCTTAGGTTTGAAGCGCATCCGCCTGCTCGAAGAACTGCCGCCGGAGCGGAGCTTTCGCGAGGCGCTGGTGCAAGTGATTGAAGACGAGTATCCGCCGCAAGGCGCGGAAGGCCGCGTGCGCATTCAGCGGAAACTGCTGGAAGGCTTTCGCCGCGTCTTGCCGCTGTTGCCGGATATGCAAGAGCAAGTCGAGCAGTTCATGTCGAGCGACACGAGCCTCGGCATCCTGACCGACATCCTGGCCTACTCACTGCCGCTTGCGCTCGACGAAAAGTTCCTGCTGTTAAGTGAAGCGAACGTCGATCGCCGCGCGGCCTTCCTGGCCGACTATCTAACGCGGATGGGCACGCCTTCCGGGGACAAAAAGCAGAAGTTTCCGCCGGAGTTTAGTTCGAATTGACGTGATGGCAGTTTGCGTCGCTTAAACGAACTCCCCTCCCTTGCAGGGAGGGGCCGGGGGAGGGTAGAAGCGCGAGAACCGCGTTAATGCAGCGTTGATGTTTCGGCGCACGCGAGTCGTCGAAAATGCGGCGCCGTAGCGCAAGCCATCGCTTCTACCCTCCCCTAACCCCTCCCTGCAAGGGAGGGGAATTTGTCGATTGTGCCTAATCGACGTAGGCCAGCTCGTTGAGATTCAAGAGGACGTGGCAGAGTGACGCCAACGCCGCTTCGTCCGGCGCGGGTTGATCTCGGAAGCGTTCCCGTTGCCGTTCAAGGTGCTCGAGCGCAGCGGCCGTTTCCGAATCGGTCGGGCTGCGCCCGAGCGCGAATCGCCACGCCGCTGCGATTTGGCTCTCAGGCGCATCGCTCGTTGATGAGACGCGTTTAGCGAGCGCCTGACTGCGTTCGTGGGCGAAAGGATCATTCAGCAGCGCGAGCGCCTGGGGCGCGACAGTGGTGACGTCGCGCTTGCCGCAGGGGAGCGTGGTATCGCTGAAATCGAAAGTCGTGAGGAGCGGCGTCAACAGGCTGCGTTGCGAAAAGATGTACAGACTGCGGCGGCGTTGCTCTTCCGGCGGCGAGGCGGCCCAAGCGGCGCCTTTCCGCGAGAGCCCTTCGACCGCCTCGGCGCTGAGCGTCGGTCGAAACCCTGGCCCGCCGCGGCGCAGATCGAGTTCCCCGGTGACGGCGAGCAACGTATCGCGAAGGGCCTCGGCATCGAGCCGGCGGCGTTCCGCGCGCCAGAGCAGCTTATTGCCGGCGTCATGCGCGTTGTAGTCCGCCGCACGTGGATGCAGCGACGCCTGGCGATAGGTTTGCGACATGACCATGAGCCGCTGCATCCGCTTAAGCTTCCAGCCGCTGGCGACGAGCTCGTCCGCCAGCCAGTCGAGTAATTCCGGGTGCGTGGGGCGATCGCCGGTGAAGCCGAAATTGTTCGGCGAGCGGACCAGACCTGCTCCGAAGTGCTCCTGCCAGAGGCGGTTGACGATGACGCGGGCGGTGAGCGGGTTTTCCGGCGAAGCGATCCACTGCGCGAGCTGCAAGCGTCGTTGCGACGTCTTGGCATCGGCCGGCGCCGGGGTGAATTCGTGGAAGTTCTGGGGCGCGAACGACAAGGTCGCCGCGGCGACCTCGTCTAACGGATGAGCTCGCTCGCCGTTCTTGAGCGCGTGGAGCGGCGGCGGCGAGTTCGTCAGGTCGGTCCAGGCGAGCACTTCACCGGAACCGAGTTCGTCGTTCGACGGCCCGCCCAACAGCCCGGCGTCGCGCGGTTCTATCGGCCCGGGCCAAAATGCCGCGGCGATGCGGTAGTAATCGAGCTGCGGGATCGGGTCGAACTTGTGATCGTGGCAGCGCGCGCATTTCGCCGTGATGCCCAGGAACGCCGTCGAAGTCACATCGACCAGGTCTTCGAGCCGCTCGTATTTGTAGTCCTGGGGGTCGTTCGGTTCGTCGTTCCACGTGCCGAGCCGGAGCATGCCGGTGGCGATCAGCGATTCGGTCGTGCGGTCCGGCAGTTCATCGCCGGCGAGTTGTTCGAGGATGAATCGATCATACGGTTTGTCATTATTGAACGCGTCGACGACGTAGTCGCGATACTTCCACGCGAACGGTTTTTCTTGATCGCGTTCGTAACCGCAGGTGTCGGCATAGCGGACGACATCGAGCCAATGCCGCGCCCAACGCTCGCCGTATTGCGGTGATTCCAACAGTCGATCGACCAGGCGCTCGTACGCGTCAGGAGTTGTATCCGCCGCGAACGACTCAATCTCGTCAAACGTCGGCGGCAGTCCGATCAGGTCGTAGTACACGCGGCGGATGAGCGTGCGGCGATCGGCCTCTGGGGCCGGTTGAAACCCTTCTGTCGCGAGTCGCGCTCGCACGAAGGCGTCGATGGGATTCGTGAAAGACTGCCCGTCGACCGTAGGCACGTCGGGCCGGCCCACCGGTTGTAACGACCAGAAGTCACGCCCGGCGCGGAGGTCGGTCGTGCGCTCGTACGGATCGAGCTTACGTCCCTCGGGCCACGGCGCGCCAGCGGCAATCCACTGCCGGAGCAATTCGATCTCGGCGTCCGGAAGTCGCTGCGACTTCCCCTTTTTTTCCGGCGGCATTTCGCCATCGGTGACGCGCGTGAGGAGCAAGCTTGCTTCCGTCGCGATTGCTGCCCCGCTGTCGCCCCCTTTGGCGAGATGCTCGGCATCGACGAGCACCAATCCGCCAGCGGCGCCGCGCTCGTTGTGGCACTCGAGGCAGCGGCGAATGAGGATGGGGGCGATGTCTTGCTCGAAGTCCGTGGCGTAGACGAGCGGCGATTGAGCCACGACGATCGCAAAAAACGCGTACTGCCGCCACATCACACATCACTCCGGGCGCTCACGCTTCCGGCTCCACGGTCGCGCTCGCTTCTATCGTAAGCCAGGCATCGTCACACGCGCACAAAAATCTTCCTGCGATATAACCACAAGCAGAACAACCAGAGGACAAACGTCACCGCGACGCGTTCGATAATCGGCAGGTAGGTGACCCAACCGCCTTGGTCCGGCGGGGCGCTTTCGCCGGCTGCCACGATCTCGTTCAGGTTGTAGCCGAGCCATTGCGCCGCGGTCCGCGAGTGTGTCCAGAGCGTGCGGCCCGTCCAGCCGTCGATCAGCCAGTGCATGATGTACATCGTCAGCGGGTTCATCCCCACGACGACGCACGGGAACGCCAGCCGTTTGAAGCCCCAGCCGTCGACGACCCAGACAAACGCCGCCAGGCTCCACAACACCCAGCCGGTGCTGAAGATCGCCCAACTCGGCGTCCAGATTTTTTTGACGATCGGGCAAAAGGTGAATTGCAGTCCGCCGCCGGGCCAGATCGTGCCGTCGAGCGCCATGCCGATCACCAGGCAAAGGGCGCCGACTTGGAGCAGCTTTACCGCTTTGCGTCCGACCGAGTCGGCGCCGCGGAGATACTCGCCGGTCATCACGCCGAAGATGGTGGTGGCCATCGACGGGATGAAGTTCAATGTCTGGTAGCCACCGCCGTTGAATTGAAACGGCTCCGGGCGCGGGAAAAGATTCAAGAACCAGCGGTCGAACATACCCGCCGGGTTGATGTGCTTGTTCCACTGCTGGGCGATGTTGGCCCAGAACTCGGAACTGAAGAAGTAGACGTCGTGTTCGAACTTCGCCCCTTCGGTAGCGAGGGGGAATTGCTGCCAATCGGGCGGAATGCCTTCCGGAATAGGACTGGGCAAAGGCGTGAAGAAAAACCACGCCCAGTACCCGACGAGGATGGCCAGCGCCGCGGCGAGCTGCGCTTTGAGTCCGCGGCCGAGCGTCAGGTAGACGAAGGCGTAGCCAAGTCCCAACTGGCTGACGACGTCTTCAAAGGTGAAATTCGTCTGCTCGCGCCCGTTGGAGCGTAAGAAGACGCCGAGCAAGGTCAGGAAGATCGCGCGAAACAGGACATGCCGCGCGACGACTGCTTTGCTATCGCCGCGCGCGAGCCGCTTCGCATACGAGTATGGCATCGCCACGCCGACGATGAACATGAACGACGGCTGGATCAAATCCCAGGCCGCGCAGCCGGTGTACTCGACGTGGCTGAATTGATGGCCGATCCACTGCCAGATCGCCGAGTTGGGGAACTTCTCGGCCACGCTCGGCAACCCGAAGTCGTCCGAGACCATCATCAACATCACGAAGCCGCGAAAGGCGTCGAGGGAGATGAGCCGTTCGGATTCGGTCGGTGCGGGGGCTGGCATCGTCTTCTCCGATTTTGAAACACGGAGGGCACGGAGAACACGGAGTTGGGAAGAGTTGGGAGTCGGGAGCTAGAAGTTGGGATTTGGGAGTCAAACAACCCACGCTCGTTGTGGCCCGGTCAGGAGACTAGACCACAACGGTTGAATGCTCCTAACCGAAAACTGAAAACTGAACACCGAAAACCGACTCCCGTCCCCCTTCTTTTCTCCTCTTCTCCTCTTCTCCTCTTCTCCTCTTCTCCTCTTCTCCTCTTCTCCTCTTCTCCTCTTCTCCTCTTCTCCTCTTCTCCTCCCCACTGAAAACTGAACACTGAAAACTGAAAACTCGCCCTTACAACTTCCACCCCGCGCGATATTCGCGCTTCAAAAACTTCTCCGCCTCCGGGGCGTTCGGGATTCTCATGCTTTCCGCTTCCCACTCGAGCTTTTTGCCGCTGCGGTAGGCGACGTTGCCGAGGAGGACGGTTTCGGTCAGCGGGCCGGCATAGCCGAAGTTGCACGTCGTGGGGCTGCCGGTCTTGGCGGCCTGGATCCATTCGGCGTGGTGGCCGATGGAATCCGGGATGCTCTTCGGCGGCGGCGTGAAATCTTTGAATTGGTCTTCGGGATAGAGCGTGTAGCCGCCGTAGTCGGCGAACATCATCCCTTTGTCGCCGACGAACATAATGCCGGCGCCCGGGACCTGGTGGCCGCGGACCTCGCTGGGAGTCTGGTCGCCGTCGCGCCAGCTCATCTTCACCGGCGGGAGGTCGCCACGCTCCGGGAAATCCCAGACGACTTTCAGACCGAGCGGAGCGGTTTCCGGATGGACCGGCGGACCAAAGGCTTCGCACGCCACCGGCGAATGCAGCTTGAGCGACCAGAACACGAGGTCGATGTAATGGCAGCCCATGTCGGCGAGGGTACCGCCGCCGAAATCCCACCAGCGTCGCCATTCGGCCGGCAGATAGACCGGGCTATAAGGGCGCTCCGCCGCGGGGCCGAGCCAGAGGTCCCAATGGAGGTACTTCGGCACCGGCGGCTTATCGGTCGGGCGTTCGCCGCCGCCCCAACCTTTGCCGACCCAAACGTCGACCTCGGTCACGGCGCCGATCGCGCCCGATTGAATGACTTCCACGACCCGGCGATAGTTGTCCGTGGCATGGATCTGCGTCCCCATTTGCGTCGCCTTCTTCGATTCCGCGGCGACTTGCGTGACGGTGCGGGCCTCGAAGATGGTGTGCGTCAGCGGCTTTTCGCAGTAGACGTGCTTGCCGTGCTTGAGCGCCATGACCGTCGCCGGGGCATGGATGTGGTCGGGCGTGCAGACGCAGACGGCGTCGATCGATTCCAGGTCGATCAGCTTGCGGAAATCGTTGAACTTTTCCGCTTTGGGAAATTTCTCGCCGCACGTTCCCAGCAGTCGATCGTCAATGTCGCAGATGGCGACCAGGTTTTCGGTTTGGATGTTGTCGATCGTGAACTGCGCCTGGTTCGAGGTGCCGACCATGGCGATGTTGAGCTTATCGTTCGCCGATCGCCGCGCGGCCTTCGAGGGGAACGTCCAAAAGCCTCCCATCGCCGCGGCGGCGCTGGCGGCGGCGGTGGTCTGCAAGAAGCGGCGGCGCGAAGTTCTCAAGCTCATGGCAGGCTCTCCTGGCGGGTCTTTGAGGAGGTCGCGGCGAGCGCGCCAAGGGTCGGAATCGCGCTCAGCGGAAGGAATCAATCAACTCGGGCCTATGCTAGCCCCAATAGCCGGCAGGTGCAATCTTCGGTATGGTGAAAAGCAGTCCAAACGGCCGCCCCAAGCCCCAAGCCCAGCGGTGGCCGCCACGTGCGCCGTTTCATCCCCAACGCCGCAAGCGGCCTCCCCTGGGATGAACAACGTTTTTCTTGCACCTCACGCCCCAACCATCGGCGACGGAGTCGCCTCCTACAACTTTGAGCGACGCCGCCGAAACTACGCCCGCGACAACCTTGGCCTCCGAAGCGGAGCGCCAGGGAATCGAACTCTCGAAAAAACAGCTTGAGAAGCTCGAAAACTATTGCAAGTTCCTCTGGGAGTGGAACGAGAAAATTAATCTCACGCGCCACACGACCTACGAGAAATTCGTCGGTCGCGATTTGCTCGATACCCGCGTGCTCGCGGGCATGATCGAGCCGGGGGAACGCGTGCTCGACGTCGGCGCCGGCGGCGGCGTGCCGGGAATTCCGCTGGCGATTCTGCGCCCTGATGTGAAAGTCTCGCTCTCGGAATCGGTCGGCAAGAAGGCGCGGGTCCTCGAGGACATCGTGAAGCGACTTGGCCTGCACGTGCCGGTGCATGCGGTGCGCGCCGAAGAGGTGCTCAAGAAGCGCGAATTCGATTCGCTGGTGATTCGCGCGGTTGCGCCGCTCCCCAAGTTGCTGACGTGGTTCAAGCCCTATTGGGAGCACATCGGACGCTTGCTCATTATCAAGGGCCCCGCGTGGGTCGAGGAGCGCGGCGAGGCGCGGCATCTCGGGCTATTGAGGAATCTGGAATTGCGCCGCGTGGCGAATTACCCCATTCCCGGCGCCGACGGCGAGAGCGTGGTGCTACAGATCTGGCCGCGCGAGAAAGAACGCACGACAAAGAAGAAGTAACGCTGTAGCCCCGGTCTGTGACCTCGGGGAGTTGACGTAGCGTTCACACTCAACTCGGAACCAACGTCAACTCTACCGCCCTTGAGCTGAGGGCTAGGTGTACGGCCGGCCGGGCGCTCCGTGCTACGAACGTCTCAAGTCTTTGCACGCTGCGTGAATTTCTCGTTGCGTCGTGGGGCGGGCCGGGCACGCTATGAATCGTGTTATTCAACGGAGGCCGGACCGTCCAACAGGGTTGCGATGCAACTTGGCGAGGCCCGCCGTCGCGCGGCGGCGGGCCTTGAGTTTTGAACGGAGAATCGTGTTTGGCGTTTCACAGTTCGCTCGCAGATCGTGCGTTTACTTGTGCGCGGCCCGCCCTACAACGTTTTTTGGTTGCGGCCTGACGGCCGCGCTGGGTTCTCCGTGCCCTCCGCGTTTCCAACCGGAACAACCGCCGCGAGCACGAAAGTCTCCGGCCGGGATCGAACAAACCGGTTCGACCCCAGCCGGCCCCACTGAACACTGAAAACTGAACACTGAAAACTGAACACTCGCCGCCTCAAGCGACCAACCGAATCGCCTCGACGACTTCCCCGCGAATTCCGCAGATGAACTCTTCAAAAATCCGCAGATCGAGCGCCGACGCGCTGTCCGCTTCCGGGTGGAACTGCGTGCCGAACGCCAGCCAATCCTCTTGGGTGCTTTCGATCGCTTCCACCACGCCGTCCGGGCAGCGAGCCGTGACGCGGAAGCCCGGCGCCACTTCGTCGATCGCCATGTGGTGCATGCTGTTGACGCGGATTTCTCCTTCGCCGTAGACGCGTTCCATGATCGAGCCCGGCACGACTTCCAATGCATGACGGTGCGCCGGATCGATCGGGTCCTTGTGCGGCACGGCCTTGGGGAGGTCTTCGGGGATATGCAGGAACAGGTTGCCCCCCTGTGAAAGATTGAGCAATTGCATCCCGACGCCGATGCCCATCACGGGGATGCGCTTCCGCGCGACCATTTGCACGAGCATCCGGTCAAAGGTTTCCCGCCGCGCATCGAGCGTGCGGATCGAGGGGTGCAGCATGAAGCCGTCACGCCGCGGATCGAGATCGGCGCCGCCGGTCAGAATCACGCCGTCCACCATATGCAGCACGCGTTCGAGATCGTCTTCGTCGGCGAGCGGCGGAATCACCACCGGGATGCCGCCGGCCGCGACGACCGAGTCGAAGTAGCCCGCGGTCAAGTAGCTGAACGCCGGAGAATCCTTTTTCGCGGCGCGATAGTCAGCGTTGATCCCGATGATCGGCTTGGAAATCGCCATGTTCTACTCCCTTGTGTGTTCGTGGAACACGTCCTGTGTCCGCGGCGTCAATGCCGCGCGATCGTGGCTGAGACCGGCTCATGGCCAGCGTGCGCAAGAGAGGCATGTTGTGAGGCGCCGATCCTGGAGAGTTCCGCCTGAGTCGCGTCCGAGCGAGGTTGCCTCCTCGCTCCCCGACCATCTGGACGTCGTGTCGTCATGTCCCTGACGTTACGGCGCCGCCAAGCGTCGGCGTTTCGCTACACCCGATCCTGGGTTCGTTGGTCCTGAGTTGACGTCCCTATCGTCATTGGTCTCGTAGCGGATGCGTCGCGCGGTCGCATTACTCCATTGACCGCGTCGCATCACGGGGGCCGGTTATACGCCCGGGAAAAACACCCGCAAGCGCCCCACGTGATTTAGTGTGTGGCGCACAGCCGCCCCCCACAACCTGGGCAAGCACACTCATGCTAGCGGCAAAGTGCTGGCGCAATCGGGTTTACGAGCAGGAATGAGCATATGAGAATGCGGTAGTCGCGATCGAACACTGGTCCCTCCTGACTCCTGACTCCTGACTCCTGGCTCCTCCCCCCTCATGCGTTTCCACCGCGTCTGCCTCGAATCCTTCGGCTACACGCTTCCGGACGAAATCGTCACCTCGGCCGAGATCGAGCGACGTCTCCAGCCCCTCTACGAGCGACTGCGCCTTCCAGAGGGCCGCTTGGAGCTGATGACCGGCATTCGCGAGCGGCGCTTCTGGCCCCCCGGCACGCTGCCGAGCGCGAAAAGCATCGAGAGCGGCGAACAAGCCATCGCCGCGGCCGGTATCGACCGGAGTTTGATTGGCGCCCTCGTACATGGTTCGGTTTGCCGCGACCACTTGGAACCCGCCACGGCCTGCGCCGTACATCACGGACTTCGTCTCCCCGCGGAGTGCGCGATTTACGACGTTTCCAACGCCTGCCTCGGCCTGCTCAATGGCATGTTGCAAGTCGCCAGCATGATCGAGCTGGGCCAAATCCGCGCCGGCATCGTCGTCGGCACTGAAAGCAGTCGCCCGCTGGTGGAAACCACGATCGACCAGCTCAATCGCGATTTATCCCTCACCCGCGCGCAGATGAAGCTAGCGGTGGCCTCGCTCACGATCGGTTCCGGCAGTTGCGCGATGTTGCTCGTCGACCGGGAACTCAGCCGCACCGGCAACCGCCTCACCGCCGGCGTGGCCCGCGCCTTCACCGCGCATCACAACCTCTGTCACAACGGCAGCGACGAAGCGATCGGCTCCGGCATGGCGCCGCTCATGGATACCGACAGCGAGCGACTCTTGCTCGAAGGAGTCGCCGCCGCCCGGCAGACGTTTGACGGCTTTCTTACGGAAACAGGTTGGTCCCGCGACGATGTCGACAAGACGTTTTGCCACCAAGTCGGGTCGGCGCACAAGCGATTGTTGTTTGAACAACTGTTGTTGTCCCCAACGATCGATTTTCCGACCGTCGAAACCCTCGGAAACATGGGCAGCGTCTCCCTCCCCATCACCATGGCGCAGGGCATCGAACAAGGCCATTTAAGCCCCAAAAACAAGGTCACCCTCCTCGGCATCGGCTCCGGCATCAACGTCATCATGGCCGGCATCGACTGGCAAACAGCCCCCGCCAACCCTCCGCCGCACGCCGCCCCAACCGGCCAAATCTCAATTTGACCCACCGGTTGAATTGGCAGAGAATAGACAATCGCAAGGCGTCATTCGCGGCGCCAACCTAGGAGGACGCGACCATGGCCACGATCGTTGAACAGCGCGCCGAGTCATCGGACCACGAAGTCGACATGGACGTTGTTCGCGCATTGCGCCGCTTCACGCCGGAGGACTACGAACGCCTCGGCGAAGTGGGGATTATTGGCGACGACGAACGCGTCGAACTCTTGGAAGGGATGATCGTCACCGTGATGGTAAAGAAGCCCGAGCACGACTACGTAATATTGCAAGTGGAGAAATCGCTGCGCGGCGTGTGCGGCGACAAGTATTTTTGCCGCACCCAAATGACTGTTTTCACGAGGGATAGCCGTCCCGAGCCCGATTGTGCGGTCGTGCGCGAGCCAGCCAAGAAGTATGCCCATCGATTTCCAAATCGAGACGATATCGTGATCGTTGTGGAAGTTGCTGATACTTCGCTGCGCGACGACCGCCAGACCAAGGCTCGCATTTATGCCCGGGCGGGATTCGCAGTATATTGGATCGTCAATATCCAAGAGCGGCAGGTAGAAGTCTTGACCGAACCTACCGGAGAGACCACGCGACCCGGGTACGGAACAAAGGCGGTCTACAAGGAGAGTGAAAAGCTGCCCGTGCGGATTGACGGCCAGCAGGTTGGAGAAATCCTCGTCGCGGAATTACTCCCTTAAGTCGCTCGCGAGTCGCATTCGCGATGGAGTCAGGTGCAACATGGCTTCGGCAATCGAAACGGGCGAGACCATCCTGAACGGCGTTCCGGCGCTGCGCCGTTTTAGCGTGGACGAGTACTACCGGATGATCGAGGCCGGGATCTTTTCCGAGCACGAGCGTTTGGAATTATTAGACGGGAGAATTGTCACCATGATGACTCGCCTCCCGCCGCACGAGGTGTGCCTCCGGCTTGTCTCAAAAGCGCTCGATCGTTGTTTGCCGGCGGGATTTGACTTGCGCGTGCAGTCGGCCGTGACGCTGACGGACAGCGCGCCGGAACCGGATTGCGCCGTCGTCCTCGGGGATACGCGCCGTTACATCGACCATCACCCAGGAGCAAAAGAAATCGCCCTGGTGGTCGAAGTTTCGGACTCGTCATTGCGCATCGACCGCATCGACAAAGCGGAAATCTATGCTCGGGACAGCTTGCCGGTCTACTGGATTCTCAACCTTTCTGAGCGGCAAGTGGAAGTGCATACCGATCCAACAGGGGACGTCGACCGGGCGGCATATCGAGTGACGGCAATTTTCAAACAAAGTGATCGCCTGCCATTCATGCTCGAAGGCCGGCAGGTTGCCGATTTCCTCGTCGCCGATCTGCTTCCCTAAGTCGCTGGCAGCAGCCGCGACGCGCGGTTAAACTGGCGCAGCTTCGCCGTCCCGACGACTTCAGTGTGAGTACCTCCATGCAACTCTTCCGTGTGATCAGCATGTCCTTGTCCTTGGCCGCCGTGCTTGCCGTTGCCGCCGGGGCCGAGGAGCCGGCCGCGAATCAATGTTACGAGCTCCGCGTCTACTATGCCGCCGAAGGCAAGCTCGATGCCTTGCATGCCCGGTTCCGGGATCACACCTGCAAGCTGTTCGAGAAGCATGGCATTACGAACATCGGTTACTGGACGCCGATCGAGAATCCCGATCGCAAGCTCTACTACATCATCAGTTTCCCCGATCGCGCCGCGCGCGAGGCTTCGTTCAAGGAATTCGGCGCGGATCCGGAATGGAAGGCCGTGGTTGCCGAGTCGGAAAAGGATGGCAAACTGGTGACCAAGGTCGAATCGACCTTTTTGCACTTGAACGATTACTCGCCGGTTGTCGAGGCCAAGACGGAAGAGCCGCAACGAGTGTTTGAGCTGCGCACTTACATTGCTACGCCGGGCAATCTCGATCGGCTCAACGCGCGGTTCCGCGATCACACCCTGGCACTGTTCGAAAAGCACGGCATGACCAATATCGGCTATTGGTCGCTCGACGCCGACCAGGCCGACGCCGACAAGTTGCTCGTCTACATGCTGGCGCACAAGTCGCCAGAAGCGCATGACGCCAGTTTCGACGCCTTCCGCGCCGATCCCGATTGGGTCGCCGCCAAATCGGCATCGGAACAAGCCGGCGGCGGCTCGCTCACGGCGGCGGAGAACGGCGTGCAATCGGTGATGCTCACGCCGACCGACTATTCGCCAATGAAGTGAGTCGACGGCGATGCATCCGGATCACAATGCATCCCGGTGGACCGAATCCGGTGAAAACGCCGGTAGGCAAACCGCGATGTACTCCGCGCCCTCCGGACCGGGCGAACTGTAGCGTACCCATTCGCCACGATGTGCGATGATCGCCTGACCCGCCGCGACGTCGATCGCGCCCCCCGCATGCTCAACGCGCAACATGCCGCGGAGCACGACCGTGTACTCATCGAACTCCGGCCGCTGCCCTGGTTCCAGCCAGCCGGCCGGGCTCTTCATGTGCGCAATGCTGAGCTCCGCGTGGCCGGAATTCACGCGGCCAACATACTCCGCGATTGACTTCGGCTTGTTGCCGGCGGCGGTAACGAGCTTGGGACCGGGAATGTGCGTGGGCATGGTTACGACTCGTCGAAGCAGTTTGCAGGAACACGCCCCAAGAGTAACCCAACATGACACGCAATCGCAACCAGCCCAACTAATGCACTGTCGTTCCGATTTGCGAACTCATTCCGCCGCCCCAGACTCCACCTCCTTCTTCGCGCCTTTTTGCGTTTTTCGCGGCCATTCCTGAGGCCACGGCCTTGGCAAGCGATGGAGGAATAGCCGCGAAAAACGCAAAAAGTCGCGTAGAAGAGGCAAGCTGGATCAGTCGCGTTATCCGACCGGCGCACTCGAGGCGTCGTGTCGGATCGCTTCGTAGAGTTTTTCTTCCGGCGTCTGGCGGAAGCTGACGCGGCTGAGCCGCGCGAAAATCAAGCCCGCGGCCAACATCCCAGCCAGGACGATTCCGAGGCGATACTCCCAGCCGCCGTCCACGTTTTCGACGAGCTGATTCAGGATCGGCCATTCGCGCACCAGGTCGGTATCGATGCGACCTTGCAGCAGCGCCAGCCCATTGTGTAGCAAATGGAACACCATCGGCGTCCAGATATTGCCGGAATGAACGGCCAGGAATCCAAGCACGAGTCCGGCGGCGCAAGCCAGGATCGACTGCTGCTGAATCGGATGGGCGATGCCAAAGATGATTGCGGAGATCACGATCGCCTGTCGCCGGTTTCCCAAGTGTCGCAGGCCCGACAGGATAAAGCCGCGGAACGCCAACTCCTCGCACAAGGCCGGCAACGCCGCAAAGAGGAATAGCACCATCCAGAGCGGCATCGCGCCGAATTGTTCGTCGATCCCCTTCAGGCTTTCCAATACTTCCGATCGAATTGGGTACAGACGCGTGACCAGAATCTTGGCGGCCGTCGCCGCGGGGTGGAGACAAAACGCCAGGCCGATGGCCGCTAGCAGCCCAGGCACGCCAGGCTTGCGCAATTGCAGGGTCTCGCGCGGGCTGCGCGCCATGAGCCACAGGCACAACAGCGTGGGGGCCAAGATGCAAGCGAGTTGGCTGAAAATCGCTTGACCGACGATGGAAATCTCGCCGCCGTTTGTTGACGCCAACGCACTGTGCAGGAACTGAATCATCAAAATCACGCCGGCGCAGGCAACTGCAGCGCCGGCCGAGGGTGTCGGTCCGCGATCGCGCCAAAGATGCAATAGCCAGAGCTTCAGGTCCAGGCGTTCACTTTCCCGGAACAACACGTTTTCGCGGCTGAACTGGTCGACCGCCCAGCGAATCGCCATATGACAGCAAACCAGCGTCACGAAGATCACCGGGGGCGCAAAGCGCAACGCCGTCCAAAACTCGCCTTCGAGCAGCGCCCGCAGAAGCAGCACGATGCCCGTGACCGGAATCAGACTGAAGCCGAGCGTCAATTCGACGCTGGGCCAAAGCGTGATGAACACCAACGGGGTGATCACCAGCATAAGCGGCATCAAGTAATACTGACCTTCTTTGGTGCTCCGCGCGAGCGCCGCGAGCGCCAGACAAAGCGCGCTAAAGAGCGCCGAGACCGGCACGAGCGCGATCAACAGCCAGACCATGGCGCTCCAGGGGGGCGCGCCGAACACCGAAAACTGGCTGTTAACGAAGCCCCCCGTGGCGCTGAGGCTGAACAGGTTCAGCACCGCGGTGAAGACGCTGAACAGCATCACCGTGAGCAGCTTGCCCCAGACGATTTCGGAGCGCTCCGCCGGGCTGATGAGCAGCGTTTCCAGCGTGCCGCGCTCCTTCTCGCCGGCGCAGAGATCGACAGCCGGGTAAAACGCCCCGGTCAGCGCCCAGATCAGCAAGATGAACGGCAGAATCTTCGACCAGCCGGCCACGCCGCGGCGGTTGGCCGGCGCGACATTGTCCGACTCGATGTGAAACGGCACCGCGGCCGCTTCCGGCAGCCCTGCCTCGGCGAGATTCTCGCGGCCAATCGCCTCGCTCCAGCTCTGCAGCACCCGCTGCAAGCGAACTTCGGCGAGCCGCGAGTTCTCCTTGGCCTCGTTATAGATCAGCTTGGGACGCGGCAGGCTGTTTTTCGCCTGATCCGGCTGCCAGCCGCCGCGCTCGGGCAGCTTCGAGCGGAAATCCGTTAACTGCTGCTTGAAATCGCCCGGGATGATCAACACCGCTTCGAGGTCGCCTTCGGACAACATCCGCCGCGCCACCTCCGTCGACCGGGCGATGTCGCCTGCGGCGCTCTGAGGCGGAAAACTCAGTTCCAGGAGTTTATCTTGTTCCGGGTCGTCGAAGAGGCGCTTGTCGAAATGTTCGCCCGTAACTAACGGCGGCGTTTCCGGCAGCGCCTGCTGGCCGACAACCATCACGCGGAATGGCTTCTGCTGCAAAAACTGCAAGACCCGCAGGAAGCTCAGCCCCAGCATCGGGTAGAGCAAGAGCGGCAACACGAAGATCATGAACAGCGTGCGCCGGTCGCGCATCTGGTCGCGGACTTCGCGTTCAAAAACGATGCGAACATTCCCCCAGTTCATCACGCGAGCAGTCCCTCCTCAAAATTCGGGACGCCGGCCCCACGATGTTCGTCGTGCCGGGAGATGAGTTGGAAGAACAACTCCTCAAGGTCGTGCTCGCGATGCCGCTCGCGCAATTCGCCGAGCGTTCCCTCGGAGAGAATGCTGCCGCGGTGGACGATGGCGATCCGGTCGCAGAGTTTTTCAACTTCCGTCATGATATGCGTCGAGAACACGATGCACTTTCCTTGTGATCGCAATTCGGCGACGGTGTGGAGCAACGCCCGCGCGACCAAGACGTCGAGTCCCGACGTGGGTTCATCGAAGATCACGACCGGCGGATCGTGAACGATCGCCCGGGCGATTGAGACTTTCTGCTTCATGCCGGTCGACATCTTGCCGCCCAGCAGGTCGCGGATGTCGTTCATTTTCAGGAGCGCGAACAGTTCCTCCATCCGTTCCCGCAGCGGCTCCTCCTGCAGCCCGTACAACCGGCCGAAGTATTCCACCATCTCCCAGGCGGTCATGCGGTCGTAGACGCCGGTGTTGGCGGACATGAAACCGATTTGTCGCCGGACCAGCGAAGGGTGCCGCACGACGTCGCAACCGTTGATCTCGGCCGTGCCGCTGGTGGGTTGCAGGACCGTGCTCAGGATGCGGAGGGCCGTCGTCTTGCCGGCGCCGTTCGGGCCCAGGAGTCCGTAGATCTGCCCTGGATACGCGTCAAAACTGACGTGATTGAGCGCAACGAACTCGCCGCGCCGGAGATCGGCGTACTTCTTCGTGAGGCGCTGCACATGGATCATGGATCAACGCGTGGCGAGGGGAGTCGCAGTCGCCGCTGCCACCCAATCCGGGGGGCCTGAGGCGGTTCGGACCGGTTTTTCCGGTCGGCTCGCGCGCCAGGCGGGTGGTAGCTCAAAGTCTGTTATACCAACGTAGCTCGCATCGCGCCGACCCGCCGGGCCAAACAGTCCGCGGAATGCCGGATCACGCCGCCATGCCGAGTCCATTTCGCACGATTGGCACGATCGGCAATACCAAGACCGATTATTTCCTTCCGGCCGCGCATTCCCTTATACTTGGAACTGAAGTTCCCCGAGGAGCGGGCTCATGAAATCCTTGAACGTGAAATGCTGCTGCGTGGCGATCGGCTTGCTGGGCGCTGCGCCGGCCGCGGCGGAGGTTTTCGTCCTCGAGAATGAAGGCCGGGTGTCCGGCGAGTGGCTCAATAAAGAGGACAAGAAGGCGGAGCAGTACATCGTCCGCACCGCCACGGGCGGCACCGTGAAACTGGCCAAGGACCAGGTTGCGAGGGTCTACGTGCCGTCGGCGGAAGAGCTGGAATATGAAAAAATCCGCGGCGACTTCGAGGACACCGCCGCCGATCAGTGGAACCTCGCCGAGTGGTGTCGCCAGAATCGACTGCGCGAACAGCGCACGACCCATTTGAAACGCTGCATTGAGCTGGACCCGGATCACACGGGAGCCCGGCTCGCTCTCGGGTACACGCGCATCGATAACCAATGGAAAACGCAGGAAGAGAGCTTCCTGGAGCGCGGCTACGTGCGTTACCGCGGCAAGTGGATGCTGCCGCAAGAAGTTGAGCTCGCCGAGCGCATTCGCGCCAACAAGAAAGAGACCGGCGAGTGGTTCGTGAAAATCAAGCGGTGGCGCGGCTGGCTCGATGACGCGCGGGCCGAACAAGCAGAGGACGAACTGCTCAATATCACCGACCCGAACGCCGTGCCGGCGTTGAAGCAGTATTTCGAGTCGGAAAAAGACTCCAAGACGCGACTGCTGTTCGCCGATGCGCTGGCCAAGGTGAATACGGGCGACTCGCTTTTCGTGCTCGGCGACGGGGCGCTCTACGACGGCGACCAGGAAGTGCGGTTGACCTGCCTGGACTATCTCAAGAAAGAGCCGCGTCCCGATCTCGTGAAGTATTACGCGAGCGCGCTCAGAAATAAGGACAACGTGACGGTCAATCGCGCGGCGTATTGCCTCAAGGAATTGAATGACGATTCCGTCGTCAGCGCCTTGATCGACGCGCTGGTCACGACGCACAAAACGAAAATCGGTTCGGACAGCGGCGGCGATCAATACACCACGACGTTCGGTAATTCGCCGAGCGGAGGGGGAGGCATGAGCGCCAGTCCCGGCGGGCTTGGCATCGGCGGCAACGCCCCAAAGATTCTGGTCCAGCACTTGCGCAACATCGAAGTGCTCGACGCGCTGGTGAGCATCACCGGAGCGAATTTCGGCTACGACACCCAGGCGTGGAAATACTGGCTGACCTCCCAGCAGAAAGCGCCGGCGGCCAATGTGCGGCGGGACGCTCCATGAACAAGACAGTCGCGATCCTGGGGGCGAGCGCCGACCAGGCCAAGTATGGCAATAAATCGCTGCGCGCCCACCTGCGTCAGGGCTACACCGTCTACCCGGTGAATCCAAAAGGGGGCGTCATCGAAGGGCTGCCGGCGTACCAACGCCTGGCGGATGTGCCGGGGAAGCTCGACCGGATCAGCGTCTATCTTCCGCCCCAGGTGGGCTTGTCGCAACTCAATGAGATCGCCGACAAGGGCTGCCGGGAGCTGTGGCTCAACCCGGGGAGCGAGAGCCCCGAACTGATCGCCGCCGCCGAGGCCCGCGGGCTGAACGTGATCGTGGCATGCAGCATCGTCGATTTAGGAATGAGCCCCGCGACGCTTTAGCTGTAGCCGAGGTCTGTGACCTCGGTGGATTACTTCTGTGGCCGAGGTCTGTGACCTCGGTGGCTTGCCCAGAATCTCAAATCCGGCGTTACCGAGGTCACAGACCTCGGCTACAGATGCCTGCTAAGGCGCGCTAACTCTTGGCCGAATCGTGGCTTGCGCGCCGGGCGGCACATTCCCTATGCGCGGCGCGATCGGTTCCCGTGGCAAAATCGAAAAAAAGATTCCTTCCGCTACAACCGGTAGCCGAAAGAGTTACCTAGGTGGTCATTGTCTCCGCGGCACGGTTGCGCGGATGCCTGTGACCGCTCTTTCGACGTGCGAAAACGCCGACCGGCCGCGTCGCCCAGACCGGGCCACCAGACCCTGCCCGGGGCGGAGTCGCGAAGCGATCGCGTACCAAAAAGTTTCAGAGGGGGGAACCATGCGACTTTCGAGGATTGCGGTGGCGATCGTTGCCCTGGCCGTCACGCTGCCAGGCATCGCGGTCGCCGGAGACCGGGAGATGGCGCAGAAGATCGCCAACGAGCTCAAAGAGAGCGGCGCGTTGGTGCAATACAACATCGGCGTGAAATACCAGGACGGCACCGCGTGGCTGTCCGGTCAGGTCCGCAGCGAAGAGCAGTTGGAAGCGGCGCTCGAAATCATCGGCGCGATGGATGAAGTCGATCACGTGATCAACGACATCGAAATCGTCGCGCCGGCGAAGTCCCCCGCCACGGAGAAAACCGCCGCCACGAAGAAGACGGCTGCTCGCAAGGCGAAGCAGACGATCGCCCGCCAGGCGAGCGCCGAGGAGGAGATGCCGCTGCCACTGGAAAAGAAGGCCTCGACCTCGCGGAAGCGCGGCGCCGGCAAGCCGGCCAGCTACCAGGCCGAGGAAGCGCCCCAGGCTTTCAGCCCGGCCGATGCCCGCGAAGTGCCCGAAGCCTACTACGGCGGCGGCGCCACGGGCGCCCCGATGCCGGTGGGGATGATGGGCGGCGGCGCCGCTCCGGTGTCGTACGACCAGCCGAACATGCCGAACTACGCCTGGCCGAGCTACGCCGCGTATCCCAACTACGCCGGCGTGACGTATCCCAAGCAATACTCGCCGACCGCGTGGCCGTACATCGGTCCGTTCTATCCGTACCCGCAAGTGCCGCTCGGGTGGCGCAAGGTCACCTTGGAATGGGATGACGGCTGGTGGTTCCTCGATTTCGACGACGTGAACCAGCAGCACGCCCGCCGCTGGTAAGCGTAGCCGAAGCCAACCGTGAAAATAGGAAAACCCTCGCGGACCGTCAGGTTCGCGAGGGTTTTGCCATTGTGCGTCAGGCAGGACGCGCAGCGTCATTGCCTGACGCACAAGATAAAAGGACCGCGGTAGCTCTCGCTGCCACGGTCCTTTTTCGCGTGCTTCACGGCCAATCCTACTGCGGCTTGGCGTACGACAGCGCCAGCAGCGCGTAGCCGGTCACGAGGTTCGCGTCCCCTTCCATCCACCGGGAGTTGTCGTTGATGAACGAACCGTCCGGCTTTTGCTTCGCGGCCAGCGCGGCCACGAGCTCGGCGCGCCAGTCGTGCGACTTGCCCTCGGCATCGACGAAATGGTCCTGGCCATACGCGTCGAGGGCCTTGGCGAACGTGTGGTAGTAATAATAGAGCCCCGCGTCTCCCATGCCCGGGTTTTGTTGCAAGTCGTAGTTCTTCTGCAGCCAGGCGACGGCCGCTTTCACGCGCGGGTCGTTGGCATCCACGCCGGCGTAAATCATGCTCTTCAGCCCGGCGTAGGTCATCGAGCCATAGCTGCGCAGCCCGCCGTTTTCGGTCGGCCCCGCCTGGCTCGTGCCGCCGGCGGCGACGGTGTAATAAAAGCCGCCGTCGTTCACCTTGGCCGCGAACGGAAAAGTGTTGTGTTCGCTCTCCAGGTTCTGGCACCGGGAAACGAAGACCAGCGCCTTCTGCACCGCCGGATCGTCGTCGGAAACCTTGAGCGACTTCAGGGCATCGAGGAAGAACTGCGTGTTCGACATGTCCGGACGCTTATGGCCGCCATAGCCGGCGCCGCCGTAGCTGGCGCTCGACTTGTCGTGCCCTTCGTCGTCGTCCCATTGCAGCTTACGGAGAAACGCCTCAGCGCCGGCCAGCAGTTTGTCGTACTTGCCGTCCTTGTTGGCCTCGGCAAAACACATCACCGCCATCGCGGTCTCGTAGTTCTGCACCTTGGAGTCCGGGGCGTAGATCCCGCCGTCTTCGTGGACGAAGCCTTGCAGATATTCCAGGCTTTTGACGATCGCCGGATCATCCGGGCTCGCGCCGTTTTTCAGCAGCGCGGTTGCGATCAACCCGGTGACGGCCGGGCCCGCCTGGGCCGAGTACGAACCATCCGCGGCCCGCCCGTGCGAGAGCAGATAGTCCTTCGCACTGGCGACCATTTTGTCATAACTGGGCGCCGCGTCCGCGGCACGCAACGGCGCCACGCCAGCGACGGCCGAGAGCGTCACCAGGAGTCCGATGACCCCACGATTCCGAGCAAATACCATCTTGAAGTTCCTTCCAGTGAGCGACGAATTCATTGCAACTCGAGTTTCAAGCGACTTTATGGCGTCGGCTTGGCGTAGCTGAGCGCCAGCAGCGCGAAGCCAGTTGCCAGGTTGGCGTCCCCTTCCATCCATTGCTCGTTCGAGTTCACGAACGAGCCATCCGACTTTTGTTTCGCCGCCAAGGTGGCGAGCAACTCGGCGCGCCAGTCATGTTCTTTGCCCTGGTCGTCGACGAGCGTCTTATCCCCCAGCGCATCGAGCGCCTTGGCGAAAGTGTGGTAGTAGTAATACAAACCCGCGGTCCCCATGCCGGGGTTCGATTCCAAATCGTAATGCTTGCCGATCCAGGTCCGCGCCGCCTTCACGCGCGGGTCGTCTTTGGTCAAGCCCGCGTAGACCATGCTCTTGAGCCCGGCGTAGGTCATCGAAGCATAGCTGCGCAGCCCGCCTTCGGGATCGCGTCCCGCGGCGCTCCCGCCGCCGGCCGCCACGGTGTAATAGAAACCACCGTCGTTCACTTTGGCGGCCTCGGGAAACGTGTTGTATTCGCTTTCCAGGTTCTGGCACCGCGAGACGAACACCAGCGCCTTCTGGACCGCCTCGTCATCCTCGCCGCTGCCTGTAGCGCGCAGGGCTTCGATAAAGAAATGCGTGTTCGAGAGATCGGGCCGCGTATCGCCGCCGTAGCCGGCGCCGCCGTACTTGGCGTCGGCCTTGTCGATCTTGTCCGCTTCGTCGAATTGTTCGCCGCGGAGAAACTGTTGCGCGTTTTTCAGGATTTCATCGTAGCGGCCATCTTTGTTCGCTTCGGAAAAGCAGGCCAGGATGATGCAGGTCTCGTAATTCTTCAGCCGCGAGCCCTTCAAATACACGCCACCGTCGGCCTGCACGAAACCCTCCAGGTACTTCAGGCTCTTCGCCACGGCCGGGTCGTTAGGGGATCGCCCGGTGCGGAGGAGCGCCGTCGTCACCAGTCCGGTGACGCCTGGCCCGACGCGTTCGGCGGAAAAGGAGCCGTCCGCTGATTGCCCTTTGGAAACCAGATAATCCTGGGCGTTCGCGACCACCTGGTCGTAACTCGGCTCCGCGCCCCATGCGCTCGCACCGGCCATCGCGAGTGCCGCAAACAGAGTACAAGCGCCAAACACGCTGAACGGCCTCTTCATCGTCGCTCCTCCGGCAAATTCGGGCCTGAAATAGTCTACGTCTCGGGACGGGTGTTGGTGCAAGGTGTCACAGTGTCGCGGCAGGCGGTTGCGAACGACGTGCCAAAGCCAGCGGATTAAATTCACGACGGAAATTACTTGCAATCGCCGCGCGGCGCGTTAGTTTACGTCCTGCATCGCGCTTTCGCCCACACGTTGGCGCGTCGCCGTATTGATCCGCAGTCCGATGCTCTTGGTCGTCCGTCCGACGGCTTTCGAGCGGCTGCGTCCCTCGCGCCGGTCGCCGTTGAGCCGCTTCCCCCGCGTGCTCCGGCAAATCCGACGTTCGTCTGGGGCGAGCGCTATCGAAACGCCGTGGGGCGTCTCCGCTGGAGCGGTTGGCGTGCCCTGATGCGTAGTTGAGACCCACCCTTCAACGCGCTTCCCGTCACTCCATCCGGCGTTTTGACGGCCGATTGATGACTCAGCCTGATGGATGCCTCTGGTTTGCATCGGATTGTGGCTTATGGCCGCCTCTCCCCCACCCGCAGGGAGAGGCGGCTTTTTTCGCCACGCGTGTCGAAAAGTTCGACACCCTCGCGGTCTAGACCAGCCGCGACCGTGAAACGCGTTGCCCCTTCACCCGCAGCAATTCAGTCAACGATTCCGCCTCCGGGCGGCTCAATTGCGAGAACAGAATGTCCGTCGCCGAGGCGTGGAGTGACGCCTCAACTCGGCCCGTGAGCCGCGTCTGAGTCAACTCCCGGATTGCGGTCAGCGACGGTGAATTCAACTTGGCCGCTGAAGTCCGCACGGTGCGATCATCGATCCTCGCCACCTGGCGTCCCGCTACGATCGGCGCGGGGGCCGCGCCAAAGTTATTTCGCACCGCATTCAGGTCGTCCAGGTCGATCGTCCCGTTGCCGTCGGTGTCGCCCAGACCCACGCCGCCGAAATTGTTGCGGACGTTATTCAGGTCCACGAGGTCGACGAAACCGTCGCCGTTCGTGTCCCCCTCGACGCCTTCGGTCCTTCCCGGCGTGCCATGCACGGACGAACTTGGCCGCCAACTTCCGGCCAGACCCCAGGTGTCGCGGGCCGCGAGCGGATCGACGATCACCAGCGAATAGCCGCCGCCGTCCGTAGATGGATACCAGCTATCGAGGTAGGTGAAATCAAGGATCGTTTCGTCAAAGCTCCCCAGCAGTTGAATCGATTCCGACGAATTGGCCAGCCGATCCGTATACGGGCCGATCACCGGGAGGTCATCGCCGTAACGCAGCGCGAACGCCTCCAGATTTCCGGCCACGACCACCTTTTGCCCCGCTGCCAACTGCATCGCCGGGAACTGGTAAAAAATCCCGCCGGCCAACGAATAGCCGGCGAGTTGCAACGGCGTCGCGCCGATGTTCGTCAACTCGACGAACTCAAAGTCGTCCTCGTCAAAGCCGCTTCCAACGGGCGCGTCGCCGGGATGGTACATGATCTCGGTGATCCGCAATGCGGGACGGTCGGAAGTGACAAACGTCGCCTCGGTCAGTCCACTCCAATCGCTATTGAACCGCACGCGGGCCTTGACGCGCACGCTCTCGTCCAGCGTCAGTGTCGTCGAAGTCGTGACGCTCACCGCCAGCGGGTTGATCGCCCCGCCCGGGAGCCGAGGGTCGCTCCCGTCGAGCGTATAGTAAATGGTCCGACCGGCGGCGGCCGAGATCGTCAACTGGAAGCCCGGCTCGATCTCTTCGCCATAACTGCTAAACGCCGGCGCCGTCTGCCAATTGCTGTCCAGCCAAGCCACGCGATCGCGCAGCCAGTTGGTCATCCAATTCACCTCGTCTGCCCAGGTGGGTCCGACGTGGTAGTTCGGCCAAACGTAGGTGCCAAGAATCTTCCAGCGCTGAAAATTCCGCGCTTGGGATTCCTGCAATTCCTGCCGGTAGCTCTCAATGTCCGCGACGAGATTTTCGGTGGAAAACACGCCGCGCCGCAGTTCCGTCCAGCGATCGATATACTCCTGGCGGAAATCGGGATCCTGGAACAATCTTCCGTACCAGGGATAGTCGCCCTCGCCCAACTGCGAGTAGTACCAGCCCTGCGGAATGCCGCCGTTCAAGTAGTCGGCGTTCCCCAAAGACAGGTTGTAATCCCAGATCGGCCCCATCATCAGCTTTTCGCCGCGATCCTTGTACATAAAGGTACTCAGGCGGAAGCCGTCGATGTTCTTCGTCATCTCGACCATGATGTGATGGTCGATGAATGATCGCGTATCGATGTACTTCCGGTACCCGTTTACCGGATCGCGGAAATTCGGGCCGTAGAGCGCGGCCTCGAAATCGTTCATGTACTTCTGAATCCAGTTTTTCTGCGTCTGCGTCACTTCCAGTCCGTCCGGCTCCACGAAGCCGAGTTGTTGCCCATGCGACGTGTTAAACGGATTCTCGTCGGCGTCGATGCGATCCTTCTTGAGAATGTATCCGCCGGTGATCTCGGGTTCGGAGTTCTGCGAAGGATCGAGCTTGGCGATGTCCACGCGCTCGTCGCCGCGTTTGATCTTCTCCATCACGATATAGACGCCCCAGTAGTCGTTCGCGCTGACCTGGCCGCCGTTGGTGTTCAAGTAGACTTCGACATACCGCGTGCGGACCGCGTATTCGCCGATCTCGTTGCTCCACTTGTAGGCCAGCGCGTTCTGCATCAACGACTTTTCCGAGTACGGCGCGTACAGGATGAAGTCGGAATCCTCTGGGAAATCGAGGATCGACACGTCCTTGTCGTTCCCCAGCGAATCCCAGGTCTCGAACAGAAATTGCTGTTTGGCAAAGCCCGCCGAACTCGACCCGCGCACCCGCATGCCGATGCGATTGGAGAGATTCAACTCCCCAGTCAGCGTGGAGCGGCCGCTTTGGGCGTCGACGTCGATGACCGACATCAATCCTTCCGTGAACGTGGATTCATTCATCGAGCGCCCGAACGTATCGACGACCACGAGTGGCAAGTCAGAACTGACTGCCAGCACATCACTGCCGAGCCGAGTGTATTGCTCGATCTTGACGTGATTCGTGAGCATGCCGGGCGCCACGAGCAGCGACTTCACCATCGTCGAGTTGGTGATGCTGATCGGCGACGTATAAACCGTCGATTGCTCCGTCGGTTCCGCACCGTTCGTGGTAAAGTAGATCACCGCCCCCGGCACGTCGGTCGACAACGTCAAGCTTTGATTCGCGGCGTAGACGCCTCCGGGAATGGAATACGTCGCCTGCGGCGCGACTGTGTCCGCGCCGTTGCCATTCGGCGCATTGGGGCTCGGCGTGGCGAAATAGTTGCGAGCGTTGAGCTGAATGTCGCTCGGAATCACGCCGACCAACTTCGGGATGATCAGGAAGTCGCTGCTCGTGGCGCCGGAGTTCAATCCCTGAATCGCCAACACGTTTTTTTCGCCCGGGCGCAACTTGTCTCGATACGCGGAGAGGTCGAAACTCTGGAACACCACCGCGAGGTTGTCGGGGTTCTGCACCGTCGCTCCGGAATTCCAGGACAGGCTCGCCGGCGCGTTCTTCGTGAGCACCAGTTCGCCGTTCAAGTACGCGGCGAAGCCGTCGTCGTACTTCATCTGCAACGTCAGCGAGCTAAACGACGCGCCAGCGTCGACGTCAAACGGCAGCCGGATGTAAGCGGTCGGATTAATCAGATACATGTCGACGCCGACGTCGGTCTTAATCAAGGATTCGTAGCCGGAGCCGCGCTCGAACCCAACGCCAGTGGTCGTGCCATACCAGTTGCCGTTGTCCGGATTGTCGACATCAAAATCGGGGTCGCGCCATGTCGTGCCCAACGCGCCGCTGGTTGGGATCAAAACATCCACCGGCGCCTGTTCCGGAATCAGCGTCGCCTCGACAAAGGGGCTCGGCACGCCGTACGAGTAATTAGTCGTTTGCGCGGGGTACTTCGGCGAGAACTGGTGCGCAATCGTCGTGCCGTCCGCTTTGATCAGCCCCAAATACTCTCCCGCCGCGGACAACGAGAAATTCGTGTGGAACTCCCCGTTCGGCGCGATGACGTCGCGGCCCGAGGCGAAGACCACCAGCGAGCCCCCCGCGGCAAGCGACGCGGCGGGAAACGTCCATTTGGTCGGCGCAGTATTGTCGTCGGTCAGATGCCAGCCAGTCAGGTCGGCCGTCTCATCGCCGGCGTTGAAGAGCTCGATCCAATCCGATTCGTCGCCGAAGTTGTCTTTCAATCCCGAGGCGTTCGAGGCGACGATCTCGCTGATAATCACATTCGCGGCCAGCAGCTCCCGCGATTCCAAGCCTTCCAGACACAATACTCCCGTCCGCCGCGCACCCGGGCGACGCGCGCGGGCCTTTCCCTGCCAAAGCATTTCCGCCTCACATCTTGGAGTCTGAAGGTAGACGATCCCCCCGGGCCGCGCCGCGAGGCGCAATCGTCAGGCTAGTCAACACCCGCAAAGAACACAAGCTTTATGCCAGAAACCATTGCAATCACCGACGATCGGTGTGGTTCGGTGTAGTCCGGCAGTCGGTCGATGCGTCGGCGAATGAATGCCCGCGACATTGGGCGTCTCGGCCAACGTTGTGGAATACCCGCGAATTCAAGCATCTCCCTCCGGTTGGCAAGATGGGCGGAGGCGCGTTACGATGATCCCAGCGGCCGGCGCGGGCGCGCCGGGAGCAGGGGGCCGGGCGGCGGCCGAACATCGAGAGAGGAGCGCATCGTCATGTGGCAGTCCTGGGAAGAGCGGCGCGGTACCTGGTTGGCGATCGGGTTGATCGTCGGGCTTTGCGCCGGCGCGATGTTGCCTCATACGCCGTCGTACGCCTCGGCGACCGATCGCGGCGAAACCTTCGCGATCTGCACCGGCGCAGTCGATGACGACCTCGAAGCGATCTACTTCCTTGATTTCCTCACCGGCGACCTGCGGGCGCTCACGGTCAGCTTGCGCACCAGCCAGTTCGTCGGCTATTACGAATACAACGTCGCAGGCGACCTGGCAGTCGATCCCGGTAAGACGCCGCGCTATGCAATGGTCACCGGGTACGCCCGCTTGCGGCAAATCGCCAGCCAGTTGCGGCCGAGCTACGGGTTGATCTACGTCGCCGAAGGCACCACCGGCATGGTGGGGATGTACGCCCTGCCGTGGAACGGCAACCTCTCGCAAAGCGTGAAGCCGTATTCGGAGTCCTTGGTCCGCCTCGACGTCAAACCAATGCGCAACGCCGTGATCCGCGAGCAATAGTCGCAAACTAGCCCGAAGCGCCAGCGAGAGGGCAATCGACATTGGATGTTCGGAAACGTCGCACTGAAGTTCAGCGTCCGTTGCCCTCTCGCTGGCGCTTCGGGCTAGTGTTTCTTAAATCATCCTTGCCATTTTCGTGTCTTTTCGCGTTCTTCGCGGCCAATCCTCCCCATGCAGATCTTCGTCAACGGCGATCCACGCGAGTTGCCGGACGGAGCGACGCTCGCCGCGCTGATGCGGGATTTGGACTTAGAACCGCGGTACGTCGCCGTCGAGGTGAACCTGGTCCTCGTGCCACGCTCGCAGCACGGTAACCATGTGCTGCGGCCGGGCGACCGATTGGAAGTAGTCACGTTGGTCGGCGGCGGATAGGCACGCGGGGAATTCAAGGCGAAAGTAGTTGCATCATGATGGTTGACGCCCCCACGGAAAACCGATCGTCGCGCGACGATGTCTTGCGGCTCGGGCGGCATACCTTGCGCAGCCGGCTAATCGTCGGCACCGGCAAGTACGCCAACTACGAACTGATGGCGCAGGCGCTGGAGCTCTCCGGCGCCGACTGCATCACTGTCGCCGTACGGCGCGAGCGCCTCGTCGATGCCCAAGGCCGGAACATCCTCGATTTCATTGACACCCAGCGCTATGTGCTGTTGCCGAACACGGCGGGTTGCTTCACCGCGGAAGATGCCATTCGCGTAGCGCGACTGGGGCGCGAAATCTTGCTCGGCCTGGAAAACCCAGGCGCCGATTGGTTGAAGTTGGAGGTGCTCGGCGATACGAAGACGCTGCTCCCCGACCCCGTGGCGACGCTTTCGGCGACCGAAAAACTAGTGGCCGAGGGCTTTCAAGTCCTTTGCTACACGACCGACGATCCAATGACGGCCCGGCGCCTCAAAGAAGCCGGCGCGACGAGCGTCATGCCGGCCGGCAGCCCGATTGGTTCCGGACAAGGGATTCTCAACCGGAACAATCTGCGGATTTGCCTGGAGTATCTCAAAGACGGCGATCCCGATTACCCCGTGATCATCGACGCCGGCGTCGGCACGGCGAGCGACGTCACAATCGCAATGGAGCTCGGCGTCGACGGCGTGCTGCTCAATACCGGCATCGCGCATGCCAAGGACCCGCTCGGGATGGCGCGAGCCATGAAGGCCGGCATCGAAGCCGGCCGGTTAGCGTATCTTTCCGGCAGGATTCCGAAAAAACTCTATGCGACGGCGAGCAGTCCAGAAACCGATCTCATTGCTCCGCTCGGCGCCACGAAGTAGCGCCACTCGGTTGCTTGTGGCGTCCGCCAGACCGCGATACACTTCTGGAAACATCAACGTTCGTTGATGAACGTGACTTCACCCGCTCGCGCGACGCTGTGGTTGGCGTCAGGAGGCCGCGGTGTACGAGGATCCACGCCGTAGCGCCGAAGATGGCGGTCGCCGGATCGCCCGGCGCAGTTTTTTGGGCAGCGGGGCGCTCGGCCTGTTTTGCAGTCAATGGCTCCGGGCCGCGGAAGTGGTTCCGTCGGCGCGGCCCAAGAGCGTGATTCTGATCTTCAACTGCGGCGCACCGAGCCACATCGATCTCTGGGACCCCAAGCCAAACGCGCCGAGCGAAATCCGCGGCCCGTTTCAGCAAATCGCCACGCGCGTGCCGGGCTTGGAGATTTCCGAGTTGATGCCACACGTCGTCGAGCACGCGGACAAGATTGCCGTTGTGCGGAGCGTGCATCATACGCAGAGCCAGCACAACCCGGGCATGTACTGGTCGATCGTCGGGCGGCCATATCCGATCGACAGCACGCTCATCAATCCGAGCCGTAGTGACTACCCCTGCTTCGGCACGCTGGTCGGCTGGCTCGCGGAGCGCGACGGCTATAGCGGGGCGCTGCCGCCGTACGTGATCACGCCGCAGCCGCATTGCGACAGCCTGCAATACATCACGCCGGGGCAGTTCGGATCCTGTTTGGGCGCGCGGTTCGATCCGCTGGTGCTAAACAGCGATCCCAACGCGAAGGACTTCGCCGTGCGGGGGTTGAAACGCGTTGAACACGTTGGCCCGGAGCGATTGCGCGAGCGGCGCGAATTGCTCTCGCATCTCGGGGCGCACGGCGCGCCGGTGTTTGACGAACGGGCTCGCGAGTTGGAAGTGAATCAGGCCAAGGCCTGGTCGCTGATTTCGACCACGGCGGCCGCCGATGCGTTCGATTTGAGCCAGGAACCCGATTCCGTGCGCGAGCGCTACGGGCGGCACACCTGGGGGCAATCGCATCTGTTAGCGCGACGGCTGGTCGAAGCCGGCGTGCGCTTCGTGACGACCGTCAACGGACCGAGCATCACCTGGGACACGCACAAGGACAATTTCAATCAGCTACGCAAGAAGTTGGTTCCGCCGATGGAGCAAGCGTACGGAGCACTGTTGGGAGACCTCTCCGAACGCGGGTTACTGGACGATACGCTCGTCGTCTGGATGGGCGATTTCGGCCGCACGCCGGTCATCAACAAGGACGCCGGTCGCGATCACTGGCCGCAGTGCTACACCATCACGCTCGCCGGCGGCGGCATTCGCGGCGGACAGGTAGTGGGCGAATCGGACGCCAAAGGCGCCGAACCGATCGCGCGCCCCGTGACCCCGGCGGACATCCACGCCACGGTGTTTCGCGCCCTCGGCTACGACCCTCACGCAATCACGTATCAAACGGTCGACGGCCGTCCCATCCCACTCTCGGAAGGACAGGTGATTGGGGAATTGCTGTAAGGATGATCTAGCTGATCATCGTCCAGTCGATGTGCGAACGGGAACTGAGGCCAGATTCACCGGAAGAGATGCGCACATAAGCAGGTTTATTCCAAATTCCCGTAGGTCAGGCACCGTCGCCAAGGCCAACAACCTTGCCAGCGAACCGCCAAGCCAAAGTCCCCGACGTCCCGCAACGATGTGCCTGACAATCACCGTCGGATCGTCACGCACATCGCGCCGCAGCAAACCTCCTCAATCGCGGCCCTTAGCCTTTCAGTTCGAAGATAATCGCGAAACCGCCGAATCCCCCTCCGCATGGTCCTTCGTCGAGAGGTTTATTGGCGCGACCGGATTCGACATAGGTCTTGCGTAACAATTCGGCGAAGCCGCGATCCCCGGCAAACGTAATCCGGCAACCTGGCGCCGCGATGCGGTCAATCTCGTCGATCGTGACAGGAAAGACCGGACTGTTGCGACAGCAGATATTCTTGACCGACTTGGGCTCGAGGCCGGCCCCCGGTTTTCGTGGATCGTTCGTCCACGGCTTGAGCAAGAACTCGCCCGGCTTGTTCGTGCTGTCCTTCGTTTTGGGGCTGTCCTCGCAGAACTTGATACTCGTTGAAAAGTCGGCGAAGCCATTGGACTCGCCGCGACCGAAGAGGTTGACGTTCCGTCCGCCAGCGCGCGGATTGAGCGGCGTTGCCTCGACCGACAGCAGCCCGGACTTGAACCGCGAATCCGGCGCACGGACCGGGTCCTGCTCGTACTCCGAAAAGTGCGGGAGCACCAGCACAGAGAGAATCCCCGATCGTTTTCCCGGCGGGTCCGGTCCAACCCACTGAAAAAAGGTGTGGTCTGCGCATCGCTCACCCACGTAGGTAAACGTCTCGAGATCGGACCCAATATCAATTTCTTCCAAACCATTGGTAGATCGCTTCGCATTTTTGAGCTTCGCGAACGCCTTCTGGTCACTTTCCTGAAAGCGCAACAGCGTGCCGCCATTGCCCCCCACGACTTGAATCGTGCCCGACTGCCCTGGAGAAATCACGACCTCGGAAATCACCGGCGCGGGAGGCCGCCCCACCGGCGCGGTAGGCTTCGGCGCGCCGCCGTCGCCGACAGCGAACGACTGGCGCAGGGCGCTGATGCGACCGGTGGCCAGCGTGCTTTCGAAACCACGCGGAAATCCTGCGGGCGGACTAAGCGATTGAACGAACACCGGCTTTTGCTCCTGCAGCAACAACTCGGCGTCGAGTGCGGCCATCGTCATTTTGCCGACGATATTGTCCGCCTGTGTCTGATAACTGCGATTGACGATGTTCCGTTTTCGCTTGTAAGCGAGCACCGCGGCGGCGGTGGCAGGGCCATAATTCCCATCCGGATCAATCTTTGCGCCATCCAATTGGATCAACGCCAATTGAATCTTCCGCACGTGGTCTCCCCGAGCCCCCTGTGTAATGTGGGCCGGATCAGACACCGCGGCGGCCTCAAGCTTGGAGTCCCCACGAAAACGAGCGGAGAACAGTGCCACGACGAGTTTCCTCCAGCCAGGCGAGAAGGGATCCAGTTTCACTCCAGGGTTAACGCGCCGGCAGTCGGGGCACAAGACTCGCGCCCAAGACAACACCGACCGACACGCCAACCACTCCCTAGGCACGTCAGCGTAATGCTACGCGAGATGTTACGCACAACGCCAACAACAGCGAACCTCGCCCAACCCACCACCGGCGAACGACCGCTTGACGATCTATTTGTCTGATCGCCCAGCTCAAGTGTGGTAGCTTCGATTGATTCGTGCCGTGACGTCCGCGAAGGAGAACTTCCGATTCTTGAAAGAACAGGCCAGGTAACTTCGATAAGAAAGGGGCCATACGACATCCGCATCCATTCAGTGCTAAACCAACCAATCTGGCGCAGTAGGCGCACAGCCGCGGGTGGTTCCGCGACGGGTATTGGTCGGCCTCGTCAACGCGCGAGGTGCCGGGGGGGGGCAGGATCGCACGGCGTCGAGTCGTCGCGACGCCGCATGAGCGTGGCGGAAATTTTTCGCGCCCGGGTCTTGATCCAGGGTGCCCTCCTCGCTACAGTTAGGGGTGTCGGGCTTCCGGAGCGGGTGCGTCGTACGCTCTTTCGTTTAGGCGACGATCATCGTGAAAAGAAAAATAAACGATTTTTGCACATGATGTTCTGTACATAAGTTCGGCGTTCGGTTTTCAATGAGCCGTACGGCCACTGCAATGTGCGAATTTTCGGAACTGGCGTACTGCTTTTCTCGGGCAGTGCTTACTTTGGCTTGCACTTCAGAGCTGTCATAATTGTCGCTCTGCTCCTGTTCGTTCACAGTTGAATGAACTGTAATCAGGTTTCCAAATCAAATTGGAAACCTTTTGAGACGTGCCGCTTCGACATAGCACGTCAGTCATCGCAAAGTTTGCGGTCGTCAAAGATTGCACGTGAGATTTCCGTTTCCGCTCGTGCGTCTAAATCGAGAGCGCGATTCGAAAATAGTCTTGATCACGATTCTGATTGGCGACTTTCAATTCTCGTTGGTCGAACTCAAACCCACGACATAGCAACATTGGCCGCCGAGTGCGGCCTTTTGTATGCGCCCACGTTTGTATATCACGCCACATCTTGCTTCTTTGAAAGGAACGAAATGAAGACGATCGAAGCTAGTCAAGTCAAGCTGGATTCCGCTTGGTACGAAGGGCGCACAAGACTCCGAGTGAGAATTCGGGATGCGAATACTCAGGACAGAATGGACGTTGTCGTGGATATGTGCGATGCGGCCTCGGTTCTGACAGGATTGCTCCTTGAACTCGCACAGACGGGGGAACATCCGGCCGCGCAGATGATGCTTGAACATCTCATTGACGCTCACCAGAAAATCGAACGGCTCAGCGACACTTGAGTCTGTTAACTAGAACATCGCGCTGGCAAGAGAGGCCGCCTTGAGCGGCCGTCTTTATGCGCGGATGAGTAGTGATTGCAATCGAGTGTGACATGAAAATCCAACGAGGTCGCCCAGCGTGGGCGACCTTTTTTCGTTTCCGCACCACAACTGAGCAAAGGAGAAAGCAATGGTATCTCAATACGACTTCTCGCATCGAAACGCGCTCGACGCACAGGCGCAGCTCGAGGTGCAACACTGCCTCGATTCAATTCGGTCGAACATTCGGTTGCGAGGCCTCGGAGTCGTCGCGGCGCTTCAGCGAATCGTCGAGGGACGAGTGCAAAGCGCGGACGACGCAATGGAGTACTTTGACGCAGAGCGAAAACTACTGGGATCACGACCATTCCGCCACACTAGGTTCTATGTTACGACGAAGGACGACCGAAAAAGGCTCATCATCAGTCAAGTAGGACACGTGTATCTTTCACTTGAACACTACGAGGATTTCAGATTTGAGTGTCTCTGGGATCCATTCGCGTAGCTCTTCAGGGTTTGTCCGCGTCTCCCGACTCCAGTTGTGGCACGGTCTCCCGACCACTGCTGTCAACATCTTGACGATGCCTATAATCCTTGTTTTTCAGCCACTTACGATGGGTGCCCGCGCAAGGTGGAATTGAAAAGCAAGTAGCGCGGAAAAGTTAACATCAGCATCCGCGAAGAATTCGCATATTTCCCGTGTTCTGATGCGGTTTTGCGGTTCCCAAGATGTTGACAGATTGGTCTCCCAACTAGGCCACCGCGCCAACCGAAGGTCGTTACGACGAAGGTCGAAATTCCCTTGACTTTTTACCCCGCGGATACGATGTTTCCCCTGGAGGCTCGGCCAAGGGGAGACCTTCGGGTGGCCCCGAACGCATTGTCTCTTTTTTTATGCGCGGCCAGGAGCGCACGGACCCGTTCCACAACGTGGTGATTACTGGTTGGCCCCGTGGACAACGGTGTTTGGATCGAGGGTTGTGATACCAGAATAGCGTGAGAAGTCGACCAGATTGAACGTCAGGATTTGGTTGATGCCATGCCGTTCCATCGCCGCGACGAGACGCGTGTCGTGAGCCCCCTTGCCAATGACTTGGTGCCGCGCGACGAGCTCATGCCAGCGTTCGAAAATCGCCCGTTCGTCACGGAACATGCGAAACCGCGATAGCAGCATCGCGACGTCGGACTGCACCTCGGCGGCCGTCATCCCGAGTCCGTTGAACTCGACGGGGCGAGTCGCGACGACCCAATACTCATAAAGCACCTGCGGCACGAGGCAAAGTATCTCGTTGGCGAGCCGTAACGTCTGCACAGCGTTCACCGCAGTCGCATGCAGCCTATGGCCCGGCTGCGCCGCTCGAGCAAGGACACGTTCGTATCGACGAGGATCATTCCCCGCGCCCTTCGTAGATACTCTCGCGGCTATCGTCCGCTTCATACGGTAGTCGCCGGTGCGCTGCCGCCCAACGGCGAAACTCCTCCGCCCAAACTTGAGGAGACACCTCCGCGCCGATGGCAGGGACCGCTCCGCCGCCGTGCAACTGCTCGTCAATCGCCTCGCGCAGCGCTAGCTTCTCATCAAGCGAAAGGTCCGTCAGACTGCTGAGAATGTCGTTAAAGTGCTGCATAACGCCATTCTATCTCGAATTCCGCGCTGCGTCATGTTCTCGGCCGATGCGCTGCTCTAGCACGGCCTAGCGACCGTGCCGCATCCCCCTTCCCGCCTTGCCAGCGGCCCCCGCCGCCGCATAAAACAACGCTTTCGGCCGCCACAAACCCTCGCCAATGCGGCGGGTTGCTCCGGGCGCTCACGCTTCCGGTTCCCGGGTTGCTGGGCCGGCCGAAACTTCGCGAAATTGCCCTTCCGTCAAGAGGATCCGCCCACATGGCCGTCAGTCAGAACATCGTCAAAGGGGATAACGTCGCCAAGCCGCTCGCTCGGGCTTTGGAGGCTGGGGACGGCCTGCTGCGGCTGACGCCGACCTGGGTGCCGCGGAGCTTCTTGCATCCCGGCAAGCGGATCAAGCTCGCGCCGACCGATTGGTACGCCTACGGGGCGCATCGCGGGGGGATCGACGAACGCTGGTTTGCCAGCACGACCGAGGCCGCCAACGAGGGACGCGTCTGGCACGAGGGGCTGAGCTTCGTCACCTTTGGCGGGGAGCAATTCACCCTCAAAGACGCCGTCGCCGAGGCCGGCGTGCAGTTGATCGGCGACGAGCTGTTCGACCGGTTTCATCGCTGGCCGGTGTACTCGAAGTTCTTCGACAACATGGGGCCGATCCCCCATCACATGCACCAAGGCTTCGAGCACGCCGCGCTGACCGGGCAGGAAGGCAAGCCGGAGAGCTACTACTTCCCGCCGCAGTACAACAACGTCGACAACAATTTTGCGTACACCTTCATGGGCCTGGAGCCGGGGACGACCAAGGCCCAATTGCGCAAGTGCCTGGAAGATTGGGCCAAGGGGGACAACGGGATTCTCGATCTCTCGCGGGCGTACCGGCTGAAGCGCGGCACCGGGTGGTTGATTCCGCCGGGCGTGCTCCACGCGCCGGGCTCGCTCTGCACCTACGAGCCGCAGTGGGGTTCCGACGTCTTCGGCATGTTCCAGTCGCTGGTCGAAGGGCGCGAAGTGCCGTGGTCGCTGTTGGTCAAAGACGTGCCGAAGGAGAAGCACCAAGACCTCGACTTCATCATCAGCCAGTTGGACTGGGAGAAAAACGTCGACACCCACTTCAAAGAGCACAATTACCTGGAGCCGATCGTCGATGAGTCGGCGTCCGGCAAGGGCTATGTCGACAAGTGGATCGTCTACGGCACGGTCGACAGCGAACAGCTCTTCAGCGCGAAGGAACTGACGCTCGAGCCAGGCGCGAAATGCACGCTCAAGGATCCAGGCGCGAGCGGCTGGATCACCGTGCAAGGCCGCGGCCGTATGGGCAAACTCGCGCTTCAAACCCCGGCCATGATCCACTTCGGCCAGGAAACCGAGGACGAAGTGTTCATCACCCACGCGGCGGCAAAGCGCGGCGTAGAAATCGAAAACACCGGCAGCGAACCCCTGGTTGGCCTGCGCTACTTCGGCCCCGGGGCGCATGCGAAGGTGCCGGCGGTGGGGGACTATTTGAAGGGGTAGAGAGGTGCCATGTTGTGGCACGGTCTCCCGACCGGGCCATCGCGGGGGATTTCATGACTTTCGACGCAGATGAAGTGGCGAGTCACGTCGCTGCAGCGTGCGATGGGCTGGCGGACTTCGACAATCATGGCATCACGAAGAGCACAGTTCGGCGGCGCCTCGTTCCGCCGGAACGACGCAGCGTTTATGTAAATCGCACCGCCGGTTGGACGGATGTCTGGTTAGTGCTGCGCGAGAATACCGAACATAGCGCCGCAGGATACGTCGTTGTCTTTGACGCGACCCGCGGATGGTACGGACTCTGCTATGACGACGGCGAGAATCGCGACCTGGAATTCATGGGTTTCTACCGCGACCTGCAGTCGGTGCTGGAAGGGATATAGCGGCTGGATTTCTACGCCTCGGTGTTGACTTGTCCTTCGTCGGGTATAATCACGGAAGGAGCACTCCCATGACCGCCGCCGCTACTGAACCGAATGAATTCGTCGTCCTCCACGGCGTGCCGTGGGAAGTCTACATGAAGATTATCGATGCCCTCGGCGAGTACCATTTGCGCCACACGTACGACCGCGGAATGCTGGAAATGCGGGCGGTCCTGTATGGCGTGGCGTGGGAGGATTACAAGCGGTTTCTGGAGGCGCTCGGGGATATCTCGGTTCCGCATACCTATTTTCATGGAACCTTGGAAATGATGACTCCACTGAAGCGGCACGACCGCGTGAAAAGCCTTATTGCTCGCATGATCGGCATTTTATCAGTTGAATTGCGGCTGCCGATTCAAGCGATCGGCTCAACGACCTTGTCGACCGAAGAAGACGAGTGCGGTGTCGAGCCGGACGAGGCGTATTATATTGCCAATGAGCGCGCCGTTCGAGAACTCGAAGATTACGATCCGCGGCGCGACCCACCGCCGGACCTGGTCGTTGAGATTGATGTCACGCGGAATTCGTCAAAGCGGATGCCGTCCTATGCAGCGATGAAAGTGCCCGAAGTTTGGCGGCACGCGAACGGCGAGCTCACGTTTCTCAGTCGCCAAGAATCCGAATACGTTTCCATTCCGTTCAGCCTGGCCTTTCCGAAACTGAACTCGGCGGTCATCAACGATCTTCTGAAAAAGCGCGGCCAGGTCGACGACACGTCGCTTGTGATCGAGTTCCAAGAATGGGTCCGCGCGAATATGAAATAAGGTCTTCGGCGGGCGCCGCTGTTAGTAGCTAGCTCCGGGAGACCTTCGGTTGAGCGGGTAGCACGGTCGGGAGACCGTGCTACAACAAGAAGTGACCGTGCCACAACGAGTTGGCTAGCGAGTGGTCGACGCATCGAACCGTGCGATCTCTCCCGAGCGTAGCGACCGATTCGCCAAGTGCGCCGCCGCGGCTGATTGCACTCCGGCTTCCGCGGGGCAGTTCGGCGCTTGCCGGGTGCGGATGCAGTCGAGCCAGTTGGTGAGGTGGAAGAGCTCGCCGTCGACGCCCGCGAAGAAGTCGCTGCCGCGCTCGCCGGGGCTGTCGATGCGCTCGTGCGCGGCGACGCCGCTCCCTTGCTCGGGAATGATCTCGTAGCGGCCGCGGTCGCAATAGAGCGTGGCCTTCGTGCCCATGATTTCCAGCATGGCGCGGTTGCGATGGTTGACGAACGTCCCTTCGAAATACGCCTGGAGTTGCTGATCGGGATAACTCAGCAGCGTTTGCACCGTGTCGGGCGTTTCCCACAGGCCGACCGTGGCGAAGCGATCGCCGAGGCTGGCCGCGGTCGTAGGCGCCGACAGGTCGAGCATCCAATGCGCGGTGTCGATCCAATGGACCATCAGATCGGTGAAGATGCCGCCGCCGAAATCCCAGAACCAGCGCCAATTGCGAAAGCGATAGGGATCGAAGTTCTGGTCCGGCGCATTGCCGAGGAACGCCTTCCAATCGACGCCCGCCGGATCGATCTCCAGTTTGTTGCGATCCCAACGGGCCTGGTTGCGATTCCAAGAGAGGTGAATCTTGTGAATGTCGCCGAGCTCGCCGGAACGGACGATTTCACGGGCTTCGATCAGATGCGGCATGCTCCGTTGCTGCGTGCCGACTTGCACGATGCGCTGGTGCTTGTTCTGCGCTTCGATCACGCGCGGGCCTTCGGAGAGATCGTGCGTGAGCGGTTTTTCCACGTAGACATCTTTGCCGGCGGCGCAGGCGTCGACGGTGATCGGCACGTGCCAATGGTCGGGCGTGCCGATCAGCACAGCGTCGATGTCGTCGCGCTCCAGCAGCTTGCGATAGTCTTTTTCCACCGCGGCCTGCGGATCAGCCAGCTTGCGACCGGCTTCGCGGTGCACGTCCCAGACGTCGCAAACGGCGGCGATCTTGACGCCGGGAATCTTCGGCAGCCGCGTCATCAGGTCCCGGCAACGCCCGCCGGTGCCGATGCAGCCGACGTGGATCGTGTCATTCGCGGCGTATCCGCGAGCGGTTTCCACGCCAGCGGCCAAGAGCGCTGCCGCGCCGGCGGCGGCGCGGGTGAAATCGCGACGGGAAATGGGGACGGACATTCGCGGGCGCTCCAAACGGGGCATAGTGGGCGATGGGCTCGCCTTATTATGCGCGCGGGGAGGGGCCTTCGGCTACGCTCGGAACATTGATCGAGTCGTTAGGGCGTAGAGCCGGTTGATTCGCCCAGGCTCGACTTACCGGGCGCGCCTTCGGAAATCGGAGCCGGAATCGAACGCGGGATGGGCGAGTTCAGTTTTGATTGCACAGCGCCCGCCAAACTTGGACATGGTAATTCCACTCGTTCCGTAGCAGGGGCGCGCCGAATGTATTCGGTGATCGCGAACACAATCTGCGCTTGGATGTGTTCCAGATTCTTGTCCCAGGCGGCCAGTTCCTGAACCTGCTCGGGCGCGGCGTTCTGCGACAGCATTTGAGCGGCGCGGAGCATTTCACGCATCAGCACGACGCGACGGCCATAGACCATGATGCGTTGAATTTCCGCACGCCCCTTGCGCACTCGCGGCCAATCGGAGTCATTCGACAGCGCCCAGTAGTGAGAACGCAATCCGTCGAGCAGCATCTCGCGATAGGCGTCGAGCTCGAATTCCGTAGCGCCTACAAAGCGAAACGGATCCTTTTGGGGCGTGAATCCGGCGGTGACCGCGGCGACTTCCGTACGCGCGAGTCCCATCATCCAAGCCAACCCTTGGCGGACGAACGAGTCGTTGGGGTCGTTCGAGACCTCATCAAGCACGTTGGGAGGATGCGGAATCTTGGCCGAAAGATTCGTCGGAATCGCCGTTTCATCGCGCTTGGCGATAATCTTGTCGATGACGTGCAGTTCCTCGGGCGTGGCCGTCCGCACGAGCTGCTCAAACTTCTGAAGGGCGCTGGTGTATTCGTAGAATCCAACAATCCGTGCCGCGTAGCGCACGTTGAACGTCTGCCAATCAAAGCCGAGGACACCGACCGTGTCCAATTCTTGGTTCCCACATCACCAGAAGCCGTATTCGACTTTCCGGAATGGTACAACGCGATCTTCCCAGGCCCAGGTGTAGAAGTGACGTCGCGGGACCGGATAGGCGTTATCAGCGTCGCTGACGAATTTGGCGGCTTCCGAGGGCTCGCGCGGCATATTAAGTCGGAACATGTCCTCCGGAGAATTAAGCGCCACCTCGCCCTTAAACAGGCCAAAGCCATCCGTGCCTTGGCCATAGCGGCCGCGGAGCCACCAGTGGAGGCCGTGGAAGAGCAACTCGCTTTTCGTAATCAAGTCGCCGCCGCGCTCGCGGCCGACGGTTTCGAGCCATTCGACTTCGGCGAGAACTTCCGGCCCGGCGAGCGCCGCGCGGTTAGTCGGCGCGCCGCTCCGGAGGTAGTCTTTGAGAATGCGGCTGTCGGTGGCGACGGAATAGGCGGCCAGGAATTTTTCTTCGCTGACTCCTGGTTCCAACAGTTCGTTCGCCGCCAGACGCAGCCGGTCGAGCCGAAACTGCAGGCTGCGTTCGCCGAGCTCTAGTTGCGCGTCGTCAACTTGCGTAAGGACCCCGCTGTAGTCGGCTTGAATCGCCTCGCGTTGGTGCGGAGCAAGTTTGTCGAGCTTGCCGGCCCGCAATTGGCGAACGAATTGATCCGTGTACTGGGCCAACCGCCTGGCGTTGATCAGGCGGTTCTGCATCACGTGGATTTGCCAAAACAGGTGCTCGTATTTGGCGACGACTTTGTATCGCGGCGGCGGGTTGACCATCGCGGGATGAAGCGAGATGTCAGCGACGATGTCCTTGATTTCCGCCGCCAGCCGGGGAGCGACGATCGCCACCTCGCGAAGCGTGGGCTTGGGGAGCGTGTTTTCCAGCCCCTGCTCGACCAACGTTCGCCGCGCATCGGCCAGCAATTTGCTGATCGGCGGCACGTTTTGCTGCCGCAATACTTCGTCCGCCAGCGCGATCCGCTCATCGTCGAGCCGCCCTAGGATTGGCGAGAGGGTCTGAAGCACTTGCAGCGGATTGCCACGCTGGTAAGCCGGAATCACCTCCTGGTTCAAGACCTCGACATGGCGTTTCGCGAGAGCCGGATCGGCGGCCGAGGCCGATAATCTTGTTAGCAGACAGCCGACGACGAGCGCGATCCAACGGATCGATGTGCGCAACATCATCTCCTCCTCCTCATCGAGGGACCGAGCAAAAGCGGGCTACGGTATCGTATCGCACGACGGAGAGAGGCGCGTGCGGTGTTCCGGCTGGGAGTCTAGCAAGTTCCGGACGCGGGAGCAAGTTTTTTATGCAGCCCGACGTGGCCTGCGGGTGCAAGTCGCACTTTGCGCGGGGCTGTGGGGTGTGTTACGACAGTGGGGGTGATTTTGGGCCGCGTGGAGGTTGCGGCTGGGGAACTGGGAAAAGGAGGGAGCCAAGGATGGCGATTTCGTCGGAACTGCGCGACGAGTTGTTGGCCTGCGTGCGACGTTTTCGCGCGTCGCAGGGCGAAAAAAAGTTGTTATCCTTTCCAGCACATTGGGATCCTAAGCTTAGAATTCCACGTGGACAAGTTGTCGCG
>JADMIO010930419.1_pt1 | contig 90163 bp, 69 predicted proteins | sample 8958161 | NCBI WGS metagenome assembly JADMIO01 (sample SAMN16585339, study PRJNA669376) | soil metagenome | isolation source: Crop rotation soil | place: USA: Cullars Rotation, Alabama | collected 2011
AGGTGAGCCAGTGTGATTACATTTGCGGCCTAACTGTGGCCAGTCCAGTTACGCTGGAGTCACTAGTATTTAGGTGACACTATAGAAGCGGCCGCGACAACTTGTCCACGTGGAATTCTAAGCTTAGGATCCCAATGTGCTGGAAAGCGTTCATCTACCGGCTGCGCCTGAAGCCGGAGGGTAAAGTGGTGCGCACCATCCGTGCCTACTCTCCCGATGACGTGTTGCAGCGGCAATAACCGGCAAACCGGTCTGCATCGAACCTTGCATGAATGATGGCGTAATTGTGGTGGGTGGAGGCGTCGCGGGCCTGGCTTGCGCGGCAGAGCTCTCGCGTCGTGGCCGCCGCGTCTTACTGCTCGAAGCCGGCGGCCGTTTTGGCGGACGAGTCCACACCATTGCGCATTCAACTGCCGGTGTGCCGGTGGAGCTGGGGGCGGAGTTCATTCATGGCAACCCGCCCGAGATCTTCGATCTGCTCAAGGCGCAAGGCATTCAGCCGATTGAGGCTGGCGGCGACGATTGGTGCGCCACCCCCGCTGGACTTGCCCGCTGCGACTTCTTCGAGCAGACCCAGGATTTGCTCGATCGCATGAAGCGGGTGGGCGAGCGCGACATGAGCTTCAGCGAGTTCCTATCCACGGTTCCTGATGCGGAGGCGGGCGCTGCCGTACGCCGTCGTGCGCTGAACTATGTGGAAGGCTTCAACGCCGCCCGTGCCGACGAGATCAGCGTGCAATCGCTGCTCGACGACATGCAAGCCCAGGAACAGGTTGGCGGCGACACTTCGTATCGTCTCGCGGAGGGATACCGGTCGGTCATTGTGCTCTTGCAAAAGCAGTGCAAAGCGGCAGGCGTAAAGCTGCGGCTCGAACACCAGGTCACCAGCGTGGATTGGCAGAGAAAAGTAAAAGTGCGCGGCACTTCACCGGCGGGGATTTTCACCACCTCTAGCGATGCTGTTGTTGTGACCGTGCCGGCGGCGCTGCTGCGGGCGAAGACGATCGCTTTTGCGCCGGAGCTTCCCGGGCACATACAAATCGCTCTGCAGGGCGTGGCTACCGGCCAGGTACTGCGCCTCATGCTCGTCTTCAAGGAAAGATTCTGGACTGAGCTGAAGGCCCAGGATGGGCGGTCGCTTGCCGGCATGCGCTTCCTGTTTTCGGAGCACCCATTCTTTCCCACCTTTTGGACCACCAACCCACTGGAGTCACACGCATTGGTGGCCTGGTCGCCGGCGCGCAAGGCCGAATCCATGTTCGCCGGCGGCAAAGAGTACGCGATTGCCCGCGCGCTCGATGCGCTGGCGGAGAATCTCAACTTCCATCGCGCGCAGCTAACCGAGTTGCTGGAGAGCGCGCACATGCATCCCTGGCACCAGGATCCTCATGCCCGCGGAGCGTACAGCTATTACTGTGTAGGGGCCGCGAAAGCGCCCGAAGTTCTCTCACTGCCCATTGGCAGCCGCTTATTCCTCGCCGGCGAAGCCACAGCGTTGGGAGGGCATCACAGCACGGTGCACGGAGCGATTGCCAGCGGTTACCGGGCGGCGCGGCAGGTTGTGGGCGGAGTGAGTTAGGATCCGAAACGGGAAGAGTCTTAAGCTGGTTCAAAAGTAAAAATAAAAGGTCCTTCGCGGCAAACAATCGGCTGAGGATGACAAACCCTGAGAGACCTTCGTGAGCCTTCGTGTCCTTTGTGGTGAAAGGGTTTGCGGCGGCGCTACACCTGCACCTGCGGCACCGTCCTCTGCACGATCTGTACCGGTTCCACCATCAATGTGAGGCCGTCAACCGCGGTCACGCGGATGGATTCACCCGGCGCGGCGCCTGCGTTTGAGAACGCGTTCCACAGCTCGCCATGCACGAACACCTTGCCTTCGGGCGATAGGGCGGTTTGGGCGATACCCACCTCGCCGATCAGGCCATCGCTTCCCGTCATCACCTTGCGATGTCGTGCTCGCAGCGCCAGGTTCATGAGGAAGATGGTGAGCAGGGCAAAGGGGATGGTTACGGCGATTGCCGTCCACGGCCTCACCCGCATCTCCGGAATTGGGCCATCCACCAGCAGCAGCGCGCCAAATACCATGAGCACGATACCGCCCACGCCGAGCACGCCGTGCGTCTGGAACTTCACCTCGAGCAGATAAAGGATGAACGCTCCTATCAGCATGCCCACAGAGGCAAATCGCACCGGCAGCAGATTTAGCGCCACGATGGCCAGCACGACGCAGACCAGGCCGACCACGCCGGGAATCACTGCGCCAGGGTGATTGAACTCGGCGTAGATCGCCGCCGCGCCCAGAATGAGAATCAGGAATGCGATATTCGGATCCATCAGGAAGCCGAGCACGTGCTGCTTCACCGTCATGCCGAAGGGAAGCACCGGCTTGCCGCGGGTATGCAGCGTGGCTTCGCTGCCGTCGAAGCGCTTGATGGTGCGGCCGTCCAACTGGTCGAGCAGGTCGCTCTCGCTCTTGGCCACCACATCAATCAGCTTCTGGTTCAGGGCCTCCTGGTCGGTAAACGATTTCGATTGCCGCACCGCGCTTTCGGCCACCTCGACGTTGCGTCCACGCTTGGTGGTGAACGAGCGCATGAAGGCGGCGAGATCGTTTTCGATCTTCTCCTTCATCACCGGATCCATGGTGCCCGAGCCGAGCACCGGGTGAGCTGCTCCCGTATTGGTACCCGGCGCCATGGCCGCGATGTCGGCCGATTCCAGGATGTAGAAGCCTGCCGAGGCGGCATATCCGCCGCTGGGGGTGACATAGACGATCACCGGCGTGCGCGCGGCGAGAATGCTGGAGATGATGTCGCGGGTGGAAGTCACCAGGCCGCCGGGCGTGCGCAACTCGATGATCAGCGCGTCGGCGTGCTGCCGGTCGGCGGCTTCCACGGCTCGGCCGATGTATTCCGCGGTGACCGGGTTGATGGTGTCGTTCACTTCAACCTTCAGTACATCGGCCAAAGCGGGAATTGCGAAGCCAACAAGAATCGTGATGAGCGCGAGCCGGGCAGGAAACTTCATGGGTTGCGCGGTCCTTTTTGCGCGGGAGTGCCGGCCAGTTGCTGCTCCAGCCGACTCACATCTGCATTGGCGGGATCCAAAGCCCGCGCCTTGCCGATATAGTCCAGCGCCTGCTGCGGATTTTCCTGCTTTAGGGCCACTCGGGCAAGGGCAATGTAGGCCTGCGCCGTGGGCTTCAGCCGCAGCCCGGCCTGGGCTTCGCGGGTCGCCTGCGCGGTATCGCCGGTAAGCGCGGCGGCATCAGCCAGTCCCGCATGGGCGTCGGGATTGTTGGGGTCGAGTTGCACCGCCTCGCGCAGTTCGGCCAGCGCCTGGCTGGGAAGGCCGCTCTTCAACATCTCGCGGCCGCGGTCTACCAGGTAAGCCGCATGCACGCGGGGATCGGCGTTGGCCATGCGCGCCTCTTCCACGTTCTGCATCTCCATGGAAAGCTGGCGGAAGGCGGCCTCGTCGTAGTTGCGCTTCACCCGCTCCAGGGGCGGCTTGGCGGCGCTGGTTTGCGCGGCGGCGCCGGTGGCGCGGTCGAGCGCAGCCTTGGCTTCGGCATCGCCCGGCTTGAGGCGCATGGCTTCACGCAACTGCTTGGTCGCGCCGGCGGAATCGCCGCTGCGCAGCAGCGCGAGTCCCAGATTGAAGTGATAGTCGGCGTCTCCCGGATCGGTCTGCGCCGCCTTGTCGAAGAACTCCACCGCCGGCTTGCCCCGCCGCGCCGCCACCACGCCGAGGTTGTTGTAGACCTCAGTGAGCGGCAGCTTCGCAGCCACCGTCTGGAAAGCCGCTTCGGCGCGCTCGTAGTTGCCGGCGTAATAGGCGGAAAGGCCCAGGTAGAAGCTCGCTTCCAGCGCCTGCGGAGTAGAGGGGGGCACCTTTTCCAGCGCGACGATGGAGTTGGCATAGTCCTTCTGCTGGAACAGCGTCTTCCCTAATTGCAACTGGGCGATGGTGTAGTCGGGGGCGAGCCGCACCGCTTCCTTGAAGCGGCGCAGCTTCTCTGCCGGGGTGGTAGCGATCACGCCGCGGATGTAGTTCTCCAGCGCATCGAGGCGCACCGCCGGCCGCGACTGCACAAACTGCTGGCGATCGCCGGCGGCGCCGGCGTCGAGTTCGCGCAGCAAGTCCCAGGCCAGCGAGCGCTGGATGTTCACCAGGTCGAGCAGCGAGCCCGATTCGGCAACCTCAGACTTCAGGCGGACGCGCCTCACGTCCATTACCTGCGCCTTCGCGGAAAAGATGTTGCCGTCGTAGTTGTAGCTGCCGACCACCAGGTAATCCACATCCATTTGCTCAGCGGTGCGGTAAGTGGTGGCGCGTGAGAGCCGGGCGGCCGCGGGCAGGCCGAGCTGGTCGAAGGCGAAGGCGCGGTCGTCGCGGCTGATCACGAACAGGTGCGGGCCGGCCATATCGAGGCTCAGCACGTCGGCGAAGGCCTCGCCAATCCAATCGAGTCCCTGGGCGCTGCTCTTGTTGTCAAAAGGGAGCACCAGCAGCATGTCGCTGCCGCGGAGCGCCGGCGGCTGTTTGCTCTCCTGCGCGAAGAGCGCGCCGGTAAACAGCAGGGCAAGGAGCGCGATAGCAGGAATCCGGGCCACTATGGGCGATTATACTGGCGCAGGTTTCCGGTGACGGCCATCCTCCCCGGTGGCTTGAATGGTGCCGTGTGGTAGTTTTCATTCAGGTCCATCCGGAGAACCGAGTGCAACGTCTCCTTTTCATAGCGTTCGTGCTGGCGACTTTGCCTGCCGCAGGCGCCACCAGCCCGCACCCACAAGGCGCGACAGCCGCCGCTTCCGGAAAGACCCGCACCTACTACATCGCCGCCGACGAGGTGCAATGGAACTACCAGCCGGGCGGCTATCTCTCGGGAATCCCGCGCCAGCAGGACGAAGAGGCGGCGGTCTTTCACAAGCCCACCACCTTCACCAAGGCGCTCTACCGCGAGTACACCGACGACACCTTCACCCAGCTCAAACCGCGGCCCAAGGAGTGGGAGCACCTTGGCCTGTTTGGCCCTGTGATCCGCGCTGAAGTGGGCGACACCGTGAAGGTTGTGTTCAAGAACAACACCCGCTTTTACTGCAGCATTCACGCGCATGGGCTGGCCTACACCAAGGGCTTCGAGGGCGCGCCCTATCGCGACGGCACGCGTGCAGCCGAACGGCAAGACGACATGATCCCGTTGGGCAAGACCTTTACCTATATATGGACGGTGCCCGAGCGCTCCGGCCCGGGGCCCGGCGACCCCAGCTCCATCCTGTGGATGTACCACTCGCACGTGGTGGAGACGCGCGAGCTCAATTCGGGACTCATGGGCCCGATCATCGTCAGCGCCAGGGGAACGCTGACCGCCGACGGCCGCCAGAAAGACGTGGATCGCGAGTTCATCATCGGTTTCGCCGTTTTCGATGAGCGTGAGAGCTGGTACTTCGACGCGTCAAAGTTCGCGCCGCCGCCCACCGCGCCCACGCAGGCGCCCTCGGGCAAGGGTCCGCTGGCGAACCAGCCGCCGCTGCTCATCATTCCCGACCCGCGCGAGCAGTACTACATGTTCTCCATCAACGGATACATTGACTCCAATCTCCCCGGGCTCACCATGAAGGTGGGCGAGCGCGTGCGCTGGTACCTGTTCGCCAACGCCAACGAAGACGACATTCATACCGTGCATTGGCACGGCCAGACGGTGCTCAGCAACCACATGCGCACCGATACCATGCCCTTGCTGCCTATGCAGATGGCGGTTGCCGATATGGTGCCCGATACCCCGGGCACCTGGCTGCTGCACTGCCACAACAACGATCACATGGAGGGCGGCATGGTAGCAACGTTTACCGTGCTTCCCGCCGTATCCGGTGGCAAGTAAAGCGGTACCGTTATGGCCTCGCCTGCAGTCGCTCCCAAACCGAAACAGAAGCTGAGCCGCCAGCGGCTGCGCCTGGTGCTGCCCGATGTTTGGGTGCTGATCAAGCCGCGCCGGGGCCTGCTGGCGCTGGGCTTCCTGCTGATGGTGATCAACCGCGTCTCCGGGCTGGTGCTGCCGTATTCCACCAGGTTCCTGATTGACAACGTCGTCACCAAGCACCACGTGGAGCTGCTGCGCACGCTGGTGCTGATCGTGGTGGCGGCCACAGCGGTGCAGGGCCTCACCTCGTTTGCGCTGACGCAATTGCTATCCAAGGCGGCGCAGCGGCTCATCGCCGAGCTGCGCGCCAAGGTGCAGGAGCACATCGGCCGCCTGCCGGTTTCGTTTTACGATTCCAACAAGACAGGAACGCTGGTGTCGCGCATCATGAGCGACGTGGAAGGGGTGCGCAACCTGCTGGGCACCGGCCTGGTGGACTTCGCCGGCGGATTGCTTACCGCCGCCATCGCCCTGGTGGTGCTGCTGAAGATCAGCGTCTCCATGACGCTGCTGGCCTTCGCCTTCCTGCTTGGCTTCGCCATCGCGCTGAACAAAGCCTTCGGGACTATCCGGCCCATCTTCCGCGAGCGCGGCAAGATCAACGCCGAGGTCACTGGCCGCTTGACCGAATCCCTGGGCGGCGTGCGCGTGATCAAGGGCTACCACGCCGAAGAGCGCGAGCACGGCGTCTTCGCCGCGGGCGTGCAGCGGCTGCTCGACAACGTGATGCGCACGCTCACCGCTACATCACTGATGAGCCTTTCGTCGAGTGTCCTTTTGGGAGTGGTGGGCACGGCCATCATGTACAACGGCGCGCGCCAGATCATGGCCGGCAGCATGACCATCGGCGGCTTCTTCACCTATACGCTGTTCCTCGGCTTCCTGATTGCGCCCATCATCCAGATCGTGAACATCGGCACCCAGCTCACCGAGGCCCTGGCCGGCCTGGAGCGGACCCACGAGATCATGGCGGAGAAGCCCGAAGATACTGACCCGAAACGGACCGTGCCGCTGGGCGCGATCAGCGGAGACGTTAGTTTCGAAGGCGTCCATTTCAGCTACGACGGCCAGCGCGAGGTGCTGCACGACGTGAGCTTCCATGCCGGCCGCGGCTCGGTGAACGCGCTGGTTGGCTCCTCGGGCTCGGGCAAGTCCACCATTATCGGCTTGATCTCGGCCTTCCACACGCCCAATTCAGGACGCGTGCTGGTGGATGGCATTGACCTGAGTACGGCGCGCCTGGAGTCATACCGCACCCAGCTCGGCGTCGTGCTGCAGGATTCGTTCCTCTTCGACGGCAGCATCTGGGAGAACGTCTCGTTCTCACGGCCCGGCTCCAGCGAAGAAGAGATTCTGCGCGCCTGCCGCATCGCCCGGGTGGATGAGTTTGCCGAGGGCTTTGCCGACAAGTACAAGACCATTGTGGGCGAGCGCGGCGTGAAACTTTCCGGCGGACAGCGCCAGCGCATCTCGATTGCCCGCGCGATTTTGGCCGATCCGCGGATTCTCATCCTCGACGAAGCCACCTCGTCGCTCGATTCCGAATCGGAGGCGCTCATCCAGCAGGGCCTCGCCTACCTGATGAAAGGCCGCACCACGTTCGTGATTGCGCACCGGCTCTCGACCATTCGCCGGGCCGACCAGATTCTGGTGGTGGAGCAGGGAAGAATCGTGGAGCGCGGCAATCACGAGCAGCTCTATGACGCGCGCGGCCGCTATCGCGAGCTCTACGACAAGCAGCATGGCTTGGAGAGCAACCTGTTCCTGGCTCCGGGCGAGGGAGACTTTGTTCCCGAAGCGGGCGCGGCCGGACGGGGCGAAGGCCGCGATGCCGGCCTGGCGGATGCGCTGCGCATCGCGCGCGGGGAAGTGCGATAGAGCGATTCGGCGCTGATGAACGCAGATAAGCGCTGATCAGGCCAGCTTGGCGAAGCGCATCGCCGCCGAATTCATGCAATAGCGCAGGCCGGTGGGCCGTGGGCCATCATCGAAGACGTGTCCCAGATGGGCATCGCAACGCCGGCATGCGACTGCCGTGCGCTCCATCAGGAGGCTGCGGTCGGAGGTCTCGACGATGTTCTCCCGGGCGATTGCCTGCCAGAAGCTGGGCCAGCCGGTTCCGGAATCGAACTTGGTCTCGGAGCTGAACAGTGCCGTATCGCAACAGATGCAGCGAAAGAGCCCGCGCTCATGCAAGTTCCAGGTGTCGCCGGTGAATGCCATTTCCGTATCGGCATGGCGGGTCACGCTGTAGGAGATCGGGGAGAGCTGTTTCTGCCACTCGGCATCGGATTTGATGATCTTCGCGACGGTGGCTTTGCCGGTGCGCTTGCCGTTGGCGCCGAACTCCACGATAGTGACGTTGCCTGGCGTGCCCGAGCTTTCTCCCGTCGCGGCAACTGCGTCGCGCCAGCTCCCACAGCGCCAACGCCCCGCAGCCGGTCGCCAGGGTCGTCAGAAATGTGCGCCGATTGGTGAGGATGTGAGTTCGCCCTGTGGGTGCGTTGGGGTGCGGGTTAGCCATGGTTTCTCCTGTCGCTGCCCGGAGCAGTCAGCCTGCAAAGAAGTTACGCGTGAGGGCCTTGCCTGGTTTTGGATGGGCGGCGGGCTCCCGTTCGGGGCTGAAGCGGCCTGTAGCCGGGTGGTATGCTTGATTCGCCAACCACCGGGCGGGAGTAGTTCAGTGGTAGAACGCCAGCTTCCCAAGCTGGATGTCGCGGGTTCGATCCCCGTCTCCCGCTCCAACGATCTCTATTTCATGTTCGAATCGGTCAGCGCTCCCGAGCGTTCGTTTCCCCTCTTGCGGTCGTACTCCAGCTTGGGATACCAATCCTTACCGCGGCCTTCGGGCGTGAAGTCCAGCATGAGCCAGAGTGAATCGAGATCCGGAGCGCCACGCGGATCCTGCCCCGGGTCTTTCATCTCCCCGCTTAGTTCGCCACTGTAGAAGTGCCGAATGCGTCCGTCACGCCGGGTGAAGACATTGAAGCCGGGAACATCGCCGTCTTCGGGACTGACATAAGCGCGCGTGTATTCGCCCGAGCTGTCGGAAACAAGCGGAAGATTCAACAGCTCGCGTTGCTTCTTAAACTCGGCGAGCCGCTCGATCGGTGAGCGGGCAGTTACGGCCATGGCGACACGCTCACGCAGGTTCACGGCGGTTCCGTTCCAGGAAGTCAGGAACGATGTACACATGGGGCACGCCGCCTTGCGCTGCGGTCCAAACATCATGCTGTAAACCAGCAGCGTGCTCTTGTCGCCGAAAAGGCTGGAGAGGCGAACGGGGCCGCCTTCCGACAAGAACTCAAAATCCTTAGGGACTTCGCCACCCGGTGGCAGCGCGCGGCGTTGTGCCGCTACTCGCTCAATATGGCGGCGCAGCTCAATCTCTTCGATGAGCAGCGTATTGCGGGCCTTTCGATATTCGGGACTCTCGTTGGGGAAGTGAGCCTTGTTGGTTTTGGCGAGTTCCTGGGCAGGCGCTAGCGTTGGTTTCTCGGTCACGATCTCTCCAGAGAATTGTGGGATGCGAAGCTGAGGCTGTGCTCTGCCTACTTGCCCGCGCCGGTAAACAGGTGGCCCATCTTCTCGCGCTTGGTTTCGAGATACGCGGCAGCGTGCTCCGAGGGAGCTACTTCGCAGGGAACCCGCTCCACCACCTTCACCCCGGCATCGTCGAGCGCCATCACCTTCTGCGGGTTATTCGACAGCAGCTTCACCTTGGCGATGCCCAGCTGCTTGAGGATGGCGGCGGGCAAGGCAAACTCGCGATGGTCGGCCTTGAAGCCCAGCTTCTCGTTGGCCTCAACGGTGTCGAGCCCTTCATCCTGAAGCTGGTAGGCCTGCAGCTTCGCCAGCAGCCCGATGCCGCGGCCTTCCTGCTGCTCGTAGATCAAGACGCCCGCTCCCGCCTGGGCAATTTTCTCCAAGGAAAGCTCGAGCTGTTGGCGGCAATCGCAACGCAGCGAATGGAAAACGTCGCCAGTCAAGCACTGCGAATGGATTCGCACCAGTGGCGGGCAGCTGGTGAGGTCGCCCATGGTAAGCGCGACCGCGACTTCCTTGTCGCCGTTGGGACTGATGCCTTCGAAGCCGAGAATGCGGAAGTGTCCCCAGCGTGTAGGGAAATCCGCGTCAGCCTTTTTTTCAACTTTCAATTCTGATGGACTCACTGCACTGATTATAGTCCGCATCGCTGCGGTAACAGCATTGCGACTGTTTGCGGTTACTCAATCCGCGCGCGATGCGCGATTCGTTCTGTTGGCAATGAAATGGGTACCCGGCTGGTGACGAAGAACCTCCTTGCCGCCGGGGCGGCATTGTGATACCTAAGTACCTCACTAATAAGAGCATTGCGCGCGTCGAAGGGAATCGCCGGCGACAACAGCATCGGCGCCGCAATAGGACTTCGTTCCAGCGCCAACGGTAAGTGCCCAACGAGGTAGATAGCCGTGTCCCTGATAGTGCTTCGCTCGTGTATTGAGGGCTCCCGCAGGTCGTTGTGGCTGCTTGCGGCTGCTCTTCTGTCTTTACCGTCTTTTGCAGCGCAAGGCACGCAGACTGCAGTGGCTACCGCGTCAGCCAGCGCGACGCCGCAGCAGCAGACTGCTAGCGCGCGCGGGCCTGCTGCCGCTTCCGGCGATGAAACTCCGCCGCAAAAGCAGGGCGCTAAAGACGAACCGGAACGGCAAACCGTCTCGCCTGCTCCCCAGATTCGCATTCCCCGCCAGCGCTATCGCGGCGGCGCGTCGTTGCAGGGGCAGGTAATCACCGAAGATGGCCGCGACCTGGCCGGAGTCGTCGTTACCTTGCGCGACCAGCGCAGCGGCCGGCCGGTGCAGACCCAGACCAACGGCGAGGGCGTGTTCCGCGTTACCGATCTCGCGCCCGGTTCTTACCAGCTTCAGCTCTCGCTGCCCGGCTTCGACGAGTTCACCCGCAACGCAGTGCAGCTGAACACAGCCGAGGTGCTCTCCATCGAAGTCCGCCTGCACGAAAACGGGACCAAGGCAGCGCCGACCGGTCCCATGGACCGTCCGCTGGCCGGCGCCATCCCGCCCAATGCGGGACAGGAGAATGAGAACTCCTACCGCGAGCTGCGCCGGCGCCCCGACGAGAACGCCAAGGCGGAAGCCCAGAGCGAGCAGACCGCTCCCACCGAAGATGAAGTGTTCCGCCGCGAAGACGATCGTTGGAACATCGCCATGCCCTACTTCAAGCGCTATGACCGGCCGGGCGAATACGTGGTCGTTCAAGGGCACTGGTATGACCCGTTCAACCGCAACAAGCTGAAGGGCGACTACCCGGTCTTCGGCAATCGCGAGTTCTTCAAGTTCACCGGCATGGCCGTCACCGCCATTGACGGGCGCCAGCTGCCGACGCCATCACTGGTCGCTGCGGCGCGCCCGGGCAGCCAGGAATTCTTCGGACGTCCCGGCCAATTCTTCCTCTCACAGACTTTCCGCTTCTCCGCCGAGCTGTTCCGCGGCGATGCCGGCTTCCGTCCGGCGGATTGGCGCATTCATTTCACTCCTGCGCTCAACATCAACTATCTGGCGGTGCAAGAGCGCGGCATCGTGAACGTGAACCCGCAGTTCGGCACCACGCGAACCGATCTGCACGTCGGCCTGCAGGAAGGCTTTGTCGAGTACAAGGTGAAGGAGTTCAACCCGAACTACGACTTCCTCTCGGTGCGCGCGGGCATCCAGCAGTTCGCCTCCGACTTCCGCGGGCTGGTCTATACCGAAGAGCAGCCGGGCCTGCGCGTCTTCGGCAACCTCAAGTCCGACAAGATCGAGTACAACGCCGCCTACTTCTATCACCTGGAAAAAGACACCAATAGCGGACTGAACACCTTCGATCCGCGCGACCAGCAGGTGATCGTCGGCAACGTTTACTTCCAGGACTTCCTGTACAAGGGCTACACCACCGAGTTCAGCTACCACTTCAACAAAGACGATGGCGGGCTCTACTTCAACACCAACGGCCTGATCACGCGGCCGGCGCCTATCGGATTGGTGAAGGTCCACCACCTCAGCACGCACTACATCGGCTGGGCTTCGAACGGACACATCAAGCGCATCAACGTGAGCCACGCGTTCTACCAGGTGCTGGGCCACGACAGCTCCAACGCGTTTGCCAGCGCCACCAGCGTGGGCAAGGGCGGCACCAAGGTAGACGTGAATGCGCAGATGGCTGCGCTCGAGCTTTCGCTCGATAAAGACTGGGCGCGCTTCCGCGCGTCGTTCTACTACGCATCGGGCGACAGCCGGCCTACCGACGGTGTGGCCCGCGGCTATGACTCGATCGTCGAGTCGCAGACCTTTGCCGGCGGTCCCTTCAGCTTCTGGAACCGCGAAGGCATTCGCCTCACCGCGACCGCCATCGGCTTGAAGTCACCCAACAGCCTCTTTCCCGATTTGCGAGCCAGCAAGGAAGAAGGCCAGGCAAACTACGTGAATCCCGGCGTCTTTGTCTATAACCTGGGCGGCGACTTCGACATCACGCCCAAGATGCGCTGGGTCGTCAACGCCAACGTGCTCAGCTTCGTGCACACCGAGCCGTTGCAGTTGGCATTGTTCCAGAACAGGATCCACCGCGGCATCGGCGCCGATTACGGTACGGGTGTAATCTACCGGCCGCCGCTTTCGGAAAACATCATCATCGAAGCGGGTGTCAGCGCGCTCAGCCCGTTCCAGGGATTGCGCGACATCTACACGGGTAAAACGCTGGTCAGCGGCTTTGCGCTTGTGAAGTTCGTTTTCTAGATGGCAAACATGAACAGGATTCGAAGTGTTGTGACCCGTCGTCTTTCGGCTACTACTCCTGACGTGCGGCGAAGCCGCGCGCGCTGGTCTCTGCTCGCGGCCATGGTCTGCCTCGTGCTGCTGGGCGCAACGTATCTGCCCAGCGAGGCGCGGGCCGGCGCCGCCGATCCCAAAGCGCAGCAGGCCGAACAACAGGCCCCGCCCGCGGCCGAACAAAAGCCCGCGCCCGCGCAGGGCGACCTGTTGATCCGCCAGTCGCAGGAAGATGCCGACTCGAAGACCAACGGCTGCCTCTCATGCCACACCAAGACCGACAGCATGAACATGCACTCCGAAGACACCGTCCGCATCGGTTGCGTGGATTGCCATGGCGGCGACGCCAGCGTCTCGGTTGCAGCGGGTGCCGCCAAGGGATCGCCGGGATACGAGGAGGCAGAGAAAAAGGCCCACGTTCAGCCGCGGAACAAAGAGAACGCGCGCACCTCGGCCAACCCGGTCCGCGTTTATTCCAAGTGGCTCGACGAGAGCTGGGAGTTCATCAAGTTCGTAAACCCCGGCGACCTGCGCGTGGCCCGCAAAACCTGCGGCCGCAGTGGCTGCCACAGTGACGAAGTGCGCAATGTGCGCACCAGCATGATGACCCACGGCGCCATGCTGTGGGAGGCCGGCCTCTACAACAACGGCGGCTATGCCTATAAGAACGCCCGCTTCGGCGAATCCTATGGCGAAGACGGCAAGCCCCAGCGGCTCATCACCTTCCCGCCGCCGACGCCGGAAGAGACCCGCCTCAAAGGCGTGCTGCCCTTGCTCGATCCGCTGTTCCGCTGGGAAGTTTCCCAGCCCGGCAACGTGCTGCGCGTATTCGAGCGCGGCGGCCGCGAGAAGGGCGAGATTGGTATTCCCAATCCGGAAGATGCCTCCGATGCCGGCCGTCCTGACGTAAAGCTTTCTCCGCGCGGCTTCGGCACCGACCTGCGCACCGATCCCGTGTTCCTGGGGTTACAGAAGACGCGCCTGCTCGACCCGCTGCTGTCGTTCCCCGGCACCAACGACAACCCCGGCGACTTCCGCCACAGCGGATGCAGCGGCTGCCACGTGGTGTACGCCAACGATCGCGACCGGCTGCACTCCGGGCCGTTCGCCAAGTACGGCCTCGACGGCAAGACCGCAACCATTGATCCCACGATTTCCAAGACCGAATCGGGTCATCCCATCGTGCACGCCTTCACCAAGGCCATTCCTTCGAGCCAGTGCATGGTCTGCCACGTCCACCCCGGCACCAACATGGTGACCACCTACTACGGCTACACCTGGTGGGACAACGAGATGGATGGCGGCAAGATGTACGACAAGGAGCAGCACGATCCCACCGAGGCCGAGTATCGCGAGGTTCGCGACCGCAACCCGGAAGGCTCGGCGGCGCGCGGCAAGTGGCGCGATGTCGAGTTCCTGAAAGGGGTCGGCACCGAGGATTTCAACAAAGACAACAAGTTCACCCAGTTCGCCGACTTCCACTCCCACGGCTGGATCTTCCGCGCCGTCTTCAAGCATGACCGCAAAGGCACCATGCTCGATGCCGACGATAAGCCCATTGATCCGCATGACCCCGACAAGCTGAAGAAGGCCGTTCACCTGGCCGACATTCACCTGGAAAAGGGCATGCACTGCATTGATTGCCACTTCGAGCAAGACAATCACGGCAACGGCAAGCTCTATGGTGAGACGCGCAACGCCGTCGAGGTGCAGTGCGAGTCGTGCCATGGCGACGTGAACACGCGCGCCACGCTGTTGATGAAGGGGCCGGCGGCGCCCGATGCCGGGCACAACCTGAAGCTGCTGCGCACGCCCTGGAAAGAAGAGCGCTTCTTCTGGCGCGGGAACAAGCTCTACCAGCGTTCCGCTGTGGAGCAGGGCAAGATCTGGGAAGTGGTGCAGGTGGTGGATACCATCACGCCGGGCAATGACCACTACAGTGAGAAATCGCGCCTGGCCAAGACCATCCAGAAAGACGGCAAGACCTGGGGCGCAGTCTTCGACGAGGGCGACCTCAAGAAGCTCGCGCACTCCAGCAGCCGCATGACGTGCCAGAGCTGCCACACCTCGTGGACCACGAGCTGCTTTGGCTGCCACCTGAGCATGGAAGCCAACGCACGCACGCCCATGCTGCACAACGAAGGCCTCACCACCAAAAACTGGACGGCCTACGACTTCATGGTGCTGCGCGACGACGTGTACATGTTGGGCATTGACGGCACCGTTACCGGGCATCGCGTTTCGCCGGTTCGCTCGGCTTGCGCCATCATCGTGAGCTCGCGCAATACGCAGCGCGACTGGCTCTACTACCAGCAGCAGACGATTTCCACGGAAGGTTTCAGCGGCCAGGCGTTCAGCCCGTATGTGCCGCACACCGTCCGCGCCAAGGAGACCAAGCAGTGCACCGATTGCCACGTCTCCTCGCAGGGCGACAACAACGCCTGGATGGCGCAGCTCACCATTCAGGGAACGAACTTCGTGAACTTCTTTGGCCGCTACGTGTACACGGCCAATACCAGCAAGGGAATCTCCGCGGTGGCGGTGGCTGAGCACGACGAGCCGCCCGCCATCATCGGCAGCGACTTCCACAAGCTGGCTTATCCCAAGAATTACGAGGAGCACGAGAAGCACAAGCTCGAGCTCGACGACGTGGATGAGCACCCGGTGCGCAACAAGCTGGGTGGAGAAGAAGTACTCGACGTGCAAATGCGCGGCGAGTACCTCTACGCCGCCATGGGCAAGGGCGGATACCGCATCTTCGATATCGCCCAGATTGATAACAAGGATTTCTCGGAGAAGATCACCACCGCGCCGGTTTCGCCCTTTGGCCAGCGCCTCTACGTGAAGTCGAAGTACGCAACCGCGATCGCCACACCCACCACCCTGGGCGTTGATCCGTTGCGCAAGCGCTTCAAGGAGAACGAAGAACAGCCCATCCACCTGATCTTCGGTTTCCTCTACGGCACCGACAAGTACGAGGGCCTGATCGTAATCGGCAACGCCAATCCGAAATGGAAGAACGTGGGCGCCGGCGTCGGCACGCTGCTCGACGGCGACCCCAAGAACAACTTCCTCGGGCGGGCGGTTACGTTCAATCCTGACGGAATCCTGAATGGGGCCCGCCGCATCACCATCGTGGGCGTGTATGCCTACATCCTGTGCGATAAGGGCCTGGTGGTGGTGAGCCTCGACGATCCGCTGCATCCCAAGGTGACCCAGACCATCGGAGCGCCGGAGCTGGTGAACCCCACCGGCGTGCAGGTGCAGTTCCGCTATGGATTCATCACCGACAGCGAAGGCTTGAAAGTGCTCGACGTCACGCACCTGGATAAGCCGGTGCTGGTAAGTGGCGCCGTGGTGCCGCTGAAGCACGCCAAGAACGTTTACACGGCGCGCACCTTTGCCTACGTCTCCGACGGCGAAGACGGCATTGCCATCGTGGATATCGAGAAGCCGGAGCATCCGGTGCTCGACCAGATGTACAACGCCGAAGGCGAACTGCACGACGTGCATGATGTGAAGATCGGCATGGTGAGCTCGAGCCAGTTTGCATTCGTCGCCGACGGCAAGCACGGCTTCAAGGTGTTGCAACTCTTCTCGCCGGTAACCAACGACGACTTCCTCGGTTTCAGCCCGAAGCCGCATCCCAAGTTGGTGTCGAAGGCGGAACTGGGTGGCGAAACCGTGGCGGTCTCCGAGGGCGTAGATCGCGACCGCGCGGTAGACGAGAGCGGGAACCAACTCGCCGTCTTCGGCCGGCGCGGCGCCCGCCCGTTTACCAAGGAGGAGATCGAAAAGCTCTACCTCCGCGATGGCGAGATGTACACGGTGACGGATGATCCTCCGGGCCCGGCCCAGGATCCGCGCCGCGTGCAGCAGCGCGCCAAGGCGAAGAATTCTGCTCCGGAAAAGAAGCCGGCAGAGGCAGATCCACCACCGCCCGCGGCCAGCCCCGGCGGCAATAACCGCCAATGATTTAGAAACTGCAGCAACAGAGCCGGGGCTTAGCCCCGGCTCTTTGCTTTGCGTCTACAAAAAGCTTTTTCACCACCGGAGACACGGAGACACAGAGAACCCAGGCTTCAGTTCCATTGAGGTCCGTGGCGCGTCTCTGCGGCAGCCTTGCCCGTATCCAAGCTAGAATCGTTGGCCAAGCCAGGCCCTTGAACGCTCAGGAGCGGTTATGTTCGAGCGCTACACCGAGAAGGCCCGCCGGGTGATCTTCTTTGCCCGTTACGAGGCCAGCCAGTTCCGATCCCCCTACATCGAGACCGAGCACGTGCTTCTGGGCGCGATCCGCGAGATCAAACATCCGCTGATAGCCATGCTGGGCCGGCCAGAGGCCCTGGAGCCGTTGCGCAGCGACTTGGAACGAATGATGGGCCCGCGCAAGCCGGGCGTCTCCACTTCGGTGGACCTTCCGGTGAGCAACGAGGTGAAGCGCGTGCTGGCCTACGCCGCCGAAGAGGCCGAGCGGCTGGAGATGAAGCATATCGGCGGCGAGCACCTGGTGCTGGCGCTACTGCGCGAGGAGCAGTCTGTGGCGGCCGAAGTGCTGCGCCGCAACGGCCTCGACCTGGAGAAGGCTCGTGCCTCGGTGATGGAGTCGGCAGCCTCTCAGCAGCCCTCCAAAGGCGCTGCCGAGGGGGTTTACGTGGGCCCCCAAGTGCGCATCACCTTCTTGGACGCTGCCGGCGCCTGCCTGGCAGTGGCGAGCTCGGAGCCACAAGTGCCCCGGGTTGGCGACCGCGTAGTCCTGACGACTGCGGGTGAGGTGGCCATCTACAACGTGGAAGACGTTCGCTTCGTGTATGGCGCGGGTATCCAGGTAGGCGACAAGGAGCTGCACACCCTCGGACAGATCTACATTCGCGTGTCGAGGGGGTCTGCAGCGTCAAGCGGGGAAGCCACACATTAGCGCGGGGCTCGCTGCGGCTCTTTACGCTGCATACAGTCGGCCTTGGTTCACTAGTGCGGCTTCAGCTGTGGATGGAAAGCTTGTGCCTGCGTGAAGGGGCACGGCTTTTCAGCCGTGCCGAAAGAAATAAGCCGCAAAAACGAATTTCCGCTCTGCCAAAGGCTGCGGCGCAGCGCAGCGGAGCCGCCACAAAAACAGGGCATTGGATCGGGCTCCGCTTCGCTGCGCGCCGGCCTTCGGCAGCAAGGTTGCGCCTTCGGCGCGTTTTGCTTTTGGCACGGCTGAAGCGGTGCCCCTTCACGGGACTGCGAAGCACTAGGGCCTGCAAAGGCTGTAAGGCGGCCGTGCTGGCTCCAAGATCACAGTGGCTAAAGCCATTCGCCTAGCTTCACTCCTAATGCGGGGCTGAAGGCCCGCGCCATGAGCGAACTGCACGGGTAGCGCAAGGCGCAACCCGTGCCTCAAAAATCCTTCGTGAACCTTCGTGTCCTTTGTGGTGAAAAAAGGCTCCCCAAAACGAAACCGGAGCGCCCGCAGGCGCTCCGGCTTCAGCCAAGGGAGAAATACCTTTTACTGTCCTGTGGGAACGGCTGCCGCCACTGCCGGGCGATCCGGCACCGGGTGCGGTGTCACGATCGAGCCGTGCAGCAGGTCCTGAATGTTCTTGTCAGGATTCATCGGCCCGCGCGGCTCCTTCCAGTTGTGGTACTGGTGGCAGATGAAGCAGCCATTCTCCGCTACCCCGTAAGAGGTCGGCTTGCCGCGATGGCAATCCTGGCAGGTCTTGATCGAGGGGATGAGCACATCGGCGGTCTGCATGCTGCTGGTCGTCTTGCTGTGGCACGACTCGCAGGAGAAGCCGGTGTGCGCGTAATGGCTGAACATCGCATCCTGGAACCAGCGCACCTTGATCTGCGGCTCGGCCACCTTGGGCAGCCCGGTAGCTTCGGCGCTGTACTGCATGGTGTGGCACTGGGCGCAGGTCTTACGCCACAGCAGTTGCTCGGCCTGCACCGTCGTGAGCTTCACCCACTCGGCGGGCGTGTTGGCCGCGCCTGCGGTGCTGCTCTCCTTCATATAGCGGCGCACCCAATGGCCGGTGGTATCGGTAGCGCCCGAAGTGATGGGCTCGCGCACCACTTGGGGATGGGCAGCCACGTATTCGGTCAGCTTCTTGACGATGAAGTCGTGCACCACCTGCGGCTCGTCGTGTGGCACCGAATCGGCAAAGTGCTCGTTGAACTGCATGGTGTGGCACTGGGCGCAGTTGCGGGCGTAGTTCACCGGCATCATCAGCTCGCGGCCTTCGCCCGGATTGACCATGTGCGGCACCGTCGGCGTCTGGTGCAGCTCTTCGCCGGCGCCGTGGTGATGCTCCTCGCCGTGGGCCTCGGCGGTCATGGTCCCGGTCATGGAAGCCTGTTTCAGGTCGCCATACTTCCACGGCGAGCGGTCGGCTGCGGCCGGCGTGCGGTGGCAATCAGAGCACTGCAGCTCCACGTGATTGCCCTTGCCATCCACCATGCCGTCTCTCTTCATGTGGACCTGGTGGTTCAGCTTGATGGTTCCGGGGTCTTTGTAGTTGTCGCGCAGCACGGCAAACTCGGGATGGTTGGCATTGAAGCCCTCAACCGAGTGCACATACTTCAACGTGCTGCCCGTCTTGACCTTCAAGTCGGCATGGCACTGGGTGCAGGTGGGGTCGGCGGTGCGCGCCAGGTGCGGGTTGGCCACGTGCTCGATATGGCACGAAGCGCAGCTCGGCGTGAATTGTTCTTTGTTCTGGTGCTTGGGCGCCTGGTGGCAGTTCAGGCATGCCTTGTCGCTTACGTGCTGGCGAAAGCCGATGCTCACGAAGCCGGCCTTGATCTCCGGCTCGTGGCAGGCCTGGCAGTTCTTTCCGATCACTTCGTGCGCGGAGGCCAGGTGGCCGGCGGAGTAGGGAACATTATTGCGGGTAACGGCGGCGCCCAGCAGCCACAGCGCGCCGATCGCCGGCAGAGCGATGGCCAGCGCGGTCTTCGCCATCCGTCCCTTGCCCCACTTCTTGAAATAGAAGAAGTCGTGGCGTTGGCCGAGCCCTTTGGCGGTGCGTGTTCGTCGCAGCATCGGTTTCCTGTGTCCTTAGTAGCGCAATGCGCCGATCGCGTGAATCAATCCCAGAATGAGCAATGCATAGGAAATCGGCAGGTGCACCAGCAGCCAGCCATGCAGCCAGCGGTGCATCTTTGCCTGGCGGTCGAGCTGGCGCTTCTCATCGCAGATGTTTTCCAGGTCGTCTACCCCGGGGTGCGCCTCTTCCGGCATCAGCATCTTCAGGTTCACAAACATGGCCTTGGCCCGCATCGGGTCGGTCAACTGGCAGCCCTTGCCGCCCAGCGTGCGCAGGTAGGGAAGCATCTGCTGCTGGTAAAACTCGTCCATTTCCTTCTTGGCATCCACGTCGAGATCGAGCACGGTCACCACCGCAGCGCCGCCGCCCGCCGCCTCGATGGCGCCCTTGGCGACCACCGCGCCGCAGAGCTCGTCCACGATGTGGTGGGCCTCGGTCTCGAGCTGCCCGCACACCCGGGGAATCTCGTCGTAGATGGTTTCCATGCCTACCTGCCCGGTCATCATGCGCGGCACGTAATGCTGCAGCACCGCGCCGAACAGGCCGCTGAGGATCACCACGGTGAACAGCACCATCAGGCTGAAGGTGAGGCTGCCACGCCCGAAGGAAAGCCCGGCATGGAACAGGATGACCGGATAGGCGATGAGCCCCAGCCACAGGTGGCCGCGCATCCAGAACTGGGTGCGGCCGATGCGGGCGATGCGAAAGCGCTTGCGGACGGAGAGCAGCCCGGCAAAGATCATCATGCCGAAGCCGATCACGCCCAGCGTGATGCCCAGCGGGGTATGGCCGAAGTTCCCGTAATAGAACCGCTGCCCGATGAAGTAAACCAGGAAGCTGAGCACGGTGACCACCACGCTCACCACAGCCCACTGCCGATGAGTGTTGTCTATTCGCACGGGCTACTTCCTCCGGTCCATCATGCCCACGCGCTCGACGTACGGGGTGGGATCAACCTTCTTTCCTTTCAACATCTCGCTGAAGAACACCGGCGGATTTACGCGGTGCGCGGCATCATGCGGGCAGGCATAGACGCAACTCGGTTCGGGATGGTCGTAGCACAGGTTGCACGACGTGGCCTTGCGCACGCGCGCCTTCTGCACGCCGCCGCCGGGCACCGGGGCGTTCATCTCGAATTCGTGCAGGTTGATGTTCCCGTATGGGCAATTGTTGGCGCACAGCCCGCAGCCCACGCACCAATCTTCGATGATGACCTCGAGCGAATTGCGCCGGCGGATCGAGCTCACCGGGCAGCCCACCATGCAGAGCGGGTCGCGACAGGTGCGGCAAGAGGTGGCGACCAGGTACTTGTCGAAGCGCAGGCCGTCGCGGATGAGCCGGGTAATCCCATCGTGGGCATCGGCGCACGCCTTCACGCACTGATCGCAGCGCGTGCAGCGTTCCAGATCGAGCACCAGCAGGCTCTGCGCGTCCATGAGTCCCTGGTGCAGGAAGTCGTCCACCGGAACGCTCTGCAGGTTGTGAATGCGCTGGCGGTTCTCCTCGAGGCGCTCCTGGGCAACCTGCTCCAGGCTGCTCTTGATCTCGGGGAACTGCTCCATCATCTCTTCGAATTCGGTGGCCTTGATGCGCACCACTTCTACGTGGTCGAGTGCGGTGCAGGTGGCGCTGCGCAAGCCGCCGCCGAGCAGGCCAATTTCGCCGAAGTAGTTGCCGCGCGAGAGATAGGAAAGCACCATCTCGCCGCCGGGGTGATGCTCGGAAACCTTCACGAAGCCGATGCGCACCAGGTAGAGGCTGTCGGCCACGTCGCCCTGCCGGCAGATCACCTGGCCGGGCGAATAGCGGATGAGTTCCACCTTCTCGCGCAGGTTGTCAATAAAGTCCGAGGTGAGGCTGGCAAAAACGGGAACGCTGCGCAGGTGCGTTTCGAGAGCGCGCTCGCGATACTTGCGGCCGAGTTGGGCGCGGAATGTCTTGTTCTTCTGCAGAACGTCGAGCACGTTGCGCAGCATCTCCAGCATCACGCAATCGGTCGAGGCGCGCACCGTGGCGCTGCGCGGGTAGAAGTTCATGCAGGTCATTTCGCCGAACAGGTCGCCGGGGTGCAGCTTGGCCACCGGGTTGTCGTAGGCGAGGTCTACGGGACCGTCAATGGGAATCCACTGCTTGTGCGTGTGCTCTTCTTCGCGCTGGTGCTCGTGGCGTCCCTTGAGCACGCTGGTCAGGCGGCTGAGCAGGCCCTGGCTCTGGCCCTCGGTATCCACGTGGCCGCGCGGCGAGCCGATGTAAACCTCGGCTTCGCCCTCCAGGATGTAGAAAGCGGTGGCGCCGTAGTCGCCTTCGCGAATGATGATTTCGCCCGCCTTGTATTCCCGTTTTACAACCGCGCCCTTGTTGAGATCGAGGAACGTTCCGGAAACGCCCTTGAAGACCGGCAGCGAGAGCAACTCGTCCACGCTGACCGGCGTGCCGCCTTCCAGGCCTTCGAGGTGCTGGCCGACAACCTTCTTGTTGGTGAGCGCGCCGGTGGGGCACGAGACCATGCACTCGCCGCAGGAGACGCACGACGAAGCGCCCATGGGATCGTTCATGTCGAACGAAATCGAGGTCTTGTAGCCCTTGCCCATGCGGGCGATCACGTAGTTGTGGCGGATCTCGGAGCATCCGCGCACGCAGCGGTCGCACAGGATGCAGGCGGAGTGGTCCACCATGATGCTGAGCGACGAATCGTCGGGCACGTGCGGAGGCTGCTCGCGGTGGGCGTAGCGCGGCTGCTCCACCTTGTAGCGGTGAGCCAGCGTCTCGAGCTCGCAATCGTGCGAGTGCTGCTGCCGGTTGCAGGGAATCGGGTGGTCGCTCATCAGCAGCTCGACGATGGTCTTGCGTGAGGCTTCGACCTTTTCCGATTTGGTCTGCACGTTCATCTTGGCTTCGCATTCGCGAACGCAAGAGGCGGTGAGCACGCGGGCATTCACGTCTACCACGCACAGCCGGCACACGCCGACCGGGGTTTCGTTCTGCTGGTGGCAGAGCACCGGGATCTGGATACCGTTCATGCGGGCGGCGTCGAATATGGACGTGCCCTTGGGCACCATGACTTCCTTGCCGTCAATGGTGAGGGTGATGAGATCTTTGATCGCTGTGACGCTGCTGATTACGGTTGCGTCTCTCATGCCGCTCCCCCCCGGAAGCAAACGCGAGCCCGGCAGCGTTTGTTCAGGATGTGCTCGTCAATTTCCGGCCGGAAATGCTTGATCACAGACTCAATGGGCGCGGGAACGATCTGGCCCAGACCGCAGATGGACGTGAGCATCATGGTGTGCGAAAGCTCTTCCAGCAGCGGCAGGTCGGTGGTCTTGTATTCGCCCTGGGTCCAGCCGGTGAGCATATCCACCATCTTTTGCGAGCCGACGCGGCAGGGCACGCACTTGCCGCAGGATTCATTGCGATAGAACTTCACCGCGTTCAGCGCCATGTCGAGCATGCAGGCGTCTTCGGAGCAGACCACGATGGCGCCCGATCCCACCATGGAACCGGCCTGAGCCATGGCATTCCAATCGAGCGGCAGGTTCAGCATGGAAGCGGGCAGGTATCCCGAAGAAGGGCCAGAAGGCGCGAACGCCTTGATGGTCTTGCCCGGCAATGCGCCGCCGGCCAGGCCATTGATCAGCTCGTCATAGCTGATGCCCATCGGCACTTCGAAAACCCCGGGGTTGCGAACGTCGCCGCTGATGCCCACGAACTTGATGCCCGCGGTGCCGTTCTTGCCATAGTTCTTCCACCAGTCCACGCCCTTGGCCAGGATCACCGTGGCCAGCGCGAACGATTCCACGTTGTTCAGGCAGGTGGGCTTGTGCCATAGGCCCTGGAAGACAGGGAAGGGAGGCTTGTTGCGCGGTTCCGAGCGATGGCCTTCAATGGCCTCGATGAGCGCGGTCTCTTCGCCGCAAACATAACCGCCCGGGCTGACGAAGATGCGCAGGTCGAAATCGAGTCCCGAACCGAGAATGTTCTTGCCCAGCAGGCCGCGCTCATAGGTGGCGTCAATCTCCTCCTGCAGCGCCTCTTTGGGCATCTCGTACTCGTGGCGGATATAAAGCACGCCTTCCTTGGCCCCGGTCACCAGGCCGGCGATGGTCATGCCTTCCACCAGCAGGTGGGGCAGGTACTGCATGATGAAGCGGTCCTTGATGGTGCCGGGCTCGCTTTCATCGGCGTTGCACACCACGAACTTTTCCGGATCGGTACAGTTGCGCACCGCTTCCCACTTGGTTCCGGTGGGGAAGCCGGCGCCGCCCATACCGCGCAGCGCGCTGGCCTTCAGCGTCGCGATCACCCCGGTGAAGTCGCGGGTCTCGAGCAGCTTGCGCATGGTGCCGTAGGTTTCGCCGCCGGTATACGGATCCGATTCCAGTTTGGTGCGCAGCTTGGGCGGGTGCTGGGTGGGGAAGGGCTTGCCGGCGAGCACGTTCTCCACCAGGTCGCCTACTTCTTCGGTAGAAAGGCTGTCGTAGATGGCGTCGTTCACCCACACCGCGGGTGCGGCATCGCAACGCCCCAGGCAGGAGATATCGCCGATGATTACTTCCGACGAACTGTACTTCTTCAGCCGCGCGGTAAGGTCGGCCTTCATATCGCAGGCGCCGCGCAGGTGGCAGGTCATGTCGGCACACACGCGCAGATCCACGCGCGCGGGCGGCTTCAACTGGAAAAGTGGATAGAAACTGGCGACGGTATGGATGTCTTTGATGTGCAGGCCGCGCTGCGTGGCCACCCGCTCGATCTGTTCCGCGGGCAGGTAACCATACTTGTGCTGGATGGCTTTGAGGTCCTCAAAGACACCCGCCGCCGCACGATCTGGCGCGCCGGTAAGGATAGCGATAGGTTGGCTCGAACTTCCAGGAGCAGCCACAGTGAGAAGCCCTCGGGTTCCGCAAAAACAGGATTTGCAGATCTAACGACTAACTTTTGGCGGACTCAGGGAGCGGACTATAACAAACCCGCACGCGCAGGTAAAGAAGTTCCAACTGGCACAAAGAAAAAGTTTTAGAGAAAGTACCCCCGCCGGGGAAATGATTGCTTTTCGTTTCGCTAAAGCGTATAAGTTCCCCCGCCGTTTCTCTCTCAGTAAAACTCCTGATGATCGAGGCGATCATGGCACGAAGCTCAGTGCGTGTCGCAGCGCGCCTTCCGCTGCTGACATTGCTCATCCTGCTGCCCTCCTGGAGTGTAGCCGCGGAGAAGTACCAATTCATTAAGCCGGTCTCGGCCGCCGAAACCAAGTACGTTGGTCCCGGTTCGTGCAGCGCGACCGCTTGTCACGGCTCAATCACTGCCCGCCACGAAACTAAGGTGCTGCAGAACGAATACAGCACCTGGACGCTGCAAGATAAGCACTCGCGGGCACAGCAGGTTTTGAACAACGCAGTCTCGCAGCACATCGCCAAGATTCTGGGACTGCCCAATGCGGCCACCGCGCCCCGTTGCCTCGATTGCCACGCGCTTCAGGTGCCCGCGGCGGACAAGGCGCGCGAGTTCGACGTGACCGACGGTGTGAGCTGCGAGAGCTGCCACGGCCCGGCTTATGGTTGGCTGGGGTCGCATACCTCGAAGACTGCCACCCACGAAGACAACGTGGCGCGCGGCCTCTACGACACCAAGAACCTTATCCTGCGCACCCAGAAGTGCCTTACCTGCCATCTGGGAACCAAGGACAAGTTCGTGGATCACGAGCTGATCGCGGCTGGGCATCCTGACCTGGTCTTCGAACTCGATTCCTTCCAGGCGGTTGAGCCGATCCACTGGGACGAGAAGCAGCCCGGGAACCCGGCACAGAAGGTTCAGGATCCGTTGTATGGCGTGAAGATGTGGTCGGTGGGTCAGGCCGTGCAGCTCAAGGAAGCCATGATGCGGCTATCGCGCCGCGCCAAGGGCACGAACTCCGGCGCTTCTTACTCACCGAAGACGGCTTGGCCTGAGTACGCTGAGCTCGATTGCTTCGCCTGTCACCACAGCCTCACTCCTCCGGAAGAGAGCTGGCGGCTGGTGAGCGTGACTGATCCCGGACGGCTGGGCTCGCGCGGCTACTACCAGCAGCGCCGCGCCGGCGATCCGGCCTACAACACCTCACGCGTGGTGGCCTTCCGCCACCTGGTGCACGCGGTGGATGCTTCGTCGGCCTCACAGCTTGAAGAGCAGATGAACAAGCTGGCGGCAATGGTCACCGACATCGCCGGCAACCGCGAGCAGATTGCCAGCGCCGCCGACAATGCGGCCCAGTTGGCCGACCGTCTGGCCCAGAGGCTGAACGGCGCGAGCTTCAACGCGCAGCAGACCATGGGCGTGATGCACAACATCGCCAACGACGCCGAATACATCTCCAACCAGGGAGAGCGTTCGGCAGAACAGGCGGCGATGGCGCTCGACTCTCTCTATATCGCCTATGCCAAGCAGGGAGGTTCCCAGAACCAGGACGCGCGTACAGCCATTAACGCGCTGTTCAAGGAACTGGAGAATCCCTCGGCTTACAACGCCAACCGCTTCGAGGCCGCCATGAAGCGCGTGGCCGGCACCCTTCGTTAGTCCTCCCTTCGGACGCAAAGCGGCGGAGCTTCGGCTCCGCCGCTTTATTTTGTGCCCAACCTGAAACTTCGCCATTTTGGGAGCAACTCCGGCCTGAATGGCTCCTTCCAATCTGTTAACTGGATAGTAACCCCCCCTGAACTACGGGTGACTGAAATGCTTCGCGTTTCGCTTGCGGTACTGGTGTCTCTTGCTTTGATTTTCTCAACCGGTTGTGGGGGTGGCATGGGAGCTGTTCCGGCCACCGCCGCCGGTCCCTCGGGACCGCCGGCGCCACCTCCTCCGCCACCACCGCCCTCTGCGGGCCCCAGCCCGAGCGCGCAGATGACCGCGACGCTCAAAGCGGATCCGGCAACGATCACCGCCGGCGCAGCCAGCACGCTTAGCTGGACCTCAGCCGGAGCAAGCTCGGCCAGCCTCGACCATGGCCTTGGGCCGGTTGCCACTACGGGAAGCATGGCCGTGAGCCCGGCGCAAACTACGACCTATACGCTGACCGTGACCGGCGCCGATGGAAAGACCGCTACCGCAACCGCGCTGGTGACGGTGAGCCAGCCGCCTCCGGCGGGCGCCGCCAGTGGCTCGGGCCTTAGCAGCATTCAGCACATCATCTGGGAATTCCAGGAGAACCGCAGCTTCGACCACTACTTCGGCATGCTGGGTAAGTATCGCGAGATGCATGGGCTGCCGAACGATGTAGATGGCTTGCCGCTCGACGTCACCCTTACCGATCGCAAGGGAACCCTCATCCATCCCTTCCACCTGCCGACCGTGTGCCACGACGGTCTCACCCCGGTGTGGGGCGCCACGCACGTGGACTATGACAACGGAAAGATGGATAACTTCATGCACACGGCGAATGGATCGTCCATTGATCCCGATGGCACGCGTGCTATGGGCTATTACGACTGGACAGACCTGCCCTACTACTACGAGCTCGCGTTCCAGTTTGCCGCCAGCGACCGCATGTTCTCGCCCATTCCGGCGCGCACCATGCCCAACCGCTACGCCGAGTTCGCCGCCAGCTCCTATGGCAACATTGACGCGGGAAGCATTCCAGCTTCGGCACTCACCATCTTCGATCTGCTCGACCAGGCCAATGTTTCCTGGAAGTACTATGTGCAGACCTCGGGCGTGATGGATTTGCACGCCTTCAGCGTGTCCAGGAAAGACGCCAACAAGATCGTGCCCATCGCGGAGTACTTCACCGACCTGGACAATGACACCTTGCCCGCCGTGGCCTTCATTGACCGCAAGGCCGGCATGGATGAGCACCCCACCAACAATATCCAGCATGGAGCTGCGACCATTCAGGGCCTGATTGACCCGTTCCTCAAGAGCAAAGCCTATGCCAACTCGGTGTTCTTCCTCAGCTTCGATGAGGGCGGTGGGCTCTATGACCACGTGCCGCTGCTGAAGGTGCCCGCGCCCGACGACATCCCACCCAAACTGGGACCCGACGACAAGCCGGGCGATTTCACGCTTACCGGCTTCCGCGTTCCGTTCATCGCCATCTCGCCCTGGGTGAAGGCGCACTATGTTTCTCACGTGCCGCGCGACCTGACCGCGATCCTGAAGTTCATCGAGGTGCGCTACAGCTTGCCCAACCTGACACGGCGCGACGCCTGGGTGGACGACATGACCGAGATGTTTGACTTCTCCGCGGCGCAGGTAGCTACGGCGCCGGCAATGCCGGTGCAGCCGCAGAACGGAAAATGCAACCCGGCGCTCGAGGTTTCACCGGAACACAAGTAGGGCCAGGATTCACGCGTCTTCGACCGCTTGCTACACTCTTCGCGTGGCGCAATACATAAGGCTGTGCGCGGTGGGTGAACTGCCTCCGGTGGGTGAGGCCCGCGAGTTCGAAGCGGGCGGCCGCACCATCTGTTTGGCCAACGTGGACGGCGAAATCTCTGCCATAGATAACGTCTGCCTGCACCAGGGCGGGCCGTTGGGGCAGGGAACCATCGAAGACGGCAAAGTGGTTTGCCCCTGGCACGGCTGGATGTTCGATCCCAAAACGGGCGAGGTCGGCCACAGCTCCTCGGTGAACGTGCCGGTGTATCCCATCAAGCGCGAGGGCGATGTGGTGATGGTCGAGCTGTAGGGAAATGAGCCCAGCGACTCACTTCCTGGCTGGGTGGCTGCTGGCTCAAGCTCCCCGGCTCGATCGCCGGGATCGCATCCTGGTGACGCTGGCGGCGGTGATTCCCGATGTGGACGGACTGGGGATCGTGCCTGAGATCCTCACCCGCAACGGCCCGCATCCGCTTAGCTGGTTCACCGACTTCCATCACACTTTGGCCCACAACCTGGCCTTCGCCGTGGCGGCCTCGGCTGTTTTCGCGATCTTCGCGCGAAGGCGTTGGGTGACCTGGGCGATGTGCCTGCTTTCCGTTCATCTTCACTTTCTGATGGATCTTGCGGGCTCGCGCGGTCCCGAAGGCTACAACTGGCCGATCGCTTATCTATTGCCGTTTTCCCATCTTGAACTGAGGTGGAGTCACCAGTGGCCGCTCAACGCCTGGCCGAATCTGCTTCTCACCGCCGGGTTGCTGGTTTGCGCGCTTTGGTGTGGCGTTCGGTCAGGCCGGACTCCGGTGGAGGTGTTTTCTGAGAGAGCAGATGGGCGGGTGGTCGAGGTGCTGCGCCGCAGATTTGCTGGCAAGCAGTTGAGCTAGCCATTCACCGCAAAGACGCAAAGAGCGCCAAGGAATGTTTCAGGATCTTTGCGCCTTTGCGATGAAAACTACTTAAACCGCCCCAGCCGAAAATACGCGTCCGGCAAACGGCCATCGAGCACGCACGCCGCCATCATCTCGCCTACTGCCGGCCCATGCTTGAAGCCATGTCCGGAACCGCCGCCTGCGATCCAGACATTGCTCATCTCCGGGTGGCGGTCGAGGATGAAGTGATTGTCGGGTGTGCCCTCGTACTGGCACACGCGTGCTTCCAGCAGCGGAGCATCTTTCATTGCGGGAAAGCGGAAGGCCAGGTAGTCGCGGACGACCTTGAGCCCGGCGGCGCCGGCGGTGCGATCTCCGGAGGTAGGGTCGAACTCGGGGCCGCGCGTGTCGTCGGCGATCTTGAAGCCGTGCCCGCGATTCGCAGGAATCCCGTAAAGGAACCGCTCGCGGTGGTCGGCCCAAACCGGCATGCCCTGCTCGTGGAAGCGATGGTCGCCCGCGGCCGTGCCAAAGAAGAACACCTCCTGCCGGGTGACCCGCAGCCGGGAGCCGATGCTGGCAGGGAAGAGCTGCGGCAGCCATGGTCCGGCGGCGATCACATACTGGTCGGCAGCTAACTTGCTGCCATCTCCCAGCGACAGGCTTCGCCACGGTTCGTCGAGATTATGCGCGGCGACCGCCATCTCGCGGTACTCGCCGCCTTCGGCGACAAAGTGTTCCACCACCGTTTGGCATGCGGCGCGCGCCGCCAGGAAGCCACCCGTCGGCTCGTAGATCGCCCACGGCACTCCCTCCACATTGATCTGCGGCCAGCGCTTTCGCACCTCGCCGGCGCTGAGCTCTTCATTGGGAATACCGGCGTCGCGCAGAGCGGGCAGCGAATCACGTTCGAACTGGTCGTCCACGTCGGAGCCCAGCCAGAGAACGCCGTTGGCATGCAACAGCTTCTTCCCCCAGCGTTGCTGGTTCTCGCGCCACAACTCCAGCGCCCGGGCGGTCATGCGCGAGTAAGGCTGGTCGGCGCCGTAGGTGCCGCGGATCACGCGGGTCTCACCGCCGGAGGAGGCGCGGGAATTTCCCGGTCCCCAGGCATCGAGCAGCGTCACTCGGGCGCCGCGACGCAGCAGCCACAGGGCCGTCCAACCGCCAAACGCTCCCGCGCCCACTACCGCGACGTGCAATCTTGCCGGCACCTGCCCGCCTTTCTCTTCCCCCGATGCTCCGAGAGTTTACCGAAGCCGCCATTCCTCGCGAGGCGTCGCCGCAGGCCGTGGCTCTCATCTAGAATTCCTGCATGCTCAAGATATGTTTCCCCCGGAGATCGAGGATGAAATCGCATTGGTTGCTGCTTGCATTGCCGCTGGCTTTCGCCATCACCTGTTCGGCCGATACAAAAATAAAGACCAAGATGAGCGTTGGTCCCGGTGGCAGCGAATCCACCGTTCTGGTGAAGGGCCAGCGCATGCGCACCGAGAGCAATTTCGGGCCAACCACGATGGTCAGCATTGAACAATGCGACACCGGACGCACCATCCAACTCAACGACCGCACTAAGGCTTACTTGATACTCACCGACTCCGGCGATAGCACCGCTCAGTCTTCCAGCGAGCCGGGGGCTGCGCCCGCCGCCAGCGGGGGCGGCACCATTGTGGTGACCATGAGCGCGCAAGACACGGGCGAGCGCAAGCAGTTCTTCGGCTACACCGCCCGGCACATCAAGTCGCAGATCAGCACCGATGTCAGCAAGAGCACCTGCGGGAACAAGGTGAATATGAAGTCCACGACCGACGGCTGGTACATTGACCTGCCCGGCACGCAAGGCTGCCGCTCCGCCGAGAAGATGGCCGTGCGGCAGCGCGCTATGCAGTCCGGATGCCAGGACAAAGTCGTGCTGAAACAGAACGGCAATGTGCGCCTGGGATATCCGGTGGTGCTGGAAACCGCTTTTGACACCGAGCGCGGTGCTTTCACCATGAAGCAGGAAGCCACTGAGGTTTCCAACGCGACGCTCGATGCCTCCCTGTTTGATATTCCCGCGGGCTATCGCGAGGTAAAGACCGCCGACGAACTCAGGGGTTTTGGCGGTTATGGTTCGCCTGCCGGCGCCCCGGGCGCGAATCAGGGAGATTTGCAGGCGCGCATCGAGGCGGCCAAGCGCGCGGCGGCCGAGGCACAAGGGGCGCAGCCGGCAGCGGGCGCAGAGAGTTCCAGCCGGGAGGCGCCGCCGGCCAAGAAAGCAGGGATGCTGCGCATCGGCGTGCTCCGCGTTACCGGAGACACCAGTGCTGTGCAGGGGAACCTGCAGGGCCAGTTGGCCAGTGAGTTGAAGTCGTTGGGAGCCGACGCGGTGGCGCTTGCTTCTGATCCCGATGACGTGGACGGCATCCGCAAAGAAGCCGCGGAGAAGCAATGCGACTACGTGATGAGCACCGCTGTCACCGAGTTCAACCAGGGTGGGGGCAGCACCGCCAAGAAAATCGGCGGCATACTGGGCGGAGGTTTTGGTGGCCTCGGCGGCAAGAAGCCTGCCGCGACCTATGAAGTGAAAGACACGGTGAGGGTTTACGACCCGGCCAATTCCGAGGCGCAGAGCGTGACCGGCGAGAATGATTACAAAGACAGCTCACCGGAGGCGACCTTCGGCGGCCTCTTCAAAGCGCAGGCCCGCCAGGTATTGATGCAGATCAGGAAGCTGCGGGCGCAGTAGCGCCGGCTAAGCGAGTTCATTCCGGGAATTGCAAAACGGGGCACGGCTTTCGCCGCGCCCCGTTTCTTTTCCCGGAGAGTGCGGTCAGCCGAGAAGACCAAGGAACTGCCGGGCATTGTTCTGGAAGCCGGGGAACACTGGATCGAGCTGATGATTGCCCAGGTGTTTGTAGACGGCTTCGCCCAGCACCTGGCGGAAATCGGTGGTCAGCGCCAGGTCGCGGCCCTCGTAGAGCTGCTCCTGCGCCAGGCCGGGCCACTTGCCGTAGACATGCCCGCCGCGCACCGGGCCGCCGAGCACGAACATCACGTTGGCGTGGCCGTGGTCGGTGCCGCCGGTTCCATTCTGGCGTGCGGTGCGGCCGAACTCCGACATGGAGACCACCACGGTGTCTTCGCCGAGGTCGCCGATATCGGTCCAGAAGGCGGAGATGGATTGCGAGAACTCGCGCAGCAGGTTGGCCAGTTGGCCCTGGGTGTTGCCTTCGTTCACGTGGTGGTCCCACCCGCCGATGTCGGCGAAGGCGACCTCCACTCCCAGATCGGCTTTGAGCAGTTGCGCCACCTGGCGCAGGCTGTCGCCAAAACGCCCGCGGGGATAGTTGGCTCCGGGCGCCGGCGTGTACTTCGAGGGATCGGCGGCCTTGAGCATCTTTACCGCCTCGAAGGTTTCGTGGCCGGTTCCGTGCAGCACCGAATCCACCGACTGCTCGTACATCGCCTCGAAGCTGTTGGCGATGGGCGCCGCCGCCAGGCTGCGACCGCCCACACCAAAATCGTTCACGTTGCTGATGGCCACGGCTGGGAACTTGCCGGCCAGGGCGCGGGGCAGCGAAGTGCCTAACGCGATGGCGCGAAATGGCGATGGCTTTTCCGCCGGTGGCAGGGCTTCGCCCAGCACGGCGCGATTCAGCCATCCATCCTCGGTGGCCTTCAGCCCGGGCGTGCCCGACTCCATGTAGTCCTGCGCGTCAAAATGGGAGCGCGTGGTGTCGGGCGAGCCTGCGGCATGGATGATCGCCAGGTGCTTCTGGTCCCATAACGGTTTGAAGCTGGCCATGGAGGGGTGCAGGCCGAAGAAGCCGTCGAGGTCAATGGTGGAGAGCTGCGACGACGAAGGCCGGGGAATCGCGATCGAAGAGCGCAGCGAGTAGTAGTGCGACTCGCCGTGCGGCACCACGATGTTCAACCCATCGGCCGCCCCGCGCTGGAACAGCACCACCAGCCGCTTGCGCCGGCCCGAAGTCTCGGCGCCAAAGACCGCGCGGGTGAGAAACGCCGGCACCGCCGCCGTTCCCACAACCGCCAGCGCGCTGTTTCGCAGAAAAACCCTTCTCGTGATTGACATACCACCGCTCCTGTCTTCTTGAACCCGTGGCCGAAGGCAAGTTGCGCCCCGGCGATGTTACTCCGGCGCCCTAGCGCCGCTGGAACTCGGGTGAACCGAGCAATAGTCCGGCGATGAGGTTCACCGGCGGTCCTTCGCGCTGCATGCCGTTTTGCGCCTGGATATCAGGATCGTTCAACTGTTTGAGCACGGTCTCGTGCGTCTTGGGCGAGATGTCTCCGCCGACCAGCGCGCTCTCGAATACCGCTACCGCGCCCTGGGTGTCGGCGGGCAGCGTACCTGTACCCACGGTCTGCTGCGGCGACCAGTTCACGCCGCGCATCTTGCCCGACGCCAGCGAGAGGCCGAAGTTCATGCGATTGAGCAGCGCTGCCGAGTTCACCCAGGCATCGGCCTTGGTGGAGTAGCCGGTTGGCGGCTGCATGCCGTAGAGCGGCATGCCCAGCTTGTTCAAGGTCTGCACCAGCGGCATCGCGTTCTGTACCTCGGCGCCCGAAGCCCGCACCGCCGAAGCCACGAACTCCAGCGGCGTTTTCACTTTGGCACGGTACGATTCCTGTGCCCAGAACTCAGGCGATTTGAACATGGTGCGCAGCACCTCGCGGATGTCGCCGTCGGATTTCTGGAAGGTCTGCGCCATGCGGTCCACCAGTGCCGGCGGCGGATCGTCGGAGACGAAGCGCATGGCCAGCTTCTTGCTGATGAAGCGCGCGGTGGAAGGATGGTGGGCGAGCACGTCGAGCATTTCCAGGGCTTCCTTCGGCCCGTTGCTCTTGATCTCGTGGCCGAGCACGTGTTTCGTTCCGGGCTCGTGCATGCGCTCGTCGAACTGGAAGCCGCCGCCGGTCTGCGGCCGCTTCATGGTCCAGCCGGTGAAGACCTTGGCCAGTTCGGTAACGTCCTGCTGGGTATAGCCGCCATCCACGCCCAGCGTGTGCAGTTCCATGATCTCGCGGGCGTAGTTCTCATTCAGGCCGCTGAGCTTGGGAGCTTTGGCGTTGGGCCGGCGCATCGCGCGCCGCTCAGTGAGACTTATGAACTCCGAGTGCGGGCCCACACTGAGCCAGTTGTCGAGGTAGAAGAGCATGGCTGGGCTCCCGGCGGTGGCCACCAGCAGGTCTTTGAATTTGCCCAGCGCGTGGGGGCGAATCACGTCGCGCTCGTAAGAGGTGATCAGGTACCGGTCGGCCGCCTTGTTGATGAAGATGTTGAAGTGGTTGAACCAGAAGTCGGTCATCACCTCATCGAGCTGGCGCTCGCTGTAGATGGTGCGCAGCAGCTTGCCCTGGGCCAGTTCCTGCACCACCACCTGCTGCGGATTATTCATGGCCTGTATGGCTTCGCGCTGCTGCGGCGTGAGGCCGTCGGCGAACTCCTGCCGGCCGCCGCCTCCCAACGACTGCATGATCGAACGGCGCTCCTCGGGGCTCATCTTCATGAGCTCCTTCATGCGCGCCTCAGGTTCCATATCGAGAAGCTCTTCCGACTTCAGCTCGGCATACATCTTCTCTTCCGGATCGGCCTGGGTGGCAGCGCGCTTGCGCTTCCTGCCATTATCGGCGGGCGCGTTCGCATCGTCAGCAGAGGCTTGTTGCGGCGGGGCCGCCTCATCTTTCCCTTTTTGCTTCTTCTCTTTCAGGCGCTCCATTGCCGCCTGGTAGATAGCCTTCTCCTCCGGATCGCGCGGCATTGAGGCCTTGCCCTGCTGGATGGCGCGCAGCAATTGCGGCGGAGGGAAGTTGCGCACGATCTCGCTGGTGCTCATCTTGAGCGTGCGGAAGGGTGAGAGCCGGGCATCGAGGGCGTTGTCGTCAATCTTCTCGGGATGAAGCTGCTGCTCGATCCAGCGCTCCACACCCATGGCCTGCACCTTCTCTATATCGCCCGGGCGCGGCCCGAAGGTAAGGCGGTTCAACGCGTGCAGGGCACGCTTGGAGTCGTCGAGCTGCTGGATGCCATCTTTGCTGGCTTTTGAGCTCTTCTTTTCGGCGGCAAACAGGCTGCTCAAAAGAGCGCTAAAGATCAGCGAGGTCGCCAGTGCGGCGATGAGGGCCCTGGAGCGGACGAGGCGCATAGCGGTGTCTCCCATAGATATGTTCTATGGCTCCAACCCGCTCAGGCTGGAAATGTTGCCGGGGGAATCCAGCAAGCAGCAAGTGGCAAGTAGCAAGCAGGCCAACAGCTTAGCCTGATGTCTGTCGGTTGGCCGGCGCGGGCGGCAGGAGAACCTCGAGTGCCGGTCAGGTGTTAGCCGTGTTTACCCGTGTTCATCTGTGGCTGAAAGATCTGGAGCAGGTCGGGGAATCGCTCCGCCACCAGAAGCCGCTGCTGCGGAGTGGGCGGTTCGATCAGTCCCTCATGCTCCAGCACCCAGGTTCTGGCGTGAGGGATGAAGATGGTGTGCAGTCCGGCCGTCAAAGCCGGGTTGATATCCGATTTGGGACTGTTGCCCACCATCCAGGTGGCGCCCGGGTCGAGCTGGTACTTTTCCACTATGGTACGGTAGGCCATTGCGTTCTTCTCCGCCACCACTTCGAAGGCGGCAAAGTACTGCTTCACCCCCGAGCGCTCTACCTTGCCCATCTGCTCGGAGATGGCGCCCTTGGTCATCACGATCAGGTGATGCGTGCCGGCCAGTGCAGCGAGTGTCTCCGCCACTCCGGGCAGCAGTTGTACCTCCTGCTCGGCGATGCGCCAGGCAAAGCGTGAAATCGTCCGGTGCAGCTCCGGCGTGACCGGATCTACGCTGAAGTGTTCGAAGGTCTCGACGAGGGCCGAGCAGAAGCTGGCCAGGCCGTAGCCATGCTTCACTACGCACCCGCGCTCGATCTCTACCAGCCGGGCATGCACCTCTTCGGCGCTGTGCTGCTTGTGATCGAGGAAGCAGATGAAGTCGGCGATCGCCCGGTCGAAGTAGATGTTGTTTTCCCAGAGCGTATCGTCGGCGTCAATCAGCAGGGTTTGCGGCCCGTGAATCCGGGGCAACGGCGGCGGGGAGGGAAGCGTGGCTATCCGATGAACTCCACTTTGACTTTATTGGGAATCACGCCGCCGGCGTGTCCCATATCGAGCAGCCGAACGATGGCCTCGCGGCCGTCTTTGCCGTAGTCCACGGTGCGCTCGTTTACGTACATGCTGACGAAGCGGTTGGCGGTTCGCCGGTCGAGATCGCGCGCGAACTGCATGGCATATTCGAGCGCCTCTTCGCGGTGCTCGAGCGCGTACTGGATGCTCTGCTTCAGCGCGTTGGTCACCTCGAGCATCAGCCCCGGGCCCAGCTCGCGCTTGATGGCGTTGCCGCCCAGCGGCAGCGGCAGGCCGGTAATGTCGCGCCACCACTTGCCCAGGTCAATCACCTTGTGCAGTCCCGATTTGGCATAGGTGAGCTGGCCCTCATGGATGATGAGCCCGGCTTCGTACTTGCCCTCGAGAATCTGGGGAATGATCTGGTCGAAAGGCACCACCTCCGTCGCCACCTTGGGAGCGAGGAGCTTCAGCGCCAGGTAGGCAGAGGTGAGCGTGCCGGGTATGGCGATGTTCAGCCGCTTGATGTCTTCAATTCCCAGCGGCTTGGCCGAGACCACCATCGGTCCGTAGCCCTCGCCCACGCTTCCGCCGCAGGCCATCAGCGCGTAGCGCTCGTGGATATATGGGTAGGCGTGGAAGGAGATGGCGGTTACGTCGTAGAAGCCTTCCATGGCCTTGCGGTTGAGGGTCTCAATGTCGCACAGGGTGTGGCTGAACTTCAGCCCCGGCACCCGGACCTTGTTGGTCGCGAGCCCGTAGAACATGAAGGCGTCGTCGGAATCTGGACTGTGCGCGACGGTAATTTCGCGCACCTGTGGCACGGCACTGGTGGACATTGGGACCCGTTCTAAGGACGAAGTGATGGCTATAGATTACCGCGATTCCGCCTGCGGGGAGCGCCAAGCTGCGGCCAGGCCAACGGCGGCTGCAACCTTGATGACTTCACCCGGCAGGAAGGGCAGAACACCGGCCTTCATCACGTTCGCCAGCGGCTGGTGGGTAAGCACCTCGAGCCAGCCTGCGCCCATCAGGAAGATCACCGCTTGGCCGGCAATGGCGGCCAGCAGGATGGCTCCGATTTTCTTGCTGCGCTGGGCAAGGCCGGCCGTAAGCAGCGCGCTCAGAGGATAGGAAAGCAGGTAACCGCCCGTTGGGCCCAGCAGTTGCGCGATGCCTCCCGGTCCTGCAGCGCTGAAGACCGGCAAGCCTGCCGCGCCTTCGACCAGGTAAAGCGACAGGGCGGCGAACGCCCGGCCCGGACCGAGGCACAGGGCGATGAGCAGAACGCCAAAGGTCTGCAGCGTGAGCGGCACTGGGGTAAAGAACAGCGGCAGGGAAACGCGCGCGCAAAGGGCCATGAATGCGGTCGCTCCGACAACGAGCCCCAACTCGCGCGCGATCAGGGCTGCGCGGGAGGGAGCAGGGAGTGCGACGGCATTTACGCGGCTGGACATTGGTTCTGGCTCCATTCCTTCAGTTAACTGGTTCCGGGAGGCGGCTCACTCTCAGAACTGAGGCGCTCGCGAAGCTGCTCGCGTTGCGCCGGATCGGTCGTGGTGCTGCGATGGCGCCGTATCCGTAGAAACACTGCCCCCGCGATCCAAATCAACACCAGGACGCTGAGAACAAGCAACCAGAACAGCACCTTCATGAGACGCGCCTAGCATATCAGTTCATAGTGCACGGTGCTTAGTGCGCAGGTGCTCGGTAATACGCGGATAAACCTGACCCGGTTCAGTGCAACTGGCCACTGTGACTGAGCACAGAGCACTAGCGTTTCATCGCCTTTTCCACCTCATCTGCCGTGTGCGGCAGGGCTTCGGTGAGCCGCACAAGCTTGCCGTCTTCACCCACCAGGTAGAGATCTTCGATGCGGACTCCCAGCTTCTCCTCGGGAATGTAGATACCCGGCTCCAAGGTGAAGACCATGTTCTTGTCCAGCGGACGCGAGGCGTCGTTGGCGTCGTGCACGTCAAGGCCGACGTGGTGGCCCAGGCCGTGGATGAAGTACTTGCCCAGCGGCTGGCCATGCTGGTCTTTGCCGTGGGCATTGATGTAATGGAGCGCGACGTTGAAGAGTGAATCGGGCACATCGCGGGTAAGGCGCGATTTGCCTGCGGCGAAAGCGTCCATCGCGGCCTTCTGCGCGCCCAGCACGATGTCGTATATCTCGCGCTGGCGGGCAGTGAAGTGCCCGTTGATGGGAGCGGTGCGGGTGATGTCGCTGGTGTACATGGAGTACTCGCCGGCCACATCCATCACCACCACGTCGCCGTCGTGCATGGTGCCTTCATCGGCCGAGTAGTGCAGCACGGTGGAGTAGAAGCCCGAGCCCACAATGGGAGAATAGGCGGGCCGCTCGCATCCGCGGCGGTTGTATTCGTATTGCATCAGCGCCGAAATCTCCCGCTCGGTCACGTTGTTGTGGATGGCCTTGAGCGCCGCCATATGCGCGGCCACCGAAGCGTCGGTCGCCTTGCGGATGCGCTCGATCTCGCCGGCATCCTTGGTCATGCGCAGCGCGGCGATCAGCGGCTTCACATCGGCCATGCCGATGTAGTTGGGAAAGGTGTTGGCGCGGCGCAGCCATTCGATCGGTCCGACCGAATCGGAGCCGGCGTCGAGATCGCTCAGCACGCGGGCGCGCGGTTGCGGCAGCAGCTTGAGCAGCTCGGCGTGCATGGCGTCAATGGACGCCACGCGGTCGAAGCCGGTGACGCGTGCCGCCTCAGCGTTCTCCGGTCCCAGCTTGGGTCCAGTCCACTTCTCCTGCGAGACGTTGTGCTCGGGTAGAAAGAAGATCTCCGTGTAGGGGTGCTGCGTTCCGTTCGGGCCGGCGCCGGCGGGAGCGACCAGCAGCGCCGCACCCGGCTCCGCCCAACCCGTGAGGTAGTAGAAATCCGAGGCCTGGCGGAAGCCGAAGACCGCATTCGGGCCTTCCATCTCAGTGGCGGCAAACAGGATCACCACGCCGCCCTCGGCCTTCTCCGCCAGCTTTACCCGGCGCGCGCGGTAGTCGGCATTGCTCTGCCGTTCCATCGAGAATGCAAACAGGGAAGTGAAGCAAAGCAGCAGCAGAAAGAGCTTGCGCAATGGAGGTCCTCGCTAGTGATGTGGAGTGAGGAGGGATTCTAGCAGGCCGGAAAAACCTATTCACCACAGAAGCACGGAGAACACAGAGAAGCCCGGAACGGCTCCATGTCCAGCCAACCAGCTAGTGTTCTGCGGGTTGGTTTTGCCTTTGCTTTTCAACTGTGAACTGCCTACTGCCGGCTGTGAACTTGCTCCACGGCTTTATCCAGAATCTTCGCCAGATCCGCTTCTTCGACTTCGCCGGCGCGGTCGTAGAGCACCTCACCCTTCTTGCCCAGCAGCACCACATGGGGAATGTAGCCCTGGTTGAAGCGGTCAATCAACTTCTGCTGCTCCGGAGTACGCTTCAGATCGAGATCGAGCACCACGAACTGCACCCGTCCCTTGTACTTCTCATAAAGGGAAACGGTGCGCCGCGCCTGGCGCTTCGAATTGAAGCAGGCTTCGGCATAGACGATCACATAGCTGGGCTTGCCCGCGACCGTGGCTTCGTCCATGTGGTCGCCGGTGATCAGCGGACCATCCTGGCTATCGGTCTGGTAATCGAGATGGTCGTTCAGCTTCAGGTTGTCGGCGGCGAGTGCCGGAGCGGCCGGCAATGCCAAGAGCAGTAATAGGAGAAGATGGCGCACGTTGGCTCCTGTTGCTGAGATTCTCCAACCGCCATGAAGTTACGCCGGTTGTTATACGCCGACAGGGAACGGCTTGGACTGATGAGCCTCGGCGGCCCCGCGCAGGGTAAAGCGCTCGAAGCGGCCCTGCAGCAGCGACATCAGGCCGGTGTACCAGTAGCCCAGCACGAACAACACCAGGAAGGGAACGGTGATGTAGTTTTCATTGCTCACCGCGTACCACACGGTAAAGAAGAACCATCCGCCGATCGCCAGCTCGATCCAGGGAACCAGGCCCAGGCGCTTGCGGTATTTGCGCGCCGCCAGCGTCTTCTCGCCCTTCGCCTGCACCCGGTACTTAGGCGTGCGCTTGAACGAGGTCTGGATACCGAAAAGGGCCTCGAGCACCGCACGTGTGTTGGTCACGGTAAGGCCAATGCCCAGCGCCATCAGGAAGGGCAGATAGAGGAAGGTTTTGGGCCAGGAGCGGGGGAAGAGCTCCTTCTGCGAAACCAGGTAGAAGCTGGAGATGGAAAACGTGGACGCGAGAAACAGCGGCAGATCAATGGTGAGCATCTGGAACCAGCCGCCGAACGAGCGCACGATCAGGGCGGGCAGCAGCAGCGCCGAGAGCACCACCATAAAGGGATAGCTGATGTTCGCCGTGAGGTGATACCAGGCTTCGATCTTCACCCGCAGCGGCACATCGCTGCGCATCACCTGCGGCAGGATCTTTTTCCCCACCTGGATCAGGCCCTTGGCCCAGCGGGCCTGTTGCGTCTTGAACGCGGTCATCTCAATGGGCAGCTCGGCGGGACACTCCACATCCTGCAGGTATTTGAACTCCCAGCCCTTCAGCTGCGCGCGGTAGGAGAGGTCGGTATCTTCGGTGAGGGTGTCGTGCTCCCAGCCACCGGCCTCGGCGATGGCGGTGCGTCGCCACATGCCCGCCGTCCCATTGAAGTTGAAGAACAGGTGGGTGCGCGAGCGGCCGCCATGCTCGAGCACGAAGTGGCCGTCGAGCAGTATGGCTTCTACCTGGGTGAGGAACGAGTAATCGCGGTTCAGGTGCGTCCAGCGCGTTTGCACCATGCCTACTTTGGGATCGGTGAAATGGTGCACCACGCGCATCAGCCAATCCTCAGAGGGGACAAAGTCGGCATCGAAGATCGCCACCAGTTCGCCGCGCGAGTGCTTCAACCCTTCATCGAGTGCCCCGGCCTTGAAGCCGTAGCGGTTGCTGCGATGGTGGTAGCTGACGGGATAGCCCAGGGCCGCGTAGCGCTGCACCACAGCGTGCGCCACCTCCACGGTTTCATCGGTGGAATCGTCGAGCACCTGGATTTCCAGCTTCTCACGTGGGTATTCCATCTTGCAGACCGCATCCACCAGCCGGTCAATGACGAACTGCTCATTAAAGATGGGGAGCTGAATGGTGACGGTTGGCAATTCGCCGGTGGGAAATTCGGCCGGCGGCGCAGTGACGCGGTTTTTCCGGTTGCGGTAGTACATCCATACCAGCACGTAACGGTGGATTCCGTAGCTGGCCAGGATGATCAGGACCACGAAGTAGGGGATCAGCAGCGCCAAGTCGAAGGCGTTGGGTTTGTACAGACCTTTGAAGGTCTGGTCGAAGAAGTGGCTCTTCACCCAATGAGTTACGCTTCGCGGCTGCAGCAGCGCGAAGCATGCCAGGTTGAAGATCCAGGTCGAGATCAGGGTCGGCTCCGCGGGCCTCGCCTAGCGCAGCGAGTGCGAACTACGATTCTAAATGAAATCGCCAGTCAGCCGCCGCGAGCATCAAGAGAGGCAAAACAAGCGCAGTACCGTCGAAAACAGGACTCCGCGCCTCCGCGTCTCCGCGGTAACGAAAGGTCTCCCTAGTTCAGGAAGAACGTGCGATACAGCGTGTCGCGCTGCACCGGTTTGAAGCCGGCATCGCGGATGATGTAGCGCAGCTCCTCCTCCGTGGTGCAGTTGCTCACGCCGGCCGAACGAACCACGTTCTCTTCCAGCATTACCGAGCCTACGTCGTTGCCACCGAAACGCAGTCCCAACTGCAGCACCTTCAATCCCTGGGTTACCCAGCTTGCCTGCACGTTCTGCACGTTGCTGAGGAAGAGCCGCGAGATGGCCAGGGTCTTCAGGTACTCGACGGAGGTGGCTTCGTCCCATTTGCGTCCACCCAGCGCGGTGTTCTTCGGCTGGAAGGTCCAGGGGATGAACGCGGTGAAGCCGCCGGTCTCTTCCTGCAGGTCATATACGTGCTGGAAGTGGTTGATGCGGTGCTCGAAGCTTTCGCCCACGCCGAACATCATGGTGGCGGTGGTGCGCATGCCGAGCTGGTGGGCGGTGCGGTGCACCAGCAGCCAGTCTCCGGTGAGGCACTTCAACCGGGCAATGCGGTGGCGCACCTCGTCGTCGAGGATCTCGGCGCCGCCTCCCGGAATGGAATCGAGGCCGGCGTCGCGCAGCCGGGCGATGGTGTCGCGCACGCTCAGCTCGCTGTACTCGGCGATGGCCAGGATCTCCGAGGCCGAATAGCAGTGCAGGTGCACGCGCGGGAAGCGTTGCTTGATGCCGCTGAGCAGGCGCTCGTGCCACTCAATTTTCAGATCGGGATGCAGCCCGCCCTGCATCAATACGCCGGTGCCGCAGAGTTCCACCGTCTCGCGAATCTTCTCGTAGATAGTTTCGAAGTCGAGAATGTAGCCCTCGGCCGCCAGCTTGCCCTTCAGCGGCCGGTAGAAGGCGCAGAAGGTGCAGTATTCGGTGCAGAAGTTGGTGTAGTTGATGTTGCGGTCAATGATGTAGGTGACCACGCCATCGGGATGCAGGCGGCGGCGCACCGCGTCGGCCTCCATGCCGACGCCCACCAGGTCATCGGACCGGAACATCTCTAAGGCTTGCTCACGGGTAATGGACATAGGGAAAGCTCATTTTAACGCGAACAGTTGACAGTCGGCAGTCGGCAGTTCGCAGTTAAAAGCAAAGGCGAAAACATCAACCGACAGCAAGAACAAAAACAAAAGGTCCTTCGCGCAAAAGCGGCGCTCAGGATCACAGGCCCTCAATAACTCCTCCGTGAACCTTCGTGTCATTTGTGGTGAAAGATCTTCTGGGGTGAAGGGTTTCCCTGATCCCCGAAATGTTCACCCTGAGATATAGTTTTCCCGCCGTGAACCGCCGATTCCCTCTGCCACTCGTGGTCCTCTGTCTGCTTGTTGCCGCCTCTGCCCAGCAGCAGGGCGACAAGAACCTGAAGTTCAAGCTGCAGCAGCTCACCTTTTCCGGATCGAAGCGTTACACCCAGCAGCGGCTCATGGAAGCCAGCGGCCTGCGCCCGGGAGATACCGTCTCCGGCAACAGCCTGCAGGAGGTGGCCAACGTGATGGGCCGCACCGGGGCATTCTCCACCATCAGCTTCCGCTTCAATGGCGCCACCGCCGAATTCACCACCATTGACTCTCCCGATGTGGTTCCACCGGTCTTCGAGAACATTCTCTGGTATAGCGACCAGGAGCTGGCCAACGGCATCCGGCGCAAGATTCCGCTGTTCGATGGCGTAGTGCCCACGGGTGGCGAGATGGGCCTGGCGATCGGCCACGTGATCGAAGACATGCTGAAGGAAAAGGGAATTGCCAATGCCGAGGTCGAGGTGCTGCCGGTGGCCAAGCCGGGCCAGACCCCGAACGCAATCAGCTTCGCGGTTACCTCGCCCAGAGTGGAGATCAGTGACATGCGCCTCGAGGGCGTCGCTCCCGCGCTGTTGCCCGAATTGGCAAAGGCTCTGGAGCGGCTCCAGAATGCGGAGTACAAGCGCACCGGCTCGCAGGAGTATTGCTCTTCCGTGTTGAAGAACGAATACCGCCGCCGCGGATACCTCTCCGAAGTGGTCACGGAATACACCGATGCCATTGTGAAATCGAGTGCCGATACGGTAAGTGTCCAGTTGACGGTGAAGATTGCCGAGGGCAGGCAATACCGGGTCGCCGGTTACAACTGGGCGGGCAGCGAGATTCTGCCGGCGAAGATTCCCGACAAGTACTTTGTTCTGAAACCCGGCGAGATCGCCAATGGAGACCTTCTAGACCGCACCCTGCGGAACTTCGGCGCTCCCTACGTCTCCAAGGGGTACCTGCGGGCAATGGTGCATGCTACGCCCGAACTCGACGAGGCCAACCAGCGCGTAACTTACCAGGTGAGCATCGAGCCCGGCGCGCAATACCATATACGGAACATCTGGATCCGTCTCCCCGATCCGATGAAGGAGCGGCTCACGCAACTATTCCTCCTGAAGAGCGGCGACGTAATGGATCCGGTGTACGTGCGCGACTTCCTGTTTCGTCCCGAGGTGCTCAAAGTCACCAACGGGCGCGGGGTGGAGTGGATGCAAACCACGCATGACGACAAGAAAGAGGTAGATCTGGTATTGCAGCCGCCCCGCCCGGCGAGTGGCGCGCAATAAGCCCGCTACCGCTGAGCGTCGGTTTTCGTCTTTTCCAGGGCGGGCAGCTTGTTTCTCAGCCAATCGTCGGCGGTGGCTTTAATGGGGCCGAACTTGATGCGTTGGAAGATGGGTCTGGCCTCATCGTATTTTCCCTGATTGACCAGCGCCAAGCCGTCGGCTAAATACTGATCAAAGCGCTCCAGTTGCTTGTTTACATCCCTTTGCGTGGCTTTGCAGGTTGCCGCGAGGTCCGCGTCGTGAGGGTCCAGGTTCGAAGCCGCGCAGTAGTACCGCGCTGCCTCATCAAGCCGGCCATCTCCTTGGGTTTTTGCCGCTCCAGCCAGCAGATCGGCCTTGCTGCCTCGCGGCGTCTCGATCAAAGGCGGTAATACCAGCGACCTAGCCTGAACTGCCTGCGGGTTGCGGAGCGCCTGAGCCTGCGCGTTGAGCGCTTGAGCAGTCTGCGCATTGAGCTGCGGAAGCTTGTTCTTGATCCAATCGTCTGCCGTGGCTTTATTGGGGCCGTACTTGATGCGACGGAACTCGGCCAGTGCCTCATCGAATTTCCCTTGGCCGGCCAGCGAGATTCCGTCGGCCAGGTATTGATCGAATCTCTCGAGCTGCTTATTCACGTCCCTTTGGGTGGACTTGCAGGTGGCGGCAACATCCACGTCGCGCGGGTCAATCGTGGCAGCTTCGCAGTACTGTTTCGCGGCCTCGTCGAGCTTTCCCTCGGCAACGAAACGATTACCCGCAGTAAGAAACGACATTTTCTTGGCCGCGGTCGCGCCATCGAGGTTTGCATACGCTGCCGATGCCTGCCGGCGCAGCATCGGGATCTTGTTGTTGATCCAGTCATCGGCGAGGGATTTATCCGGACCAAAACGGATGCGGGCGAACTGGTCCGCGGCTTCGTCGAACCTTCCGGCGGAGATGAGTGTGATGGCGTCCACTGAATAGCCATCAAAAAGCTCCAGCATCTTGGCGACGCTGCGCTTGAAGATGCGGCACTGGTTGGCAAGCTCTCGATCGCGCAGATCGGCGGCCGACGCCCGGCAGTAAGCCGCAGCCGCCTCATCCATCCGGTTTTCGCTGATCGCCTTGCTGGCGCGCGCCAGCGCCTGCGCTTTTGTCTCTACCGGCTTGCTTCTCGTTGTATTGGTGGCGCACCACCCGGTAGAAATGGCGAGCAGGCTTGCTAGCAGCAGCTTTCCCATGGCAGGAGTTTAGCGGCAAAGGCCGGCAAAGCAAGATGTAACTACAAGGTCAACAGGTTGAGCGCGGCGCGCCAATAACTGATTTCGCAGGTTCTTCTTGTTTACTGCTTCGTGGCGTGCTGCCGCGCCGCTTTCATCTGGGGGATCTTCACATTGATCCACTCAAGGGCAGCGCTCTGGTTTGGGCCGTACTTGATGCGGCGGAACTGGGCGATAGCGTCGTCGAATTTCCCTTGATTGGCGAGCGCCGTGGCGTCGGCCAGGTACTGATCGAACCGTTCCAGTTGCTTTACGACATCTCTGGCGGTCGCCTTGCACGTGGCGGCAAGCTCAGTGTCCCGAGGATCAATCAGCGAGGCATCACAGTACCGCTTGGTTGCCTCATCGAGCCGCCCTTGGCCGAGCGATCTGTCGGCCTCCGTCAAGAGAGACTTCTTTCGTGCAGCGCTGGCCGCGTCCAGTGAATAAGTCGGCGTATTGGATTGGGGATCTGAATTTTGTCCCACTCCTTGCATTGCGGGAATCTTGCGGTTGATCCAGTCGTCAGCGATTGACTTGTCTGGTCCAAATTTGACGCGCCGGAACTGCACCAGCGCTTCTTCGAATTGTCCGTTGGCGGCCAGCGTGATTCCGTCAACGGTGTATTCGTCGAAGAGGTCGAGCATCCTGGCAACGCTTCGCTTGAAGACGCGGCACAGGTTTGCCGTCTCGCGATCCTGCGGCGCTAGTGCAGATGCCTGGCAATAGGCAGTGGCAGCATCGTTGACGCGGCTTTCAACCACGGCCTGGTTCGCCTTCTCCAGAAGCTGCGATTTTCGAGCTTCCAGATTGGTTCCGGCAGCCCAGGCGTTGGCGGCAACAAACAGCATAAGGCCGAAAAGTGGCAGGCGCTTTCCCATGGCGGGAGTTTAGCCCTGTCGTGCACCAAAGCAAGGGGTATCTGCACCGCCCGGATAACCTGAGTTATCATTTTCCTGATGTCCACCACCACCTCTGACGCTGGGGTTTCGGCCAAGCCGCGCCATGCCTTCCAGACCGACGACGTCCGCCTGAAACCCATCTGCGAGAAGGTGTTAGCCGGCGAGAGGCTGAGCTTCGAAGACGGCGTAACCCTCTACCGTTCGGGCGACATTCTGGCCGTGGGCTGGATGGCCAACCATGTGCGCGAGAAGTTGTGGGGCGATACCACCTACTTCAACGTCAACCGGCACATCAACCCCACTAACGTTTGCGTGGCCGCCTGCCGCCTGTGCGCCTTCGGCCGCAAGAAAGACGTGCCCGGCGCCTACACCATGGCGCTAGAAGAGGCATGGGAGACGGCTGCATCGGGCTACACCGATGCGGTTACCGAGTTCCACATCGTCGGCGGGCTGCATCCCGATCTGCCGTTCCAATATTTTCTCGATCTGGTCCGAGGGCTGAAGCAGCGCTTTCCCCAGGTCCACCTGAAGGCCTTCACCATGGTGGAGGTGGCGTATCTGGCAAAGCGCGCCAAGCTGGGCATTCGCGACACCCTGCTCGCGCTCAAGGACGCAGGCGTGGATTCGCTGCCGGGCGGCGGCGCGGAGATCTTCAACGATCGCGTGCGCCACATCATCTGCGATCACAAGATTGATGGCGACGAGTGGCTCGAGACCGCGAAGACCGCGCACCAGATCGGGATGAAATCCAACTGCACCATGCTTTACGGCCACGTGGAGAATGAAGAAGACCGCGTGGACCATATGGTGCGGCTGCGCCGGGTCCAGGACGAAACTAGCGGCTTCCAGACCTTCATTCCGCTGGCGTTTCATCCTGACAATACGCCGTTGCAGCACCTGCCCAAGACCACCGGGCTGCTCGATATCAAGCAGATCGCCATCGGACGGCTGATGCTCGACAACATTCCTCACATCAAGGCTTACTGGCAGATGCTTACGCCGAAGATCGCGCAGATCTCGCTCCGCTTCGGCGCCGACGATTTGGATGGAACGGTGATCGAAGAGAAGATCTACCACGACGCCGGCGCCACCACACCGCAGGGCATGCGGCGCCAGGAGCTCGAACGCCTGATCCGCGAAGCCGGCCGCGTGCCGGTGGAGCGCGACACGCTCTACCGCGCGGTGACGCGAACCGAGAGCTCGTTCACCGTAGCGGTCTAAGAGTAGTTTCGAGTTTCAAGCGTCGAGTTTCGAGAAGGGACCGACCGCGCTACCCAAGACCATTGAATAAAGCGACAAGCCGCGCAGAGTGGCGCGCTCAGGCTACCTGCTCCGATTCGCGCTTCTTAAGCTCGCGCTTCTGCCGCGCGACCTCGTCATCGGAATACATGGTGCCGCGGCACTGCTTGGCTCCGCACGAGCATGGTGCCTCATCCCCAGGTTCGCCGTCGTAGAGGCAGTAGTCATAGGTGAGCTCTTCGCCGGGCTTGATGTCGCGCAGGGCGATGATCCAGATGCGGCCATCCACTTCGTCGGTCTCGCAGTTGGGCGCGCAGGAGTGGTTGAGGAACATGGCGGTGCCGAATCCGTCAATCACCGTGCGGCCGTCGCCAACCCCAAATAAATAAGTGTGGTCGCGATGTTCGTAACGCTCATCGGCGAGATCTTTGCTGATGCGCTCACCGGTATATTCCACGATGAACGCATCTTTCCGGATTCTGGTGGTGGTGTAACAGCCGGCGGCGTGGATTTGTGAAGAGCGAACGATCAGAGCCATGGAATCGAGTCGGTTCCGGGGAGGGTGTTTGACCTGCGCAGTTGCACGGCAGTATATCTGACGTTCCCGAGTTCCTAACGAGATGCCAGCAAAGAACAAGCTCCCCGTCGTTACCAAAGGAAGTGCCGGGTACTCCGGCACGCCCCTGCTGCACAAGCTGGGTATCAAGCCCGGAATGAAGGTGCTGTTTGCCGCAGCGCCTGCGGGTTATGCGGAATCGCTTGGTCCGTTGCCGGAGGGAGTCACGCTGATGAAGCGGCCGGGGGCGGCCCTCGATTTCGCGCATCTGTTCGTAATCTCCGCGCGCGATCTCGAGGCCGGGTTTCCCGCGCTGCGTGATTCGCTGGCCGATGCCGGCATGCTCTGGGTCTCGTGGCCCAAGAAGGCATCGGGCAAGGCTACCGATCTGGACGAGAACAAGGTGCGGCAGGTCGGTCTGGATCTAGGCCTGGTGGATGTGAAGGTCTGCGCGGTAGACGAGGTCTGGTCGGGGCTGAAGTTCGTGCGCCGGCTCAAGGACCGCGGGCGCTGAATCATCCCGGCGGTGGCGTAATCTAATGGGGCTATGGAAATGCAGAAAGCAACGTTTGGCGCGGGATGCTTCTGGGGCATCGAAGAGGTCTTCCGCAACACGCCGGGTGTAGTGGAAACCGCCGTTGGCTACGAAGGCGGCACGCTGGAGAATCCGTCTTACGAAGACGTGTGCACCGACGAGAGCGGCCACGCCGAGGTGGTGCAGGTGGTCTTCGACCCTTCAAAGGCCAGCTACGAGCAGATGCTCGAGGTCTTCTGGAACAACCACAACCCCACCACACTGAACCGGCAGGGTCCGGACATCGGCACGCAATACCGCTCGGCTATCTTCTTTCACTCGCCGGAGCAGGAGCAGGCCGCCCGCGCATCGCTGGAGCGCATGACTGCGTCGGGAAAGTGGAGCCGCCCGATCGTGACCCAGGTCGTGCCTGCGGCCCGTTTCTGGAAGGCCGAGGAGTACCACCAGCAGTACCTGGCCAAGCGCGGCATGCGCCACTGCCACATCTAAGCTATTTCTTCTCCAGCTTGAGCGAAGCCGAGTTCATGCAATAACGCTGCCTGGTAGGCGCGGGGCCATCGGGGAAGACATGCCCGAGATGGGCATCGCACCGGCTGCAGGTGACCTCGGTTCGCGTCATGCCGAAGGTCCGGTCGGTGTGCTCTTCCACCGCGTTCTGCTGGCTCGGCCGGGTAAAGCTCGGCCAGCCGGTTCCCGAATCGAATTTGTCTTCGGAACGGAACAGCTCTTGCCCGCAACAAACGCAACGATAGGTCCCGGCGGAGTGGTCATCCCAGTAGGCGCCGGTGAACGCCCGCTCGGTGCCCTTTTCCCGGGCTACGTGGTACTGCTCCGGGGTGAGTTGCTCTTTCCACTCGGCTTCCGGCTTCTTGATCTTTTCCATAGTTGAATTTTAGCGGCTGCTGTGCAGAGACGTCACACTGCGACGCCGCGCCGGGCATAAACCTCAGCAGCGGTGCGGTAGGTATTGGCGTGGGATTTGGCGGTGAGCTCGATTGGGTTCGAGTAGCCGCCACCCAGGGTGATCACCAGCGGCACATCGTGGGCGATGGCCATCTGGAAGACACGGCGATCGCGCTCGATGAGTCCTTCGGGCGTAAGCGACAGCCGGCCCAGGGTATCGGAGGCGAGGCCATCCACGCCCGATTGGTAGAAGACGATCTCCGGCCGGAAGTCGAAGGCGCGGGGCAGCGCCTGGTCAAGGGTTGCCAGGTAGTCTTCGTCCCCGCTGTGCGCGTCGAGTTCCACGTCCAGCGTACTTTGCTGTTTGCGAAATGGGAAATTGTTGCGGCAATGAATGGAGAGCGTGAAGACGTCGGTATCCCCGGCCAGTATCTGCGCGGTGCCATCGCCCTGGTGGACGTCGAGATCAATTGTCGCTGCGCGGCGAATGCGGCCCTGCGACTGCAGCTTGCGTATGGCCACGGCAAAGTCGTTGAAGACGCAATAGCCGGCGCCTTCCGCGTACATGGCGTGGTGCGTGCCGCCGGCCATATTGCCGCCCCATCCGAATGTGAGCGCATCATCGGCGGCGGCCAGGGTTCCACCCAGGGAAGCGAGCGTGCGCCGCACCAGGCCTTCGGACCAGGGGAAGCCGATGCGGCGCTGGGCCGCAGCTGGAAGTGCACCGGAAAGGAACGCGCGAACATAATCGGGATCGTGCGCGCGTTCGATGTCGGTTAGTTCCGCGAATGGAGCGGGCGTCAATTCGAACTCGCCCTCGGCGGCAAACATGGCGCGCACCATGTGGTATTTCGGAGTGGGAAAGCGATGGCCTTCGGGCAGGGGAATGGTGTGGTGATCGCAGTACCAGAGCCGGGGCATTGAGGCTATTTTACGTGGCCTGAGCCACGGCGAGCCAGCGCCGGAGGCGCGGCCCAATATAGCCCAGCGCGTAAGCGCTGGGTTAGTGCCATTCTGGAGCGGAGCCCCGGAGGGGCGGCACAGGAGGCACGCGCCACATGTCAACCGAACCGGTAGTGCCAGCCGCGGCAACTACGGGCGCTCAGGATGACAGACCCTCAGAATTTCCTTCGTGAACCTTCGTGTCCTTTGTGGTGAAGGTTTTTCTTCGCTCAGGAGGAAAGCTTGCCCGCCAGCAGATCCGCCAACGCCTCCACCGCCACGCGCAGCCCAACATAGAACTGGCCGAACAGCGCATACACCGCGCTCACCTCGTCAAAGCGCATCTCGTAGATCAGCTTCTTGAACACCAGCGGATCGTCGGCGAAGAGGTCCACGCCCCACTCCCAATCGTCGAAGCCGATCGAGCCGGAGATGATCTGGCGCACCTCGCCGGCGTAGCGCCGGCCGACCATGCCGTGCTCATGCATCTGTCGCTGCCGCTCTTCCAGCGGCAGGGTGTACCAGTTCTTGTCTTCGGCGCGTTTGCGGTCCATGGGATAGAAGCAGACGTAGCGTGCCGGTGGAATCTCCGGATAGAGCCGCGGGCGCATGGCTTCGGTCTGGCGCGCCAGCACATCTTTGATCTCGCGCTGCCATTCTTCCGAGTGCGGCTCGATGCCGCGCTCCACCAGCGTGTTGTAGGTCTTCACCGTGGATTCATACAGTCCCAGTTCCACTACGGAAAGATACGAGGTAGAGGCTTCCAGGTAATCGCTGAGCTTGAGCGAGGCAAGCTGCAGCTCCACCGACTTCAGCTCTTCGAACGAGTCGCGGAAGTGAACCAGCAGCAGGTCGCCCTTGTGCCCGAACAGGGAATAGAGCGCCGAATGCTTGCTCTGCTCGAGCTGCTTCAGCGTCGAGGAGGCCTCGGCCAGCACCGTTTGACGATCGGCAGCGGGCAGCGCCCGCCAGGCGCTCCAGCGGAAGCGAAACATCTGGTGCAGCACGCTCGAGCCTTCAATGGTGAGCGGCACCGCGGGCAGGGCAGTGCGGGTGGCGGGGGAGAGGTGGCTGGTAGCACTCATCTGTAAATCTCCGGGGGTGTGAGCATAGCAAAAAGCGGCTAGGCCGGAACCCACTCCGCTTCAATTACCGAGACCGGCGAGCGCGTGGGTATCACTCGCGTGAGGTGGAAGCCCGACTGGCGCAGCAGCGTGCGGTACTGCTCCTCAGTGCGCTCGCGGCCACCCGGCAGCAGCATCATCTCCAGGTCGAGCCACTTGCCGAAGTGCGCCTGGTTCGGTCCGGGCAGAACCAGCTCCACCAGCAGCACCTTGCCATGACCTGCAGCTTCGAAGGCGCGGTGGCAGTTGCGCAGGATGGCGATGGCTTCCGGGTCATCCCAATCGTGGATGATGTGCTTCATGATCATGGCGTCGGCTCCAGGAACTTCCTTGAAGAAGTCACCCGAGATCAGGTGGCAGCGGTCGCCCACCCCGGCGGCATCCACCACCGGCCGGGCACCTGCGATCACGTGGCCCATGTCGAAGAGCAGCCCCTGCATCTGCGGGTGTCGCTTCAGGATCTCGGCCAGCAGCAAGCCATGGCCGCCGGCCACATCCACCAGGGTCTTGATTTGGGAAAAGTCGTAGGCCTCACACACCGCCGGAGTGGTCACCGCGCTGAACGAGGTCATGGCGCGGTTGAATACCTCCGATTCGGCCTTGTCGGTGGGGAAGTAGTCGAAGATGGAAAACCCGGTGACCTTCTCGATGGCGGGCTTGCCGGTTTCGAGCGAGTAGGCGGCTTCGGCGTAGATCCGGAAATGGAACGGATCAGACATCCACAGAGCCAGGTCGCGCACTGAGCCGGGCGTGGCGCGCAGCAGCTCCGATGCCGGCGTGTTGCCATAGGTACGCTCGGCAGTTTCATGGAAGACGCCCACGCTGGCCAGCGCGCGTAGAACCCGGTTCAGGGCGTCGGCTTGCACCCCGGTTTTGGCCGCCAGATCTTCTACGCGCAACGCCTTCTCATGCAGCAGATCGGCGATTCCCAATTTAGCAGCCAGATAGATGGCCGTGGACGGCATGTAGCCGGTACTGAGTTGAAGAATATGTTCGGCAGGATCTATCTGGGATGCAACAACGGCAGGCATGGCCCTCCTTAGGCTCGTTCCTAGTTGCTGGTCTGGTCTTTGCCGCCGGCCGGCGTAAAGAGCAGATCCTGGAAGTCGTAGCTGAAATCGGCCAGTGGAGACACCGGCTTCAGTGTGATTTCCTTCACCTTGCCTTCCGCGCCCAGAGAAAACGTAACGAACGCGTCGGGCACCGTCTTGTCAATCCATTTCGCTACAAATGTATCGTATTGCCAGTGTTCCAGCTTTCCCACCAGGCCCGGAGAATGGCTGAAGCGCATCACCAGCGTTCCTTCTTCGAGCCCGACCTTGGCCGGACCATACCAGGCATCGCGGTACTCGCCGGTGTAGCCGTTGAGCGGAAGCGAAGGTTTCGACGCGGCATTGCGCGCGCCGGCCTGTTTGCGCATGGTGTCTTCGGCTTTGTCTTCGCGCTCTTTGCGCGTCGCGGCAAAGGCGGCGATCCAGTCTTTGTCTCCCGTCTTCAGGTAGTGATCGAGCACGTGATATACGACTGCCAGGCAGGGCTCACCCACGTCGCCGTTGATCATCACCAGCACCCCCAGCTTCTGCTCCGGCACCAGGTAGAGCTGCGAAAGGTAGCCGGTGAGGCCGCCGCTGTGGTGCACCAGCTGGTACCCGTGATAGTCGCGCAGCACCTGGCCCAGGCCATACTCGACGAAGTGCGGCTTCAGCTCGGCCAGCGCCGGCGGGTAGTCTGAAATGGGAATAATGGTTTGCCCGGTCCACATCTCTTTCGCCTGCTTCTCGCTGAACAGGCGGCGGCCATTGCCCAGGTCGCCCATGTTGAGGCGCAGAACCATCCAGCGGGCCAGATCGGCAGCGCTGGAGACGATGGCCCCGGCCGGCGCGGTGTTGTCAATGTTGTCGGCCTCCACCGGCTGCAGCTTGCCGTCAATGTGTGCGTGCGGCGTGGCGACGTTGGCTCCCTTGGGCAGCGACCAATAGCTGGTATTGGAGTTCTTCATGCCCAGCGGATCGAAGATACGCCGCCGCACGAACTCATCCCACGACGTGCCGGTGACCGCGGGGATAATCTGCCCCGCGACCATGAACAGCGCATTGTCGTAGGCATACTTGCTGCGAAAGCTCGAGGCCAGCTTCAGGTAGCGCTGGCTATGGATTACCTGCTCGCGCGTGAGGTCGCTGCGCGGAAAGTACATCAGGTCGCCGGCGCCCAGGCCCAGGCCGCTGCGGTGGGTGAGCAGGTCGCGCACGGTAATCTCGCGCGTCACGTAAGGGTCGGAGAGCTGGAACTGCGGCAGATGGTCAATGGCGTGGTCGTCCCATGAAATTTTGCCTTCATCCACCAGCATGGCCAGCGCCGAGGCGGTGAAGGCCTTGGTATTCGAAGCGATGCCGAACAGCGTGTCGGCATCCACCGGCTCGTGCGTCTGCAGGTTCTTCACGCCATAGCCCTTGGCCACCACCACCCGGCCGTCTTTCACGATCGCCAGTGCCAATCCGGGAGTCTCAAATTCCTTCATGGCGCGGGCGACCCACGCATCAAGGTCGGCCGGTGGCCCAGATTGGGCAGCGGAGGCGGTGACACAGGCACAGAGCAGGGCGAAGACTGCGGCGACGCGCCGCGCGGCAGATGTCATGATTGTTCTCCAGATTTTGCGCGGATTGTAAATCACCGCGCCGGTAAGGGCCGCCAGCTGCCTCGCATGGAATATGCTTTCGCCATGCTCCAGGAGATGAGCGCCAACCGTTTTGCCCTGCTGACGCTGATTGCCGCGCCGGCGGTGATGACCAATGCCTCTTCGGTGCTGGCGCTGGGCACGGCGAACCGCCTGGCCCGCGCCATAGATCGTGCCCGCGAAATGGCGCGGCAGATCTCGGCGGGAAGCGGAGACGAGGAAGCGCTGAAGGCCGCGCGCCGGCAGATGCACCGCGCCGATCTGCGCGCCAAGCTGCTGCTGCGCGCCATGACGTCGTTTTACTTCGCCGTAGGCTCGTTCGCCGCCACCAGCCTGATTTCCATTTTTGGAGCGGCGCTCAGCGGCGATGCCGGCCTCGCCGTCGCCTATCGCGTGGTCACGCTGATTGCCATCATTGTGGGAAGCGCCGGCGTGATTGCCGTGGTGATCGGCTGCAGCGTGCTGGTGCGCGAGACGCACATCGCGGTTTCGAACCTGCGCGACGAGGCGGCCACGTTAGGGCTACACCTTTAGTGCGGAAAAGTTGCGGTGTTTTGCGATTTTTTCTTGAGGCGCCTTCAGGTTCGCTTAACAATAATTAACGCCACGCTGGTTTGCGATCCCATCGAATCGGTTAACAATTCAGAAAACGCTGCGGCAGATCATGGCCGTTCACCCATGAATCGAGCGGCGTGGAGGATCATATGAAAAAGCTATCTTTGCTGGTTCTTTCCGCAGCGCTGACCGTTGGCATAGCGCTGCCTGCAAGCGCACAAAACTGGCAGCGTCACGGATACGATCGCTGGGACGACCGCGATCATGACCGTGACCACGACCGCAACCGCAGCGACGCTTACCGCGACGGCTATCGCCAGGGGCTCTACGATGCCGAGCATCGTGGACACAGCCAGCGCCCCGACCGTTGGCGCAAGGGACACGATCGCCACGACTGGGACAGCGGCTACCAGGATGGCTTCCGCTCATGGCGCGACCGCCGCTCCGATGATCGTGGTCCCTACAACCCCGGCAACCCTGGCTATCCCGGCTATCCCGGACGCGGGCCGAACGGCGGCTACCAGAACGCAGCGCGCGACGTCGGCTATCAGGATGGCGTGAACGATGGCACGCGCGACCGCCAGACCGGCCACAGCTTCCGCCCGACCGAGCAGCAGGCCTACAAGAACGCCGACCACAACTACAACTCGGCCTATGGCGACAAGCAGACGTACAAGAACAACTACCGCCAGGCTTACACCCAGGGCTACCAGATCGGCTACTACGGCCGCGGTCGGTAATCGCAACATTCCCGCCATGCAAAAGAGCCGCCCGCAAGGGCGGCTCTTCTTGTTTGAGTGTTTGAGCAGAGAAACCTGCTACCAGGTGTAAACGTTCATCTTGTCGAACCAGACGTAGTAGTCGTCCTGTACCTGGTTGCCGTTGATCTGGAAGTGGGTGGCGATGCCGTTGTCGTTGAAATTCTCCGGCAGGAAGGCCTTGTTCACGTAGTACTTGTGGCCGTTGATGGTGAAGGCCACGAAGGTCGCCATGCCGTTCTGGCGGGCATATTCGAACACCACGTGCTGCCAGGTGAAAGCCACCGGGCGGGTGCAGGGGACGGTGGTTGCGACCCATTTTGAGTTCGCGCTGTCCCAGGTGCTGTAGATGCCCTTGTTGAACGAGCACTGGGTGGAGAACTTGTAGCGCTTTCCACCGAAGGCCTGGTTGATGGCGAACTCCAGGCCGAACGACTTGGCCGGCTCTTTAATGTAGTAGTACATGTCCAACACGAAGTGCGTTTCGGCGCCGGTGCTGCTGGCCAGCCGCTTCCACCACAAGCTGTGGGAGAAGGGAGTGGTGCCGCCGTCGAACACTTGGCCGGAGAGGCCGTCGAGTGAGGGGGTCGAAACCCGGGTGAGCGAGATAATGCCGTTGGCGCCGCCGCCGGCGCAGTCGGTGCAGCCATCCCATCCCGACATCTCTTCGATGTTCTTGTAGGCGGTGGCCGTGGTGGGAATCACCGTGAGATCGGCCGAGACCGTGATGCTGAGCTGCTTGGTGGTGACCACGCCCTTGTTGTCCCAGGCTTTGACGGTGACGTTGTGGGCGCCTGCCGCGAGGTTCAAAGTGGTATCGAGCGAGGCGCTCGAGGTGAGGTACTGCGAAATCGAATCCACGTAAATGCGCATCGCGGTTACGCGATTGGCAGATTTTGCCGAGGCGACGAAGTGGACGCTGGTGGGGTTAATGCTGCCGCTGGTTGGGGAACTTACGCTGACCTGCCCGAAAGCCGCCGGGACTACGATCAACAACGTGAGCAGGAGTAGGCTCTTCTTCAGAGTCACGCTCTCTCTCCATCGAGGATTAGCCGGGACGGTTCGCCTCTGTCGCTACTCGCGTCCTGATCTGCGTAGCAATCAGAACCGCCGGCAAAGACACAGTAGCCAACCATCTACTCTGGATGGATCAGCCAATAACCCTAAGTGACCCTATCGCCGTAAGCCTAGAGGATCAGGGGCGATGGCCTAGTACTCTTACTTAGTACTTCGGGGTGAGAGAGGGCCTTAGAGAGAGGTCGGAGCGCAGGAATGGGCGGGTGGCCGAGCGAAGAGTGGGAAAGGATTCAACGCGCCGGGATCCTTTCATCGTCCTGGCAGATTCACTGCCGAACTGCTCCTGCCCCAGGTACACCTCGCATGGTGGTTGCGGCTGTCCACTGTCTCAACAACCAATTGCCTCCAAAGGCAAAGAGGAACACGACCAAGCCGCCGAGTGCCAGAAACGGAGGTTCAATCGGCGGGTGGCCCACACTTCGCGGGCGCAGTGTACCAGAACCGGAAGGCTGAGGGTGGCCCCACTCTTCGTGAGGCAGTGCCTTTCCAGCCGAGCGAAGAGTGGGAAAAGGGTCAACGCGCCGCGGCCTTCATCGACAGTTTCGCTTTCGCCCAGTGGTTTACTTTGACCCGACCCGGTTCATCGAAGGCAGACCAGCGGTAGCTGCTCCAGAGCCACAGTTCCGGTGAAGCAGCCAATCCACGTTTCACTGGATTCCGGTGCATGTATCGGAGCTTCTCAATCCGCTTCCGCTCGGTGAATACGTTGAAGTCGTAGAACCGCGGCTGCCAAAAGCGCACCAAGTGTTCCTCACGTGTCCTAAACATGGCAAGCTGTGCTGATGATGCTCGTTTTCGGTGAGCGGATCGAGAGACTCGTTGCTTGAGTATCTTGATTGCCAGCGATGGATCGCCAATTTCGGGTTCAGAGATCAGCAGGTGCACATGCTCCGGCATCACGACATACCCGACAACTACAAACCGGTATTTGTTCCTGACGCTTTCCAATACATCGAGGAGCAGATCGCGTCTTCGCCGGCTTCCGAGCAGCGGGAGACGGCGGTAGCAACTGAAGGTGATGAAGTGCAGGTGGCGCCGGTCGTAGTAGCGTTTGAGCCTTTTTGGCACGGCCAGAGTGTACTCCCACTCCAAGCCTTCCCCACTCTTCGCTCGGCTGGTACTGCATCGCCTCGCAAAGAGTGGGGCACCCCCAGGATTCCGGTCTTACCCACGGAGCTGGCGAAGCCCGGCCATCACGGCCTGGATCGCGAAACCTGGGCCACCCGCCCATTGACACCAGCCGATACACCCGTTGTTGGCCTTAAGGGAGTTCCGGCCCTGGTGTCTCGTTGAACGTAGCATCAACATTCCTTACCTCATCGGCCAGCAGCACATTGCGTTTCACTGGCTCATGCGTCTTGCGGTAGAAGGTACCCTCAAACGTCGCGATGACGTGCTTGTCGGCTGTTCCAAACGGCCGCTGCTGGTACAGGATTCTATCTAGTCTCTTAAATTCTTCCGAGTCTTTGGTGGTTGCGCTTCGCCATAGTGCGATGGTGACATTCCTGCAGCTCTCGTCACCAAGGGAGGCCCCGTGAAGAGACGCATGAATTACGCCTCTGACCCGGACTCTGGCAGTGTCATATTTCTCAGCATTGGACGACAGGGCACAGACGCTGACGTCCACCGTTTGTGCAGCCTGCGATTTAGTTGCCCTCGAACATCTCACTTGACCTACTACTACCGTCAAGCACACAGCTGCTAACGTCGCCCTTCTAATGGCAACCATCCAGATCATCGTTACTGCAACTTCCATCTGCATTGTCTCTGGCTGCGTTAAAGATTTTTTCCTGACGGGCTCTTTCGATGGAACGCGGTGTCCCGGTAAGCCAGTTTGTGTACCAGACACCGAATGCCGAGTTAACCCCTAGTCCCTGAGCTATGTAAGATTGAGTGCGATAGGCGCGCACCTCCTCGTTGATTCGCTGGAAATATGTTTGGTATGGCGTCGCCCCATTCAGACCGTGCTGCCCCTCATGACCGACAATCTCGGCGGTAGCGGTGCGTTCTTCATTACTAACACCCCTTGAGGTACCTAAGTCGTGGTGGATCGCGGCTAGATCGAAGGTAATGGTGGTCACTTTTCCTTTGTTTGTATCCGCGTAGGCACCCTCTTTGCTCAGATCCCCGAATTTCACGACGACGCCATTCTTTTTGCCTTCGTCACCATAGAAATCAAGCACTGCTTGGATGCTTGCTCTTTCTGCAGAGCCGCTCTGAAAACTATTCATGGCAATTCGAGCGTCCGCTATGCCTTGGCGTATCTGCTTACACTCGGCTTCCTGTCCCTCGCACACATACAGTCCGGTGGGATCACGATATTTTAGGGGGTTGTTCCGCGCATAGGCGTACATATCCCATTGCTGCGGATCGAGCAGCTTCTGCTTCAGGATGCCAAGCGGATCGGACGACATGAATCGGCCGGACGCAGACGCGTAGTAGCGCGCGCCGAAGTAGTCGAGGCTGGTCTCGTCGTCGCGCTCCTTGCCAGTGAACTTGTAATGGTTGGCGGTGAGAGTCGGGTTGATCTCCTGGCCGAAAGGAGCGAAGACGCCGCTCCACACCGGCCAGCCCAGCTCGTCGGTGAGCAGCCGCGCCGTTCCCAGATGGTCGCCGTGGTAGTAGGTGGTGCTGTAGCCGGGGTTGGCGATCACCCCCTGGTTCTCAACGATGTCGGCGGCCCGGCCGGTTACGTTGGCCGTGCCCGTAATGGTCATGGCGCCCAGGGTCTTTTCGCGGGTAAAGACCGGCAGCACCGTGCCATCCGGGTGCGCGACCGCGATATCGAGGAAGTAGAGCTCCCAGCTTCCCGAAGGCGAGTTCACGTCGGAGATCATGACGAAATCCTGAACGGTCTTGCCGGCCAAGCTCGAGAGATCCACTACGCGGTCGTGCCAGGCCCCGCTGTGGGTGTCAGAGTTGAGCCAGTCAAGATCCTGGTCTTTCACCAGGTTGTAGCTGTCGGTCGAGGTCGGTGAAGGCCAGCACCATGCCGCCACGGAAGCCCGGGGTGCTGTACTGGCGCAGGCGCAGCTTATCGCCCGCTTGAATGGTCCAGCTCCAGCCGCCACCCGGGCGCGGGAAGGCGAACTTCGAGTACTCGCTGTTGGCCACGCTGTTGGTTCCGTGGACTCGCCCCTGGTTGACGAAGCTATCGGCCTTGGCCACGCGCTTGCCGTTGGCGAAGATGTAGTCACTCCAGTCGCCGTTGGGCTTGCGCTCGGCAATGAGCTGCCCGCCAAAGTAGATGTACTCGGTGTAGTCGCCGCCGGCGAGATCTTTGCGGACGCGGTTGCCGTCGCCGTCGTAGGCGTAGGTGGCCGCCGTGGTATCCACGCTCTGGATGCGGTTCTCGGGGTCGTAGACGTAGCTGTGGCCGGGAGCGGCGGCCGGGCCATCCTGAAGCTGGTTGCCGGCCGCGTCGTAGGAGAAGCCAACGATGCGGTTGTTCGCGCCGGCGGCGTAGGCAAACGAGGGCGAGCCCGACTGCTGCAGGTTCCCCCAGGGATCAATCTGGAACGTCTGGCTGAAGGCGTTATCGGCCTGTGCCGCCGCGGTGATGCGGTTGAGCTGGTCGTAGGTGAACGTCTGGTTGTGGGCGGAGTTCTGGTCGCCGATCAGCCACACGTTGCCGTTGTTCTTGCCGTTGGCGGGGTCGGAGTAACTGTAACCGCGGTTCATGAACAGCGTGGTGGCGTTGCCGGTCATCACCTGCGAGACCTGCAGCCGGTTGTTATAAGTGGTGGTATCGGAGAGGCCGTTGCCCAGCACTCCCTGCCGCAGGGCGCCGCTGGGAAAGTAGCTGGGGGAGGTGGTGTTTACCGCCGCCGCCCAATATGGGGAATTCACGGGCGACCCGTTGAAGCTATCGTAGTTGACCGCGGTCTCGCGGCCGGCGGCGCTGTAGCTGTTGCTGACCTTACGCCCGCTGGGATAGGTAAGCGACGTCATGTTGCCGGCGAGGTCATACGCCGCGGCGGTGGTGTAGTAAGCGCCGGCGGCATAAACGCGTATCTCCTGCGTTGTCCGGCCCATGGTGTCGTAATCGGGAATGATGCCGTAGACGAACTGCTGCCCGGCGAAGGTGAGCCGGCCGATGGGGTTGGGGATGGTGTGTCCCCAGACCACGCTCTGGTCCCAATCCCACTCGTTGCAGGGCGTGGTGGTGCCGGCGTAGCACTTGAAGGTGAGCCGGTGCAGCGCGTCGTAGGTGAAATCAATTTCCTGGGTGGCGCCGGCCGTCTGGTTCTGTTTGGGGCTCACCTTGCTGGTAAGGTTGCCGTCGGCGTCGTAGGCGTAACTGACCGTTCCCGTTTCCGGATTGTTGGCGGTGAGCAGGCGCGAGAGCGAGTCGTAGGTGAACAGCCGGGTGCGCCACTTCGAGGAATCAGTCGGCTGGTCGCCTACCTGGTCCACGCGCAGCAGATTGCCCAGCGCGTCATATTGGTAATTGGTGACGTAGCCGCCCGTGCCCAGGCTGCCGGTCGAGGGGTTGGGCTCACCCACCGCGATCAACCGGCCCAGCGCGTCGGAGCAGCTCCGCCGCGGGCGCCCGGTTTCATCGTAGACGACCACGCAATTGCCGGCATATTGTGTGACGACCTGGCCGCCATCCTGCTTGGTAACGCTGATCGCGCGGCCGAGCGCATCGTAGGCGGTGCTGGTGGTCCCGTCGGTGGGCCCGGCGGCCGTGCGGTGAGGATTGGTGACGCTGCTCGCCCGGCCCATGGCGTCGTAGGCGGTTTCCGCAAAGACATCGCCCTCCGGGTCCACCAACTTGGTCTGCTTCAGCCGCCCGAGGCCGTCGAAGTACACATAGTCGTCTTTCCAGACCGATGCGCTTTGGCGCTGACTGCGGTGAACGGTAAAGATGTCGGGGTAGGTGAAGTTGACCTGTCCGTGATTGCCGGCGCCGTCGGTGTTGGGGAACACTGCCGAGGTGAAACGCAGCATGTTGTCGTAGGAATAGGTGCTGGTCTGGCTGTTCGCGTCGGTGAAGCTGGTGAGCAGGCCGGTATTGAAGTCGTAAGCGCCGTGAATCACGTGACTCAGTGCGTTGGTCGTACTGGTGACGTAGGCGCCGGCATAGGCGGTGTCGTAAGCAAAGCTTGTGGTGTGTCCGCCGGCATCGGTGGTCGAATATGCCGTGCCGGTATCGAAGAAGTCGCTGTATGCGGTGAGCGAGCTGCCTGTAGCGCCGGCGGTGCATGGGTTTTGACTCAGCCATGAGGCAGTGCTGGAGGGGTTGCCGCGAACTGCGCTCACCGTGCCCAGGTGTCCGGTAGATATGCTGGCGCCGTGCAAGCGGCCCGCATCGTCGTAGGTAAAGTCAGCTCCGGCACACTTGTATCCATTGCCGTCGTACAACGTGGTGGAAGCGGGCAGGTCGAGCAGGTTGGAGTCACGGTAATTCGTATCACTTTGAAACTTGTAGGTCTTGAAGCTTTGCCGCAAAAGTGGCCCTACCGCGCCTTGCCCGTAGTCATAGTCGGACTGGGCGGTCACGCTGCCATAATTTGCGGAAAATTGCTGTCCCGTTGGGTCCACTGCCGTGAAGGCAAGATCGTAAGACTTCGAGGTTGCGCTGGTAAGGCCGTTGGGCCAGATCGTCCGGCTCTGCGTGGGATAGACGTTGTAGGCGGTGATTGCGCCATCATTCAGCCAATCGAATGGGCTGGGCGAGTTGTAGCTGTAGTCGGTCTGTTCGGTTTTGAGCAGGGTTCCCGTCGAAGCCAGGCCCTGGTAGTACTGGGTCTGGGTTTCGAACAGGGAACAGCTTCCGCCCAGCCCGGTGAAGGAGTGCACCGTCTCGTTATTGAGCGGGTCTTTGACCGTGGTGGTGCTGTTGGCCGAGGTGGGAATCTGCTCGCCGCTGTAGGTGTAAGTCCAAGTATGCGCTCCGGTGCCGTCGTTGGCGTTCAGCGTGCGCGAGGCAACGGCTCGGCTGATCTTGGTGAGGCTGGTGCCCTGATTGCACAGGTGGATGTTTTTCCAGGTATAAGCAAGAGTTCCGCCGGTCGGGAAGGTGATCTTCGTGAGGTCGCCGTAATTTACGCTCGCGTCATCTCCGGGGTCGCGGCTGTCGTATTCGAAGGTCCAGGCGGTATTGTCGGGCAGCACGATGCTTTGCAGCATGACCGCCTCAGAGTTGCCGAACTCGTTGGCTGGTCCCCGGCCCGAATCGGCATAGTTGAAGTGGGTCAGGATCGGAACCTGGGCGTAGCACAGTTTCACCTGCGACACGGTTCCGCCCGGCCCGGGAAAGCTCATCAGACCGGCAGAAACGATAGTCCTCGGGCCCGTGCAATGGGTGAAATCGGTGGTTGGAGTGGCATCGGAGTAATCGAAATCGGTCTCGTCCCCGGGGATGCGCAGCACGCCGGGCAAGGCGCGCCCCAGGGTATCGGTAAAGGTTCCCGGCTGGTGCACCACCCGCTGCCAGGAAAGCTGGTTCCCGTTTGGGTCATCGAAGTAGGTGTGCATGGTGTTGTTCTGAAACGCGCCGTCATATTGCTTCACGCCCGAGCGGTCGTAAAAAACAGAGCTGTTCCAGCGTATGCCGCTTCCGTCAATCGTGCGCAGGCCGGGAACGTTGAGCATGCCGGCCAGTTGGTGGTTTCCTCCATCGGCGGTAGATACGCTGTCTACCTCCACCCATTCCGCAAGATCCGGGTCGCCGCCGGCAAGCAGGTTGACCCAGTGGGTCCGCATCTTCATGTAGCGGCCCTGCACCACCTGCACGCTGGTGGGGCTGGATTCGTTCGAGGCCGTGTACCAATATAGGTTGCAAATCTGCGTGTAGCTGTCGCAGTACTCGTTTACCGCGTAGCCCTTATTGTTGTAGCCAAACCAATAGTCGAGGGTGAGTTTGCCGCCGCGTTGCGAGGAAACCCACAATGGGCCGTGAACCATCAGGTTGCCATTGGACAGGCCCGCGGTGTCAATGTTGCCGCCTTCATAAGAACCATAGCGCTTCAGGCCCTTCTCGAGGTTAGGGTTCTCCTGGGCCGCAGCCAGGAGGGTCATGGTGAATGCAAACGAAAAAAGCAGAGCGCGCTTCACCGGGCACCTCCCACCCTGCCGAAATCGGTCGCATTGCCGTGTTCACCAAATGCAACCGACTCTACGCGGAAGGTGCGAGCTTTCCCGTCAATGCCTCGTGCCCGAATCGAAAAGGGCGTAACAATGCCGGAAACAGCTCGATAGTCGGAGAATTCCAAGGTCCCCAGCCGGTAATGGGAGGCATCTGTGCCGGACGGTACCCGGTAGGTAACTCGTAAAGGCAGGTAGCTGGATGAATCGAGGAACCAATCGAGTGTGGTGACAAACGATTGGCCGCGGCTGGCGCAATTCGCCGTGCGCAAATGGACGCTGCCATCGTCAGAAGCGGCTAGCTGGAGGGCGGCATTCTTCTTGTCGGCCAGAGGAGCCAATACAAAGAGGGGGACATGCAGCGGCTGTGTCGCCATTGCGACATGCCCATTGACGGGCTTGCTGCCTATGTCTTCGCGATCGGAGCGGACGGGCGAGCCGTGGTTGCTGGTTAAGCTCTGCTTTGTCACTCCGGCGCCCAACTCGCGTCGAAATTCCCGCGTGGAACCGCTCAGATCATCCTCCCAGAGGAAGGGAACAGACGAATCGCTTGCGCCATCCTCCACGGCCGTTCCGGAGATCAGGGCGTATTTGCTGGTCCCTTGGGCCTGCACTCCCAGCGCAGTGATCGCCCGTTGCAGGGCAGCGAGGGCGGCGTCATCACGGCCAATGGCCGCTCTAGCCGAGTCCCCGTTTCCAGAAAAGACGCAAACGTCATCCGCGGTGCCGTGTTTTACCTGCCGATCCTGCTTGGACGTGGCGATCGGCACCTGCGCGGATAAGGAGATGCAAAGGAGAGTGACGCAAAAGCAAAGAACTTTCATCTTGCCGGTTCCATAAATGAACTACTCTGGAACTGTCCAAAACGTTACGCCCATTTCGGAGCTAGCGTCAAATGTAAGTACCAAAATGCATCTACTGCGCGTATCTGATTGAAACTGAGAAGGATCAGTCTTTTGGGCCGTAACGGGCAAGCAGGTTTTCCACAGGGAGACTCATGCGCGGTTTTGGTCTTCCCACCCGTCTCCTCGGTGGATCCAGCCTCGCGAGGACGGAACACCCTCAAGGCCGTGCGCCGTTGCAGCTCCTAGGGGGTGAGCCCTCCCGCCCCTTCCCGCATCCTCTCCCACGCTCTTGCCACGTGCCGCTCCTGGGTGTTGGTCTGGCCGACGCAGAAGCGCAGCGTGAACTTTCCTCCGAGCTTGGTGTGCGTCAGGTAGAGATCGCCGCTGCGGTTCAGCCGCTCCATCAATTCCTGGGTCGCCTGGTCACCCGCCTTCAGCCGGAAGCAGACCAGGTTCAACGGTGCCGGTGCTGCCAGCTCGAAACGGGAATCGGCTTCCACCCACGCAGCGAACTGTTGGGCCAGGCGCACGTGCTCGCGGATGTGGTGCTGCAATCCGGCAACGCCGTAATGGCGGATCACGAACCAGAGCTTCAAGGCGCGAAAGCGCCGGCCGAGCTGGATGTGCCAGTCGCGATAGTCAATCACCGCTCCCGATTCGGTCGCCTGGTTACGCAGGTATTCCGGCAGCACGCTGAGCGCCTCGATCAGCGCTTTGCGGTCGGCAACGTAAAAGCAATCGCAGTCGAAGTTGGTGAACATCCACTTGTGCGGGTTGAAGCAGTAGCTGTCGGCCTGCTCCACACCCTCCTGCAGCTGGCGGAACTCGGGACAGAGGGCGGCGGTGCCTGACATGGCTGCGTCCACGTGCAACCACGCGCCGCGGCTGCGGCAGATCTCGGCGATGGCCGGCAGGGGATCCACCGCGTTCGAAGAGGTAGTGCCGAATGTGGCGGTGACGAAGCACGGAGTCAGCCCGCGGGCGCGGTCTTCGTCCATTTTGGCAGCCAGCAGGTCGGGCCGCATGGCGAAGCTGGAATCCACGTCAATCAGTCGGAGGTTGTCGCTGCCCATGCCGGCAATCTTTACCGCTTTCTCTACCGAGGAGTGGGCCTGGGTGGAGGTATAGGCCACCAGCTTGCCGTCGCAACCGTGGCGGTTGGTTTCAAGCCGGGTCGCGCGTTCGCGCGCCGCCAGCAGCGCGCACAGGGTGGCGCTCGAGGCGGTGTCTTGGATCACGCCGCCGCCGCTACTCGACGACCGGAACTTCTCCGGCAGGCCCAGCATGCCCACCAGCCAGTCGAGCAGGTGCGTTTCCAGTTCGGTACAGGCCGGACTGGTGGCCCACAGCATGCCTTGTACGCCCAGTCCCGAAGAGAGCAGATCGCCCAGAATGGCCGGCCCCGAGGCGTTGGCCGGGAAGTAGGCGAAGAAGTTGGGAGACTGCCAGTGCGTGATTCCCGGCATCACCACGCGATCCACGTCGGCAAGAATCTGCTCGAAGGGTTCGCCACCGGCCGGCGGCTCGGCCGGAAGCAGCGATCGCACCTGGCCGGGCGCGGCTTGCGAGAGCACAGGCAGAGATTCCACTCTCTCCTGGTAGCTGGCGATCCAATCCACTACGGCATGGCCGTAGCGGCGAAACTCTTCCGGCGTCATGTGAAACGACTGCTGCTTTTGTGCTGTTGGCATGGCTGGTTCCCACTGTGGCAGTGCCCGGCAAGTGTAAATGGCTGGCCCGTCCCTGGATTCCGGCAGATCGTCCCAGGCACTAACAAACGGGAACCGGGTCCGTCTAAAGGTCGTACTAGTACCCAACACTATGTTGCTAACCGGCCAGGAAACCAGCGGCAAGCGCCTCTCCGTGCTTGGCGACGAGGTGGAAATTCTGGTGAGCACGCGCCAGGGCGGCGGAGCCTGCTCGGTGATCACGCAGCAGTGCGCGCCGGGAAGCGGGCCGCCGCTGCACGTACACGAATTCGAGGACGAAACCTTTTATGTGCTGGAAGGCAGCTTCGAGTTCCGCCGCGGCTCCGATCGCATTGACGCTACCGCGGGACAGGTAGTCTTCGGACCGCATGGCGTGCCCCATACCTTTAAGAATGTCGGCTCTACTAAGGCGCGGGTGATGTGCGTGGCCACCCCCGGCGGCCTCGATCTTTACTTCGAAGAGATCAGCCGGTTGGCCCTGCCGCCCGACGCTGCCAAGCTGGCGGCCATCTCCGATCGCTACGGCATCAAGTTCCTGCCCTGATCGAGCGGGTTCGGCGCGACTCGTCCGGCCTCCCCGTTACCCATCAACTATTGACGGCAGGATTTACACTGTCTCGGTTCGCGGGATATCCCCCGCCGTAGGAGCACGCGATGAAGCCGTCTTTGCGTTTTCTACTCTCACTATTCGTGTCGCTGGTCGTTGTGACCGCGATGAGTTTGCCTGCCTTCGCCCAGCGTGGTGGCGGCAGCCGCGGCGCCGGAGCGCCCGGCGAAGATGAGGCCCAGGAGGAGCAGAACCACGATCCCGCCGCGGGCCTGCGCTTCCGCAATCTGGGACCGGCGGTCGGCGGCGGTCGCGTGACCGCGGTTACCGGCGTGGTCGGGCAGCCCTCGGTGTATTACACCGGAGCGGCCGCCGGCGGCGTCTTCAAATCCATTGACGGCGGCCTCAGTTGGAAGCCGGTCTTCGAGAAGGAGAAGGTCGCCTCCATCGGAGCAATCGCGGTGGCGCCTTCGAATCCCAGTTTGGTATGGGTGGGGACGGGTGAGGCCAACTTCCGCAACGACGTTTCCACCGGCAAGGGCGTGTATATGTCGCCCGATGGCGGCGCAAGCTGGCAGTTCAAGGGCCTGGAGAGTGTCGGGCAGATCTCCAGCGTGGTCATCAATCCCACCAATCCCGATATCGTCTTTGTCGGAGCCCTCGGCCACCAGTGGGGCCCGAACGCTGAACGCGGCGTCTTCCGCACCACCGACGGCGGCAAGCACTGGGAGAAGGTCCTTTATATAGACGATAAAACCGGCGTCGCCGACATGATCATGGTCCCCGGCAATCCCCAGGTGCTGTTCGCGGGCATGTGGCAAGCTTCGCGCACTCCGTGGATGATGGAGAGCGGCGGTCCCAACAGCGGAATCTACCGCTCGGTAGACGGCGGCAGCACCTGGAAGAAGCTGACCGTGGGCCTGCCCGGAGGCTCGCTGGGACGCATTGGCCTGGCCGCGGCGCCCAGCAATCCCGAGCATATCTACGCCCTGATCGAAGCAAAGAACGGCGCGCTGTGGGATTCGCGCGACCTGGGTGACCACTGGCGCATGGTGAGCGATGCCAAAAAGGTAATCGTTCGCGGCTTCTACTTCACCCACCTGGTGGTTTCGCCGCGCGATGAGAACAAGCTCTACTTCCTCACCTACGACATCCTCAGCTCCGACGACGGCGGCAAGACTTCCTACATCGCCGCGCGCGGCGTCCACCCCGACAACCACTCGATGTGGATTGATCCCGAGAACCCGAACCGCATCATCGCCGGCAACGACGGTGGCGTGTACCTGAGCGCCGATGCGGGAAAGACCTGGCGCTATCTCGACAACCTGCCCATCGAGCAGTTCTATATGGTGGCTACCGACGACAAGCGGCCATACATGCTGTGCGGTGGCCTGCAAGACAACAACGGCTGGTGCGGACCCTCGAACAGCTTGAACCGCGGCCCGCAGTCGGGCGCCGACTGGTTCACGGTGGTGGGCGGCGATGGCGAGTATGTGGTTCCCGCTCCCAAGTCGTCCATCGTTTATGCCGACTCCCAGAATGGTTCGGTACAGCGGCTCGATATCTCAAACGGCATGTCGCGCTCCATCCGTCCCTACCTGTTCGGCATTGGCAACATGCCGCCGTCGAAGTTGAAGTATCGCTTTAACTGGACCTCGCCGATCGCTGTTTCCCCGCAGGATGGCAACACCGTATATCTCGGCGGCAACGTGCTGTTCCGCTCCACCGATAGCGGCGGACACTGGGAGCCGGCCTCGCCCGACCTCACCCGCAACGACAAGTCGAAACAGGAATCGAGCGGCGGCAAGATCGAGCTCGACCTCAGCGGCGCCGAGACCTTCGACACCATTCTTTCCATCGCGGTTTCGCCCACCGATCCCAAGGTGATCTGGATCGGCACCGACGACGGGCTGGTGCAGGTGACCCAGGATGGCGGCCAGCACTGGGAAAACGCGACCAAGAACGTGAAGGTTCCGGAGTGGGGAAGGCTGCAGCAGATCGAGGTCTCTCCCTTCTCGCCGGGGACGGCCTATGCCGCCTTCGACCTGCACGAGGTGGAGAACAACAAGCCGTATGTCTTCAAGACCCACGACTTCGGCAAGACCTGGACCGATATCTCCGCCGGGCTGCCCACCGAAGACCCGGCGCGCGTAGTGCGCGAGAACCCCAACCACAAAGGCTGGCTGGTGGTGGGTACCGAAACCGGTCTGTTCTATTCGCACGACGATGGCGGCCACTGGACGCCGTTGAAAAGCAACTTCCCCACGGTGCCGATCTACGACATCAAGTTCGAGAAGAACGAGCATGACCTGATCGTGGCCACCCACGGGCGCGGGCTGTTTCTGCTCGACGACATTCGTCCGCTGGAAGAGGCAGACGCGACCGCCCAGGCCGCCGACCTGAAGCTCTTCAGCGTCGCCCCCGCCACCCGCTGGTACACCTGGAACAAGCGCGGCTTTTCGCTCGGAGGCTTTGCCGCGCCCAACCCGCCCAACGGAGCGGTAATCAGCTACTGGCTGAAGGATCGCGTGCGGGTTACTCCCGAGCAGCGCCGCCTGCGCCAGACGCCGGTAAAGATCACGGTCACCGACGAGAGCGGCAAGCTGGTGCGCACCTTCTACGGCAGTTCCAATCAGGGATTCAACCGCGCTACCTGGGACATGCGCTACAACGATGCCGCCCGCCTGACCGTGCGGCCGGATACCACACAGCCGGAGGAAGAAGAAGGCTTCTTCCCGCGCGGCGGTCCCGCGGTGGCGCCGGGGAACTACAAGGTGACGGTTACGGTGAACGGCAAGAGCGAAACCCAGGCCGTCACTGTGGCTTCCGATCCCCGGTTTGATATTCCCGCGGAGAACTTCCGTGAGCAGACCAAGATCGCTTTGGAACTGCGCGACCAGCTTTCCGCGTTGAACCGGGCGCTCAACCGCCTCAGCAACCTGCGCCGCCAGGTGAGCACGCTGCAGACGCTGCTTGCTCCGCCGGAAGAGGTGGAGGTTTCGGCCACCAGCGGCGAGGCCAACTCCTATGCTCCGGTGCTCAAAGCTGCCAGCGATTTAGATAAGAAGCTGCGCACTTATGAAGAGCCCATCTACAACCTGGAAGCGGCCGATGAAAACGCGCGGCTGCACTTCCTCTCGCGCTTCTACGATCGCGTGCAGGGCATCTACCGCCAGGTGACCGGCCCGTACGGCCAGCCGCCCAACGAGATCGTGAAAGAGGAGATCGGTGAAGTGCAGAAAGAACTCACCGCACAGCTCACCGCCTTCAATGCGCTGCTGGAAAGCGATGTAGCCGGCTTCAACAAGCTGGCGCTGCAGCACGGCGCCAACACGCTGTTTGCCGGTCCACCGATCCAGATCAGGCCGGGAGACACCGGCTCCGCCACTGCCGCAGGTGGCAGCGACGACGATGACGATGGAGAGAATCCGTAGTCGTCTTCTCGAATTGGTAAAAAGAGAACGGGCACCCTTGTGAGGGTGCCCGTTTTTATTTGTGGCGGGTGTCATCCTGAGCGAGGGAGGGCTCCCGCGCGTACTTTCCAGCGCGGGGAACCCGAGTCGAAGGATCTTGGTTTAGCGGGCCCATAAAGAGAACCCAGATCTTTCGACTCGCCCCGGCTCGCCGGGGCTTCACTCAGAATGACAGCAGAGATTCCAGCTCTGCCATCGCGGCAGGAATTCCACCCTCGTGCGCTTTCCGGTACAGTATCGGCACGATGCGCAAATTCCCGTTCCTGCTGTTGCTGCTGGCGGCATTCGCGACGCCCGCTCTGGCCCAGAGCAAGCTGCCCCCACCCGCCGACTTCAACGAGAAGGCCGCCGAGCGTTTTGCCCGGCTGGCGCTGGCCTGCGTGCACAAGGAGTATCCCAATCACGTCAGCCACACCTTGAATGGCGATGCCGATGTGCAGCCGCCGCGCAAGCTCACGCCGGCCTTCTACGGCTGCTATGACTGGCACTCGACCGTGCACGGCCACTGGCTGCTCGCCCGGCTGGCGCGGGTTTTCCCTAACGCCCCGTTTGCCGCGGAAGCCACGGCGGCATTGAAGCAGAGCATTACCAAGCAGAACATTGACCATGAGATCGAGTACCTGAATGGGGCAGGGCGCACCAGCTTCGAGCGTCCTTACGGACTGGCCTGGCTGTTGCAGCTCGGCATGGAGCTGCGCGAGTGGGATTCGCCCGATGCCAAACAGATGGCCGAAACCCTGCGGCCGCTGGAGCAGAATGTCGCCGGGCGCCTGAAGAACTACCTGCCCAAGTTATCGCACCCGATTCGGGAAGGCGAGCATCCGCAGACGGCCTTTGCCCTGGGGTTGATTCTCGATTCGGCCAAGGCCGGTGGCGATAAAGAGCTCTACGAGCTGGCGCGCAAACGCGCTCGTGACTACTTCTTCCAGGACAAGCAGTGCCCGCTGGCCTATGAGCCTTCGGGCGAAGACTTCCTCTCGCCCTGCCTGGCCGAAGCCGACGTGATGCGGCGCGTGCTCTCGCACGCCGAGTTTGCCACCTGGCTGAAGAGCTTTCTGCCACAGATTCCGCTGACGGGAACTGGCGCCTGGCTGAGGCCGGAGGTGGTTACCGACCCCAGCGATCCACGCCTGGCCCATCTGGACGGTTTGAATTTGAGCCGCGCCTGGATGCTCGAAGGCATCGCCTCCGCATTGCCTCCGGGTGATAAGCGTCTGGCCAGCCTCAATGCCGCCGCGGCGGCTCATCACAAGGCGGGCGTCGCAGCAGTGACCGGCGAGCACTACGAGGGCGGTCACTGGCTGGGCAGCTACGCCGTGTACCTGGTCACGCGAAGAGGGATTGAGTAAGGGCTGTCTCTAAGCCGCCTGCGCGTCAGACTGAGCGCCAATCGCATAGGTGTGCTTACACAGCGGGCAGGTCACGCTATTGCTCTCCTGCTGGAGAAGGGCAGGGACGTTGAAAGTGAAGCAACTGGGGCACTGCGCTCCCTGGGAGAGAATTGCCCTGCGGGCGGTGAGCAGGTGAATGCGCGACTTCATAGGTATGAGAGATGGATGCGACGCGTGAGCGGAAGGGTGTTCAGCGGCTGAGTTGAGACTGCTCAGTTCTTTCTTTCCACCAGGAACATGGCAAGCTCCTTGAGCACCGAGGCGCGCTCCCCGAACGGATCGAGCGCGGCGCACCCTTTGGCCACCAGCGCGTCGGCCTGGCGGAGCGACTCTTCCACGCCGAACAACGCTGGGTAAGTCCCCTTGGCCGAGGCTGTGTCTTTGCCCGCCGTCTTGCCCAGTTGCTCTGAGCTTTGGGTAACGTCGAGCACGTCGTCCACGATCTGGAACGCAAGCCCGATGCAGCGGCCGAATTCGCGCAGCCGCTCCACATCGGCGGCGGAGCCGCCGGCATAAATGCCTCCGACTACGAGGCTGGCGGTGATCAGGGCGCCGGTCTTGGAGCGGTGAATGTACTCCACGGTTTTCGCGTCGGGACTGGTGCGCTCGGCCTCGAGATCCATCACTTGGCCGCCGATCATTCCCTCGATGGTACCGGTGCCGCGGGCGATCTCGGCGATGATGCGTACCCGCGCTTCGGCGGGGGCGCCGACGCCGGCCAGCACCTCATAGGCGCGCGTCTGCAGCGCATCGCCGGCCAAAATGGCGATGGCCTCGCCGAAGACCACGTGGCAGGTGGGCTTGCCGCGGCGCAGGTCGTCGTTATCGAGCGCGGGCAGATCGTCGTGGATCAGCGAGTAGGTATGCAGCATCTCCAAGGCCGATGCCAGATCTTCCACTCCGGCGGGCAGCGCTTTGGCCACCATGCGCGCGGCCTCTAGACAAAGAATAGGACGCAGGCGCTTGCCACCGGCAAAGACACTGTGCCGCATCGCCTTATGAATGGAATCGGGAAAGCGATCTTCGGCCGGTATCAGCCGGTTAAGGGCTGCATCTACCAGTTCGCAGCCCTGGATAAGCGTTTCGCGGAGCATTCCGGCGAGTATAACTGACGGATTCCCGGAGCCGATTCTTCACCGCAAAGACGCAAAGTCGCAAAGCAAAAACGAAGCTGTGCCGCCTAGATGTAGCTCAGCCACTTGTTGCGGCTGCGCGCTTTCACCTCCGCATACCAGCGGCAGGGGAAGTAGAGCAGCACGATGGCCACCGCCCAAATCAGGTAGAGCAGCCACAGTGGCCACATGTAGCCATCGGGCAACGGTGACGGTTCCACGGGAAGGTTGCCGAAGAGCCACGCCCTCGCCCCCGGCGTGCGCACCAGCGCCACCAGCAGCGCGAGCACGTGGATGAGCGGGATGTGCAGCAGGTAATAGAACATGGGCACGCGGCCAAAGGTGACCAGCACTTGCGACACCCGGCCAGTCATCTTCTCGGCCACGGCGACCGCCAGAAGCATCGGGCCCAGCGTCATCAGCAGGAACAGCAGCGAGGCCGGGTACTTGTTGGTGCTGAGGAAGCGCAGTATCGGATTGGGACGCTGCGGGGCTGAGCGGCGCGGCGCCGCCGGCGCCTGAGCCTGGGCATTCGCTGCCGCGGGCGGCGGAGCCGGAGCATGGGTGATGGTGCGTGGCGGGTGGCTCCATGGGCGTGGATCGCCGTAGAGATCGAAGCCGCGCAGCAGCAGAAACGCCAGCACAGCGACCGAGCCGGCAATCAAACAGAACTTGCGCCGCTCGGCCACCGGCCGTGACATCACCGTTCCAAAAACGTATCCGGCGGCCATCACGCCGATCCAGGGAATCAGCGAATAGAGAATATCCAGCGGCGGCCCGTTCGGCCCGATCTGGATCTGTCCGCCGTAGTAAAGAATCTGCGCCAGCCAGGCCCAGGATTGCTGCGTAATCCAGGGAATCAATGTGGGAGCGAACAGGTCGAGCAGGTTGTGACCGGCGACGATCACCAGCGCCGCAGTGGCAATCACCGGCGCTGGCAACCAGATCAGGGCGGCCAGCGCGATCATGCACCAGCCCAGCATCCAGATCACGCCCGCCAGCATGTAATGCGCGAAATCGAAGTTGAATGCCCAGCAGACGCGAATGAAGGTCAACTCCAGAAAAATGAGCCATGCGCCGCGACTCAACAGAAAGCGCGCCATGCGCCCGCGATCTCCCAGTTTCTTGCCGTGGAACCATGCGCCCGTCCCGGCGAGAAAGGCAAATGCCGGGGCCACGAAGTGGGTGATCCAGCGAGTGAAGAAGACGCCAAAGCTTGGTCCGCCGGCGGGAACGCCCGAGTAGACGCGCACATGGTCAATCGCCATCAGCACGACCACGATGCCGCGCACGATATCAATCGAATCAATGCGGCGTGAGGGCGGGCGCTGCGCCTGGCTATCAACCAGAACCGGTTCGGTAACGGAAGGGGAGACGGTCGTGGCTTCCATATTGGTTACCTCGATGCCGAGCAAGTAAACGAATGAACTGACGTGCTGAAGGTACGATTGTCAGCGGACCTGCAGAGCATTTTGCAGCCAAGGGCAAGGATTCTGCAGGGAAAGGGACAAGACGCCGCGATCGGGGTTCGAACCCTTTCCGACCTCGGTCTCCGCCGCTTCCCTTGACACCCGCGATTCCACGCTCGAAACTGACTGGTTATGCCGGTGGAGTTGGAAACTGCAAGCACCTACACGCCGCTGAAGGCGCCGCGCGGCAATGCCATCTCCTGCAAGGGATGGCAGCAGGAAGCGGCCATGCGCATGCTCATGAACAACCTCGACGAAGAGGTTGCCGAGCGGCCGCGCGACCTGGTGGTCTATGGCGGCACCGGCCGCGCCGCCCGCAATTGGGAGAGCTTCCACGCCATCGTCCGCTCGCTGCGCGCGATCGAGAGCGATGAGACGCTGCTGGTGCAATCGGGAAAACCGGTGGGCGTGTTCCGCACCCATGAATACGCGCCGCGTGTGCTCATCGCCAATTCCAACCTGGTAGGGCACTGGTCGAACTGGGAGCAGTTCAACCAGCTCGAACGCGCCGGCTTGATGATGTACGGACAAATGACCGCCGGGTCGTGGATTTACATCGGCTCGCAGGGTATCGTGCAGGGAACCTTCGAGACCTTCGCCGCCGCGGCGCGCCAGCACTTCGGCGGCAGCCTGGAAGGCAAGCTGGTGGTAAGCGGCGGCATGGGCGGCATGGGCGGCGCGCAGCCGCTGGCCGCCACCATGGCGGGCGCGGCCTTTCTCGGCATTGATGTGAATCCCGAACGCATCAAGAAGCGCCTCAAGACCGGCTACTGCGACTTCATGGTCAACACCCTCGATGAGGCGGTGCGCATCCTGAAGAATGCGGTGCGCAAGAAAGAGGCGGTTTCGGTAGGACTGGTGGGGAACTGCGCCGATGTAGTTCCCGAATTGGCAGCGCGCGGCATCGTTCCCGACGTGCTCACCGACCAGACCTCGGCCCACGATCCGCTGAACGGTTACATCCCCGCGGGCATCTCGCTGGAGCAGGCCGATGAGCTGCGCGTGCGCGATTCCAAGGCCTATCTGGAGCGCTCGCTCGATTCCATCGCCCGGCACGTGGAGGGCATGCTGGCGCTGCAGAAGATGGGCGCGGTAACGTTCGATTACGGGAACAACATACGCACCTTCGCCTTCCAGCGCGGGTTGAAGAACGCCTACGACTTTCCCGGCTTCGTGCCCGCCTACATTCGTCCGTTGTTCTGCGAGGGACGCGGGCCTTTCCGCTGGGTGGCGCTGTCGGGCGAACCCTCGGATATTGCCGCCACCGACGAGCTGGTGCTCGAGATGTTCGGCGAAAATGAGCTGCTCAAGCGCTGGATTACGCTGGCCAAGAAGCGCATCCGCTTCCAGGGGCTGCCGGCTCGCATCTGCTGGCTGGGCTACGGCGAGCGCGCCGAGTTTGCCCTGCGCATGAATGCCATGGTGAAGCGCGGCACGCTGAAGGCGCCCATCGTGATTGGCCGCGATCACCTCGATTGTGGCTCGGTCGCATCTCCCTATCGGGAAACCGAGGCGATGAAAGACGGCAGCGACGCCATTGCCGATTGGCCGCTGCTCAACGCGCTGCTCAATACCTCCAGCGGCGCGAGCTGGGTTTCCATCCACAACGGCGGCGGAGTTGGCATCGGCTACTCACTGCATGCCGGCCAGGTGACGGTCGCCGATGGAACCGACGCCATGGCCGCTCGCATCGAGCGCGTGCTCACCAACGATCCCGGAATCGGAGTGGCTCGCCACGCCGACGCCGGCTACGAACAGGCGCAAAGCTTCGCCGCCGAGCGCGGCATCAAGCTGCCCATGGCGTCTGACGACGATTCCACGGGCCGACCGTCCCGATGACGATCGTCATCCCGCCCCTGCTGGTTACCAATATCCGGCAGCTTCTCACGCTGCAGTCTTCCACTCCGGGACCGCGCCGTGGTCCCGCTCTGAGCGAAATCGGCTTGGTTCCAGATGCGGCTGTGCTCTGTTCGCGCGGAAAGATTGTCGCGGCTGGTCCGCGGGCTGAGGTAGAGCGCCACGCAAAGGCACAAGAAGCGAAAGTCTACGACTGCGGCGGACGCGTGGTTCTGCCCGGCTTAGTGGATTCGCACACCCATCCTGTCTTCATGGAGCCGCGGCTGCTCGATTTTGAGAAGCGCATCGCGGGCGCGACCTATGAGCAGATTGCTGAGGCTGGCGGCGGCATTCGCTCCAGCGTCGCCGGAGTCCGCGCTGCATCGGTGGAAGAGCTAACTCGCCGGGTCTTCGCGAGTCTGAAAAAGATGGCGGCCGAAGGCACCACCACGGTCGAGGCCAAGTCGGGGTATGGGCTCACTCTGGAAGCCGAGTTGAAGTCTCTGGTGGCAATTCGTGCCGCTGCCAATGCATGGCCGGGGACGATATCGGCAACTTTACTGGGGGCGCACGTGGTACCGGCAGAGTTCCGGTCACGCGAAGAAGAGTACGTGAAGCTCGTGAGCGAAGAGATGATTCCCCAGGCGGCGCAGTACAAACTTGCGCATTCGGTGGATGTCTTCTGCGAGCGCGGCGCATTTACCGCGGAGCAGACCGAGCGCATCTTTGCCGCCTCGCGCAAGAACGGCTTGGCGGTGCGGGCACACGTCGGCCAGTTCACCGAAACCAACCTCGAGCAGTTCGCCGGCTACCAGCCGCTCTCTTTCGATCACCTCGACCATATCTCCCGTGAGCAGAGCCGCTTACTGGCGAAATCTTCAACCATTGCAACAATCTTGCCCGGCGCTTCGTACTTTCTGGGGCAAGGGAGATTTCCGCCTGTTCGGGAGTTGCTGGAAGACGGGGTCGCCGTAGCCCTGGCTACGGACTACAACCCGGGGACCTCGCCAGCAACCAATCTGGCATTTATCCTTTCCTTAGCGTGCACGCAGATGCGCATGGCGGTCGAGGAAGCTGTCTCAGCCGTTACCATCAACGCGGCGTGCGCCCTGGCGCTCGACACGCGCAAGGGAAGTGTTGAGGCAGGCAAAGATGCCGACCTCGCGATCTTCGACTTCGATGACTATCGCGAGATCGCCTATTGGTTTGGTTCGAGCCGCTGTCGCGCCACCGTTTTGAATGGAACGCTGCTCACGCATGGGTGAGCGATTCCGCGTTCGACAATTTAGGAGCAAATGGAATGATGAGAAGAGTTCTGCTGTATGTCTCTCTGCTGGCCTTAGCCACACTTGGCTACGCCCAGCGCCTGCCGGAAGGCGCCGCGCCCGATCACTACGCGCTCACCTTTACCCCTGATTTCTCCACCGACAAGTTTGCCGGCGAGGAAACCATTGATATCCGCCTGGCGAAGCCCACGCGCACCATCACGCTGAACTCGGCGGAGATCGAGTTCCAGTCGGCGGAGATCCTGCTGAAGGGCGCGAAGATTCCCGCCAAGGTCAGCACCGACGAAAAGAGCGAGATGGCCACGCTCACCGTGGACCGTGATCTGCCCGCCGGCACGGTGCAGGCGCACATCGTCTTCCAGGGAACGTTGAACGAGAAGCTGCGCGGCTTCTACCTGAGCAAGTATCACAACCGCAAGTATGCGGTTACCCAGTTTGAATCTACCGACGCGCGCCGCGCCTTCCCCAGCTTCGACGAGCCCGATAAGAAGGCCACCTTCGACATCACCATCATCGCTCCCAAGGCCGACACCGCCATCTCCAACGAGAAGCTGGTCTCCGACACGCCGGGCCCCGGCGCTGATCAGCACACGCTGAAGTTCGCCCGCACCGCCAAGCTCTCGTCGTATCTGATCGCGCTGCTGGTGGGCGAGTTCCAGTGCGTCTCGGGCGAATCCGAAGGCACTCCCATTCGCGCCTGCGCCGTGCCCGAGCAGGTTCAATACGGGAAGTATGCGGTCACCGCAGCGGAGCACTTCCTCTCTTATTACAACAAGTACTTCGGCATCAAGTACCCATATGGGAAGCTCGACATGATCGCCCTGCCCGATTTCGAGGCCGGCGCCATGGAGAATGCCGGAGCGATCACCTACCGCGACACCGCCATGCTGCTCGACGATGCCACGGCTTCCGTGGGCGCGCACCAGGAGGTCGCGGCGGTAGTGGCCCATGAGATGGCCCACCAGTGGTTTGGCGACCTGGTGACCATGAAATGGTGGGACAACATCTGGCTGAACGAAGGTTTCGCTACCTGGATGGAGAGCAAGGCGGTGGCCGAGTGGCATCCGGAATGGAACATCAGGGTTGACCAGGCCGCTGAGACGCAGAACTCGCTGAATCTTGACTCGCTGAAGACCACGCGCCCCATTCGCGCCCAGGCCGAAACTCCGGAAGAGATCAACGAACTGTTCGACGGCATCGCCTACGGCAAGGCCGGCTCGGTGCTGCGTATGGTGGAAAGCTACCTTGGGGAAGAGACCTTCCGCAAGGGCGTGAACACCTATCTCGCCGCGCACGTGCAGGGCAACGCCACCGCCGAAGATTTCTGGGGCGCCATGACCAAGGCCTCGGGCAAACCCGTGGACAAGGTCATGAGCAGCTTCGTGGTGCAGCCCGGAGCGCCGCTGGTGAAGGCTTCGCTGAAGGGTGGCCAGCTCACCCTCACTCAGGAGCGCTTCTTTGTGGATCGCAGCCTGATGGGATCGGCGCCGGCCGAGGTCTGGACCATTCCCGTTTGTGTACGGTCAAGCGCACTGGCGAAGCCGGATTGCCTGATCTTCGACCAGAAAACGCAGACGTTCCCGCTGAAGGGCGGGTCGGATTCCGCGTACATCAATGCCGACGGCTTTGGATACTATCGCAGTGAATACGAACCGGCGGCACGCGTTGCCCTGGCCAAGAACGCCGAGAGCCGGCTTGCTCCCGGCGAACGCATTGCCTTCCTCGACGATCAGTGGGCGCTGGTGCGCATCGGCCGCATTCCGGTGAGCGAATACCTGGAAGGCTACAGCGGCTTCCGCACCGAGCGCATGCGTCCGGTGCTCGATGAGATGTTGCAGCGCATCGAATACATCGGCGATCGCCTGGTGGAGCGCGGCAACCAGCCTGCCTACCAGCGCTGGGTGCAGGCGCTGCTCAATCCCATTCTGGATGACCTCTCCAAAAAGACGAAGCTCAGCGACGACGAGCGCACCCTGAAAGGGGGCCTGATCGGCACCCTGGGTCATATCGGCAAAGATCCAAAAGTGATTGCGGAGGCGCGGCGGATCACGGAGCAGTACCTCCAGGATCCCGCCTCGGTGGATTCCGAAGTGGTACGCAACGCCGTGCCCGTGGCGGCCGAGAACGGCGACGAAAAGCTCTATGACCAGTTCTTCGCCGCCATTGATAAGGCCAAGACGCCGCAGGAGCACAACCGGTTCATGTTCGGGCTCGGCGGCTTTACCGATCCGGCACTGGTGCGCCGCACCCTCGAGTATGCAGTCTCGGGCAAGGTGCGCAACCAGAGCTCGGCGGGCCTGATCGCCAGCGAGTTGCGCAACGTTCGCAACCGCGATGCGGCGTGGCAATTCATCACCAGCAACTGGAACAGCATCGTGGCGCAAACCACCATGTCGAGCGGCGGCTCGATCGTGGGCGCCACCTCGAGCTTCTGCGATGCCTCGAAGGCGCAGGAGGTGAAGCAGTTCTTCTCCTCGCACAAGGTGGCTTCTTCGGAGCGGACCCTGCGCCAGGCGCTCGAGCGGATCAACACTTGCGCCGAGCTGAAGTCGTTGCAGCAGGAGAGCCTGGCATCTTGGCTGTCGCAGCAAGCCAACCGGGCCGCAGACTAGCCCACAAATCAACACTCACAGAGGCGCTCTTCAGGGCGCCTCTTTTTTTGTTCTGGCCCGCTCTTTGGCCCGGCAGCAGCTCCGCATGCAACAACAGAGCCTCAACCTGCAACTTACATAGCATGGCGTGGTGTGTTCCTGGGCGGCAGAAAACGATGCGGGCCGGTCTGCTGTGCTCCTGCCTGGGCCTGTGCCTGCTGCTGGCCGGCTGCAATACCCGCGCCCGCAACCTCGAACACGCTCACAAGCTCGAGGCATCGCGGCAGTGGGCGGCGGCGCTCAACGAATATCAGCGGCTGCTGCCTCAGTACGCAGCCCGCGAAGCCCAACAGCGCGCCGAAATCTACAGCAGCATGGGGCAGTGCCTGGCCAAGCTGGGCCATCCCGGCGAGTCACAGGAGGCGCTGCAGCATGCGCTCGCGGTCGATCCTGATAATGCCGGAGCCCATCGTTATCTCGCCGGCCTGTACCTGACCGCCGGAGCGGTGGAGGCTGCGCGGCCGCACGTGGCCTTCCTGCTCGCCTCTCGTCCTGAATCGGCACAAGCACTGGCGCTCTCGGGTACCATGTATGCCCTCGAGGGCAATGCCGAGCGGGCCAAAAAGACGCTGAGCCGGGCGGCGGCTGCCGATCCCGCGCAAGAGGGCATCGCTGAGACCCTGGCCGAGCTCTATGACCGCGACAATGAAGTGGAAGCCGCGCGCGCCGTACTGCAGCGCGCCGCCACAGCCCAACCACAGAACGCCAGCCCTCGGCTGGTACTGGGCCGGCTGGAGGAGCAGGAAGGGAACATTGAAGCAGCGGAAGCGGCATACCGCGATGCCGTCCGCGTGAGTGACATGGTGCAAACCAATGTTCGCCTGGCCGAATTTCTCGCGCGCAACTCGCGCATCGGCGAAGCCGAGCAGGTTCTGGCGCGCGTGGATACCATGCAGCCGGCAGCCCCGCTGGCATTGCCCGACTTCGAATTCACGACCGGCCGCTCGGCGGAAGCGTTGCGCGACTACAAGAGCGCATTCGACGCTGCCGGCGCCCGCTTCACCCCGGTGCAGCGCACGAGTATCGCCGCCCGCCTGGTAGAGGCCGACCTGCAATCGGCGGGCGGCGCGCAGGGCGCGCGCCTGCATCTCGCCAGCGTGCGGCGCTGGCTCGAGCCCGGCGTGGAATCTCTGCTCGAAGCGGAGATATCGCTCGCGGAAGGCGACCTGAGCACAGCGCGCAAGCTGGCCGAAGAAGCGATCAAGCGCCACGACGTGGCCCCGGCGCGTTATTTGCTGGGAGAAATCGCTTACCGCCTGCGCGCTCCGGCCGAGGCGCAGAAGCATTGGCGCGAAGCGGTGGATCTCGATGGCGGCTACACGCCCGCGCTGGTGGCCCTGGCGGCCGATGCGCTGGAGCGCGGCCACGCCGCCGACGCCGAAGCCTACATTCTCGATGTGGTGCGCGCCGAGCCGGCAAACTTCGATGCGCTGGTGCTCTACGCGCGAATCCTGATTGGGGAAGAGCGCTATGATGCGGCCCGCTCCATCGTGCGCCGGGCACAGGCGGCCAAGCCGGAATCGCCCGAGCCACGGGTGGTGCTGGGCGAGCTGGCGCTGAAAGAGAAGAAGTTCGCCGATGCGCTCATCGAATTCGAGAAAGCGGTGCTTGCCGATCGCGAGGCCAGTTCGGCCTATGCCGGCCTTACCCAGGTGTTCCGTTCCGGAACGATGGACCGGGCCACGCTGCGCGGCATGGAGGCGGCCGCACAGCGCAATGCTTCCTCGCCCACACTCTACGAGATCGCCGGCCGGCTGTACGCCGAGCGCGGTTGGAATGATGATGCGATGCGCTGTTTGCGCCGCGCCTACGAACTCGAATCGCTGCACCGTTCGGCCGCCGGCTTGGCCGGCAATAGCGGCGCACAGCAGGTTGCAAAAGATGGTGGCGCGTTGCATCTGCTGGCAGGCTCCGACGCGCAGAGCCGGAATTCGCTGGGCGACGCCGAACACGAGTACCTCACCGCGCTGGCTGGCGGCGACGCCTCCGGCATCGCTGCCAACAATTTGGCCTGGATCTATGCCCAGCGCGAGGGCAGCCTCGATCGCGCCCTCTCTCTTGCCAATCAGGCGGTAGCCGCGCGGCCGCACGATGCCGCTGCGCTCGATACCCTGGGTTACGTTCACCTGCGCCGCCGCGAGTTCTCGCAGGCGCTGGCTTCATTCGCCCGAGCCCAGGAATCTCTCGGTCATCAGCCCTCCCCAGAACTGGTTGCCGAGCTGCGCGTGCACATTGCTGAGGCGAAGCGCCTGGCCGGTCAACCCGAAGCGGCAGACGCGCTCTCCAACAAGTAGTCCCTGCGGTCGCGTCCGAACGTTCGTTTCCACAGCCCGCGTCCATAGGTTTGCGTTCAAAGATCGCTTCCAACCGCAACCCACAACCTGAAAGCGAGGAGTTCAGTGGCAGATGAGCTGAAAGGCATGCGTGTTGCCGTCCTGCTGACGGATGGCTTCGAAGAATCGGAATTCACCGAGCCAAAACGAGCGCTGGAGAGCGCCGGCGCCACGGTTACCGTGATCGCGCCCAAAGCCGGTGAGCACTATGCGATGAAGCACCACGACAAGATCGCCCGCTACAAAGCGGACCTATCGCTCGACCAGGCAAAGGCCGAAGACTTTGACGCGCTGCAGTTGCCCGGCGGCGCCTTGAACGCCGACGCATTGCGCGGGGAAAAGAAGGCGCAGCAGTTCGTCCAGGAGATAGAGCGCAGCGGCAAGCCGGTGGCGGTGATCTGCCATGGGCCGTGGCTGCTGGTTTCCGCCGGCCTGGTAAAAGGCAAGCGCATCACCAGCTACCACACCATCCAGGATGACCTGAAGAACGCGGGCGCAAAGTGGGAAGACTCCGAAGTGGTCCGCGACGGCACCTGGGTAAGCAGCCGCAAGCCCGATGACCTGCCCGCCTTCAATCGCGAGATGATCTCGCTCTTTGCTGAGCACCATAACCGGAATCGCCGCGCGGCTTAGGCGCGGAAAGGAGTTCGTGATGAAAGCAGTGGTATTCCACGGCATCGGCGATATCCGCCTCGATACCGTGCCAGAACCGAAGATCGAGAAGCCCAACGACGCCATCGTGCGTCTCACCGCCAGCGCCATTTGCGGAACCGACCTGCACATGGTGCGCGGCACCATGGGGCCGATGAAGCCGGGAACCATCCTGGGACACGAAGGCATCGGCATCGTCGAGGAGGTGGGCACGGCAGTGCGCAACCTGAAAGCGGGCGACCGCGTTGTGATCGGCTCCACCATCGGCTGCGGCAATTGCGCCTACTGTCGCTGCGGCGAGTACACGCAGTGCGATGTGGCCAATCCCAATGGCAGCGAAGCCGGCACGGCATTCTTCGGCGGGCCGAAAGACAGCGGACCCTTCCATGGCATGCAGGCAGAATTCGTGCGCGTGCCGTTTGCCAACATCACCTGCGTGAAGCTGCCCGATGATGTGAGCGACGACGATGCCATCCTGCTCTCCGACATCTTTCCTACGGCATACATGGCGGCGGAGCTGGCGGCGGTAAAAGAGGGCCGCGTGGTCGCGGTGTTCGGCTGCGGACCGGTGGGCCAGTTCGCCATCGCTTCGGCCAGGCACATGGGAGCCGGGCGCATTCTGGCCATAGATAACGTTCCCTCGCGGCTGGAAATGGCGCGCGAGCAGGGAGCCGAGGCCATCAACTTCGATGAAGAGCCGGCGGTGGAAGCGATCAAGAAGCTCACCGGCGGCATCGGCGCCGACCGCGCCATAGATTGTGTTGGAGTGGATGCCAACCGTCCCAGCTCGGGCGAAACCCCCAAATCGGCGGCCAAACACAAGCAGGAGCAGAAGACGGTTGCGCCCAAGACGGGAAAGGACGGCGATAACTGGCATCCCGGGAACGCTCCCAGCCTGGCGCTGGAGTGGGCGGTGGAGTCGCTAGCCAAAGCGGGAACACTCTCCATCATCGGCGTCTATCCGCTCACGGTAACCAACTTTCCCATCGGCGCGGCCATGAACAAGAACCTCCAGGTGAAGATGGGCAACTGCAACCACCGCAAGTACCTGCCTATGCTGGTGGAGAAAGTGCGCGCGGGCGTGTTCGTGCCCTCCGAGATCCTTACCAATGTGGAACCCATCGCCGGCGCTATCGAGGCCTATAAGAACTTCGACCTGCGCCGCCCCGGCTGGGTGAAGGTGAAGCTCGACCCCGAGGCGGTGGAGGAAGCGGCGTAGGGAAGTACCGGCCGCTGATGGCGCAGATCAACCCTGAATGAAGAAGTTCTCCGCGTCTCTGCGCCTCCGCGGTGAAGATGGGTTTGCGCTGGAGATAGCGACTACAATCCTCCTCGTGCTCTCGCTCCGCGCATACACCCCGGCCGATTTCGATGCGCTATGGCAGCTTGACCAGCGCTGCTTCGAGCCGGGCATTGCCTATTCCCAGAAAGAGCTGCGGCACTACGTGCGCGACCGCACCGCGGTCACGCTGATCGCCGAACAGGAAGGGAAGCTGGTGGGCTTTGCCGTGGGACACAGTGACCCTCGCGGCTTCGGCCACGTAGTCACCATTGATGTAGAGCAGGCGGCGCGCCGTTCTGGCGTCGGCTCGCAGCTGATGTCAGCGCTGGAAGAAAAATTCCTGGCGGCGGGCTGCGGCGCGGTGGTGCTGGAAACCGCGGTGGACAATGCCGCTGCGATCCGTTTTTACAAGAAGCACGGCTACACCGTGCTCAAGACCATTCCGCGCTACTACATGGATATGCTCGATGCGCTGCTGATGGGCAAGAAGCTGAAGCGCGTCGAGCCTGCGCAAGCGGTCGAGGCGCGAGCCAAATAGAGAAGGCCGCGCCATGCGCGGCCTTCTTCTTTCGGGACGGAAGCTTACGCGCCCTTTTTCTTGTCGCGCTCTTTGGCGGCCTCGAGCGGAGGTGTCGGCTCGGTCATGCGCTTGGGGTCGAGGATCTCGGCGATCTCCTGTTCGCTGAGTAATCCCTTGCCGCGGGCAATCTCGATGATGGAGCGACCGGTGGCGACCGATTCTTTCACAATCTCGGCGGCCTTGGCATACCCGATATAGGGATTCAGCGCCGTGGCCAGCGAGACCGTGCTTTGAGCGTAGAAGTTGCAGCGCTGCTCGTTGGCGGTGAGGCCGGCGATGCACTTCTCGTTGAACTGGCGCAGCATGTTGGTGAGGATGGTGATGGATTGCATCACGCTATACGACATGGTGGGCATCATCACGTTGAGCTCGAGCTGCCCGGCCTGCACCGCGTAGGCCACCGCGGCATCGTTGCCGATTACTTGAAATGAAACCATCGCCGCCAGCTCCGGGATCACCGGGTTGATCTTGCCCGGCATGATGGAGGAGCCGGGCTGCAGCGCGGGCAGGTTTACTTCGGCAAATCCGGTATTGGGACCGGAGGCGATCATGCGCAAGTCGTTGGAGATGCGGATCACCTCCAGCGCCAGGTTTCGCAGCCCGCCCGAGATCTGCGCCATAGGCGCGTTCGACTGCATGGCCCAGCGCATGTCGGCCGCCGGCGCGAGCTTCTGCCCGGAGATGCGGCTGAGATTGGCGATCGCCGTGGCGCGATAGTCGGGATGGGTGTTGATGCCGGTTCCCACAGCGGAACCACCCAGGCCGAGTTCGCGCAAATCTTCGGCATTGCTGCGAATGTTGCTGGCCGCTTTGCGGATAGAGATGGCGTAGGCGGCGAACTCCTGGCCCAGGCGGATGGGCACCGCGTCCTGCATGTGGGTGCGGCCCGACTTCATGATGCCGTCGAACTCCTTGGCCTTCGCCTCCAGCGCCTTGGTGAGCGAGTCGAGCACGGGGTAAAGCTTTTCCAACTCCAGCAGCGTGGCCAGACGCATGGCGGTAGGGAACACATCGTTGGTGCTCTGGCCGTAATTCACGTGATCGTTGGGGTGAACGTTGTTGTATTCGCCCAGCTTGCCCCCCATGATCTCGTTGGCGCGGTTGGCCACCACCTCATTGGAGTTCATGTGGAAGCTCACGCCGGCGCCGGCCTGGAACACGTCCACTACGAACTCGGGATCCCACTTGCCTTCGATCACCTCGTTCGACGCCTGCACGATGGCATCGGCGCGCGGTCCCTCGACCAGCCCGAGCTCTTTGTTCGCTTCGGCGGCGGCGCGCTTGATCATGCCGATGGCGCGGATCAGGGTAGGGTGGGCGCGCATGAACGAGATGGGGTAGTTCTCGACCGCGCGCGCCGTCTGCACGCCGTAATAAACATGAGCGGGAATCTCCTTGGGACCGATGGAATCCTTTTCCGTGCGGGTTGCGGTAGGCATGAAGCGCTCCTGAGGCGATGAAAAACTCACGATTATAGAGGTTGGGTGACGCAGGCGGCAAAAGCCGCCGCGCGCAACGCGGACGGTAAGATGAACGGGTGAGCACGAATCCGAGCTTTGACGTGCTGGTGATTGGCGCCGGCCCCACCGGCCTGGCCTGCGCCATCGAGGCGCAGAGGATCGGCGCCGCAACCGTGCTGGTGGACAAAGGCTGCATCGTCAACTCGCTCTACCACTATCCGGCGAACATGACGTTCTTCACCACGTCGGAGCTGCTGGAGATCGGCAACATACCGTTTCCCACTCCGAACCAGAAGCCCACGCGCATGGAGGCGCTCGAGTACTACCGCAAAGTGGCCCACCACTATGACCTCGACGTGCGGCAATACGAGCGCGTGGATCGCGTGGAAGGCGCCGACAACCGCTTCGTGGTGCACACCACCGATCAGCACGGCCACCGCCATGAGCTGCCGACGCGGAAGCTGATCGTCGCCACCGGCTACTACGACCTGCCCAACCGCATGAACATCCCCGGCGAGGAGTTGCCCAAGGTGATGCACTACTACCGCGAGCCCCACCCATATTGGGATTGCGACGTGGTGGTGATCGGCGGCAAGAACTCGGCGGCCATCGCCGCGCTGGAGCTGTGGCGCCACGGCGCGCGCGTCACCCTGGTCCACCGCGGGCCGGGCATGCACCGCAACGTGAAGTACTGGATCCTGCCCGACATCGAGAACCGCATCAAGAACGGCGAGATTACCGCGCATTTCTCGACCACGGTGTGCGAAATCCGCGAGCACGCGGTAGTGTTGCGCGCTCCTGAAGGCGAGTTGGTGCTGAAGAATGACTTCGTATTTGCCTTGACCGGTTATCGCCCCGACTTCACGTTTATCGAGTCCATGGGCATCCGCTGCGAAGGCGATCAGCGGCGCCCGCTATGCGATCTTCAGAGCCTGGAATCGAATGTCCCAGGAATCTACCTGGCGGGAGTGGTGGTGGCCGGCACCAAGACCAGCGAGATCTTTATCGAGAACGGCCGCTTCCACGGCGGGCAGATCGCGCAGCACTTGAAGGGGAAACTCGGACTGTAAGCGGCCTTAACCCGCTTGCGGCAGATAGTGCAATCCCGCGCCCACCAGGTCCTGTTCCGAAAGGGTAACGTTCTCCAGGGTAGATCCGGTGCCGGCGTCAACGCAGCCCAGGATCTCACTCACATCCTCTGCGCTCTCCACTACACCCAGGTCGCGTAGCAGCAGGCGGTCGAGCTCGTCGCGGCTGATGCTTCCGGCAAACAGGTTGCCGGCGAGATCCTCAAACAGAACCTGGTAGAGCGCGACGCTGCTGCTCAGGTTGCTGAGCTTCTGTATGGTGAGCGATCCGTTGACCATGCGGCCTCCCCTGCGCTTTTTTGGCACCTATCTGATAAGACGCAAGAAGCATGCGATGGGGATACATGAAAATCGAGAGCTGCTGCTAGCGAAAGAGATGTTCTGATGTTCCCGAGAGGCCAACCCATTGCGCAGTTCACCCCCTCCTAAGGAGTGTCCAGCCACTCCAGTTGTGTCCACGAGAGATCACACAGTGGTGGTGTGACGTAAGAAAGCTAGAGGGGAGAACGTCTGTTATGAAGAAAGTCGCACTGGCAATCATTCTGGCGCTCATTTGCGCGCCTGCGCTCTTGGCGCAAAACCACGGGGAAATCGGCGTATACGCCGACTACTACCGGCCGCAAGATACCAATGGCCTGAACCTGTTTGGCGTTGGTGGCCGGCTCGGATTCAATGTGCACCCCAACGTCGCCATCGAAGCAGAAGGAGCCTTCGACTTCGAGAAGAGCTTCACTTCGAATGTGAGCGACATCTTCAACACCGGCACCACCCGCTCTGACCTGCGCGTGACCCACTTCCTGTTTGGTCCCAAGTTCCAGGTCGGCGGCGACTCCCCGGTACGCGCCTTCATCGTATTGAAAGGCGGAGCGGCCCGTTTCGGCATCACTCCCGGCCCCGTGACCTTTGGCTCTTTCCCAACGCAGATCAAGCACACCGACACCAACGGCGTCTTCTATCCCGGCGGCGGCCTGGAGTTCTTCGCCGGTCCGTTTGGCATCCGCGCCGAAATCGGAGACGAGATCTTCTTTGACAACGGCGCCCATAACGGGCTGAAGATCATGGCCGGACCGACGATCCGCTTTTAGTCAGTTAGCAGTGAGCAGTAAGCAGTGAGCACGAAAACCTGCTGGCGCGATGCGAATGCCACTCTGTAGAGACGGGGCTTGCCCCAGGGCTGTCCAAATTAGCCGCAGGCCGATCAATTTGGACAACTTAAGCCCTTTATTTTGAGCGTCTCTCTTGCAGCTCAAAAAACAGGTTGGTTGATTTGGCAGAGGCTGTTGTAAGTCCTGTGAGTACGAGGGTTGAGCAGAGTCGCCTGCGCTCTCTAGTTCGAGCGTGAACGATTTGGCTGTCCAAATTGCCCCGTTGAAAAAAAGCTAATTTGGACAAGCCTGGGGCTTGCCCCGTCTCTTTCTCTTTGGGAGACGACGGCGCTGCTACCGGCCGCTTCTTGGTTTCCTACTTGCGACTTGCTACTTGCTGCTTGCTGGATTTACCGCTTACTGGTTTTTTCCGCAGGCCTTCGATGAACCCTGCTGCCGGGCGGGTATTCAGCACGTCGTCGGCGGTGAGCCAGGCGCGGCGCGCCTGCAGGATGCCATAACGGATCTTCTCCATGTGCGAAGTGTGATGCGCGTCGGTGTTGATGGCGATCTTCACGCCTCGTTCCTTGGCCATGCGCAGGTGGCGATCGCACAGGTCGAGCCGGTCGGGATAAGAGTTCAGCTCCATCGCCGCACCTTGCCGCGCGGCGGCATCGAGAACGGCTTCCACGTCGAAGGGATAGGCATCGCGCCGCAGCAGTTGGCGTCCGGTGGGATGCCCAAGGATGCAAAGGTTGGGATTTTCCAGCGCGCGCAGCAGGCGGTCGGTCATCTTGGCCGATTCCTGCTGGAAGAAAGAATGGACGCTGGCGATCACCACGTCCATTTGCGCCAGCACGTCGTTGGAGAGATCGAGTTCGCCGTCTTCGAGGATATCCACCTCGATGCCGGCAAAGATGCGGATGCCGGTCGTGTTCTTCGCAGCCTCGCGAATGCGCTGGATGTGTTCCTCGGCGCGACGGTCGTCGAGGCCGTTGGCGAACGCCAGGTTCTTGGAGTGGTCGGTAATGGCAATGTATTCGTAGCCGCGCGCGCGCGCCGCCTCGGCCATCTCCTCGATGGTATTGCGTCCGTCGGTGGTGACGGTGTGCATGTGCACGTCACCGCGAATGTCTTTCTCGGTGATGAGCTGCGGTAGTTGTCTCTTTTCGGCGGCCTCGATCTCGCCGCAGTTCTCGCGCATCTCCGGCGGAATGTAGTCGAGTTTCAGCGCGCGATAGATATCTTCCTCGCTGGCCGCGGCCACCGGCTTGCCATCGTCGAGGCGCGCCAGCGCGTACTCGTTCAGCGTATAGCCCATCTTCAGCGCCCGCTGGCGGATGGAGACATTGTGAGACTTGGAGCCGGTGAAATACTGCAGCGCCGCGCCGAACGAGGCTGGCGCGAGCAGCCGCACATCCACCTGCATGCCGCTGCGCAGGCGGAAGCTGATCTTGTTCTCCCCACGGGCGATCACGTCGCTGATGCTGGGGCTTTCCAGCACAGTGGGATCCGAAGCTTGGAATTCACGTGACTTGAAGTCGCGGC